>JADMIO010796485.1_pt1 | contig 89595 bp, 81 predicted proteins | sample 8958161 | NCBI WGS metagenome assembly JADMIO01 (sample SAMN16585339, study PRJNA669376) | soil metagenome | isolation source: Crop rotation soil | place: USA: Cullars Rotation, Alabama | collected 2011
CTTTCCCGTAAACTTCACATCCCGACCACATACAGGCAAAGTAATGGCATTACCGCGAGCCATTACTCCTACGCGCGCAATTAACGAATCCACCATCGGGGCAGCTGGTGTCGATAACGAAGTATCTTCAACCGGTTGAGTATTGAGCGTATGTTTTGGAATAACAGGCGCACGCTTCATTATCTAATCTCCCAGCGTGGTTTAATCAGACGATCGAAAATTTCATTGCAGACAGGTTCCCAAATAGAAAGAGCATTTCTCCAGGCACCAGTTGAAGAGCGTTGATCAATGGCCTGTTCAAAAACAGTTCTCATCCGGATCTGACCTTTACCAACTTCATCCGTTTCACGTACAACATTTTTTAGAACCATGCTTCCCCAGGCATCCCGAATTTGCTCCTCCATCCACGGGGACTGAGAGCCATTACTATTGCTGTATTTGGTAAGCAAAATACGTACATCAGGCTCGAACCCTTTAAGATCAACGTTCTTGAGCAGATCACGAAGCATATCGAAAAACTGCAGTGCGGAGGTGTAGTCAAACAACTCAGCAGGCGTGGGAACAATCAGCACATCAGCAGCACATACGACATTAATCGTGCCGATACCCAGGTTAGGCGCGCTGTCAATAACTATGACATCATAGTCATGAGCAACAGTTTCAATGGCCAGTCGGAGCATCAGGTGTGGATCGGTGGGCAGTTTACCTTCATCAAATTTGCCCATTAACTCAGTTTCAATACGGTGCAGAGCCAGACAGGAAGGAATAATGTCAAGCCCCGGCCAGCAAGTGGGCTTTATTGCATAAGTGACATCGTCCTTTTCCCCAAGATAGAAAGGCAGGAGAGTGTCTTCTGCATGAATATGAAGATCTGGTACCCATCCGTGATACATTGAGGCTGTTCCCTGGGGGTCGTTACCTTCCACGAGCAAAACACGTAGCCCCTTCAGAGCCAGATCCTGAGCAAGATGAACAGAAACTGAGGTTTTGTAAACGCCTCCTTTATGGGCAGCAACCCCGATCACCGGTGGAAATACGTCTTCAGCACGTCGCAATCGCGTACCAAACACATCACGCATATGATTAATTTGTTCAATTGTATAACCAACACGTTGCTCAACCCGTCCTCGAATTTCCATATCCGGGTGCGGTAGTCGCCCTGCTTTCTCGGCATCTCTGATAGCCTGAGAAGAAACCCCAACTAAATCCGCTGCTTCACCTATTCTCCAGCGCCGGGTTATTTTCCTCGCTTCCGGGCTGTCATCATTAAACTGTGCAATGGCGATAGCCTTCGTCATTTCATGACCAGCGTTTATGCACTGGTTAAGTGTTTCCATGAGTTTCATTCTGAACATCCTTTAATCATTGCTTTGCGTTTTTTTATTAAATCTTGCAATTTACTGCAAAGCAACAACAAAATCGCAAAGTCATCAAAAAACCGCAAAGTTGTTTAAAATAAGAGCAACACTACAAAAGGAGATAAGAAGAGCACATACCTCAGTCACTTATTATCACTAGCGCTCGCCGCAGCCGTGTAACCGAGCATAGCGAGCGAACTGGCGAGGAAGCAAAGAAGAACTGTTCTGTCAGATAGCTCTTACGCTCAGCGCAAGAAGAAATATCCACCGTGGGAAAAACTCCAGGTAGAGGTACACACGCGGATAGCCAATTCAGAGTAATAAACTGTGATAATCAACCCTCATCAATGATGACGAACTAACCCCCGATATCAAGTCACATGACGAAGGGAAAGAGAAGGAAATCAACTGTGACAAACTGCCCTCAAATTTGGCTTCCTTAAAAATTACAGTTCAAAAAGTATGAGAAAATCCATGCAGGCTGAAGGAAACAGCAAAACTGTGACAAATTACCCTCAGTAGGTCAGAACAAATGTGACGAACCACCCTCAAATCTGTGACAGATAACCCTCAGACTATCCTGTCGTCATGGAAGTGATATCGCGGAAGGAAAATACGATATGAGTCGTCTGGCGGCCTTTCTTTTTCTCAATGTATGAGAGGCGCATTGGAGTTCTGCTGTTGATCTCATTAACACAGACCTGCAGGAAGCGGCGGCGGAAGTCAGGCATACGCTGGTAACTTTGAGGCAGCTGGTAACGCTCTATGATCCAGTCGATTTTCAGAGAGACGATGCCTGAGCCATCCGGCTTACGATACTGACACAGGGATTCGTATAAACGCATGGCATACGGATTGGTGATTTCTTTTGTTTCACTAAGCCGAAACTGCGTAAACCGGTTCTGTAACCCGATAAAGAAGGGAATGAGATATGGGTTGATATGTACACTGTAAAGCCCTCTGGATGGACTGTGCGCACGTTTGATAAACCAAGGAAAAGATTCATAGCCTTTTTCATCGCCGGCATCCTCTTCAGGGCGATAAAAAACCACTTCCTTCCCCGCGAAACTCTTCAATGCCTGCCGTATATCCTTACTGGCTTCCGCAGAGGTCAATCCGAATATTTCAGCATATTTAGCAACATGGATCTCGCAGATACCGTCATGTTCCTGTAGGGTGCCATCAGATTTTCTGATCTGGTCAACGAACAGATACAGCATACGTTTTTGATCCCGGGAGAGACTATATGCCGCCTCAGTGAGGTCGTTTGACTGGACGATTCGCGGGCTATTTTTACGTTTCTTGTGATTGATAACCGCTGTTTCCGCCATGACAGATCCATGTGAAGTGTGACAAGTTTTTAGATTGTCACACTAAATAAAAAAGAGTCAATAAGCAGGGATAACTTTGTGAAAAAACAGCTTCTTCTGAGGGCAATTTGTCACAGGGTTAAGGGCAATTTGTCACAGACAGGACTGTCATTTGAGGGTGATTTGTCACACTGAAAGGGCAATTTGTCACAACACCTTCTCTAGAACCAGCATGGATAAAGGCCTACAAGGCGCTCTAAAAAAGAAGATCTAAAAACTATAAAAAAAATAATTATAAAAATATCCCCGTGGATAAGTGGATAACCCCAAGGGAAGTTTTTTCAGGCATCGTGTGTAAGCAGAATATATAAGTGCTGTTCCCTGGTGCTTCCTCGCTCACTCGACCGGGAGGGTTCGAGAAGGGGGGGCACCCCCCTTCGGCGTGCGCGGTCACGCGCACAGGGCGCAGCCCTGGTTAAAAACAAGGTTTATAAATATTGGTTTAAAAGCAGGTTAAAAGACAGGTTAGCGGTGGCCGAAAAACGGGCGGAAACCCTTGCAAATGCTGGATTTTCTGCCTGTGGACAGCCCCTCAAATGTCAATAGGTGCGCCCCTCATCTGTCAGCACTCTGCCCCTCAAGTGTCAAGGATCGCGCCCCTCATCTGTCAGTAGTCGCGCCCCTCAAGTGTCAATACCGCAGGGCACTTATCCCCAGGCTTGTCCACATCATCTGTGGGAAACTCGCGTAAAATCAGGCGTTTTCGCCGATTTGCGAGGCTGGCCAGCTCCACGTCGCCGGCCGAAATCGAGCCTGCCCCTCATCTGTCAACGCCGCGCCGGGTGAGTCGGCCCCTCAAGTGTCAACGTCCGCCCCTCATCTGTCAGTGAGGGCCAAGTTTTCCGCGAGGTATCCACAACGCCGGCGGCCGGCCGCGGTGTCTCGCACACGGCTTCGACGGCGTTTCTGGCGCGTTTGCAGGGCCATAGACGGCCGCCAGCCCAGCGGCGAGGGCAACCAGCCGAGGGCTTCGCCCTGTCGCTCGACTGCGGCGAGCACTACTGGCTGTAAAAGGACAGACCACATCATGGTTCTGTGTTCATTAGGTTGTTCTGTCCATTGCTGACATAATCCGCTCCACTTCAACGTAACACCGCACGAAGATTTCTATTGTTCCTGAAGGCATATTCAAATCGTTTTCGTTACCGCTTGCAGGCATCATGACAGAACACTACTTCCTATAAACGCTACACAGGCTCCTGAGATTAATAATGCGGATCTCTACGATAATGGGAGATTTTCCCGACTGTTTCGTTCGCTTCTCAGTGGATAACAGCCAGCTTCTCTGTTTAACAGACAAAAACAGCATATCCACTCAGTTCCACATTTCCATATAAAGGCCAAGGCATTTATTCTCAGGATAATTGTTTCAGCATCGCAACCGCATCAGACTCCGGCATCGCAAACTGCACCCGGTGCCGGGCAGCCACATCCAGCGCAAAAACCTTCGTGTAGACTTCCGTTGAACTGATGGACTTATGTCCCATCAGGCTTTGCAGAACTTTCAGCGGTATACCGGCATACAGCATGTGCATCGCATAGGAATGGCGGAACGTATGTGGTGTGACCGGAACAGAGAACGTCACACCGTCAGCAGCAGCGGCGGCAACCGCCTCCCCAATCCAGGTCCTGACCGTTCTGTCCGTCACTTCCCAGATCCGCGCTTTCTCTGTCCTTCCTGTGCGACGGTTACGCCGCTCCATGAGCTTATCGGGTCCACTCGCGAACGCAGAAAGGCCCACCCGAAGGTGAGCCAGTGTGATTACATTTGCGGCCTAACTGTGGCCAGTCCAGTTACGCTGGAGTCACTAGTATTTAGGTGACACTATAGAAGCGGCCGCGACAACTTGTCCACGTGGAATTCTAAGCTTAGGATCCCAATGTGCTGGAAAGATGCTTATCGTCGCAGAGTGTATCCCCGGTCGTGGCGCCCCTTAGGCCAACCGCTGCAGCTATGTCGCCCGCGTAGACCTCGTCGATTTCTTCACGCTTATTGGCATGCATTTTCAGGAGACGCCCAATGCGCTCTTTCGTGCCCTTTGTCACGTTGTAGACGCTTGTTCCGGTCTTGATGGTGCCAGAATACACACGAAAGAAGGTCAACTGGCCGGCGAAGGGATCGCTCATGATTTTGAACGCGAGCGCGGCAAACGGCTCAGTGTCATTCGCGGGCCGAGTTACCTCTTTGCCTGTATCGGGGTTCACGCCGATCACGGAGGGGATATCCAAGGGGGAAGGAAGGTAATCCACGACTCCGTCCAGCAATTGCTGCACTCCCTTATTCTTGAACGCCGAACCGCATAGCACAGGCGTCACCTTGAGTGCGATCGTCCCGGCACGGATGGCGCGCTGTACTTCCTCGACCGTCAAGGCCTGTCCGTTGAGATATTTTTCCAACACCTGCTCGTCGAACTCGGCAACGGCCTCCAGCATCTTTTCCCGATATTCCTTGGCCAAGTCGAGCAGGTCTGCAGGGATATCCTCAACGCGATACTTTGCCCCAAGCGTTTCGTCATCGTAGAGGAACGCCTTCATGGTCACGAGATCGATCGAACCACGATATTCAGCTTCACGCCCGACCGGCAACTGGATCGGAACCGGATTCGCCCCCAACCGATCAACCATCGACTGAACACTGGCATAGAACTCAGCGCCGACTCGATCCATTTTGTTCATGAAAGCGACTCGGGGCACTCGATACTTGTCGGCCTGTCTCCATACGGTCTCCGACTGAGGCTCGACGCCCTGCACGGAATCGAAGACTGCCACGGCCCCATCGAGAACGCGCAAAGAACGCTCGACTTCGATCGTGAAGTCTACGTGACCCGGCGTATCGATGATATTGATGCGATGATCGCGCCAAAAGCAGGTGGTGGCGGCGGCAGTGATCGTGATTCCGCGCTCTCGCTCCTGTTCCATCCAATCCATGGTGGCCGCACCGTCATGCACTTCGCCCATCCGATGCGACACACCGGTGTAGAAGAGCACGCGCTCGGTCGTCGTCGTCTTACCGGCATCGATGTGCGCCATGATGCCGATATTTCTGGTTCGTTCTATTGGCGTTTGCCGGGGCACTTCATTCCTCCGAAAACGACCGTGCTGCAGCGCCGAGTCCGCACCAGTGGGCGCGGCCCAGGTCGCACTGCAGCACGTTGAAACTGTTACCAGCGGTAGTGGGCGAATGCCTTATTGGCCTCCGCCATCCTGTGGGTATCCTCGCGCTTCTTTACGGCCGCCCCGGTGTTATTGGCGGCGTCCATTAACTCTCCAGCCAGTTTGTCGGCCATGCTCTTTCCGCCACGCTGCTTGGCATAGAGAGCGATCCACCGCATCGCGAGCGACATCCGGCGAACGGGTCTAATCTCGACGGGAACCTGGTAGGACGCACCTCCGACTCGGCGAGACTTTACCTCCACCAGCGGCTTGACATTGTCAATGGCCGCCCGAAACACCTTCAGCGGATCCCCACCTGTTTTGTCTTGAATCAACTCAAACGCCCCATAACACACGCGCTCGGCCGTGCTCTTCTTCCCACTAGACAGGAGCACGTTGATGAACTTGCCCAATAGCTTGTCCCGATAGCGCGGGTCCGCTGCGACTTCTCTATGTCCAAAAAACCGTCCTCTTGGCATATCAGGGTCTTCCTAAATCACTTCAAGTTAGGAGGCTAACAGCAAATCTATTTGGGCCTCTTGGCTCCATACTTCGATCGACTCTGTTTCCGATTCGCCACGCCCACCGCGTCAAGCGCTCCGCGCACGATGTGATAGCGAACGCCGGGAAGGTCTTTCACTCTGCCTCCACGCACCAGAACGATGGAATGCTCCTGCAGATTGTGTCCCACCCCAGGAATGTACGTGGTAACTTCCATCGCGTTCGTCAGTCGAACACGTGCAACCTTCCGCAGAGCCGAGTTTGGCTTCTTGGGTGTCGTTGTATATACGCGAATACAAACACCGCGCTTTTGCGGACAGCGAGACAGCGCTGGGCTCTTAGTCTTATTCTTTGACAGCCGCCTGCCCAGCCGCACCAGTTGATTAATCGTTGGCATTTATTCTCTCCGACGCGCGCCCAGGCGCGTATTCTTCGCCTCGAATCCGCCAAAGCCGATGGATTATAATGAAGCGCCCTCGGCGAGTCAAGCAATTGCACGACGCTTTTGCGTTTTAGCTCGTGCTCCCGCCTCCGGTCGGCGCTCCTTCGCGCGATTCACTAACACTCGCATCGGTGAGCGCAGGCGATTCCGGTTCCGCACTCGGACTAATCACAAAGGTATCGCGATACTCACTGAAGCCCGTGCCAGCGGGAATCAACCTGCCGACGATCACGTTCTCTTTCAACCCGAGCAACGTGTCTTCCTTCCCATTGATAGCCGCTTCCGTCAATACACGCGTGGTTTCCTGGAACGACGCCGCGGAAATGAAGCTATCCGTCGTCAGCGCCGCTTTCGTAATTCCCAATAAGACCGGTTTGCCGAGCGCTGCACGGCCACCTTTTGCCATCACGCGCTCGTTCTCGTCATCGAAGGCGAATTTGCTGACCTGGCTTCCGGGCAGAAATTCTGAGTCGCCAGGATCTTCAATTCGCACCTTCCTCAACATTTGGCGGACAATGATTTCAATGTGCTTGTCATTGATGGACACGCCCTGCAGGCGGTACACGTCCTGCACCTCGTCCACCAGATACTTCTGCAACTCCTTGGGTCCAAGCACATCCAGAATGTCGTGAGGATTGGCTGATCCATCCATCAGCGGCTCACCGGCCCGCACCCAGTCGCCCTCATGTACGTTGACGTGCTTGCCCTTGGGAATGAAGTATTCCTTCACATCGCCCATCTTATTGTCCACCAATACTTTGCGTTGGCCTTTGACAAAGCCTCCGTAGGATACCTCTCCGTCGATCTCGCTGATCACGGCCTGCTCTTTGGGCTTCCTGGCCTCGAACAATTCGGCGACCCGCGGAAGACCTCCGGTAATATCCTTCGTCTTAGTGGTTTCCCGTGGAATTTTTGCCAGGACATCTCCCGCGTATACCGTTTGTCCTTTTTCCACGAGGATATGGGCCCCCATGGGCAACAAATAGCGGGCGACGGTAGCCTTGCTGTTTTCGTCCTTGATCGAGACTCGCGGACGAAGGGTGGCGCCACTGTGCTCGATTATCACTTTGCGAGAAAGACCGGTCACCTCGTCGAGTTCCTCCTTCATGGTGACACCTTCGACGATGTCGCCATAGGCAATTTTGCCTCCCGCATCCGTGAGGATAGACAGGGAGTAAGGATCCCATTCGACCAGCTTCTGGCCCACCTCAACCCGCTCGCCGTCCTTCAGCTTGATCTTGGCCCCGTACATAACGGGGTACTTTTCCCGTTCCCGACCGGTCTCGTCGTAGATCGCTATCTTGGCATTACGGCTCATCACGACCCACTCGCCTTCCTTATTGCGGACGGCGATTCCCGAATTATGAATGTCCGCATTCCGTTTGGCATCGAAGCTCATGAACCGCATGGATCCGGCATGTTTCGCGTCGAGCACCGTCTGCTCCACAACCTTACTCGCGGTTCCGCCGATGTGGAATGTCCGCATGGTAAGCTGGGTGCCCGGCTCGCCGATGGACTGTGCCGCAATCACTCCGACGGGCTCGCCAAGTTCCACGAGCCGTCCTTTACCTAGATCCCGTCCGTAGCACTTGGCGCACACGCCGCGTCGGGCCGTGCACGTCAGCACCGACCGTATCTTGACGCGATCGACGCCAGCCTCAACGACGCTCCGCACGCGCTCTTCATCAATCTCCTCATTGGCCTGGACGATGATTTCGCCGGTCAGCGGATCGCGGACATCCTCAGCCGCCAGACGTCCAAGGATGCGGTCTTCAAGCGGTTGGATCACTTCACCGCCTTCGACGAGAGACGTGACAATAATCCCGTCCGTGGCTCCGCAATCCACGAGACTGACAATGACATCCTGAGAGATGTCGACCAAACGCCGCGTCAGATAACCGGAGTTGGCGGTCTTGAGAGCGGTATCGGCCAACCCCTTGCGCGCGCCGTGGGTGGAAATGAAATACTGCAGGACGGTCAGACCTTCGCGGAAATTGGCCGTGATCGGCGTCTCTATGATCTCGCCGGACGGTTTGGCCATCAAACCGCGCATGCCGCCGAGCTGCCGGATCTGCTGAGAACTGCCTCGGGCTCCGGAATCCGCCATCATGAAGATGGGGTTGAAGGTTTCCGAATTCTTGACGTCGCCTCCGGCCGCCAATTCCTTCATCATTTCATTCGCGACCTGTTCGGTGACGTGAGCCCAGATATCGATCACCTTGTTGTACCGTTCGCCATTGGTAATGAGACCTTCCGCATACTGTTTTTCGATCTCATTCACCTCATGCTGCGCCCGGGTGATCAGTTCCTCTTTGCGTGAAGGTATGTGCATATTATCGATGCAGATCGACACACCGGCCCTTGTTGCATAATAGAACCCCATGTCCTTGATCTTATCCAGAAACACGACGGTCTCCCGATGTCCGGCCTGCCGGTAGACGATATCGATCAGCTTGGTCATTTCCTTCTTGGTCATGACCAGGTTGGCGTAGGAGAAGGGAATCGACGAAGGAAGGATCTCGCCGAGCAGCACGCGTCCAACCGTGCTGTCCACCAATGCCCCGCCGATACGCACCTTGATGCGCGCGTGCTCTTCAACCTCTCGCGCATCGTATGCAATTCGCACCTCTTCGGGAGACGAAAAGACTTTACCCTCCCCCCTGGCGCCTGTCCGATCTCTAGTCAGCCAGTAGCACCCCAAGACCATGTCCTGAGACGGCACCGCAATCGGCTTTCCGTTGGCCGGTGAGAGAATATTATTGATGGACATCATTAGCACGCGGGCCTCAATCTGCGCTTCGACCGACAGCGGTACGTGCACCGCCATTTGATCGCCGTCAAAGTCAGCATTAAACGCCGCGCAAACCAGCGGATGCAGTCTGATGGCCTTGCCTTCTACCAACACCGGATCAAAGGCCTGAATGCCCAACCGGTGCAAGGTCGGGGCACGATTCAGCAACACCGGATGTTCACGGATGACTTCATCCAGAACGTCCCAGACTTCCGGCCGCTCCTTCTCCACGAGTCGTTTGGCACTCTTGATGGTAGTTGCCGCACCGCGCTGTTCGAGCTTATGAAAGATGAATGGCTTGAAAAGCTCGAGCGCCATCTTTTTCGGCAGGCCGCATTGGTGCAACCGAAGCTCCGGTCCAACCACAATCACGGAACGTCCCGAGTAATCCACTCGTTTGCCGAGCAAATTTTGGCGGAAGCGCCCCTGTTTTCCCTTCAACATGTCGCTCAGCGATTTCAGGGGACGCTTATTGGGCCCTCTGATCGCACGCCCGCGACGGCCGTTGTCGAACAAGGCATCCACGGCCTCCTGGAGCATCCGCATTTCGTTTCGGATGATCACACCAGGAGCGCGCAGTTCGATCAGGCGTTTCAGCCGGTTGTTTCGATTGATGACCCTGCGATAGAGATCGTTCAAATCGGATGTTGCAAACCGTCCACCGTCCAAGGGAACCAAGGGTCGCAATTCTGGCGGCAGGACGGGGATCACGTCCATGATCATCCACTCCGGCTTGTTGCCGGACTTGCGGAATGCTTCGATGACTTTGAGACGCTTGGCGTACTTCTTCTTCAGCGCGGCCGAGTTCGTGGTCTTGGCCCTGGCTTGCAGATCTTCCCACTCTGCATTGATGTCGACGGCCCTCAAAAGCTCCCGGATCGCCTCCGCTCCGATTCCCGCCTTGAAAGCACTTGAGCCGTGTTGATCCTGAAGCTCGCGCAACTCCTCTTCATTCAGCAACTGCTTCTTTTTTAGATCCGTGATATCGCCGGGATCGAGCGCGACATAGCTTTCGAAGTACAGAATCTTTTCCAGATGTTTGAGGCTCATGTCGAGGAGGGTTCCGATGCGGCTCGGCACGCCCTTGAGAAACCAGATGTGAGCAACAGGGGCGGCCAGTTCAATGTGCCCCATGCGCTCACGGCGAACTTTGGACTGGATTACTTCGACACCGCACTTATCACAGACAATGCCGCGGTGCTTCATGCGCTTGTACTTGCCGCAATTGCACTCCCAATCCTTGATCGGGCCGAAAATCTTTGCACAGAACAGTCCGTCTTTTTCCGGCTTGAATGACCGGTAATTGATGGTCTCGGGTTTCTTGACTTCCCCGTACGACCAGGACTTGATCTTATCCGGTGAGGCGATGCGAATCCGCATCGCGTCGAAGGACACTGCATCCCGCGGTTTTTCGAATAATGTGTAAATGCCTTCCAAGGTTAATCCCTCCTTCGAAGGTGGCCCGGTCGCCGATAGCGCCGGTCTTCGCTCACTCTTGTGCTTTGATCAGCTCAACATCCAGCCCAAGGCTTTGGAGTTCCTTCACCAATACGTTGAAGGACTCCGGAAGTCCCGGCTCAAGGAATGGCTCGCCCTTGACGATCGCCTCGTAGATGCGGGAGCGGCCCGGCACATCGTCAGACTTAACCGTCAGGAATTCCTGGAGCGTAGAGGCCGCCCCATATGCCTGAAGCGCCCAGACCTCCATTTCACCCAATCGTTGACCGCCGAACTGGGCCTTACCGCCCAGCGGCTGCTGCGTGACGAGTGAATAGGGGCCGATGGATCGTGCGTGAATCTTGTCATCCACCAGGTGGTGAAGTTTGAGCATGTACATATAACCGACCGTCACCGGACTGCCGAACGGCTCTCCCGTACGGCCGTCGTGGAGCACGGTCTGTCCGGTCGTCGGCAACTTTGCCTTCTTCAGGAGTTCCTTGATCTCCTTTTCCGAGGCTCCGTCGAAGACCGGACTGGACACGTGAAGGCCGAGCGCCCTTGCGGCCCAGCCAAGGTGAGTTTCGAGAATCTGCCCTACGTTCATACGGGAAGGAACGCCGAGTGGATTCAGGACGATCTCCACAGGAGTGCCGTCAGGCAGATAGGGCATATCCTCCTCTGGGAGAATCCGCGAGACCACGCCCTTGTTTCCGTGCCGACCAGCCATCTTGTCGCCGACCGAGATTTTCCTCTTCATCGCGATGTAGACCTTGACGAGCTTGATAACGCCGGGGGGAAGCTCGTCCCCTCGTTTGAGACGCCCCACCTTTTCGTCATAGAGCGTCTGGAGGATCTCGATCTGCTCCTTGGCATGCCGTTCGACTTCCTCGAGGGCCTTCTGCTCGTCAGGATCACTCAAGGTGATGTTCTTGACGTTATCGTCAGACAATTTCTTCAGAATCTCTGCGTTGAGCTTGCCCTTCTTTTTGAGAACGATTTCCCCGCTCTCGGGGTCCATCAAATCACGTCCAACGACCTTGCCCAACAGCAGCTTGCGGACCTTTTTGTTCTTTTCTTCGTCAATGATCCGCAATTCGTCTTGGTGATCGCGCTGGATCTTCAGGACGTCCTCGCTCTCGATGCTCTTCGAGCGCTCATCCTTGTCCAAACCTTTTCGGGAGAAGATCTTCACGTCGACGACAATACCTTCCACTCCCGGCGGCACGGTGAGCGACGTATCCTTAACGTCACCGGCTTTCTCTCCGAAGATCGCGCGCAACAGTTTCTCTTCCGGAGTCAACTGAGTCTCGCCTTTGGGCGTGACTTTACCGACCAGGATATCGCCCGGCTTGACTTCCGCACCGATTCGGATGATGCCGCTCTCGTCCAGATTTCTGAGGGCCTCTTCGCCAATATTGGGTATATCGCGCGTGATTTCTTCCTTGCCGAGTTTGGTATCCCGAGCTTCGACTTCGAATTCTTCAATGTGAATCGACGTGAAGGCATCTTCTTTGATCAATCGCTCGCTGATCAGAATGGCGTCCTCAAAGTTGTATCCACCCCACGGCATGAAGGCCACCAGCACGTTCTGACCCAGCGCCAATTCCCCGCCGTCGATTGCGGGACCATCGGCCAGCACTTGCCCCTTTTTGACCGGCTGTCCGACCCCGACGATGGGGCGCTGATTGATGCAGGTGTTTTGATTCGAACGTTGATATTTGATCAAATCATAGACATCGAGAAGGGTTTCCCCTCGACGATGTCCTTCATCCTTCTTTCTCGGTTCCGCGCGGACGACGATCTTAGTGGCATCCACGCTTTCCACCACGCCTCCGCGTTTGGAAAGCACCACGTATCCGGAATCCCGAGCGACCACCGCTTCCATGCCTGTTCCCACCAGTGGGGATTCGGTTCGGATCAACGGAACGGCCTGGCGCTGCATGTTGGAGCCCATCAGCGCGCGGTTGGCATCGTCATGCTCCAGAAAGGGAATCAAGGCGGTCGCCACGCTGACCACCTGTTTGGGACTCACGTCCATGTACTCGATCTTTTCCGGAAGGGCCATGACAAAGTCCCCTCCATACCGCGACGAGACCGTTTCCGAGACCAGCCGACCGGAAGCGTCCACTTTGGAGTTCGCCTGAGCAATGTGATACCGCTCGCCTTCGATGGCGGAGAGATATTCGATTTCCTCTGTGACACGGCCCTTCCGAACCTTTCGATATGGAGCCTCGATGAATCCGAATTCGTTGATGCGCGCATAAGTCGCCAGAGAGGTAATGAGCCCGATATTGGGTCCTTCCGGGGTCTCGATCGGACAGATCCGGCTGTAGTGCGACGGATGAACGTCGCGGACTTCAAAGCCGGCTCGTTCGCGAGTCAAACCACCCGGGCCAAGGGCAGAGAGTCGTCGCTTGTGAGTAATCTCGGCCAGCGGATTCGTTTGATCCATAAACTGGGACAACTGGCTGCTGCTGAAGAACTCCTTGATCGCCGCCACGACCGGCTTGGCGTTGATCAGGTCATGGGGCAGCACCGTTTCCATATCCAGCAGGTTCATCCGCTCTTTGATACTGCGCTCCATCCGTGCAAGTCCGATGCGGAACTGGTTCTCCAAAAGCTCCCCGACCGATCTCACGCGTCGGTTGCCCAAATGGTCGATATCGTCGATCTCCCCCTTGCCCATTTTCAGATTGACCAGGTAGCGGATGACTTCGACGATGTCCTGAGGGGTGAGCGTGCGCTGCTCCAGATTCAGATCGAGCCCCAGCTTCTTGTTCAACTTGAGACGACCGACCGGCGAGAGATCGTATCGTTTGGAATTGTTGAACAGATTCTCAAACAGAACCCGCGCCGTCTCAATAGAGGGAGTCTCTCCGGGTCGTAGACGCTTATAGATCTCCACCATGGCCTCTTCCTTCGACCCGATTCGCTCCATCTCCAGGGTGTCGAGGATAACCGGCGTGGCGGTCGCTGAATCCAGGTAGATCACCTTGAAGGTGTCAATCTGGCTCTCCAATACCTTTTCCACGGTAGCCGCGGTGAACTTGTGATTTTTGTCGAGAATCTTCTCCTTGTTGCCCGGATCGACCAACTCCGTCAGAACAGCCCGTCCGACCAGCTCGGCCGAGCTGACTGGAATTTCCTTGATCCCGGCGCTGCGGAGCCGGGCGATCAACGCCTTGGTGAGCTTCGAACCCTCGCGAATCACAGGTTCCTTTGAACCTTTCTCCGTGAGCGTTTCAGGAGATTTCAGGCCGTGGTGGATTTCGGGATCCAGTTTTCTGTACAGCTTTCCCTTCGATACCCGGATCTCCTCCACGGGATAGTACATCTTCAAGAGATCGTCGGTGGAATACGCAAATGCCTTCAAGAGAATAGTCACAGGCATTTTGCGGCGACGATCGATGCGGACATAGAGAATGTCACGCGCGTCGAACTCAAAGTCCAGCCAGGCTCCACGATACGGAATAATCCGAGCGGAGTAGAGAACCTTGCCGCTGGCATGCGTCCGACCCTTGTCGTGAGTAAACGACGCACCGGGAGACCGGTGCAGCTGGCTTACAACGACGCGTTCGGTGCCATTGACGATGAAGGTTCCGCGGTCTGTCATGAGCGGAAGCTCGCCCACGTAGACCTCTTGTTCACGAACATCAAGAACCTTCTTCTTCGCGCTCTTGTCCTCTTTGTCAAAGACCACCAGACGCACACGTATTTTCAGGGGGACGGCGTAGGTCATGCCCTGCTCAAGGCATTCGCGCACGTCGTATTTTGGCGTCCCAAGCGAGTAACTCGAGAATTCAAGGATCGCGGTATTGTTGTAGTCCGCAATGGGAAAGACGCTGCTTAGCGCAGCCTGGAGACCCTTGTCCCCTCGCCGCTCTGGGTCGGTCTCGATCTGTAGAAAGTGGTCGTACGACCGCTTCTGGATTTCGATGAGATCCGGAATGTCGATGTTCGCGCGGATCTTTGAAAAATCCGTCCGCTCGACCGTGCCGTTGACTGTGGGTTCCGCCATGCCGTTGCTCCTCCTGCGTAGACCGTCATTACCGTCCGACGCCATGCGCCGGACTTAGGGCCCTTGCTTCTGCAGGATTTCTCGCTACCTACTTGATTTCAACTTTGCCGCCGCTCTCTTCGAGCTTCTTCTTCATCGTGTCGGCTTCTTCCTTGGTCACGCCGGTCTTGACTGGCTTCGGCGCTCCTTCCACAAGGTCCTTGGCCTCTTTCAAGCCGAGACTCGTCAATTCGCGCACGACCTTGATAACCTGAATCTTCTTATCCGCCGCAGCACTCGCAAGAATGACGTCGAACGCCGTCTTTTCCTCAACTGGCGCTGCAGCGGCTCCGCCGCCTCCGGCCGCAGCGACCGCCATTGGCGCTGCTGCCGTGACCCCATAACGGCTTTCCATTGACTTCACCAGCTCTGATAATTCCAGTACCGTCATTGCATCGACGGCTTTCAAAATTTCTTCCTGTGAGAGTTTACCTTCAGCAGTAGGCATGTCCCCTTCTCCTTTCTTCTTGTCTTGAATAGCAACCATGACTCCGACGAGTTTTCTCAAAACCCCTGATAACGTAGTGACGACGCCGCGGACTGGCCCCTGCATTGCCGACAGGAGCATCGCCAGAAGCACTTCGCGAGAAGGCAGACTGGCAACCGCCAACAACTGGGGGGCCTGCAGAACTTTACCCTCCAGCACACCGACGGTAATCCGCATCTTTTCGTCGCGTTTTTCCGCCTTGATGAAGTCCCGCAAGATCTTCGTAGGCAGTGCCGGGTCGTCGTACCCGATCGTCAGCGCGAGCGGACCCTTGAAGTAATCCTTCGCGCCTAAAAAGTCCGTGCCATCGACCGCCCGGGCCGCAATAGTGTTCTTGACAACCTTCAATTCCGCTTTTGCACCGCGGAGTTGCTTGCGCAACTCGGTTATCTGATTTACCGACAGGCCCGAGCATTCGGTCATGATGGCAATCTTAGCTCGCGACAATTTTTCCTGAAGTTCCGCCACCGCTGTCGCCTTCTCTTCCTTTTTCATCGCCCTTCCCTCAGCTTTCTTTCCGGAGATCGATCAACCTTCAATCCCAGAGCTTCGACAGCGCGACCGTGTCCAGGCGAATCCCCGGGCCCATCGTACTGGAGATGGTCGCCGTCTTCAGATAGCGTCCCTTACAGGACGCGGGCTTGGCTTTGACGATCGCTTCGATGACTGCGTGAGCGTTTTCGTAGAGTCGTTCCTTGTCGAACGACGCCTTGCCAACAGGCACATGCACAATGCCCGCCTTCTCTACCTTGTACTCGACCTTGCCCTTCCGAATTTCAGCGATGGCCTTGCCGACCTCAAATGTCACCGTCCCCGTCTTCGGGTTGGGCATCAGTCCGCGAGGCCCTAGAACCTTACCGAGCTTACCCACCGAAGCCATGAGATCAGGGGTAGAGATGGCCTGATCAAAATCCATCCATCCTCCCTTAATTTTCTCCATCAGCTCCTCGGCACCCACATAGTCGGCGCCCGCCGCTCGCGCCTCCTGTTCTTTTTCCCCTTTCGCAAAAACCAACACTCGAAGCTTTTTGCCCGTCCCGTGGGGGAGCAGCGTCGTCCCTCGCACCATTTGATCCGCTCGCTTGGGGTCGACTCCCAGTTTGAAGGCAAGATCAACGGACTCATCAAACTTGGCATAGGCAGTCCGTTTGACCAACTCACACGCTTCCTTCAATCCATAGACCTTTGCTTCGACTAACTCTCTGGACGCTGTCATTTTCTTGCCCATGACCTGACTCCTTACGTGCGCGTAGCTCGTTCTAACCCTGGATCGTAACGCCCATGCTCCGGGCGGTCCCCTCGATGATCTTGATCGCGCCGTCTAAGTCAGCGGCATTGAGGTCGACCATTTTCTTTTGCGCGATTTCCCGTAGTTGAGCGGCACTGATCTTTCCGACCTTGTCCTTGTTCGGCACCCCGGCCCCTTTGATGATCCCCGCAGCCTTCTTAAGCAGGTCGGACGCCGGAGGGGTCTTCGTGACAAACGTGAATGTCCGGTCCTTATACACCGTGATAATGACCGGAATGATGCTGTCCCCATCCTTCTGCGTGCGAGCATTGAATTGCTTGCAAAATTCCATGATGTTGACGCCATGCTGCCCCAGAGAAGGACCAACAGGCGGAGCAGGATTCGCCTTACCGGCCGGAATTTGAAGCTTGATTTGTGCGCTGACTTCCTTTGCCATCCCCAGTGCCCTCCGAGATAAATCAACTGATTGGTCTTTGGATCGACTCCTCGTGCAGGGACCGATTCACCAATCAGATTCTTTCCACCTGCAAAAAGCCCAACTCGACCGGGGTCGAACGCCCGAAGATGCTGACCATCACCTTGACTCGGTTGTGAACTGAATCCACCTCTTCGACCAACCCATTGAACCCGAGGAATGGTCCGTCGATGATGCGCACGTTGTCGCCCTTTACGAACCGGATCTGTTCCCGTGGAATGGCCGTTCCCGAATCCACTTGCTTCAGAAGCGACTCCGCCTCTTCGGACGTCAGCGGTATCGGCCTGGTCCCGCCACCCACAAAGCCGGTGACTTTGGGAGTCTCTCTGATCATCATGACGGTTTCATCCGTCACGGGAGTTTCTAGCTCCACGAGAACATATCCCGGAAAAAATTTTCTCTTCGAGGTTCGCCGCTTCCCGTCCTTAATCTCAATGACGTCTTCCGTCGGAACCAGAACCTTTCCCAACTGATCGGCAAGACCCATCTGCGCCGCCCGCTCGCCGACACTGTCTTGAACGCGTTTTTCGAATCCGGCGTAGGTATGGATCACATACCAGTGCTTTGACATTGAGGCCCTCAACTAGATGATCTTGCTAACCAGCCAAACCAGGAAAGCATCCACTGCCGATAGATAGAAGGACATCAGGACACAGAAGATAATGACGACCGTTGTCGATCCGATCGTCTCCTCCAGGGTAGGAAACGACACCTTACGGAGTTCCGCCCTAACGTCGCTCAAGAACTCAGCAATGGAGGCCGAGAGATTTTTAAACATATCTCGCACCACAGATCTGCTCCGGGTCGAGCAAGCTTGGCAAGCTTGGATTGGCAGGGGCACTAGGAATCGAACCCAGACCTTCGGTTTTGGAGACCGACGTGCTAGCCGTTGAACACCATGCCCCTGCCCAGACGTTAGACGTTGATCGTGAACTATTGGGGACAGTATCCCGCCGCTCCGCTTCCACGATTGACGAATACCGCCTCGCGAGCACCATCACTTCACTTCTTTGTGGGACGTGTGCTTGCGGCAGCATCGGCAATACTTGTTTCGTTCCAACCGGTCCGGGTCATTCTTCTTGTTCTTCATCGTCGAATAGTTTCGATGCTTGCAAATTGTGCATGCCATTGAAATGATTTCGCGCATCGCTCACTCCACTACTGGATGATTTCGGTGACGACGCCGGAGCCGACGGTTTTGCCGCCCTCGCGCACGGCGAAGCGCAAGCCCTGATCCATCGCGATGGGCGAGATTAACTCCGCCGTCACACTCACGTTGTCCCCCGGCATGACCATCTCCACTCCCGGATTCAACTGCACCACCCCGGTCACGTCGGTCGTCCGGAAGTAGAACTGCGGCCGGTAGCCGTTGAAGAACGGCGTGTGCCGGCCCCCTTCCTCTTTCGTCAGCACGTAGATCTCCGCCTTGAACTTCGTATGCGGCGTGATGCTCTTCGGCTTCGCCAGCACCATCCCCCGCTCCACATCTTCCTTCTTCGTCCCCCGCAGCAGCACGCCGATGTTGTCCCCCGCCTGCCCCTCATCGAGCACCTTACGGAACATCTCCACGCCCGTCACCACCGTCGTCTGCGTCGGCTTCAACCCCACGATCTCGATCTCATCGCCCACCTTCACCACGCCCCGCTCGCACCGCCCCGTCACCACCGTCCCGCGACCACTGATCGTGAAGACATCCTCGATCGGCATCAAAAACGGCTTGTCCACCGCCCGCGTCGGGGTCGGAATGTACGTGTCCACCGCCTCCAAGAGCTTCAGAATCGCCGGCACCCCGATCGGACTCTGGTCCCCTTCCATCGCCTTGACCGCCGACCCCGTCACCACCGGAATCTTGTCCCCGGGAAATTCGTACTTCGTCAGCAACTCCCGCACTTCCAATTCCACCAGGTCCAATAACTCCTTGTCGTCCACCTTGTCCGCCTTGTTCAAAAACACCACGATGAACGGCACCCCCACCTGCCGGGCCAGCAAGATGTGCTCGCGCGTCTGCGGCATCGGCCCATCCGCCGCACTCACCACCAAGATCGCCCCGTCCATCTGCGCCGCACCCGTGATCATGTTCTTGACGTAGTCCGCGTGCCCCGGGCAGTCCACGTGCGCATAGTGCCGCTTGTCCGTCTCATACTCCACGTGCGAAATCGCAATCGTCAGAATCTTCGTCGGGTCCCGCCGCCCCTGCGACTCGCTCGCCTTCGCTACCTCGTCATAACTGATAAACTTCGCCATCCCCCGGTCCGACCCCACCTTCGTCAGCGCCGACGTCAGCGTCGTCTTGCCGTGATCCACGTGCCCGATCGTCCCCACGTTCACGTGCGGCTTGCGTCGCTCAAATTTCGCCTTCGCCATACGCCATTCTCCTTGTTGATGCCGACCCAGACGAGAGTCGGAAAGCCATTTAACTAGATCAGAGCAAGCAAGCTTGGCTGGAGCCCACGACGCGGATCGAACGCGTGACCTCGTCCTTACCAAGGACGTGCTCTGCCAACTGAGCTACGTGGGCGTCTACCACGATAATCATCAACCGTAATCTCCAGACCATCGATCACCGCTGCTCCACGACGAATTTCCCCTGCCGCTGTTTGGAGCGGGCGACGGGATTTGAACCCGTGACAGCCAGCTTGGAAGGCTGGAACTCTACCACTGAGCTACGCCCGCTCAGCTCTGTTATCATCAAAGTCTTTGCCAAGATTCCACTCTTCTCTATACTAGAGACTGCAAAAATAGAGGCGTGGGCAGTGTCCATTCCGCTCAAGCTTATGATCACTCAGAAACTGTTATCGTTCGCGCACGAGACTACTGCTGCCGAGGAGAACGAGCGAGACGACGAAATAGTCACGCACAAGTAGTCAAAGTTCCCATCCCGTCGCCCAAGGAATGCGTGCTTTGGAGAGAGTCACGCTCGGTTTGGTGGGCAGGCAAGGATTCGAACCTTGGAAGCGCAATGGCAACAGATTTACAGTCTGCCCCCTTTGTCCACTTGGGTACCTGCCCGACACCGACACAAGTTCTGCTCAACCTGTGGGACCTGCCGCCACAAAGAAGAGTAGACCGCGTCTCAAAGCACAGGTCGATCACAAAATAAAACACAAACCGCCCCCCTCAGTTCCACCGCCCCTTTCACAAATTCCGGGCCTGGTAACTGAATGAGAGAGCGGACAATTTGGCCTAGGAAATGAAAGATTGTATTGAGTAGATGGCGGCCTGTCAAGAGGAAATCATTGTATCGTGAGCCTTTTTTCCTATTGCGCAGTACAAGCCGAGCCGCCTGGAGCCAAAGGAGGGTCGATGACCATCAACGAAGTCAACCATGAGGCATTCTCGGCTGTTTCCTCGAAAATAATTTCCAATAAGACGCTCGCTTCTGACCGAGTAATACGATTCCCAGGGCCCAAATATCTCTTGTGTGTCACCGCTCTCTCTTTACTTTCTTTTGGTTCATAGTATCCAACGAGTTCTTTAGAATCATCGGCCTTTTTCAACAGCTTACGAAACTTTTCTCGAGCCGGACGGCTTTGGTTTCCGCGATCCCTGACCTCCAATTTTCCCCAGATGGCCCATCCGACAAAAACCGCCCAGGATTCATTTAAGGCCTCCCAGGATTCCTGGTCGCCCAGAAGCCGGGGTTCTGTCACCGTCTTTTTCTGAGGAAACGGCGTGATGGAGACCGACGTGTACCGGCATTCCTGTCGATCTTTGGCAAATGCCAGGAGTCTCTGCGATCCCCGATCGAGTATTCCACGGCCGGACTCGGTGGTCACATAATCCAGGTAGGCGTGGAAAAGTTCATGGTAGAGAGTTGCGACATCCCGGTGATTCATCTGGGCCAAGGGTCGAAGAGTTCGACCGGCTCCGTTGAAAGACAAGATGCGGTCCAAAACCATATGGTGGTTCTCTGGATGATATTCCGCGGCAAAGGCGCGCAGGTCTGCAAATTCCACCACAATGAAGTCGGGAGGAAGGATACGGAGAAATCGAGTCGGCAGACCCAGTTTGGACGCTTGATCGCTAAGCCCGGTTAACCAGTTTCCTTGTTCGCTCTTGCTTTGCTCGGCGCCGCAGACGGTAAGTGCTATAAACAGCAGCGGCGCGGTCAAGAAGACAACACCCAGTTTCCCAGCTCCTTGGATCCGATATCGAGCCAAGCGTCAGCCCCATCCGGTCATTCCATTCTCTTCCACGAGACTCCACGTTTCCAGCAGAGATGACGGAACATCGTCGAGGAACCGGGTGGGCTTAGAGAGAATCGCGCCGCTCGTCCGGTCGTATACGTTTATCGGGTAGGTAAGAAATAAATGGTGCTTTGCACGGGTAGCCGCAACGTAGAGCAGGCGACGTTCCTCTTCCAATTCCTCCTCGCTCATGAAGGAAAACACGGAAGGGAAACGCCCATCCACGAGCCAAATGACGAACACGCATTGCCATTCCAATCCCTTGGCAGAGTGGATGGTAGACAGCACTAGACGTTCGTCGTCCCGCCCAACCCCTTCCACGCCGACCACGCTCTCGTCGGGCGGCTCAAGCGCTAGGTCAGCCAGGAAATCGTCGATGGCGTGGTACCGCTCGGCGATCGAAAACAAGTGCTCCAGATCGCGCATCCTCTTGGGATAATCGTCGTAATGATCCTTCAGGATGGGCAAATAGTATCCATAGACTTCGTTAATCAACTCCGCCGGCGTCATGGATCCGACGCGCATGGCATCCGTAATTAGTCGGGCCAGATCCTTGAGGCCGGCAGAAAATCGACCACTCATCTCGCGGAAAGCGGAAATAGCATCTTGCGATTTCATCAGTGTTGCGATCACACCTTGCGCCTTCTTGGGCCCGACCCCCTCGACCAGCAGTAGAATTCGGTTCCAACTGACGGCGTCCCCGGGATTTCCGACGACCCGCAGGTGCGCCAGCAAATCTTTGACATGCGCGGTCTCGATAAACTTATATCCCCCCCGCTTGACGAACGGCAGGTTGCAACGGGAGAGTTCGACTTCCAGGTCAAACGAATGGAAACTGGAACGGAATAAGACGGCTATCTCGTTGAGTGGCACACCTTCTTCTCGCAATTCCAGAATCCTTTGCGACATGAAGCGGGACTGCGAATTTTCGCTTGAGGCTTGAACGAGGGCAGGCAGAGGTCCATCCAACTTACGAGTAAAGAGTCTCTTACTGTATCGCTCCGGCGCGGCGAGAATAATCTCATTCGCCAGATTCAGAATCGGTTGCGTGCTGCGGTAGTTCTCCTCCAACTTGTAGATGGTGGCTCCGGGAAACAACGTCGGAAACTCCATGATGTTCCGGAATGTCGCCCCGCGAAATGCATAGATGGACTGAGAATCATCTCCGACCACCATGACATTGTCATGAGTCGCCGCCAGGTTTCGGATCAGGTCTGCCTGTAGACGGTTCGTATCCTGATACTCATCGACCAAGATATATCGGAACCGGGAGGAGATCGCCATGCGCGCGCCTTCATCCCGGCTCAGCAAATCGCGCAGTTTTACCAAGAGGTCATCGTAATCCAGCAGTTGGCGCTCCCGCTTCGTCTTATCGTATGCTTGCCGCAGTTGAGTCAGGGGGCCGAGATGTTCGAGGAAGTGCGGAAACTCCTTGGCAAGAACGTCTTCCAAACTTGCCAGCGTGTTCTCCACCTTGCTAAAGATTTCCGCGACGGTGGCCTTCCGGGGAAACCGTTTATCTTTCTCGCTGAGTCCGAGCTCCCCCCTCAGTAAATTGATGAGATCCTCGCTGTCTCCGCGATCCAGGATCGTAAAACTCGGTTCGAGACCGATGGGACGCCCATAGCGGCGCAGCAAAGAATTGGCAACAGAGTGAAACGTTCCGCCCGTCACGCGCTCCGCTCGGGCGCCGATTAATGCACTCGCGCGCGTGAGCATTTCTGACGACGCCTTGCGCGTGAACGTCAGCAAGAGCAGCGACCCAGGCTCTATGCCGCGGTCAATGAGATAGGCAAGTCTGTAGACGAGCGTCCTGGTCTTGCCGCTGCCCGCTCCGGCAATGACAAGTGCAGGACCGTCGGCCGCAGTCGCCGCTGCCAACTGCTGGGGATTGAGTGCCTGCTCGTAGTTGATTGAAAGGGCAGCCCGAGTGGTCGAGTCTTCTGCTCGACGAAGCACGTACGGTTTGATTTCACGATCCATGGGATGGCATCTGCGATTTTTTCTATGGGCGAGGATTGGCTGCGGTCTAATAACATACCGCCTATCCTGATGCAATCCAGCCGGTGTGCGATCCTCTCTTGGTGCGGGACCGATGACTTGGCTATAATGGGCACCTCACAACCAAGATGACCATTCACACAGAATACACGAAGCTGCTGAAGGAGCTTGCCGTCCTGATGGTAGGGGTCGCGGGCGAGTCCGTCACGATGATCAAACGGAGCGCACCCCAACAAACGCTGAAACTGAAGAAAATGGCGGAATGGAATTTATATCTGGAGTTCTTGAAGGTGCTCTTTAATCTAGCGGATCGTCTTTCTGCATTTTACATTCCGATTCAGGAACAACCGCGTTTCATGGACAGCCTGGAGGACGCTGTTGGCCTTCGGCTGAAAGACGCGCTCAAATCCGCGCTTGGGCCGGATCTCGATAGCATGGAAATCACCTTGACAATCGGCAACACCGTCGCGGAGAGTCGGCAGGTGTACGAAAAGTTTCGATTCGTCGCCACGGAGGACAGTCCGGCACGCAAACAATATTTCGATTGCCTGGCAAGCCGTATCGCAGAGTTACTCGACGTTTCAGACAACCCATTGGTCGTCTCGGCAGCGACACTTTGTGCCAGTGCGGCCATTCCTGCCATGAAATCCCTATTTGAAGGAATGACCGGAGCGGCCGCGATCCAACATAATTCTTTCCCGTCGGAGCGCCCTGGAACGGACAGCACCGGCAAGGAAATAAAGTTGGTAAGCGTCATGTCCACCGTCCGCGGCGAGGAGGTTGAAACCCGCTGGGGTCTCCATCCCCGCTTTCGACAAGATCTCAACCCTGAAGAAGCGAAGGAACTCACGCGAATCATGAACGAAGTCACACAAATTCTCGGCGAGCGCTATGCGGCGGTCGCGTTTTCCACTGAATGGGCCACTTGGCAGCGGTTCGGACATGCATGAGCCTATGGAAGAGAGCGGGGCGGGAGCCAAAAGGGATGCCCTCGAAGGACAGACAAGTCGGGATCGTGGTGTCATGAGAACGGCGTTACAACTTCCGGAAGGGCTGACTCGCCTACAGGAATTGGCAAATAATCTCTGGTGGAGTTGGCGCCAGGACTGTCGACGTCTGTTCGAAACTATCGATCCAACTCTCTGGCATCTGACCAACCACAATCCGGTCAGACTGCTCCAGGAACTCAAGCCCGAACGGCTGATCTCGCTCGGGCACGATCCGGCTTTTGTCCGACACTATTCGGCGGTCATCAAAGCATACGACGAGTATCTCAATATCGGAAACACATGGTTCGCCACTCAGTATCCGGATCTCGCCGGCAAGCAGATTGCCTACTTCTCCGCAGAATTCGGCCTTCACAACTCGATTCCGATTTACAGCGGCGGACTCGGAATCCTGGCGGGTGATCACTGCAAAGAAGCCAGCGACCTCGGAATTCCCCTGATTGGTTTTGGCTTCATGTACCCACAGGGATACTTTCGTCAACGAATCAGCGCGGAGGGCTGGCAGGAGCCGGAGTACACCACGTTCAATCGCCTAGAGTCTCCCATTCACCAGGCCCTCACGGCTTCCGGTTCGCCGTGCCAAATTTCAGTAGAGATCGGAGATCGTCTGGTCCATGTACTGATCTGGCAAGTGCGCGTAGGACGAGTAATCCTGTACCTCTTGGATACCGACATGCCTGACAATGCCCCTGAGGATCGTGAATTGTCTGCCCGTTTGTACGGGGGGGATCAGGAGGTTCGGCTCTGCCAGGAGATTCTTTTGGGGGTCGGAGGTGTACGGGCCACCAAGGCGCTCGGCATCTCACCGGCTGTATGGCATGCTAACGAAGGACATTCGGCTTTTCTGACGCTCGAACGCATCCGTTTGCAGCTTCAGGATGGCGCCACATTTGACCAGGCGGCCGATGTGGTCCGACAGACGACCGTGTTTACCACTCACACGCCAGTCCCGGCCGGGCACGACGTCTTTCCCCACCATCTGATGGACCGTTATTTCGGACAGTACTGGCCGCAATTGGGTCTCTCACGAGAGGATTTCTTTCGCTTGGGGGAACACCCTGAAACGCCTTGGGCCGGATTCAACATGACCGCATTAGCCATGCGGATGGCCGAGCACAGAAATGGGGTCAGCCGAGAGCATGGGCGTATCTCAAGATCGATGTGGCAATGTCTGTGGCCGGGCACTCCTGAGCATCTTGTTCCGATCCGCAGTTTGACCAACGGCGTCCACGCGCCAACGTGGATTGCGTCGGAATTGAGTGAACTCTATAGCAGGCATCTGGGACCTGATTGGGTTCAGCGATCCGATGACCCCGCAATCTGGCATCGTGTGAAGGACATCCCGGATAGTGAGCTGTGGACGGTTCGTCGTGCGCTCAAAGCCAAACTCCTGAGTTTTATTCGAGAACGCGCGCGCGCGTCCTGGATAGCAGGCCGGATCGAACCTACGCAAGTCCTGGCTGAAGGGACTTTGCTCGATCCTGACGCGCTGACAATCGGTTTTGCACGTCGTTTCGCAACCTACAAACGGGCGACCCTCTTGTTTAATTCTCTTCAGCGCCTCAAGCCGCTGCTTCAAGACCGTTGGCGGCCTGTTCAGATAGTCTTTGCCGGCAAAGCCCATCCGGCCGACGAGCCGGGTCGGCAATTTATTCAGCAGGTATACGATTTCTGCCGAGATCAGGGACTCGGCGGCCATATCGCGTTTCTGGAAGACTACGACATGCACATGGCGAAGTACCTCGTGCAGGGGGTAGATGTATGGCTCAATACGCCGCGTCCACCTATGGAAGCAAGCGGCACCAGCGGCCAGAAGGCCTCGTTGAACGGCGTCCCCAATCTGAGTGTCTTGGATGGTTGGTGGCAGGAAGGGTATGACGGCGCAAATGGTTGGGCCATCGGCCCTTCAATCGATATCATGGATCCGCAGGCCCAGGATGCTCAGGATGCGGAGCGCCTGTACTTACTCTTGGAACAGGACATCATTCCGCTATTCTACGCGCGAGACCGCGACGGCATTCCGCGAGGATGGCTCCAAGTCATCAAAGATGCCATTCGAACGATTGCACCTCGTTTTTCCGCCCGACGCATGGTGAAGGAGTACATGGAGGTCATGTACGCTCCGGCGGCGTTCTCCCGCTCCCAATCTCAATAGGTACTGACCGTTTGCTGACACGGCCCCGGTGAATGTCCTGATGTGGAAATTGACACGAGGACTCACCGTCTGGCTTGCCTTCCTTGCAGTCTTTTCCACCAGCCACGCCATCGATTCTCCACGGCACGAGGCCGGCAAATCGGATGGGGCTTCTGTCGAACGGGAGGCGGCTGCCGCGTTCAAGCAAAATCAGGACGATCGCGTGATCCACCTTCTAGAAAGTTTTCCTGCTGGACAGAATCCATCCCGTCAAACCCTCATCCTCGCGCTGCGAAGCTATTTGCGGATAGGGCGGCCGGAAGGAGCTTTGAGCGTGTATGCCCGCCTGGTACCCACTGGTCAAGTCGATGAACGGGAACTACTGAGAGCTATTGCGCTGGGTTTTCTGCACAGCCGCGTTCGAGACCCTGAGGAGTACCTTCGTATCGCTGCGTACACCGCGCTGGCTGAAATTGGCAGCCGCGACGAGGGCCCGCTATTGGAGGATGGACTTCTGGATTCATCCGTCCTCGTGCGGGCGCGTGCGATCGAAGGGATTGGGCGTGCGCGACTGGGAGGTACTTCGTCCGGACTGAGACGAGCCCTTCAAGATCCCGTTCCGACAGTCAGAATCGCAGCCATGAATGTACTCGGTGATGCAAAAGTCTCTACGGCGATACCAGAACTCACCCGCATCGCCCGATCTGAAGAAGGGCCCGAACACGTCTTTGCATTGGCTGCCCTTTTCAAGCTCGGGAAGACTGATGCACTGGCTGATATTTTGAACGCCGCGTCATTTCCCGAAGCAGATGTCCGAATGGCGGCGATCGGCTTACTTGGACGTTTGAAACAAGCCAAGACCCTTTCACGATTGAGCCAGTCTGTGTATGATCCCGACCCATCGGTCAGAGCCTTTGCAGCAGGGGCTCTGGGGGAATTTGATGATCCGGGAGGATCCGCCGCTCTGACTCACGCGCTGGAAGATGAGGACCCGCGGGTCCGGAGTGTCGCCGCTGCCAGTCTTGGAAAACTTCGGCTCAGCTATACGCGACCGTTGCTCCAGCAAACGCTTCGGGATCCTGTCGAACGAGTCAAAACCGGAGCGGTCGAAGGACTGCTTAGGTTAGGGGACACCGATGTGCTGCTCATTGCGGCAGACCTGGCCAAGCATTCGGATCCTTCGATTCGAGGGGCAGTAGCCCAGGCAATAGGCGTGTCCGGCTTGATCAAGGCCATACCCATACTCGAGCCTTTGCTCGTTGATCAGCAGCCTCAACCCCGGTTGATGGCGGCACGGTCGCTGGGCAGAATCGGAGGGCACCACGTCGTGGCCGCTTTGAAAAGAGCGCTTCATGACGCGGATCCCGCCGTTCGGCTTGCCGCAGCTGGGAGCCTCGCCCAAGTACTGATGCCGCAGCGATCGAAGCCACCGAAAGGAAAGGCTGGCTTGGAGGAGGGACACTCATGTTGCGCTTCTTAGGAACGCTGATACTTCTGGCCATCGTCTTCGGACTGGGCTACTACGCCGGGCAGCGGCCTGTCAGTGAACTCAAGCAAACGGTAATGGACCTTTCTCGTAAAGTAACCAATATTTCCCGAAGTGCTGTAGAAACAACTTTGGGGTTGGAGCGGACGTTACGATGGCGACAGGGTCTTATCGACGCAAAGGGCAAGGTGGTTGAGGCAAGGGCGGACGTGCTGGATCACAATTTAGGGAATGCAGCCAAGGAACTTGGCGACGCGGAAGAGAGTTTGGAAAAAGTCCGACGGGACGGAACCGATGGGGAGCGCGCATTACATCTCAAGTCGGTGATTGAAAAGTTGCACTTGGTGAAGTCTGAATTGGCTGCAGGGAAAGCCGTGCCGAGGAGCACGTTCGACGAGTTGCAGAAAGAACTGGATAGCTTGGCCAACCAATAGACGGCTAGACGCTTGAGTCAGGCAGGCGTCGCCCGCTTCTTCCATCCGGCCAGAATCCGTTCAGCTCTCATCTTAACGACAAGATCCGGATCTTTGAGGAGTGGTTTTATTGCCTCCCGTCCCTTTTCGTCACCGATTTTTTCCAGTGCAGCAGCGGCGCTGAGTCGGGTAAACCAGTCGGAATCCTTTAGCATCTCGATCAAGGGCTCCAACACTCCGGAATCTTTGATCTGGCCCAGCACGATAACCGCTCGCTTGCGTGTTTCCTCCACCTTGTCTTTCAGCAAGGGCAGCACTTTCTCGACGGCAGGCTGCCCCAGTTCGACCAAGGCATCCATCGCATCGAGATGGAATTCGTCGAGCCGAAGTTGACCAATCAGAGGATCCAATACGCGCTCATCCCGAATTTTTCCGAGCGTCCGTATGGCCGCCTTGCGAATGTCCCAATCCCGCAGCATCTTCAGGAGATGGTCCACGGCCGGAGGCCCGACCATGCCCAGCGCTTCCATCGCAGCTTCCCGGACCTGCCAATCGCCGTCGCGCAGCGCACGAACAAGTGGTTCAACACAACGTTCATCACCCATTTCCCCGAGAGTAATGCAGGCCTCGCGGCGAACCGCCCAATCAGGGTCTTTCAGCAGATCGATCTGGATCTCGATCTCATCCTTGACTCGATCCTCTTCGAGAACCGTCTCCGTCTGTTTTGTATCCACTGGACCGGGGTCGGCCACCTTTTCAGGATTCATCGCAAGACTGTCGGCCAGATGATCCGTGAGATCCGGTGCCTGGTTCGAAGCCTCCAGAGACTCCTGCCCATCAAACGACTTATCTGTTTCTGCCGCCCCTTTATGCTCGTTACTCATGTCCTGGCATCCCTTCTCCCGAGAATCGACTGCTCTCATACCATTCATGACTCTATGAAGATGGCGAGGCGGCTCCGGATTTGGATTCGGCGGCGCCAGCCTTTCCTGCAGCGTGTCGACGACGGATCACATCAGCGCGTCGTTTTCTCTGAACGCGTTTTAGTCTCTTTTTCAACGTGCGGAAGGCCGCGTCACCTTCAGCGTTTTCGACGGTCTTCTGACGTTCAGCTATTTTTTTCTTCAAGCGTCCTTCGTCTGATTCCTTAGTTTTGCTTTTTGCCATTGGTGCAGAGTCCTCCATTCCCATGTGTAGGATTGATCTGGTAGCTCCGTTCAGGACGGAATTGTAGGAGTCTATTCGAGGGTCCTTGCGAGTGTCAACGAGTCCGAGGCATCCGGTGGCGGGACGGTTAGGTCAACTCAGGTTCTGAACCTCCTTCTTCACCCGTGTCAAAGGGTTTGGGGTCTGCTTCGCGCCGAAGTCGACGCTCCAGCACAATGTCCCATGGGGTCGTGCGGCGCGGCTCCCCCTCTCTCACGCTGGCGAGGACCAAGGAAGAATCTTTGAGTAAATTCTGTCGAGCCGGAGATGGTTGCTCCGCCTCAGTCAGAACGACTTTTCGCATGAGGCCTCTAAACACTTCCCAGGTTCCGGGATGATCTGCCGACGCCCCCCCACCCTCTCCAACCACCTCCAAACGAACCGGGGCAATTCCTGACCCGATCAAGTCGACCTTGGTAGCCGCAGCATGGGACATATCCAAAATACGTCCCCCAAAATATGGCCCACGATCATTGATACGCACCTTGACGTGTAAGCCATTGTTTGCATTAGTTACCTTGACAATTGTTCCGAATGGAAGCGTCCGATGTGCGCCCGTCAAAGCTCCTTCGTCGTACACCTCCCCACTGGCCGTCACTTGGCCATGAAAGGTGTCCCCGTACCATGACGCTGTACCTTGCTCCTTCGCCCTGACTTCAAAATCGGCTCTCCCCTTAGGCAGATAAGAGCAGCCCGTAGCAACACCACCGAACACCAAGAAAACAAGGCCTATTTTCGATAACTTCTGAGTTTTCAAACGAACCTCCTGCTGCACCTAAACATCTAGCCCACTCTGTGCTTCGACCACAACCAAGCTAGTGAAGGTTACTGGATAACTTGAAAATCCAGCAGTCGACGAGGCTAGGAGAAACTAAAACGGGCAGTAGGTTACTCAGGGGCGGCTCTAAAAGTCAACGAATTCTACATTAAATTCTACTTGTTAGTTATATTTCAAACACTTAAGAAGATGTCACATGAATCCCCAGCTTCCGAGATGGTCCTCAACACAACCCACCCCAGGCTGAGCACGAGGTTCCGAACGGCACCTCCGCTATTTCAACCGCATCATGCGATTGGCAATATTTGTATCGCTTAGGAACTCCTTCAAACTGTCATTAAGAGCTTCATTGAGAAGCCTTTCCAGATCCGGTTCGTCAAAGACGGTCTTGATATCTTGCCCTTCTCCGTTCAGAGTCATGCGCACAGCACTTTGGTCGGCAAGGTTTATGGCTTCGACATAGAGTTTGGTTCGAACGGCAAGTTCCGTCCATCCAAACCTGCTGTTCGCGTGGGCTCGCAGATCCATGATCCGTCCGCTGAGAGAGACATCCGGTGTACGGCCGGTCGCGTCACCAGGCTTCGTGACCCAGGCATCGAGTCCGCGTTGGGTGAGGTAATCCGCCACAACCTGTGAAACCGCTGGCCCGAGCTGCCCTCCTTTGATTGTGAAGTAGGTTTCTCCGCCCGCAAGGTGGGTGCGTATCCCTATCCTGGCCTTGTCAGCACGTACATCATTATCAGGACGTGCATCCTCGAACACACTAACCGCCACCTTCACACGGTCCGCCTTCGTTGCGACTGGCGGCTGGGCGGCCCGGATATCAAGCGGGACGATCTCCCCCGACCCGCAACCAATGCTGAAAAAGATCCCTACACTCACGGCCAGCGAAAGAATCCGGTTTCCCACGTCGCCCTCCTCACTCTTGAAAACATTCGTGAAATTCACATGCATGCCTCTCGCACGATGGAGATCAACGGGATTGTGTGACGAAGTGCGCCCGTCGGTTTTTCTGCCAGCAGGCAGGGTTATGCTCAGTGCAGAAAGGCCTCTCTTTGCCAAGGCTCGTAATCTGTACACGCGACGTCTCAATTCCCAAATCCTGTAAATACTGCCTTGCAGCTCGCGCGCGCTTTTCTCCCAACACGAGGTTATATTCGCCTGTTCCGCGCTCGTCGCAGTGCCCTTCTATGAGAATTTTGAGTTTCAAATCGGATTTTAGGGAAGCGGCATTGGCTTCCAGCGCCGGCTTGGCATCACTCCGGAGGGTAAAACGGTCATAATCAAAAAACACGTCTTCTAAGGAAACTTTTGAGCCCACGCCTTCACCCGCGGCCTCTGAACCTGCCGCAACACCGGGCGTCACCATCGCGACCATAGGGGGAGCCTCTCCAGTGGATGTGCCTGCGCCCGTCGCGTCGCTCGGTTGCGGAGCGCCAGGAGGCTGAATTGGAGTCTCAGCGATACGAACCTCCTCCGATGGCGCAGGACCTCCGGCCGCCAGAGATTCTTTAGGTACGGACTCTTTGGGTAGGGTCGACGCAGTCGTATCTGAACTGGCTGGCCCTGAAGAACCGGTATTTGAACTGGCTGGCCCTGAAGACTTGGGTAATTCACTCTTACCTTCGGACACTTTCTGACGTTCCTGTTCAGCCAGTTCTTTGGGGGATGGAACGTAAACTCGATCCGTAGCGGACACCGTCAATTCTCGAGGATTGCACCCGATGCTCATCCCCATAACAAGAAGAAGACCCAACAGCGCCGACCTGCTTACTATAGCCAACATAGGTCCTCTCCGAACTGTCCGCCCGCGAACATTTCGTTGACAGACTTTTCACGCATCGCGGGCACTCTAGCATGCTGTGATACCACTGACAAGGTGGCTGAAAGCGGTCTCTCCCTTCGTTGACTCGCTGCGGATTGATTTGTTAGTCTGCGATTTTTGGAGGCCCCGCCGTCACCAAAACCTTCACTCAATTACCTCGTTACCATCGCGAAAGGATATCCAATGGGCTCTGTGGCACTACAGACTCCTCAAATCATCGCTGCCATCAAAAACAAGGCCGCGGTGCTTCGCATCGAAAGCGTTCGTTCGACCTCGGAAGCCGGAAGCGGACATCCCACGAGCTGTTGTTCAGCCGCTGATATCGTCGCAGCCCTGTTTTTTGCGGTAATGCGTTACGATCCGAAAACCCCTCGGTTTCCGACGAATGATCGTTTCATACTTTCCAAAGGCCATGCGGCCCCACTGTTGTATGCGGCCTGGGCGGAAGTCGGACTGTTCGATAAAACGGAGTTGCTCAAATTGCGGACGCTCAAGTCAGATCTGGAAGGGCATCCGACGCCTAGGCTGCCATTCGTAGATGTTGCCACCGGCTCGCTCGGTCAGGGCTTGTCCGCTGGAGTGGGGATGGCCCTCAGCGCCAGGATGGATGGCATTTCCAACCGTGTGTACGTACTCATGGGGGACGGAGAATCCGCCGAGGGATCAGTCTGGGAAGCGATCGAACTCGCACGTCAAAACAAGCTCGACAACCTATGCGCTATCGTGGATATCAACCGACTCGGCCAGAGCGATCCCACCATGCTGCGCCACGACATGGACGCGTATCGTTCCCGTTGGGGAGGATTCGGGTGGCACACGATTGTCATCGATGGCCACGATGTCGGCGCGGTGTTGTCAGCCTTTGAAGAAGCCTCCAAAACTGCAGGCAAACCGACCGTCATCCTCGCGAAGACAATAAAGGGAAAGGGCATTTCCTTCGTCGAGGATCGTCCGGACTGGCACGGCAAGGCCTTCAAAAAGGGTGAAGAGGCACAGAAAGCAATCGACGAGTTGTCAAAGAATCTGGTGCCGAACGCCCCTGCTCTCGAGATTCGGGCACCGGAGCCGGCGCGCAAAAATGACCGGACCTCGACGCCAATGGACCCTCCGCCATACAAGAAGGACGATTCGGTTGCGACCCGTGAGGCTTTCGGCGATGCCTTGGCTGCCCTGGGTAAGGCCAATCCACTCGTTGTGGCTCTGGATGCGGATGTGAAGAATTCGACTTATACCGACAAATTCGGCAAGCAGTTCCCAGAGCGTTTTGTCGAGGATTACATTGCCGAACAGAATATGGTGGGAGCCGCCGTTGGTCTCGCAGCCTGCGGCAAGATTCCCTTTGCCGCGACGTTTGCCTGTTTTCTTACACGTGCCTATGACTTCATTCGCATGGCTGCGATCAGCCAAGCCAATATCAAATTGATGGGCTCGCATACCGGCGTCAGTATTGGTGAGGACGGCCCTTCGCAGATGGGGCTGGAGGACATGGCGATGATGTGCGCGGAACCGGGGATTGTGGTGTTGTCCCCTTCGGACGCGGTCTCTACCTACCGATTGGTTGAAGCCGCCGCCGCCCATCGCGGACTGGTCTATATCCGCACCGCACGGCCCAAGACGCCTATCCTTTACAGCAATGACGATTCATTCAAGATCGGCGGATCAAAAGTGCTTCGCCAGACTTCTGCTGATCGCCTGACGATCGTCGCAGCCGGCGTCACCCTTTTGGAGGCTTTGAAGGCTCACGATCAACTCAAAGACGCTGGCATCAGTGTGCGGGTGTTGGATCTTTACAGCGTGGCGCCGATCGATCGAGCCACACTGCTGGATTGCGCGCGAGCGACACAAAACCGAGTCCTCACCGTGGAAGACCACTATGAACATGGTGGTATCGGCGATGCGGTCCTATCAGCCCTGGGGAGCGAAGGCATCCGCGTGCACAAGCTCGCCGTTCGTTCCATTCCGCATAGCGGCAAACCGGACGAACTGCTGGATCATTATGGAATCAGTGCCCGCGCCATCGTTGAAGCCGCAAAAGGTCTCATCTGAGCGCTGACAGGCTCCATGAAGTCTGACCCTCTGAAACAGATTCCCCTCTTCACCCGCCTTTCGGATCGCGAGAGGCGAAAGATGGCCGGCGAGGTCGTCGAGACTTGCTACAAAGCAGGCCAATACATTTTTTGTGAGGGCGAACCCGCCGAGCGGTTCCACATCCTCGCGGCCGGTACCGTGAAATGCGTGAAAACTTCCTCGGATGGCAAGGAAGTCACGATGAAGGTTCTCATGCCGGGGGACCTGTTCTGCTGCGATGCCGCAGTGCTCGACGGGAGCACTCACCCCGGCTGCGCGCAGCCAATGGGAGACGTTCGCGTTCTTTCGCTCAGCAAGAAGAGCTACTTTGACATGCTCCGGCGCAATCCTGATGCCGCCCTTGAGGTCATCAAATATTTAGGAGCGCGATTACAAGAAGCCCAGGAAAAGGCCAAGGTGCTGGCGTTGAATCCGGCGGATCAACGGCTCGCCTCCCTCCTCGTCGATCTGGCCTCCAGAACCGGTGTTCCCTACCTGCAGGGCGTCCGCCTAACCGTCCGCTTGACTCGGCGGGACTTGGCCAACATGGTTGGAATTACGACCGAGACGGCGATCCGTGTGATGAGCCGATTTCAACGCTTGAGTTTGGTTTCCGGTACGGCAAAGAATCTCGTTATTCGGGACATCAAGAAGCTGAAGCTGATCGCGAACCCCTCCTTTTCCCTCTAGTACCCCTCGCGCTTTTTTCGCGCACAATATGACGTGCGTCATATTTTATTGATTGACGTCCTTCTATCCTGACCTCCTATCTTGATCGCCACATAACTTTGTCGACAGAGGAGTACAGGACCATGTATCGAATCTCAACCAAAGTCAGTATTGCGCTAATTCTCGCACTGGCATTGAGTGCTGCAATGCTCTGTGCGGAGCCCGCCATGCGTTCAGGCTTGGCTTTCGGCAAGACAGTGAAGGTAGACCTCAATGCGGTAGAAACAGATGTAACCATAGATGGTGAAGGAACCATCTATAAGGCATGGACATTCAACGGACAGTTTCCCGGCCCGGTGATTCGTGTTCAAGAAGGTGACGAGGTGGATTTTACGTTCACGAATCCGGCGACCAACAGCCGTCCCCACTCCATGGACTTTCATGCTGCCGAAACCAAGTTTCTCGACCACTATAAGGAAGTGAATCCTGGCGAGTCTTTACAATATGTGTGGAAAGCCAAGCATCCGGGCGTATTTGTCTACCATTGCGGCGCCTCACCCATGATTCAGCACGTGGCCCGAGGCATGGTAGGGACCATTATTGTCGATCCGAAGAATCCCAAGGCCATGCCCAAAGCCGACCGGGAATACGTCCTGGTACAAAGCGAGCTCTTCAAGGACCCGGATGACGTGCAGTCCATGTTCGACCGCCGTTACGAACACGTCGTCTTCAACGGGTACGTATTTCGCTATGATCCGGTGCACAGCAAAGCAGGGGGAAAATTTCTCGAAGCTAAACCCGGCGAGCGGATCCGTTTCTATTTTGTCAATGCCGGGCCCAATAACGTTTCCGCGGTGCATCCCATCGCCGAGATTTGGGAGGATGCCTGGGAAAGTGGAAACCCTGCCAATCGTGTGCGTGGTGTTCAGACTTTTCTGGTCCCCCCGGCAGGAGCAGCCATTCTCGATCTGGTCGTAGAGAACCACGAGGGAGCCTACCCCATCGTCACGCATTCCCTGACTGATGCCTTGCGTGGCGCCATTGCCATCCTGCATGTCAGCAAGGATGCCCCGCGGTTGCCTCTCATGCCGTTCATGCAGCCGATCGCTTCGGAATCTTCAAGCCCAACACTTAAGTAATGGGTTTCGAACGAAGAAGCTTTTCAGGAAGGGTTCGGCGCGACAAACACCAGCACTCGGAGACGAGTATCGGTATGGTTGAACACTCCATGTGATTCACCGGCCGGGGCGACTGTACCTTGCCCCGGCCCCAGTACCTGCTTCTCTCCGCCCACCTGAAAAGTGCCCTGCCCTTCCAGGACTAGGTATACTTTGTCCTGTTCACCATGGACGTGTCCCTTCTGTTCCTGCCCGGGCTCGAAACAGTAGACATCGCAGAAGAAACGCGGCGACTGAAAGAGATTATTCTTCTTCATCTTCTCGCTCGAGTATTGTTCATGGTCCTTGAGACTGATCACCCTCATGAGATCACCCCTTATATCCTGCGTCGTTTCTCCACCGCCCGTACTATGGCATCCACGGGAACCAGATGCCTCGATACCCCCAAATCCTTGGCCGCTATTCCCATTGCGAGTCCCAGGAGCTGCGGCAAATGCAGAATCGGCAGGTTGAGATTGGTGTTAACGGCACGTCCCGCCCGCTCTTGATAGATATCCAGACTCATATGGCACAGTGGACACGGTGTCACCATAAAGTCAGCGCCTTCATTTTTGGCTTCCTTCATATTGGATCCGGCCATGGCCATTGCGATGGCTTCTTTCTCCAAGATGATTGGAAACCCGCAACACTTTGTTCGCCCGGCGTAGGCAACGGGCTCGCCCCCCACAGCGCGGATGACTCGCTCAAGCGAGTTGGGATTCTCCGGATCCTCAAATCCAAGATCCCATGACGGACGCAGAATGTAACAACCATAGAATGGCGCGATACGGAGGTTGGCCAGTGGGATTCTGACCTCCTCGCCCAACCGCGCTAACCCGATTTCCTTTACGACGATCCAAAGCAAATGCTTGACCTGCACAGTTCCACGATACGTAATACCGTCTTGCGCAAGAATAGCGTTGATCCGATCGAGCAGACCCGCTTCTTGTTTGAGTCTTCGATTCGCCGCGGACATGACGCCCTGACAGGTACCGCAGATCGTCATCACATCCAAACCGATCTGTTCGGCTTGCGCGAACGTCCGGGCATTAAGGGCCAACTGTACGTCAGGCTCAGCCTCTCCGATGACGCCGGCGCCGCAACACGAAGAGGCGGCTAGCTCCACGACCTCGATGTTCAGACGTGCAATCACTGCCGTAGTGGACTGATACAACTCCGGTGTAGCCCCCTTGGCGGCACAGCCTGGATATAACGCAAATTTAAGTGGCATCGGGTTTAATAGATCAGGGTCGTGACGATGCGCAGCAGTATAACGATGCTGTGTTCGGATGTCATTGCGGCTGGTTCATATACACCAAAATTCTGCTGCTCGGTGGTGGATTTCATGGCTGTCATCAACCGTCTAACCGCCTGCCTAAATTCCCACTGTTTGGTCTGTCCTAACTCGTTGACTGTACAAGTGGTGGGAGACGACTCTATCTCTCCAGTTCCGGCCCTCATGGCACACGCATTGCGTAGAACCAAACCTTGAGCTATCTTTGTGTGAGAAGCGGTGTTTGAGCAGAGTCGGCGCCTGGACCATCGCATACTCGGTGCAAATTGGGTGGAGGTCATATCCTATCCCGATGGCCAGTCCTTGGCAGTGGGATATCTAAATGGATATCAGCAACCGGCGGCACTCCTTCGATCTGCCGGTCCGCCTCGGCCTCGATTCCAGAGTACGCGTGAGATTGTCCGGGATGAGTTCCAGTGGTCTCGTGAGACATTTCCAATTATTGGAAAATCGTCCACTCAGAACCGCTGGGGTTCGGCTGCACGCACGGCGTCAGGTTCACCGACATGACCACGGTGGAGCAGAGCGGATTGCTCGACTACCTCTGCCAAGTGGATATTCATCATCGGGTAGTTTCGTGACGTCTTCATCCGCGCAGCCAGCCGTGTTCGCCTGAGAGGACTCGGGCGATCAGAAAGGGGGGATTCGCACCATGGTGGATCTCAGTCCGCCGGGCCACTCGAACCCGCCGGCAGCAGGTGATTGTCGCATCACTATCTCCGCTGCGGGGCCGAATCAATAGAATGCTCCAGGGTTAATCCCACGTCGACAAGGCCATAATAGCCCAGTGTCGGGAAAGGAGCAGATGATCGGCTTTCGTCTGAGTTCGGATGACCCGAACACAGAGCGAACGGAGAAGATGAAGGACCGGTTGCTGATCGGCGGGTAACAACTATATCAATTGGCTATGGCGCCCTAAGCGCCCTCACGGGCCGCCGATCGTCAAGATCCGCGGCCCGTGGTGTTTTCTCCAGCTTATTGACTTTGATCGTATGCACTCCGAAAATGCCCTTACCTCATGGAGATTTCTCGCCAGGACGCATCCCCATCTGATCATCCTGTCACCTACATTATCCGTCGCCGCGTAAAAGCGGACCGTCAAACCGACTTCGAAGACTGGCTCAGAGGCATTAATTGCGCTGCTCTCAGATTTGACGGACACCTTGGCGTCAACGTGATCCGTCCGAGCGACCCTTCGATGGACGACTACGTCATTATTTGGCGATTCGATTCCCACGATAACTTGAAGCGATGGGAGGACTCGGCTGTCAGGAAAGACTGGCTGGACAGGTCCACGGGAATGACGGAGGGCTCGCCCGACATTCAAAGGCGGACGGGGCTCGAATTCTGGTTCACGACTGCTCCGGTCACAGCCACCTTGTCACCGCCTCCAAAATGCAAAATGGCCGTGGTCGTCATCGTTGCATTGTATCCACTATTGATGGTGCTGCACTTCTTATTGAATCCGCTGTTTGCCCTTGCACCTATTCCCTACCCCCTGCAACTCCTTGTGACCGTCGTCGTTGCGGTCTTCATCATGACATTCTTTCTTATGCCATTCATGACTCGTCTCTTTGCCCGCTGGCTACATTCTTGATTTGTAAAATCAAACGACAGGGCTGCTGCCATGAGGCGAGCACCGGTGGCCTGACATAGGCGTTCAATCATGAAGTGGCAGGGCAGAACCCCTGCGGGTGACACCGAACTGAGCGCCCAAGCCACGCGCAACGAGGAGGATCTACAATTCAGGGATGCCTTCAAAACGGTTCAGCCGACCCGAGACACATTCACCTCCGCAGTGAGCATGCTGGGCTGTTCGGTGGCAGGACCCGCAGCCCTTATCCCTTAATATTCCCAATCGGTCGCAACTCCGCCACTTTTTTGGTGATACCGGCCCGCTCCACCGTCTCCACTACATCGGAGATATTCTTGTAAGCAAACCCGGCTTCTTCGGCCAGACCTGACATGGAGACGGCTTTGACAAGGATGCCGCGCTGAGCCATATCCCGTTGAACCTTCTCCCCGCGCACCGCTTTCTTTGCCTGCGCCCTCGACATCGTACGGCCGGACCCGTGCATCGTCGAGCCAAACGTGTCAAGCATGGCCTGATCAGTTCCCACCAGCAGATATGACCCGGTTTCCATCGAGCCGCCACAGATCACGGGCTGACCGGTCTTCTGAAACAACGGGGGCAACTCCTGCCGGCCTGGGCCAAAGGCACGCGTGGAGCCCTTGCGATGTACGACCAGCTCGCCATCCTGATATCGTTCCACCTTTGCAATGTTGTGCGCGACGTCATACACCATTTCCATTCCCAACTCTTCCGCAGAGGAGCCGAACACCCGGCTGAACCCTTCACGAATGTGATGCATGATGACCTGTCGATTTGCGAAAGCCGTATTGGCGGCGCAGTTCATCGCCGCGAAGTAGTCCTGTCCTTCAGGAGACCGGAACGGCGCACACGCGAGTTGCTGATCCTTCACCGTGATCCCATATTTCCGCATGGCCCGCTCGAATACTCCCAGGAAATCACTTGCCACCTGATGGCCGAACCCGCGCGACCCGCAGTGAACCATCACCACGACCTGATCGTGTCCGCTGATGCCGAACGCCGAGGCGATTTCCGGGTCAAATATCCGATCGCTGGAGACGATTTGAACTTCGAGATAATGGTTGCCGGAGCCAAGGGTACCCAGTTGACTGATCCCGCGTTCGATGGCACGTTCGCTGACTTTTTCAGGGTCGGCACCGGCCAGACATCCCTGGGCTTCGATTCGTTGCAAATCCCTGCTCCATCCGTAGCCACGTTCAACGCACCAGCGCGCGCCCTTACACATGACCTCCGCAAACTCCTGGCGGGTGAGGCGCACAGACCCCTTGGAACCCACGCCGGCCGGCACTCGGCGAAACAGTTCCGTCATGAGTGATTCCAGCCTCGGCTTCACATCATCGAGCGTGAGGTCGGTTCGAAGCAGTCTCATGCCGCAATTGATGTCATAGCCCACTCCGCCGGGCGAAATGATCCCGTCATTTATGTCGAACGCAGCCACTCCTCCTATGGGGAACCCGTAACCCCAGTGGCCATCCGGCATACAGAGAGCGTACCGCTTGATACCCGGCAGACACGCGACGTTGGTGACTTGCTCAAATACGCCCGTGTCCATGTCGCGCAAAATGGATTCCGACGCATAGATTCGAGCCGGCACGAGCATGCCAGGTTTTTCGGTCACGGGAATCTCCCAGACTTCATCCGTGACCCGGTTCACCTGCATGTGCGTGTGGAGATTCATATGTCCAACACGACCGTGGCGAACCACCGGCTACCTTCCTGCCTCACGTCGTAAAGATGTTTCGTTACCGCTTTTACATCGGAGTGAAGCACCTGCGTAGCGGCATCGATCGGGGATCCGGTCAAGGTCGCGCGAAGATGCCAGCCGTCATGAGGGCGGGAATCGACACGCGTCTCCACAGCGTGGAACACCACACCTTCTGCATCTTTGAGATAGACGAGTTCGTTAAGCCAATCGAAGAGAAGGACGGATAAGTCTTGGGACTGTTTCTCGATCACCCGCTTCCAGACAGGCAGGACCGTCGAGGAGTCCGCCAGGGTGTTCATTAGGGCATTGGTGGCGGCGAGAAACAGTTCCGAGGGAGAGTCCCCATTCGCCTCGAACGCCGCGTCGGCGAGTGCGACGTTTTCCAGCACGCGATATTCGCACGTCATGTGGTATGCCGGAAGGCCGCAAAGAGATGGCGAATCTGATCGATGCCCGGGATGGCGTGCCCAAACGGATTGGGCACCTTCCCTTTGAAGAACATGCGCAGGCCCAACGGCAGCACGTGCAACAGACGTCTCGGCGAGAATCCCACCACCTTGAGCGGCATGACGGCTTCATTAAGGCGTCCCTCCCGCTCAACGATCTCCATGAAGCCCAACACATGCCTCGCCCCGCCGGTGTGGGTCAATCCAGAGGCGATGGCGGATCGTCGCAGCCGAACGATCGCTTCCATCGGCCTGACATCCTTGGGACAGACTTGGACGCAATAATTGCAACGCACGCAGTCCCACATGCCGTCCTCCCGCTCCAGGACGGCGAGGCGATGCTTCTTGGCGCCATCTGGCTCACGAGGATCTGCAATAAATCGATCGGCCTTGGCAAGCGCGGCCGGGCCGAGAAACGACGGAAAGACTTCGTGGCTTGTACAGGCGGCAACGCAGGCACCGCACATGATACAGGCGTCGACGTTGTGAAACTGCCAGCTGCTGGGCAGCAACGTCATGTGTCCGCCGCGATGACGTCTTCCTCCGGTCGCCCCTCGAGACAGCCACGGAGTCACGGCATGAATCTTCTGCCAAAAGGACGACATGTCCACGACTAGGTCCTTGATGATTGGCAGATTTTTCAGAGGCCCCACCGTGATATGACCAAATCGCTCCCATTCTTTTCTCACCGAAGTTCGGCATGCCAGCTTCTCGGTGCCGTTGATTTCCATCGCGCACGATCCGCAGATGGCCGACCGACAGGAATAGCGCAGAGCCAGTGTCCCATCCTGCTCGTTCTTGATCCGAATGAGCGCTTCGAGAACCGTCATGCCGCGTGTCACATCAATTCGGTAGTCCTCTGCTCGCGGAGGAATCTCTGTCTCCGAATTGCAGCGCTGGACTGTGAGAGTAAGTCGCATGGGTTACTTATTCCAGCTCGAACACCTTGGGATAGTTTGTCAGGTTACGACAACCGTCTTTCGTCACGAGCACCATATCCTCGATACGGACGGCGCCGAGGCCCGGGTAATACAGACCGGGCTCAACGGTGACGATATGCCCCTCTTGCAGGGTGGATCCTGTCTTTCCGATACGGGGGGCTTCGTGAATATCCAGGCCGACTCCATGGCCTGTTCCATGAAAGTAGCCTTGCATGCGCCCATTGACCAGGCCGGTCTTATAGCCCGCCGCCTCGAACCGCTCGCAAATGCCTCGATGAATCTTTGCGCCGTCCGCTCCATCATGCACCTGAGAAATGGCCTCTTCTTGAGCATCTTTCACCGTCTCATACAGCTTGCGAAGTTCACCGGACGGCCGGCCACGAACCACGGTTCGGGACATGTCGGCAAAATATCGACTCGCCGCATGGCGGGGAAACACATCGAAGATGATGCTTCGGTCGGCGGGCAGCGGTCCGCTCCCCTCGTTATGGGGATCACAAGCCTGCTCGCCACCGGCCACGATGGTGTGCTGGGCCACACAGTCCCTCTCCATCAGCTTGACATTGATCAGTTTCTTGACCCGTTCAGACGTGAGTGGCTCGCCATCCAGCCAGAGAACACCGTTTTGGGGAATCGCGGACCGTAACGCATCATGCGCGAATGTGACCGCTTCCTCGGTGGCGCGTTGGGTCGCTTCGACCCACGCGATCTCCTGCGCCGTCTTGACCACCCGCTGTTCAAAGAACGGCTCCTTTCGCGTTTCGAGCCGATACCCAATCTCCTGCAGACGTTTGGCGTAGACGTAGGGAAAACTTCCTGGCACCAGAAGCTGGTCTATGCCGGCATCGCGCAGAACGATGTGTACGATATCGATCACGCCCGGATCGGCAACGCCTTCGGCTTTCGCACGGCGCTCCAGTTCCGAATAGGACATCACACGCTCGACGCTGGCCTGCTCTCGGGCCCGATCCATTTCCAGATCACTCATCAGCATGAGGCGCTCCCCCTTGATCTCCAGAAGGATGAAGGGGTCCGGCGCAATGAAGCGCGTCGCGTAGTACAGGTTAGAGTCAGACTCGCTTGCGGCAATCATAAGCATGGCACGGTCAACGATCATCACGCCCCCTGATGCGGCTTTGGTTAGGGATGTTTTCAGCGGTAAACCGGATGCAGCTCGCCTCTCAGCGATGCTAGCATGGGGTTCAAGGTCGATCAAGGCGTGGTCGGGGTAGGTGGTTCCATGGACACATCGCCCGAGTCGGCGGATGGAATCAATGCTTTGGGCAGCAGTACGACGTTCTTTAAGACATCCACCGCCAGCTGCGCCAGGCCCAGCACACCGGTGGTCAGCGATTTTATCGGCATGTATTCGATTTTGGGATCGTTCAGAGATCCTTTGATTTCAAAGATCGCGGTGTCGATTCCACGGCGATCCCCCGCGAACAACTTGCCAAAGAGCGGAATGCTTTTTAACGCCTGCGAGTATGGTCCCAGCGGGCTCGCAACGAGAACTCCTTCCAGCTGATCGCCCACCATGTTGTAGTTTCCGGCGTAGCTGACTTTCAGGACGGGACTGTCGACGACCAGGGTGGACGCGGTGATGATCCCGTTATCGATGAGGAATGCCCCGGTGACCCGATCGAAGGGCAATCCCTCCTTGGAAAGATCCACCCTCCCCTGCAGCACGGACCCGATGTGAAGTATCGTCAGCAGCTTCGGCATAACCGGTCCGCGATGAATCCGCCCCTTCTTGATGTAAAACTCCGCTCTCCCCTTGACGCTCGCCAGTGTGCCGCGTGCATTGGCACCGTCCGCGCTGAGAATTCCGGTCGCCGTCAGGTCGCCGCTGATCAACCGTTTTTCGTCCCCGAATGCCTGGAGCACTTGCGCGGTGGAAACGTCCATGATCTGAAAGGCGACCTCGCCGTCGGCGGGCTCATTTTTCGGCAGATTCAAGACGACATGCGCCCCAATCCTGCCGTTGTCCAACGACGCGCTCAGTCGTTCAAGATCCATGGCCTTGTCGTGCAGGCTGACCTTCGTCGAGAGATTGTCCAGCTGCAGCGACCTGTATCGGGCACGCTCGATCGCGACGCTGGCCGTCACCCTGCTCGTGGCGGCAACCTCCTCGATCAAATCCCGAAGTGGGGAACGATGTCCCTTGGGAATTACCAAATCAATGTCGAAATCCGAAGACTCCACCTTTACGTTGATGATCGGGACTTTGGTCCAATTACGAACGGTACCGGATATGGCGACATCACTATCCAGAACGGTAAATGCCAGACGCTTGATTTCGCCCCCCTGTCGGTCAAGTTTGAGACGAAGATACGCCGCCTTGATCGGATGCTCGAAGTTTTTCGAGGTGATGATTCCATCGGTCAGCGCGACCCAACCGTTATATTGCCATGCCTTCCAATCAGTCCCGCGGCCCTTCATGTCCATGTTTACTTCCAGAGTTCCACCTTCCAGCCCTTTGAACAAGGTCAGCCCCTCCGGCAACCCGCCGGCCAGGGCAATCGGACCGGACAGAAAGGTAACGTCCAAGCCGAACGGCGTCGCAAGCCGCACGATCCCCTTTCCGGTGAGACGTAACGGCGGCAACACTAATTCCACCTGCTTGAACCCCAACGCAGGACCTGGACGCAGTCCGGCATCAAAGTTCAGTATCGCCGGTTTGCCGATCGCCTTTGTGAAGTATCCCGGAATAGCGATCTCCGCTTCTTTAAAATCAATATGTCCCCGGAACGAAGGCGCCTCTACCGGCCCCGACAAGGCGGCCTGCAGATTCAACCCGCCGCCCATGAGTCCCTCAGGAAGCGAACCGGCACTGATAAAATTGAGGACGTGAGTCGCCTCGCCCTTCATCCCCACCGTCATTCCGTCGAACGATACGCTCTCACCCGTGGTGATCGCGCCATTCACCTCTACGTGAGACGTCCCGACCCGCGCCGAAAACTTCTCAAATTTCAACTGATCGGGCTCGACCTTGAGCCGGCCATTGAAGCCGGTCACGCGCCCGGCCACGAGAGGACTCGTGAACTCGCTGTCTCGAAACACGAACTCGCCGTCCAGAAACTCGACGCCATCACCCTCTCTCAACGCACCGGCGAGGTGATAGGTCACCTGGGCGGTGCCCTTGACCTCGCGTAGCGCACGGAGCATTTTTTTCACTGCCGGGGCCTTGCTCGAGCCGGCAAGAATCGAGGCGACGTCGGCGGAAGGGGTATCGCCGGTGAATTCCAGTTCCAACCAAGGACCCGGTTTGATGAACGAGACCGTGGCCTTTCCGGTCTTGACCTCGATCGCGCCATATGTGCCCCGCAAATTCGTGACCTTCACCCGGTCGGGTTCGACCGACACGACACCTGAAAGATTATCGACGCGCGTCCGGTCGTGCCCCACGAATGCACGCCCCCGCGTGACTCGAAGTTCCCCCGTTACCGACACCTGAGGCTCCGGCGCTGCGGTGCCGGTCATCGTCGCACTCACGACTTCCACCGTCCCTGCGATCCCCTGTTCCTTCACGACCCGCCTGAGTTGGGGATGTAGCCAGGCCGGAGGAATACCGTCGAGCAAATCATGCAGATCCACGGGTGTCGCCGAAAAGGTCAAGGAGAACGTCGGCTGGGGGGTCATAAGACCGGCCAGACTGGCCTGCCCCGTCACGGCGAGCGACTCGACGCTCAGTTTCATCTCGGAGAGCACCATGTCATACCCGACCACACCCGGCAAAATCGCAATTCGCCCCCGCATGCTCGCGGCGCCCCGCACACCTTCCGGCACCGGCAGCGGCCCGAAAAACTCGGCGACCTTGCGTATCTCGACCTCCGATACTTCCGTCGTCCCGTCGAACTGAAAGCCGTGCGTGACGCGCGATGAATCCGGCTGGGCAATCCGAACCACCGAGTTTCCCTGGTTGAGCTTACCGGCCAACGACAGCCTCGATGTCCCAGGAGCGTCAAGGATCCTGCCGTTGAACCTGATATCAATCGGCAAGCCGCCCGCCTTACTCTTCATCGCCACCAGGACCTCACCAAGGCTGATTGTTCTCGTCCCGTCCCCTCGCGACTCATCGATGATCTGTACTTCGCCGTTCTGAAGGGTGATCTCCCGAACGAGGAGCAGCAGAGTGAGAGGACTGTGCCCTCCCGAATCGGCGCTAAGCGGCAGGACCGACGGCAGCTCCGCATCGGATAGAACATTCCACCGTCCGGCGTGATCGCGTCGCAACACAACCTTGGGTTCATCCACGATCAACCGCTTGACGATGACGCGCTTTCGGAGAAAGGAAAAGACTCGGAGATACACGTCCACATGCCGGGCCGAGAAAAACGGACGTGTTTGGTCTATATCGGAGACCACCACGTCGAACAGTTGCAGGCGGATGCGCGGGAAGAGTTCCAGCCGCGTGTCTCCGACTTCGATCTTCCGGCCAAGCTCATGCTGGACCTCCTCCAGCAGGAGAGCCTTCACATAGCCGGGATCGGTCAGAAAGGGATATGCGACTGCGACCAGGCCGGCGAGCAGGAGAAGAAAAAGCCCGAGCAGCCAAGTCCGGAAGCGAAACCTCACTCAACCTCCATATACACCGTGAGGAAAATACTTGGCGAAGTCATCCTACCGGAATGAGCAGTCTAAATCCAGAACGGCACCAACGATGAAACGCCTGGCTGATCGATAGCGAACTAGCTATAATGCGGCGCTTCACCGGCCGCCGGATCGCCCGGTCCTCATGCTAACGCAATCATTCCAGACCACAACGACATGGGTTCGAGTCGGAACACCATGAGGCCGAGCCGCACCCGCTGGACCATCCTCGCCCTTCTGTTTCTCATCAGTGTCATCACCTATATTGACCGGGTCAACATTTCTGTGACCGCACGTCAGATGATGCCGGCCCTGGGACTGACTGAGGTCCAGATGGGCAAGGTCTTTTCTGCATTCGTGTTGGGATATGCGCTCTTTCAAATTCCCGGGGGTTGGCTCGGCGACCGTTGGGGGCCTCGCCGTGTTCTGACATTGGCGGTGATCTGGTGGTCGGTTTGTACGGCTGTGACCGCCGTGGCTCCGGTGCTGCCGTTGGCCGACTTGGTGGGAATCCTTGGGTCGCTCATGTGTGTACGATTTCTCCTTGGCGTGGGAGAGGCCGCCGCGCTGCCAAACTTCAACCGGGCCGTCGCCAATTGGCTCGCTCCTCATGAGCGCGGACTGGGAATCGGCATCGCGATCGGAGGAATCGGGGTTGGATCCGCACTGGCGCCCCCCATTACGGCATGGGTCATGGTGAATTTCGGATGGCAGACCGCGTTTTACGGCGCGGCAGTGCTCGGACTCTTCATCTCAGTTCTGTGGTTCGCGTACGCCACCGATCATCCGGGTCAGCACCGGCACGTCAATCCGGCCGAGGCCGCTCTCATAGAGTTCGGCCGGCAGGAAATGCCCGGTCGTGCATCGACGCCCGTCTCGTGGTCTCAGCTCTGTCGGACCCCCACCCTTTGGTGGCTCGTCGCTAGCTACACCTGTCTCGGGTACGTCGCCTACATTTATATGTCCTGGTTCTATCTCTATCTGATCAATGTGCGGGGCTTTAGTGTTCTCCGCGGAGCTCTCTTCGCGTCGGCACCGTTTGTCGCCATCACTATCCTCTGCCCGCTGGGCGGATGGGCAACCGATCAACTTACACGTATGGCCGGAGTCAATGTAGGGCGGGCGGTAACGGGTGGTGCCGGTATGGGCCTTGCGGCCATTGCTATCCTCATTGGCGCACTGGTCGACCAGGCCTACCTCGCGATCGGGCTTCTCTCCCTGGGCGCAGGCTTCTTGTACTTCTCGGTGGGCGCCTACTGGAGCTCGACCGTGGATCTCTCGAAGCGCCACGCCGGAGCATTGTCGGGACTGATGAATATGGGCGCCAACCTCGGAGGAAGCATCTCTCCGACGATGACCCCCTGGCTGGCTGAACAATTTGGGTGGACCGTGGCGCTCGGGACCGGAGCCGTTGTGGCCTGCCTCGGCAGTATGATGTGGTTCAACATACGGCCGGGCGATGGGCTCGCCATGCCAGGAACAAAGCAAGAAGCCAGCGAATAACTCGTCTTTCATCAAGCGACTTGCATCCCTCTCGCCTCTCACCTCTTACCCATGATAGATTCGCCTCATGTCATTGGGTATGAAGTTCCAAAAAAAGGACCCCCGAGCCGTATTGACGACGAAGTTCGGAGAGATGACCATCAAATTTTATTCGGCCGAGGCTCCCCGGCACGTGGAGAACTTCATCAAGCTGGCCAAGATGGGCTTCTATAACGGCCTCCTTTTTCATCGAGTGGTACCCAAGTTTGTCATCCAGGCCGGCGATCCATTGAGCAAGACTCCAGAGCGAAAGCTGCACGGCACCGGAGGTCCCGGCTATTGGCTTCCGCCGGAGCCGAGCGATCGCCCGCACAAGCGCGGAGCACTGTCGATGGCCAAAATGCCACGAGACGGGCATAGCACACGTGACCCAAATGACAACGGGTCGCAATTCTTCATTTGTGTCGACCATGCAAGCGGGTTAGACCGCACCTACACGACGTTCGGCGAGGTAATCGGCGGCATGGAGGTCATTGACAAGATCGCGGCCGTGCCCCGCGACGAGCAGGACAACCCTTTGGAACCCATCGTAATGACGATCACCATCATCGAGTAGACGTCTCCTCCCGTCGGCACCGCTAAGGACAAGTCATGCCCTTGCTCAGACCTCTCGCGGCATCATGCATCGTTCTCTTAGTTTGTTTTGTCCTTCAGACCGAGGCATCTGCCGATGACATCAAAACCACCCGCACCATCCTGGTCGCAGGCAGCAAGAGAGAACCCGCTGGAACCGGCGGGCGATCCACGAAAATCTCTTCGGAGCAAATCCGTCTTCGCCTGGTGAAAGTCTATGACCGTGAAGGATTCGGTCAGCCGGTCGAGGCGTTTCGCCTCCTCTTGCCCGCCGAGTGGAAGACAGATGGCTGGATTCGCTGGGTTGCGCGGAATATCAACTGCCCGGCCAATATCATCGAAGTCGGGCTGAAATCATCGGCGGCAGACGGACTGACGGGATTCGAAATCTTCTCGCCCTTCACCTGGCAGTGGACGGACGATCCGATGATGCAGCAAACCTTGACGATGACTCAGCGCCAAAACCCGGCCATGGCCGGCTGTCCGCTCGCACGGCCCATGGGCGCTGCTGAATACTTGCAGAACCGCATCGTTCCTCAGCGACGGGCTGGAAGCCACGTGACGAAGACGGAAGCGTTGCCCCAGGTTGCAAAGCCACAGGAAACGAAGCTGCAAACGATTCTCGGCCCCGCGCTCCAAGCCGGCCTCGTAGCCGGCGTCAAGGTCGATGGAGCGCGCATCCACGTGACACGCTCGGCCAATAAGCACCCGGTCGAGGAATGGCTGGCGACCACGATCAGTGTCATCGCTCAAAAAGGCTTCTCGGCCACCGCCGCGTACAATGGTCAGATGGGACATGCCATGAGCTATGTCATCTCGGCCGAAGCGACCACGGCCGGATGGGCCGCACAGGGACAGCTCGATGCGAATGCACAGCTCTTTGCGACCATCATCGGATCCATCCGGCCGAATCAGGCCTGGGTCAATGCGGTGAGCCAGACGCAAACGGCAATGGCCAATGCCCAGATCAAGGGGGCAGCAGATCGCTCCCGCATCTGGACGCAAGCGTCACGCGACATTTCGAATATCTACAGCCAGAGCTATCAGCAGCAACAAGCGGTACAAGACGGGCTCGCCCGTCAGTTCGATGAGCACATCAAAGGCGTCGAGACTTATGTGGATCCGAATACGAAGGAGCGAGTGGAGCTCACGGCCGGATATCGACAGTACTGGACGAATGGGAGGAACGAATACATTTTGAGCAACGACGCGAACTTCAACCCTGCCGTCGAGCTGCACGAGGACTGGCGCCTCATGGAACACCCTGCGAAGTAGCAGCGGAGTAAACCTAACTCCATGGAATCCGTTTTGATTGCTTTGAGAGACGCGCTTTAATAAAACGCGATGCTGGCGAAGGTGACGGTGGAGTTGAACTGATCCGTGATGCCGCGATCGTAGCGCAGCACCTGGCCTTTTTCCGCGTGGATCAACTTCAATAGAGTGTAGATCGACGCGAATCCGGAAACGCGCCGGGCGTCTCCCTCCTTCAGGATGAATTGGGCAAAGGCATCCGGCTCCAGATTCTCGACGTGCTTGAGCATCGCCATGTCCGCCTGCATGTTCTTGTGAAATGAGAAATCCGTCGGCGGTTTGGAATCCCCGTAACGCATTCCAATGTGCGCGAGCTCAGCACCTGCCAGCAGACAATATTCCCTTCCCAGCTTCTCCAGACTGTCTTTCAGAATCGCGAGGAACTTCTGGACCATCTCGCCAAGGTCGTGCAAGTCAGGGTCCGTCAAACACGCAGGAGGAAATGCGCACAAGATCGGAAAGATGGTGACCGGTCCGCGCTCGCCCAGAGCGTGCTGTAAGAATGGCAACTGACATTCGAGCGAATACTCGTGTTGGTGCGCACGTTCCTCCTGAAAGAAGGCCTCACCACCGCTTCGCTTAAACACCTCGACCAGCGCCCGGTCGACCGGCAGAACTCCAAGCGGTGTTTCAAAATCTTTTTCCGTGACGGCGAATCCCTGCGTCAGACCAGCCTGGCACGTCCCCAGCAAGATGAAGAGGTTGGGCACCTGAGCCTCCTCCACTTCTTTGTACGCCCACGTATAAACCGGCCCGGCCTGTCTGGGATCGTGGTGCGGCGCCACCAATCCTTTGAGCATCTTGCCCTTATGTTCTGAATCCTTGATCGGCGGACCTTCCTTGGACGAGTAGAAGGCGGCGATCTGTCTCCGCAAGTTGTCCGGATCCGCTTCGTACAGACGCCCGGCATACGCCGGCGGTCTCACGGGCAACGCCCGATATGCTTCATCGGCCGAATTCCTCGCTGCGTCGGTGCGCGGTCCCTCCAGGAACAGCTTCGCATCCAACTCCGCGACCAGCTTTTCCAGGCGATCGGGCATCAGAAATTCACCGAACTGTTTCAGGTACTGCGCGGCAATCTGATCCAGGGAGTGCTCGCCGTCAAAATACTGAAACAGATAGAAATAATTCAACGGGACGATCAAGCGCTCGGAGCTCAATCCGCTGGGATCCCAGAGCACGACGAACTGCTCCTCTTCCTTCTTGAAAGGAGAGAAGTGGAGATTTCTGAGCACCGGCCTTTGATGGATCTTGGTGTCTTCCGTCATTGTCATTGCCGGCCTTCTTCAGGCCCGCCGATCGTCCGTCTCACTGTCCGTTCCCCGCCTGCCGAATGCGAACAGCAGAATGATCGTCAGAGCGAGGACCCAGAGGGTCGGCCTGCCATACTCGGCCCCGGAGAAGTCGATCAGGTCCGACATGCGCCCGATGAGCAGCGACATACGCGCCATGACGGTATAGCCGAAGGCGGCCCCAAACGCGATCATCAGGAACAGAATCCCGGTTCGTGCGGCGACCTTGACCGGCCCCCTGTGCTCGATGGAAAAGAAGAAATAGAAGAGCACGGACACCACTCCGACTAGCAGCACGAGAGAATTCAGGCTACTGGCCGGATTGGCAAGATCCAGCGTGAAGGTCGGATTCAACAACGGCCTGACAGAATCTTCAACCTGCTTGAGGATGAACGACGAGATCACCCTGGGGATGGCCAGCCCGGAGCCGACGCCGACGATAAAGGCAAAGGCGAGGCGGGACATCCAGCTGATCTTGGGAAAATAGCGCGTCAGCATGAGCATGCCGATGAACACCGGAATCAAAAGCGTCCACTCGCCATTCTTCATGATGGGCTCATAGATAAATCGCAGCACTACGGTATCCCATGTTTTGACGATGATATAGCCAACCGACACGCCGACGTACACGTGCTCGGCCAGCTTGAACAACGGATTGTCCTTGTACAAGAAGGTGAAGATGAAGAGGGTCAGCCATGTCGCTACCCAGGCTCCGAATACTGCTTCGAATGGCATCGCTGCGTCCCTTCTACCGCTCTACGCTCAGGTCGGCTGTCTTTCCGACCCGCCGGCTCAACAGATAGAGGACATTGCAGATGATCACCAACACGATGATGGCGAAATGCGTCGCCGATTGCGCGTCCATGCCCGAGACGGCCCGGCCGGGCTGTGAGATCAACGTTTCATATTCTGCCGCGCCTCGCAATCCGCCGATCAGCCCATTGATCTGCCCGCTCCGCAGGAGTGGATACAGGCCCGGCGCGATGACTCCGGTGCAGCCGCCCGCCAGTTCGAACTTGTATTTGTCCTTACCAAACACGTACCAGGACTCCACGCCCGATGTCCCTGCGGTGAGACTGACTACGTAGTTCACGTCTCGCAAACTTTTGACGCCATTCAGCACCGGCAGGTCTTTGGTAGGCTTATTGGAATAATCGCTCGGAAATGCCTTGTACAGGTCCTGGCCCATGGTCACGATCACTGCCGTACTCCCGGGACTCCATCCGAGAAATACATAATCCTTCCCGTTGACCTTTCCCGCTTCGCGAGCCATTTGAGAAATGACTTCGTCCGCCATGCCGGTCCCCGGCAGCCACAGTGTCATGCCGATCACCCGCAGATTCTTCCTGAAGGCGTGACGCAGCAACGAAACGGCCTGCGGATACAGTTCGGGCTTCGAAGCGGGATCGAAATCCAGCGACAGCAGGAACACTGAGTCCTCCGGCAGACCCTCGATATAGTCGTAAACGGCGCGAACCTCAGGTGACACCTTGATCGGCAGTCCGATCGGATGAAGCAACGGCAGCAGCGTGCAGAGGCCTATCACCAGAAAGATGATCCGGCGGTCCAGCTTCAGCATGCGTTCGGTGAAAGTCACTCCTTGCCCCCGCCCAGATACGAGCGTTCGATGCCGAAGATGATTTTGAAGGACAGCGCCACGGCTCCCAAACTCACACCGATAAGGATCGCGCGCCGCACCGATGCATTCAGGACGTTCAGGATCCACTGAGAGAGATCGCCGCTCACCGGAATCAAATACTCGCCCAACGGTACCCGCCCCAGCATGACGATGATTGCCGCAATCAGGAGAACCGCCGCTTCGCGGCTCCGTGCCCGGAAGGACCGATAGGCGGCCGAGGCGATGAAGAATCCCAGGATGGCGAACATCGTCCCCTGCAGCGGAACCATCATGTACCTATATATCCATCCAAATGAGGTCAGGACTCCGTTGACGTTTTCCTTCCCGCCGGACCACAACCCAATGGCGATCGTGAGCAGCATGGCGGCGAAGACGACAAAACTATATCCCCAGCCTGGCTCTTTCCGGCGAATCTTCACCGCGTGCACATGGAACAAACTGGTGACGCCCAGGATCAAGGCAAACCCGCCGATGATCTGCATCCACTTGTTGACCGTCGTCAACAACTCTTCGGACGCGGGATGCGGCACATAGTACTGGGCGGCGAAGACCAGCCCTGCCACGAGGGTGATCAGCAACGGAAGTTGACGGCGAAGAAAGATCACTTTAGGTCCCTGAACACATCGAGGAACAGGCCGGGCCATTCGACGTGGAAGAGTACGCCCACGGTTGCCAGCACGGTTCCAATCACCAGCACCCCGATGATCAGACCCTTACCGAGATCCTGACCACGCAGGGTCCCGACCTGAATCGGTTCGCGCGAGAGGTAGGCGCTTGCCGCATACAGTTCCTCTCCGATCAAGGTGTAGTCGCAGGTCGTGACAAAAAACGGAAGCTGGTGATCGGAATCGGTCCCGGCGATCTGAATGGCGCCCGTGCTCGCCCCCGTCTCCGTCAACAACAGGGCCTCAGCGAAATAGGACCCCATGAAGAAGTTGGCGGCCGGCTTTTTTCGCAGCATGATGCCATCGACGGATGCCGTATAACTGAACTGGTCGCTGGTGATGAAAAAGTTAGAGTCTTCCTTGAAGGCATCCGGCTTACCTGCTTCTAAATACGCTTGTTTGGTAATCTCCTGGCAAACCGCCATCACGATGGGATCGCGATGTGGAACAAGCAGATCGGTCTCATAGGCTGCGACGCGTTTCCCCACTCGACCAAGGATGACCGCGGCAGCGAGCGTGGATGGTTCGCCCATATCCCCCGCCCCGGTGAGATAGAGAATCGGCTTGCCCAACTCGGTTGCCCGGCCGATCGCCTCATCGACCGCGTCCAAGCCGGGAATGTGCCGCAAAAATATTTCCCTCCTCCGCGCCGACTGAATGGCCCCGAAGACGACGGCGCCGAAGACAAGAGCGAGGAGCAGATTGTTCATCTGATTCCAGTTGATGTAGTTGGGCTCGGGGATGGCTTTCGCGGACGCAGAGGCGCGCTCGTCTCCTCGAACGGCTTTGAGTGTGACGCTGTATTCGATGTCGTTCTTGATCTCCAAACCCTTTCCCGATTTGATGTCGAAGCGGTGAAACTCGGGCGGTGCCGGACGTGACCACCATGAAGTTTTTATGTTGCGGACATACTTCGTATTGGACGGAAACTCGGAGATCACACGGACGGACGCATCTGCGCTCATTGTGGTATCGGGCTGTCCGCCGGCTGGTGCTGCCGGCGAAGTCGCGGAGATCCCCGGTCCGCTCAACAACACTTGGTACTTGACGTCTTCCCCGTCGTACGCAGCCGGAGCCCACGTGATGGTCAGGCTTCCGCCACCATCGCTCGGCGTATCAACCACTTTCAGTTCCTTCGGCACCGTTAACTCGGCGGCGTGCCCGAGCCACGGACATCCCAACGTGACGAGCAACGTGATCAACCATACGTTCGGCACGTGCCTCGTGATGTTCGACATGCACGTGTTCCGGAGCCCGTTTTTGCCGCTCATGCTCACCTGTCGTTATCCCTCAATAATCTCCACATTCGCGCGCGGAATGACAGTCCTGGTGCCGTCCGGAAACGCCACTTCCAGCACGCGCACGTGGCTCTCTGTCTCGATCTGACGAAGCTCTGCAGGCAATCCCACGACCTGACCGATTTTGCCAAACAGTGGGTCGCGGATGACTCGCGCCTGATCTCCGATCCGAACACCGGTCTTCTGCGCTACAGCCGCGCCTACGTCCGGCGCCGCCCCCTGATCGATCTTCGAGCGTTGCGGAATGATGATTTCAGGCCGGATGACACCTGCTCGGATCTGTGTGGCCCCGGACACCGAGGCCTTCTGTCCTGCGTGCCGGCTCAACAACGTAAACGTTTTTGCGGCCATCGGAATCACGCCAAATCCTTCGGTCAGAATCAGCGTCAGGGACACCGACCTCTTGCCTTTAACGACAACTCGCTCTGCACCGGTGATGGCCACACCCAGGTCATATCCGAGCAGCTCCCGTAAATCCTTGTCGTGTATGCCGCCCACCACCACGCCGGCTAATCCGAGCTCGGCCGCATGTCGAATCGCTTCGGCGTTAAGAAACGCTCCGCAGACGGCGATCTTTCCTTTGAGAGAAGAATCCAGCTGGCCGGCAACGATCGTATCGCTGGGCGACTTCGCCACGATAACCAGTTCACCCCACGTTTCACCGCCGATCCCGAAGATGCCCTGTACCAGCGTACAGTCCGTTTCCACGATGACGCCCTGGCGGGGCAGCATGTCTACCACATCCCCGTCCACGTACGCACGCAGTTCCAAATGACGCGGCGGCTGGCGTACCAGAACTTGCCCCGTGACCGCGGACACGGATTCGATAGTTCCGGTGATCGGGGCTCGAATTTCCGTCTTGAGCCACTTGATGAACGGCTTGCTCTCAGCAATGATTTCGTCCTTCTGAACCGTGGCGCCTTCCTTTTTGATCAAATAGTCGCGGACTTCATCAGGGGCCACCCCCAGGAGATTGGCCGCGTTCATGGCATGCACTGGCCCGGGGAGCTCCGCATGTGCGACGACTTGATCGGCCTGGACTCGATCCCCTTTCTGCACGCGCACTGCTCCCGGGATCGGCAGCAAACGCCTTCTCCGAACGAGGGTTCGTTCGGTAACGGTGAGTCCCGGTGTGTAGGAATGCGCCATTCTCGTAGCGATCAGCTACCAGCCATCAGCGGTCAGCTTGCTCCGTAATCCTGATTACTGAACACTGAGTGCTGACGGCTCGTAACTTTTCATTTGGGATATAAATTGACCGCCTCGTACCATTTCATGAGTGCCCCGACTCGGACCTGGCCCTCAGACGGAAGCTGGAGCGGCCGTCCGCGGGCATCAAGCATCAGGCCCACCGCTCCGCCTTTGACCTCTCGGGTCAATGCTTCGCCCCTGCCCGCACCGATGTCCACCTGCTTCGCCGGACGTATCTCGACCTTGGCTGTTTCTCCCAGCGCTAGTGGAATCAGGCGCAGGTCCCCGAACTGCAAGGTTCCGCTTTCGCTGCGACGATCGCCGCCGAACGTGATGCCGTAGTCGGCACATCGCTCGCCTGTTCTGCCTTGGCCGACCGGTGCGACGCAGGGGCCGAGATACACCATGCAGTCACGCACGAACACGTCGGTGGCCGCCTTCTCATCGACCGTGGACAAGACCCCCAGGTGCGGCATCATGAAAATGCTATCCACGGACAGCATCGTCATACCCACGGGTTCGTACGCATCCACCATCATCAGCATGGACTGTACGCGGCGCGGCGCATGCGAGAGGATGCCGCCGCTGCCCACGATCAGGTCCAATTTCATCATGTCGATCAGCGTCTCACCGGAAGCCTTTTGCTCGAAGATGTCCGAAATCGTTCTCTCCTGCTGCACCCCTTTGAGACCGGTGGCCAGCGATTTATGGTGCCCAAGCGCCAACCGGAGCGCCTCCCTCGCAATGGCATGCTCGATTTGCAACTCGTCCAGCGTTTGCGGAATCGTGGTCGGCCGGATCATCTTATTCTTGATTCGGTCGCGTAACGTCTGTTCATCGATCTTGAACGGCACCCACCGCATGATGTTGTCCAATCCGGTTTCGGCCAGCACATTGGCAATGCTGTAGGACATGCCGAGATTCGCGCTGACCGTGCGGTTGAACGTCCCGTCGAACACCGAGAAGACGTCCGTCGTCGCACCACCGATGTCGACGCCGATCAGGTTGATGCCTTCCCGTTTGGCGATGGTCTCCATGATCAGGCCGACCGCCGCCGGTGTCGGCATGATCGGCGCTCCGGCCCAGGACATGAGCTTTTTGTAGCCCGGCGCCTGCGCCATGACGTGCTCGAGAAACAAGTCGTGAATCTTGTTCCGCGCAGGGCCGAGATTCTCGCGCTCCAACACCGGCCGTATATTGTCCGTCACCACGAGCGCTGTCTTATCCTCCAAAATCTCCCTGACCCGATCCCTGGCATCCTTGTTCCCCGCGTAGATCAAGGGCAGGTTATAGCTCAATCCCAGGCGCGGCCGAGGCTCTGCTGCCGCAATATATTCCGCCATCTCGACGACATGCGTGACGGTTCCTCCGTCGGTGCCACCGGAAAGAAGGATCATGTCCGGACGCAGCGAACGAATCCGCTCGATCTTCTCGTGCGGCAACCGACCGTCATTCGAAGCCAGTACGTCCATGACGATCGCACCTGCACCCAGGGCACATCGCTGGGCGCTTTCGCCCGTCATGCTCTGGACCGCGCCCGCCACCATCATCTGAAGGCCGCCGCCCGCGCTGCTCGTGGAGATATAGAGATCTACCCCGACCTTGGGGTTGCCGACGCCCGCTTGATTCGGGGTGACGATGCGTTCCCCGTCCAGAATCGTGCGTCCGGACAACTCTTCGACTTCGGCAATGGCATTGAGCACTCCGCGCGTCACGTCTTCGTAGGGTGCTTCCACCGTCGTCGGAGCTTCACCTCGGAAGGTCTGCCGGTACTCCTCGCCGACCTTCTCGATGAGAATGGCCTTGGTCGTCGTACTTCCACAATCGGTGGCGATGATGACGGACAGGGGACGTTCTGCCATGGCTCCTGATCCCGGCTCCTCAATATTCTTTGGCCGACGTGGGAACGCCAACGGAAACGCGTCTCATCAAGGCGCAGGCTGCCCAACTGCGGACTTCGCCTCGATGAGCGCGACCAGGCGGGGCATCGCGTCGCGCCGCTCGAGCAGGCGAGCTGCATGCTCAAGTTCGCGCGATTCGCAGGCAAGATTCAGCATAGGGGTCAGAAAGTGAAGGGCCTGACTGCCAAGAAAGTTCATCGGTCCGACCGATTCCAGAAACAACATTGCAGGACTGGTCATCCCTCTTGCGACTATGGTGGCCGCAACACGGTCGAGTAATCCAAGATCTTCGGGCGTCCACGGTTGTTCGGTTGCCTTCACCGCAAACGCGACCTTGAAGGCCTCGCGCATACCTTGAAAGCGCTGAAAGTGCTTGGAAAATTCCACGATTCACCCACAGACAACGGACTTATAGTAGCGAACAGGTTGGAACGATTGCAAGGCTCGTACGAAGTCTTCGAAGGCGGGTAATCGCCCGTTCGCCGGACTACCTCAGAGCCGGCCGCGGATCCGAACGGCCACTAAGACCGACCAAGACAAGGCTGGCCCCGATCACGATATGCACTACGTCATCGCCCGGTTTCCAGAGAAATAGCTGCTCCGGAAAGAGATGGAGGAAACTCGCCAAAGCTTGATAGAGGTCAATGACCCCAAAACTGACATTGAACATGCGGATCCACGTCTCGTTCCTGGTCAAGGCCACCATAAGGCCAACGGAACCGATGATGAGGTGAAAGATATTGTAGGCAGGTGCTCCGCTCATGATCCCCTTGTCGGCAGGAAATATGAACCCGAGCACGCCAGTCAGAATAAGAATCGGAGCGAAGATCAGCAGGACGAAATAGTTCAGACTCTTCGGGGTCGAGTTCACGATTTGGTCGTCTGCTCCGCCGCATGATAGGAACTGCGCACTAACGGTCCGGATTCCACATGGCGAAACCCAAGTGAACGTCCTTCTTGCCTGAGCGCGGTAAACTCATCTGGATGGTAAAAGCGAGCCACCGGCCAGTGTGCCTTCGTGGGTTGAAGATACTGTCCGATTGTCACGATGTCACAATCGACCCCTCGCAGATCCCGCAAAACGCTGTGCACTTCCTCGATGGTCTCCCCCAGTCCTACCATCAGCCCGGACTTGGTGGTGGCGCCCATGCGCTTCGCGCGACCGAGCAACTCAATGGAGCGGACATACTTTCCTTGAGGCCGAATCAGGGGGAACAGCCTCGGCACGGTTTCGATATTGTGATTCAGAATGTCCGGTCCTACCCCGGTGACGGCAGCCAGCGGCCGTTCAGCACCGTCAAAATCAGGGATCAATACCTCGACCGCACAAGTCGGTATCCGCAGACGGATTTGCCGGATCGTTTCGACGAAGATCGCGGCCCCGCCATCCTCCAGGTCATCTCGGTTCACGGACGTAATCACGGCATGTCGGAGGCCGAGCGCGGCAACGGCCTCGGCAATCCGCCTGGGTTCATCCTCGTCGAGTCCCTGCGGCCGACCGGTCGCCACCGCACAATAATGACAGCGGCGGGTGCACGTATCTCCAAGGATCAAAAAAGTCGCCGTGCGGCTGTTCCAGCATTCCCAGACATTGGGACAGCGTGCCTCTTCGCAGATTGTATGAAGTCCTAGGCGGTCCATGGTGCTCCGGACGTCGAGGTAATCCGGTCCTTGGTGGAGATGCACCTTGAACCAGGACGGCAAACGCGACCGACGCATCTCACTGACAGGTACGAATGTCATGCGAGACCGCCTTTCTCATCCGGTTCGAGGACCAGGTCGAGGGGATGCTCGAGCACGCGTTTGAGCTCTTTGAGAAATTTCGCCGCCTGCACACCATCCAGAACACGATGATCGCAGGAGAGAGTGACCTTCATACGCCGACCCACGCCGATACGATGGCCCTCCACCACCGGAATCTCGCGGATGGACCCTACAGCCAGGGCGGCCGCCTCCGGCGGAACCAACACAGCGATGAAATTCTCCACGTCGAACATTCCCAAGTTGGAGATTGAAAAGGTCGCGCCGGTATATTCCTCCGGCTTCAGCTGTCGTTTGCGGGCACGGTCGATCAGAGCATGTGCCTCCTTGGAGATATCCGTCAGGGATTTCGCTCCGCAATCGCGCAGGACCGGTGCAATCAACCCATCCTCGAGGCCGACGGCGATCCCGATATCGACGCTCCGATGCTGGCGAATCACATCGCCGCCATAGGACACGTTGATCTCCGGGTGCCGCGCCAGGGCGAGCGCTGCAGCCTTGAGAATCATGTCGCTGATTCTGGGAGCATCGCCGCGCAACTGACGAAGCTGGTGGCGGAATCGCTCCGCTTCTTCCATATCGATTTCCGTCGTGACGTAAAAATGCGGGACCGGGGCCTTACTCTGCGTCGTGGTTTTTGCAATGGCCTTTCGCATCTGGCTGAGCGGCCGGTCGACCGTACCCCCGCCCGCCTGGGACTTTCCACCCGCCGCCTTCAGCACGTCATTTTCAATAATCCGCCCGTCCGGTCCCGAACCGGTAACGGAGCTGAGGTCGATTCCCTTCTCACGTGCGAGCGCTTTCGCACGCGGCGAGACTCGAACAGGTTCCGACTCTGGCTCCGACTTCGGTTTCTTCGGTGTGCTGTCAGTCGAGGGTTCCTCCGCCTTTTTCTGCGTCGCAGGATCGGACTTTTGCTCGCTCTTCGCCTGAGCCAATGGCGCCTCGGGCTCTTTGGCTTCCTTGGGCTCTCTGGCTTCCTTGGTCGGAGGACTGGACTTGGTCTGCGATTGCGCTTCCGCAACCGGCTTTCCGGTCGGCTTGGCCTTGGCTTGCGAGGTCGGTGCGGGAGCATTCTGAGGCTGGTCGCCGGTCAGTGAGGCGATATCTTCGTCAGGTTCACCGATGACTCCGATCAAGGAACCCGCCTTCACAGTCTGCCCCTCGCCGGCCAGGACACGGAGCAGCGTGCCAGACGCAAAGGCTTCGAGGTCCATCACCGCCTTGTCGGTCTCAATCTCGGCAAGTACGTCGCCGGCTGCCACAGCCTCGCCTTCCTTTTTCTTCCACTTGAGGACGACACCCTCCTCCATGGTATCGGTCAATTTTGGCATGACGACACGACTGCTCATGGGCAGACCTCTTTCACGATTTCTGACCGGATCGTCCAAAAAATCGGATCATCCGGCCTATTACAGTGCGCATGATTGTAGATCTGTCTTCAACAATTTCGGGGTCCGGATACTCTATCCACGGCTCCTGATTCCCCAAATAATCAAGGCCTCGAAAACTCACCTGGCTCTTGAGTTGGCGGTAACCGCGTTCGTGCAGTGTCAGCACCAGACTGTGAACAGCCGCCTCTTTGCTCTCAGGACTCTCTCCGCTCAATACCGTGCGTTCATATTGCAGCGTCGCCCGATAGATGTGATCGCGATGTTCCACGGCTACCGGTCGATTGAACCCTCGCTGTCGGTCATCGATACCGGCGAGTTGGTGCTTTTCGATCAGAGCCACGTCCGTGCTTCCAACGGGTTGAACGGCCAGACCGGTCATAGCGCCCGGAAGACCGCGAGAATATCGCTCAACGCCAGGGTCTTTTCGCGCAAGGTGGATCGCTCAGCCTCGATCTTGGCGAGTATCATCGTGCGGTCTGCCCCACCCTTCAAAAGACTCGCCCCCAGATCGAGAATTCGATCACACTCACGCTCTACCTTGCCCTGAACCACTGGATTCACCGTCAGGATCTCGCTCATGCTGGCTCGCGTGGAGGAGAGGTGAGCCTGCAATTCATGCTCGGGAAAGGATTCCCGCTTGGCCTGATCCACGCAGCGATCGAGATACTGCGTGAGAAACACATACAGACGCACAAATGTGGCGGTGATGTCGATCAAGCTCTCTGCTGATGTGGGGGCCATTCTTCATGCTCCTTTTCCAAGCAGGTGCTTCGCTGCCGCCACGACGCGGGGCTTATCGGGAATCGCCAGGTCCTCTAACGGCCGACTGTACGGCATGGGCACCTCCTCACCGGTCACCCGAACGATGGGCGCATCGAGATAATCCATGGCCTCGGTATACACACTTTCGGCGATCTGCGCTCCCAGACCTGAACTCCGCCAACCCTCCTCAACGATGATCAACCGCCCCGTCTTCTTCACGGACGATACGATCGTTGCCAGATCCAATGGCTTTAACGTTCGCGGATCCACGATCTCGGCTTCAATCCCCTCCTCCGCCAGTTGCGTGGCAGCCTCCAACGCAACCAAGAGCATCTTCGAATAGGCCAAAATGGTCACATCTGTGCCGACTCGTTTCACGTCAGCCCGACCGATGGGAATGGTGTATTCTCCCTCCGGAACCTCACCCTTGGTCCCGTACAAGAGCTGTGCTTCAATAAAGAGCACCGTATTTGGATTTCGGATCGCGCTTTTCAACAGGCCTTTCGCATCCCGGGGAGTCGCAGGCGCAATCACGGTCAGACCTGGCACATGGCAAAACCATGCCTCCAGACTCTGAGAATGCTGGGCGCCTAGCTGGTGCGCAGCGCTCCCAGGGCCGCGTATGACCATGGGAACTGAAAGCTGTCCACCCGACATGTAACGAATCTTGGCCGCATTGTTGACGATTTGATCCATCGCGAGGATGCCGAAATTGAACGTCATGAGCTCAACGATCGGGTGAAGGCCGGCCATGGCCGCGCCGATAGCCAAGCCCGTGAATCCCGCCTCGGCGATCGGTGTATCAAGTACGCGTCGGACGCCGAATTCCTCAACGAACCCTTTGCTGACCTTGAATGCACCCTGGTAATACCCGACTTCCTCGCCGATGAGAAACACGCGATCATCGGCGCGCATCTCTTCGTGCATGGCTTGATTCAGTGCTTCGCGGTAGGAGATCACCACTTCCGTCACCCGACGATCACGTCTTCATATAGTTCCGCAGCATCAGGGAACGGGCTCTCTTCGGCGAACTGCACCGCCTCAGACACGATCTTCGCCACCTCCTGCTCGATCGCTTTGAAATCCCCATCGTTTGCCAATCCCTTGCTCTGCATGCTTTGCCGCAAAAGCGTAAGCGGGTCCCGTTTTCGCTCTTCCTGGACTTCCTCCTTCGAGCGGTAATGCCCATGCGCAGGATCGGACATGGAATGACCGAGGAATCGGTAGGTTTTGGCCTCCACGAAAAGCGGACCGTCGCCACGCCGTACCCTTTGAACTGCCTCCCCCATGACGGTTCTCACCGCCATCACGTCCATGCCATCGACTTCCATGGTGTCGATCCCATATGCGCGCGCGGTCTCGGTCACGGTCGCATACATAGCCAGGCAACGCGCACCGGGCGTGCCCATGGCGTACCGGTTGTTCTCACAGACGAAAATGACCGGAAGTTTCCACAGTGCGGCGAGATTGAGCGCTTCGTGCGAATGTCCGCTGGGCAGGGCGCCTTCGCCGAAGAAACATAAGACCACACGATCGCGCTTTTGATACTGAGCGGCAAACGCGAGCCCGGTCGCGAGGGGCAAATGCCCGCCGACAATGGCGTATCCGCCCATGAAATTTCGCTCCGCATCCACGAGATGCATCGATCCGCCTTTGCCTTTACAGAGGCCTGTCCGGCGGCCGAACAATTCCGCCATGACCCGTCCAGGATCGGAACCACGCGCCAGACAATGGCCATGGTCCCGATAGGAACTAATGACATAGTCGTCCGGGCGAATTGTAGCCATCGAGCCGACCGCCACCGCTTCCTGTCCGATGTAGAGATGAAGAAAACCCGCGATCTTGGCAAGCGCGTACATCTCCGCCGATTTCTCCTCGAATCGGCGGATCAGGAGCATTTGACGGTAGAACGCGAGGAGGTCTTCACGGGAATCCATGAAAACCATTATGCAGGACGGGCGTGCGGAGACACAAGGAAGGAGAGCGTTACGTCAGATCAGGACTTGGATATCCGCTCCTTCGACCTTGACTTCATACGTTTTGACGCAAGCCGCGGGGTTATTAAGCGACTTGCCGGTCTTGACGTTGTACTGCCAGGCATGCCAGGGACAGGTCACCGTGTCACCTTCCAGTTCACCTTCCCCGAGCGGGCCACCGCGATGGACACAGGTATTGTCGATGGCATAGTAGGTCCCGCCCACGTTGAACAGTGCAATCGCCTGGCCGTTTACTTCTGCGACCATCCCACTGCCGGGAGCCACGTCGGCCGTTCCCGCCGCTCTGACGAACTCAGCCATTTTTGCCTCCTCTGACGAGTTACCCATTGCCCATTGGATTCTTGATTTTCTTTAGAAGATTCTCCAAAGACGATGTTTGCTGTCCGTCTCCGGCTTTGTCTGTCGCACGGATTTGCGCATCGAGTTTCGCGGCAATCTCTCGAAATGCCTTGGCCTGCGGCGACTTCGGATCGGCCACCACGATGGGCTCTCCGCTGTCTCCACCCGCCCGAATGGCCGGGTCAATCGGTACGCGCCCGAGAAACGGTACGCCAACCTTCTCCGCCGCCCGTTCTCCTCCACCGTGGGAGAAAATTTCGGTGCGCTCGCCGCAATGACCACAGACGAAATAGCTCATATTTTCGACGATGCCGAGCAGCGGGACATTGACCTTCTGGAACATCATGAGCCCTTTGCGCACATCGTACAGCGCCACCTCCTGGGGCGTGGTGACGGTCACGGCCCCGGTCAGCGGCACCAGTTGGGAGAGGGTAAGCTGGGCATCGCCCGTACCTGGCGGCAAATCGACGAGCAAATAGTCGAGTTCATCCCAGAGCACGTCACGGAACAATTGCTGAATGGCGGTATGTACCATGGGCCCCCGCCAGACGACCGCGGTTTCTTCCGGGACGAAGAAGCCCATCGAGATCACCTTGACGCCATAACTCTCCGGCGGAATGATTTTTCCATCGCGCTGTTCGGGTTGTTTTTTGATTCCCATCATCATGGGAACGTTGGGACCGTAAATATCGGCATCGAGCAGCCCGACCGTCGCGCCGTTCAATCGCAATGCCACCGCCAGGTTCACGGCAACCGTGGACTTTCCCACGCCGCCTTTGCCGCTCCCGACCGCAATGACATGTTTCACGCCCGGGATGAGGTCGCTCTTCGTCTGTCCGCTGCCCTGTGGCCCTTGATCTGGAATAGTTTCCGCCATGGGATGATTCTCCGGGGCAATATCGCCCGATCAAACTCGAATCGAATGATGCTATGCCGGAAGTCAGAAATGCAAGCTGCGTGAGTGGGACCTCACTGCTACGTCTGCCCGCAGCTTACCATGCATGCAACGCCTTCGCGCGGCATTCCATACGTTCTGATGCCGGGGGCAGGGCCAACAGGGAACAGAGGTCTGAACTAGGTCCGCTGACGTTGCAGATTGGAGGCGAGACCGATCTTCGACAACGTGAAGATGAGCCACTTCGAGGGATCCCAGTTGTACCACTTAGGCCCATTCCGATAATCCCTCAAGTGCGTGTGGTGATAATTGTGATAGCCCTCCCCGAAGGTCAGCAAGGAAACCCACCAGCTGTCTCGGCTGCTATCGTTTTGGCCGTGCGGTTGGCCGCCCCACAGGTGGCAGATGGAATTGATGCAAAATGTTGAATTAAGGACGAAGAACGTCCGACCGACTCCGGCGAGCAAAAAGCAACTCAGCCCACCCATCCAGCTGCCGTGGATGAATCCCACGACGAACGGCAAGGCCAGGCCCGAAAGGACAATCGGAACATAATATCGGTGCTGCCACATGATCAGGGGATCCTGGCGCAACCGCGCCTCGTACTTGGGCTCGCGGTTCTTCGACTTCATGAAGATCCACCCGCAGTGGCTGTACCAGAACCCTCGTTTCGCATTGTAGGGATCATTGTCCTCGTCGCAGCAGGCATGGTGACGGATGTGATCTGAGCACCACCGCAGAGCGGAGTTCTCCAGCGCCCATCCTCCGGCGACTAGAAAGATGGCTTTGACCCAGGGTCTGCAGTCGAAGCTCTTATGTGAAAAAAGACGGTGATACCCGACCGTGATGCCCAATCCGCTGATCAGATACAACACCCCAAACATGATCCAGTCGAGTGTGTGATATCCATACAGCATTCCAAAGAGGGGCACCCCCACGATGGTCGATCCCGCGATCAACGAAAATAGGAAGATGGTTGGATAGTCGAGTTCTCTGGTCTTCGCCTGCACGCTCCCTCCTCAATGTTCGTTGGGACTAAAATTCGGTGCGAGGTTAAAAAATCGTGGCATTGTATCGAACCCGCCTCCCCTTTTTCAAGAAAAATTGATCTCGGTGTATACTCGAGGGACACCCCTGTTTACATGAGCATGCGGGCAAGATGACCACGGAGCCTGTAGCACTGGAACAGACTATCGACCGGATTGGACGGGAGCTTTCCGACCGTGCCGCCGGTCTGTCTCCGAGTATGTTCGACCGAGGATGGTGGCTGGGCACACTCCTCGATTGGTGCTTCAAGGACGAACATTTCAAAGTTCGCCTTTTTCGTTTCATCGATGCACTGCCGTCGCTGCGAACAGATGAGCAGGTGGCACAGCTCGCCCGCGAATATTTCGGCGAGGAAGAGATCCTCCCAACCGTGCTCCAATGGGGTCTCCGGGCCATGGCCGGGACAAGGCTGGGAGCGAGTCTGGGGGCAAAATCCCTCCGGAGCCAGGCCAGTCACATGGCCAAAACATTCATTGCCGGCGAGACCATTGTCGATGCCCTGCCGGTCATGGAAAGGATGTGGCGGGATGGCTACGGCTGCTCGGTCGATCTTCTCGGCGAAGCCACCGTGAGCGAGGTCGAAGCCAACCGGTATCTCGATCGGTGCCTTGATGCGCTGACCTGCATGGGTCAAGCGGCCGCCTCCTGGCCGGCCATCGACCTTCTCGAACGCGATCAGTTCGGATTACTTCCCAGGATCCACCTCTCGGTGAAATTGTCCGCGCTCTACTCTCAATTAAACGCCATCGATCCGGAAGGCAGTTACAAGGCGCTGGCGGGACGACTGCGGCCCATTCTTGATCTGGCGATGGCACTGCCGGCTGCTATCACGTTTGACATGGAACAGGCGGACTTCAAGGACCTCACGCTGATGGTCTTCATGCGCCTGTTGACCGAGACCCCGTATCGGACGTATCCCCACGCAGGTGTCGCACTTCAGGCTTACCTCAAGGAATCCCCTGCCGATCTGGACCGTCTCCTCGCCTGGCTACGAAATCGTGGGACGCCGATTACGATCAGATTGGTAAAGGGGGCCTATTGGGATTCGGACTCCGTTCGCTATCGGCAGCACGGCTGGCCGGTGCCAGTATTCGAACGGAAGGCTGAGACGGACGCCAACTATGAGACGCTGACCAAGACATTGATGGCCCATGCGGAAATCCTGCGTCCGGCGATCGGCACGCACAATCTTCGCAGCCTCGCTCATGCAGAGGCTGCCGCGCAAGCAACCGGCCTCTCTTCTGAGGCCTACGAGTTTCAAATGATTTTCGGCATGGCTGAGCCTCTTCAGACAGCCGTCAGGCAATTCGATCGGCGGGTACGCCTGTACACACCGGTTGGCGAGTTGCTTCCGGGTATGGCGTACCTTGTCCGACGATTGCTCGAGAACACCTCCAACGAATCATTTCTGCGTCGACGCTACGCCGAGGCCTTGCCGCTCGAGGTTCAACTCACAGCGCCCATCCCGCTGCCCACGTCTCATCCACTCAACGAATCGGCAGAACGTCCGTTTCAGAATGAGCCGCACACGGACTTCGCGCATGAGAATGCCCGCACGGCCATGGCGGATGCAATCACTGAGGTGCGCCGCCATCTCGGACAGACCCGGTCCTACCCCATCACCGGAGCAACCCTCGCAGGGTCCGTGCTCACATCGCGGAACCCCAGCAATCCGGAGGAAATCGTCGGACAGGTTGTCTGTCCCGCGGAGCGCGACATCGTACCGGCCATAGAGGAAGCGCGGGGACACTTTGAAAATTGGCGCAGCACACCGCCCGATCACCGTGCCGAGATCATAGTTCAAGCAGCCGCCGTCATGCGCCGGCGTCGGTATGAGCTCACCGCCTGGGAAATCCTCGAAACCGGAAAACCCTGGAGGGAAGCCGATGCCGATGTGGCGGAGGCAATCGACTTTCTGGAGTTTTATGCGCGCGAAATGCGCGTCCTCGGCCTGCCCAAACGCCTGGGAAACGTTCCGGGAGAACTGAATGAACAGGTGGTGCAGCCGCGTGGCGCGGCGGTCGTGATCTCGCCCTGGAATTTTCCTTTGGCGATTCCGACCGGCATGGTGTCTGCTGCTCTCGTAACCGGCAACACTGTTCTGTTCAAACCCTCGGAGCGTTCCCCCATCGTGGGGTCGCTGCTCATGGATGTGATGAAGGAAGCAGGTCTGCCAAGCGGGGTTTTGTCCTTCGTGCCGGGTGGACCGGAAATCGGCGCCGCATTGGTACGCCATCCGGATGTGCAGCTCATCGCCTTTACGGGATCGAAAGCTGTGGGACTGGGCATTTTGGCCGAGGCGTCGAAAGTAGATCCCGGCCAACGCTCCGTCAAACGTGTCATCGCGGAAATGGGCGGCAAGAACGCGATCATCATTGATGAGACCGCGGATCTCGACGAGGCCGTGACCGGCGTCATGGCGTCTTTCACCGGTTATCAGGGCCAGAAGTGTTCGGCCTGCTCCCGCGCTATCGTACTGGAGTCGGTTCATGATCTCTTCCTGCAGCGCTTGGTGGACGCCGTCGCGAGCCTGCCGATCGGATCGCCGGAAGATCCGGGAACACGGATGGGGCCGATGATCGATGAACGCGCGCGGGCCAAGGTGCAGGAGTACATCGACATCGGTAAGAAGGAAGGACGATTGGTGGTGGAGCGCAAGGGGCCGAAGGATGGCTACTTTATCGGACCGGCGGTCTTCGCCGACATCCGCCCTGAACATCGGCTCGCGCGCGAGGAAATCTTCGGGCCGGTGCTGGCCGTCATGAAGGCCCATGACTTCGAAGAGGCGTTACGAATGGCCAACGACTCGGACTACGCGCTCACGGGCGGTCTCTATTCGCGACGCCCTTCTAACATCCTCCGCGTTCGCGAGGCGTTCGATGTCGGCAATCTCTACATCAACCGGCCGATCACCGGGGCCCTCGTTGGTCGCCAACCTTTCGGCGGTCACCGGCTGTCAGGTGTCGGCACAAAGGCCGGCGGCGCTGAATACCTCCAGCAGTTTGTCGTTACCCGCGTGATCAGCGAGAACACCCTCCGCCGCGGCTTCGCACCATCGGAAACTGAGTAGAAGGCCCTCAACTCGGCTGACGAACGGCGGGCACTACGATGCCGCCATAATGCGTTGTCGCACTGAGTCCCACTGAAATCATACTGTTGGCCGCCTGCTCCTATGAGGCTGCGCGAAGACGCCGCAATGCCGTCGCAGCGCGGGACCCATGGCTTGTGGCGTCACCCACCCGCTATGGCGGCATCCTCCGTGCCCATCCGTTCCAGCCGAGTTGAGTCGTAGCGGCAAGTTGCGTCCAAGTCCCCGGTGATTTGGCGGAAAACCGCCCCAACCCGACCGGCCGTTACCAGCCTGACCTTTCTTCAGTCTCTTTATTTCTGGTCTAGGCTTAAGTAGCATACGCCTGCTTCTGGTTATGCAGAATGAGGTACCAATGGCTCACCTGCTTCCCCGTGATACACATGTTGAATTAGACAATAGAGCACTTCTGAGGCGGAAGGAATTGGCAGCTCTGCTTGGGGTTATTGCGAGCGAATGGGCATCCGTTGAGTTAGCCATGACTTATCTTTATGCCACGATGCTAGGAAAGTATTTGCCCCACAACCAACGAAAAGGACCTCCAGAGCATCCAATTGCTTTCCAAATTTTTGATAGCTTGGAAAATACCCACAAGCGCTTACAGTTACTAGACAAATTGCTTAATGCAGTTGTAACTAAAAAAGCTTTAAGGAAGGAATTCAAAGAGCGGACACAACCACTGATCAAAAAAGCCGCAGACCGACGGAACAGCTTAATCCATAGCTATTGGGGAGTTAATGACGATTATCCGAGAGGATTAATACGAGTCTGCATTAACAAGCCACGAGAATTATATGAAGCGTCAGACTTCAACGAAGCTATTAATCTCATCATATCGGCGGACGCATCCATCACTAATTTCGAAGTAAAGGTGTCTAAGCAACTCCGATGGAAGAAACCGTCCCGCCTGATAAGTTCTTTCGCCAAAGCGGCAATTCGGGTCGCCTTGGATGGAAGGGATAGGCGCGAAGATCTCGCCATAGCGGGCAGTTGCCTGTTGTCAGCTGGACGGTGCCGCTCTGCGACGGCCTTGCGCTCCGGCGCTGCTTTATAGGAGCAGGCGGCCAAAAGCACGGCTCGGATAGCTCACAGACGTCAACGCATTATGGCCAGATCAGAGTGCCTACCCATCCTCATCCGAGGCACATTGGTTAAATGAAGCTTCCCTCTCGCATCTACCACCTCGCCGATGCCGATAATTGGTCGTCCATTCGAAACAACGGCTTGTTGAGTACTTCAGCCCTCCTCCGCCAGAGCGGGGTCGTAACGGAAGACCGGGACCGAATCGAACGGAGCCAGCGTCTTCAGGACATGGTCTTGCCCAACGGAGTTCGCCTACGTGACCAAAAACCGATGCCTCCGGAGGCGTTGGAGCAGTGCCTCGTCGGCATGACGCCAACGGAATGGTATGCGTTGATCAACTCGAAGGTGTTCTTCTGGGTGGACCTGGGTCGGCTAGATCGGCAACGTATGGCCTGCGCCAGGCGGCCTCAGGTGATACTGGGAATTGATACGGCGCGACTCGTGATGCGATACGCCGACCACATTACTCTCTCGCGGATCAACACCGGCAATGCTCGTCGCCGTCCGGCGAAACGCGGTCGGTGCACCTTTGTGCCCTATGGAGTTTGGCTTGAGTCGGGCTGGTTGATCGAAGCGAAGGGATTGGGAACTCGTCCATGCTCGCGAAACATTCGTCCGGCAGAACTCACGATCCCGGATGGCGTGCCGGATATCATGTGCTTTGTCGTCCGCGTACATAAACTCCGCCAAGGCAGGTCTTCTGCCCTGCAACGTCTTCTATGAGAAAAACGGGATAGTTCTATTTGCGGTCACGCAACTTGAACCCAATCTTCGTCTTTCTGGACCATTGAAGTTTTTACCCATCCAAGGAAGGCCCGGGCACGAGCGGCCGCCCCATCACCAACGCATTATGGCGAGATCGGAGTGCCTACGCTTCCTACGCAGAGCCACTCCACCGTGCTTCCCCGGACGAATGACGCTCAGTCAGGTGATGTCACGTTCGATTGAAGACTCTTCACCGCTGCACGACCAGCGAGGAATCCAGTCGCCCAGGCCCATTGGAAGTTGAACCCACCTATGCGTCCATCGCAGTCCAAGAGCTCGCCGATGAGATAGAGGCCTGGCACCTTTTTGGATTCCATGGACCGAAAGCCTATCTCATCGAGGGGCACCCCCCCGGCTGTGACTTCCGCGTAATTCCATCCCCGGTCGTGCTCGATCGGAAAACGAAACCGAATCAGAGCCGCTAGGAGCCGATCCCGATCCTTCCGAGGCAGTTGCGCGCCAACCGTCTCCGGAGCGCACCCAGCGTGACGGATAAGTGCTACGCCGAATCGTTCCGGCACTACTTCAGCCAGCGTCTTTTCAATTGAACGTTTGGGATGCCTGGCGGCTTGCTCCAGAAACCACTTCCTCGCCTGCTCGTGCGTCCAACCGGATAGAAAGTTGCCATACACCTCAACCGGCTCGCTACGTTCCCGTGCGAGCGTCCAGAAGCGGCTCGCGTCCATGACCACCGGACCGCTGATGCCAAAATGTGTCCACAACAAACTGCCGGCTCGCCTATCGATCTGTTTCCCATTGACGACGGTGTTTAGCTCGACCTCCTGTGACACACCGGAGAGTGAGTTATGAAACATCTCCTTTTTCAGCACGAGCGGGACCAAAGCAGGTACCGTCAGTGTGGTCTCGTGCCCGAGATGGCGAACAAACTCGTAGCCAACCCCGTCACTACCAGTTCGGGGGAGCGAACGTCCGCCCGTAGCCAGCATCAGTTTTCTCGCGCGTATGACGCCGTTCGCATGGTGGGTCACAAAGGGACGGTCTTGATCTGAATCCCATTCGACCTTCGTCACGCGATGATCCGCTCGAATGGCGATTCCAAGTTCTTCACATCTGCGGAGGAGTGCGTCCAGAACCGTACGCGCTTTGTTGGAGACCGGAAAGAGCTTACCGGTTTCCTCCACTGTGAGGTCGACGCCGAGCGAGGCAAACCATTCCACAGTATGGTCGACAGGCAGGGCGGCCAGCACATTACGGATGATAAGACGATTACCGTGAAAGTCGGCGGGTGTCACGACCTCATGGGTGACATTGCAACGTCCGCCGCCTGAGACAAGGATTTTGGCGCCGATCGACTTGGCGCCATCGAGCAGGAAGATGCTGAACTGGTTCGTTCGTCCGGCCGTTTCTCCTGCAAAGATGGCGGCGGCCAAGCCGGCGGCTCCCGCGCCGACAATGCAGAGATCGATGGCCTCATCCTTCATGAGGGCCGCGGCGATAGTGCGGTCGTCGCTCAGCCTCCGGTTACTTTGCCGACGGTTGTGACTCGGGCAGCGAATCCCGGCTACTTAACTTGCCGTAGACGCCGCGATAGTCCCACTCACGAGCCACGCCCTGTTCGTCCAACGAATAGTACACCTGGTGCATGCTGGGGTCGGAGGTACCTCCCTCCGCCATCCCCTTGTCATGCCACAAACACACCACCCCACCCTTCGGATTGGGCGTACATTGAACAGGGTCGCCCAATTTTGTGACCAGCTCCGCCTTCGACTTTCCAAGCCAGGGGTCGAGGCGTTTGCGGACGAATTCCTTATTGCTGCCGAACATCGACCAGATGCTGAAGCCCGGTGTTTTGTCCGGTACCCCTGCTGGTGCTTCGGCCGATGTCGGGGAGGGGGACTGCCCTGCCTCGGTCTTCTGATCCCCTTTTTGATCCGCCTCTTTCACTCCATACCCTGGGCCCTGACAGGCCACCAGCGATAACACCACCAGCCCAATGTGCCACCCATAGCGCATGATGTCCTCCCGATCACAATGTCGACGAAAACCGTACAACAGGTTAACCGTCGATGGCTATCGGCAAACCGAGTCAACGGTCTCAGCGATCAGGTTGACTACGGTTACCGGCGGCAGGATGATAAATTCGAATACAGAGAAGGCAGGTCGGAGCCTATTCCTTTTTGATGTCTGCTTCCTCGAGCTCTTCCGTCGTTTCTGTCACGACGCCGCGATCTCCCCTGACCGATGACGCTTCGTCCAGTTCGATGTATTTCACAACCCCGACGCCGCGAGCGAACCAGACGTTCATCGTGTCGGTCCGCACAGCGACCTCCCGTTCCTTCGTCAGATGGATGCGCATGATCATCTTGGATTCCACGCGTATGACATCCGTATAGGTTCCGGCCGGTACCTGGACCGCGTCCGGCCCGATCACCGTCAGCCATGCCTCGACATCAACCTTCTCGTTCTTCCCGTCGCCGTCGAGATCCTCTCCGTAGCTCACATCCTTCCGGTTCAGTTGCTGAAAGGTAAACGGGTACTGAATGGGAAACCGCACGATCTGATAGGGAACAAGCTGTTTTTCAAGCGGGCTCCCGGGATCCGATCCGTAGTACACGATTCCTGCCGCATCCCGGCGGTAAAAGGTGTCGGACGGCTCGTGACTGCCCGGGTTCGTATCGTGGAAGACCCTCACCATGACCCCCTTGAGCTTCTCGGTGCCCTTAACCGAGGACACGTTCGAAAAGGTCTTCTGCGCAATTGTCGAAAGCGGACTTTCGATGACCTGGCCTCGGTACTTCCAGCGGCTCCCCTTGCCGTCCGGGAAAAATTCCTCGGGGTTCGGCACGGTGACAAGGTCGGCAGCAGAAATCGCCTGGCCGAGAAAGACGAGCACGATTAGACTGGTTATCCGTAGGAGCCCGGTGATATTTCGACGCACAACACGCTCCATTTGCATTTCGACCTTTGACGCTAAGCGGCGCACCGTAACACAGTTTCTTTGAACCGGGCAAGCCGATTGCCTTTCTCGTCGGCCCTTCTTGATAATACAGGCTGGAGACGATCCATGACGAGATCCAACGTCAACGACCAGACTCTGAGACCCTCGCCTCCCATCCCCCAAACCGTGCTCGTCACCGGTGGGGCTCGCGGCATTGGACGGGCCATTGCCGTCGCCTTTGGGACTGAGGGGTGGCAGGTTGGTGTGCACTGCCGCAGTAGGCTGGCGGAGGCGGAACAAACAGCCGGCCAGGTGAAAGACTCAGGGGGAGACGCCTTTACCCTTCAGGCGGATCTCGGGATTGGCGCCGAAGTGGAGAGCATGGTTGCCCGCTTCCTTGGCCGGACCGGCCGGCTCGACGCACTGATCTGCAATGCAGGCATGACCGTTAATAGCCTGCTGCTACGTCTCTCGTCCGAGCAATGGCAGGAGGTCATCCAGACCAACCTCACCGGTACTTTTTACTGCCTTCGTGCGGCAGCGCCGGTTATGCTCGAACAGCGAGACGGAGCCATCGTGATCGTGGGATCGTATGCCGCCCATCAGGGTCGGACCGGGCAGACTGCCTATGCGGCATCCAAAGCAGGCCTGCTCGGATTGATGAAAACCGCTGCCCATGAATGGGGATCCAGGAACGTTCGCGTTAATGCGGTGTTTCCAGGATGGCATCGCACTGGTCTCTCCGCTGACATATTGCCGGAAGACACTGATCTGCACGATCATGTGCTGGGTCGCACACCCAACCTCGCGGATGTCGCACAGACGATCGTCCGCCTGACCGCTCTGAGGGATGTGTCAGGGCAGGTATGGAACTTGGACAGTCGCATCGGTTAGGCGGACAGGAGCCGAAAGTGACGAGTTGTCAGGCGGGCACAAACCGATGAACCGCGGCTGCTTTGTGACCGGCACGGATACGGGAGTGGGCAAGACCGCAATCACAGCGGCTCTGGCATATTACCTCTGCGAGCACGGCATCTCAGTAGGCGTCATGAAGCCGATCGAAACCGGCATTGGTCCGGATGAGGAATCGCGTTCCGATGCGGCTCTTCTTCGAGCAGCGGCCGGAGCCATGGATGCACTCGATCTCATCAGCCCCTATCGGTTCCCCGACCCTGTCGCCCCGCTGGCTGCAGCCCGACGCACGGGAAAGACCATCGAACTCGACCGTATCATAAACGCATTTGGTCGTTTGGCCAGCGCGTCTCGTCCCATTTTTGTCGAAGGGGTCGGCGGCCTGCTGGCGCCGCTGTCAGAAAGCTTCGAGACCGCCGATCTCATACGATCGCTCCAGCTGCCCGCTATCGTCGTCGGTCGGGCCGGACTCGGCGGCATCAACCACACCATGCTGACATTGGAAGCGCTTGCCCGGAGGAATATTCCAGTGCTCGCGGTCGTCCTCAACTCCCCGTGTTTCGATGGGAGACAATCCTCTGCCGACGGCGTGGCTCAACAAGTCCGGACGACGGTCGAGTTGGTGCAGGAATTGGCAGACCTGCCGGTCTGTGGACCCATCGCTCACGTCTCGAGACTGGCTCAGCATTGGACAGATGGCGTCAGCGAGTTGAGCCGAGATCCTGCCATCAAAGAACTGGCTTCCTTAGTGATGCACAACGCGCGATAAAGGCCTTCGTGGCAGCGGTCACATCGGTCGACCCGACCAGTGCTGAAATGACCGCGATTCCATCCGCCCCCGCACCCAGGACGGCAGTGACCTGGTCCAGTGTGATGCCGCCGATCGCAAAAACCGGCAATGCGGTCAACGGCCGGATTTCGCGCAATCCTTCGATTCCGACCATCGCTTCATGATCCTTCTTGCTTCCCGGCTTGAAGATGGGCCCATACCCCAGGTAATTCGCTCCTCCCGCTGTTGCTGCCACGACCTGTTCGGGACGATGGGTGGAGATGCCAATCAAACGATTCGGCCCCAGAATGGCGCGCCCCATCTCGAGGGGAACGTCGGTCTGACCCAAGTGGACGCCGTCGGCATCCAGGGCGAGCGCCAGATCGCACCGATCGTTGACGATGAACAATCCATGACGATCACGAGCCAGGTCCCGCAGCGGCACGGCCTGCTCATACGCGTCGCGCATGGAGGCCTGTTTGTCGCGATACTGAAACAGCCGCGCACCACCATCGAGGGCCTGTGTCATCACGTCGAGCAGCGAACGGCTTTTGACGGCCTGCGCATCCAGGATGACGTACAGCCCTGACAGAAGAACGGAATGGGAAGGCGAAGACGACGCACCTGAAGACGAAGACATGAATGAACTTAGGAACCCTGGCCGGCCAGAAGGCGTTCCAGAAATCCGGTGTGGATACGCCCCTTCTGAAATTCGGCGTCTGCGAAGATGCGCTTGTGGAGGGGGATAGTCGTCTTGATTCCCTCGATCACGAATTCATCGAGCGCCCGCCGCATCCTGGCGATGGACTCCTCCCTGTTCTGGCCGTGCGTGATGAGCTTGGCGATCAGGGAGTCGTAGTGCGGCACGACCGTGGTGTGGGTGGTCACCGCCGAATCGACGCGGACCCCCAAGCCGCCTGCCGGATTGTACTTGGTGATCTGCCCCGGACAGGGTGTGAACTTCTCCGGACATTCGGCATTGATCCGACATTCAAAGGAGTGCCCCGTCAATTTGATGTCCTGTTGCCGGAACGTCAAAGGAAGCCCGCGGGCGATGCGGATTTGTTCCTTGATCAGATCGATACCCGTGACCATCTCGGTAATCGGGTGCTCCACTTGAATCCGCGCATTGACCTCCATGAAATAAAAGCGCTGATCTTTATCGAGAAGGAACTCCACGGTCCCTGCATTGCGATAATGCACGGCCTTGATGGCCTCCACCGCCACACGCCCCATTTCGCGGCGCAGGGACTCGTCGACCGCCGGTGACGGAGTTTCCTCCACCAGTTTCTGATAGCGCCGCTGTATGGAGCAGTCCCGTTCCCCAAGGTATACGGCACGTCCCTTCACGTCGGCGAGAACCTGAACTTCGATGTGGCGTGGCTCGAGAAAATACCGTTCGAGGTAGACGGCTTCGTTGCCGAACGTCGCTTTGGCTTCGGCCTGCGCGGCCTGAAACGCGCGGGTCAACTCTTCCTCTTTGTTGACCACTCGCATCCCCCGGCCACCTCCGCCCGCCGAGGCCTTGATGATGACGGGGAACCCTATCTTGCGGGCAGCCTCCATTGCTTCGGTTTCGTTGCGAAGCTCGCCTTGGCTGCCGGGAAGCACGGGCAGGCCCTGCCGCGCCATGATTTCTCTGGCCCGCGCCTTGTCGCCCATCGTCGCGATATTCTCGGAGGCCGGCCCGATGAAGGTCACTCCGATCGATTCGCAGACCTCGGCAAAATGGGCGTTCTCCGCCAGGAAGCCGTAGCCCGGATGGATGGCATCCGCACCGCTGATCTCGGCCGCGCTCAGGACGTTGGGAATGTTTCGATAGCTGAGCGCGTCTTCGGCGGGACCGACACAAATGTGCTCGTCGGCGGCCTTGACGTGCAGGGAATCCGCGTCGACGTCCGAATGGATCGCGACTGTTTTGATCCCAAGTTCCTTGCACGCCCGGATGACACGGAGCGCAATTTCTCCCCGATTGGCAATCAGAATCTTCTTGAACACTTCAGACTCCGGGGTTTGCCGTTCTCATGGGGCGGCGTTGGGATCGATCAGGAACAGTGGTTGCCCATACTCAACCGGCTTCGTGCTCTCGACCAGAATCTTGGCGATTCGGCCGTCCACCTCCGACTCTATCTCGTTCATGAGTTTCATCGCTTCGACGATGCACAGCACCTGGCCTTTCCTGACCACGTCCCCTTCTTCGACGTAGGCATCGGCATCGGGAGATGGCGATCGGTAGAACGTGCCCACGATCGGCGAAATCACGGTCACGTATCCCGCCACCTCGCCCGCGTGAGGCGGCAGCGGAGCTTCCTTCTGCTGCTCCACGGCGGCGGTCGGAAACTCCCGCACCACCGTCGGCGGAGCCGCTGCATCCGATTCGCGGCGGATGCGAATTCGGACACCGGAACGCTCCACTTCCAGTTCGGCCAGGTTATTGCGCTTCGCCAGGTCGATCAGTGCTTGAATTTCCTTGCCCTGCCCCATGGCCGACCCTCCTGGTGTAGCCATTGGCTCGTGCTCGGACGTGAGATCATCCCCCGCAGGTGCCAGGGTCACGACTCGCTTACGTCCCTTTTTGGGCTGACGCGACGGGCGTGCTGAACTCACCGAACCCGCTCCACGTATTCCCGAGTCCTTGTATCGATTTTGATGATCTCCCCCACCTCAAGATAGAGCGGTACTTTGACCACCGCGCCGGTCTCGAGCACGGCGGGTTTGTTTCCCCCGGAGGCCGTGTCTCCTCGAAACCCGGGCTCTGTATCTACCACTTTCAGCTCAATGAAGATCGGCAACTCCACACCGATCGGACGGTGCTCGTAAATCAGAATCTTGGACACCATGTTTTCCTTGAGCAAGTCCGCATTCTCGCCAAGTTGCTTCTTCTCATAGGAAAACTGTTCGAACGTTTCGGTGTCCATGAAAGTATAGGTGTCGTCCGACGCATACAGAAACTGCAAGTCGCGTTCTTCCAGGTCAGGCTCCTCGAACCGTTCACCCGAGCGAAACGTCCGGTCCAATACGTTGCCCGTCATGAGGCTCTTCAGCTTTGTCCGAACGAAGGCGCCGCCCTTGCCGGGCTTCACGTGCTGAAATTCCACGATATAGAAGGGCTGGCCCTCCAGCAAGAGACGCGCCCCACTTCGAAAATCTGCCGTCGAAATCACAAAATCTGTCCTCCCTTCCAAGAGCACGGATTGTCAGGACCCTCCCATAGGTATCCCGAAATTCTTGAGATGGTCGATGGCGGCACGAAGGGCCAGAAGATATCCGTCCGGACCAAAGCCCGAAATCTGCCCCACGGCAACTGCCGCGATATAGGAATGGTGCCGGAAATCTTCTCGCCGATAGATATTGCTCAAATGCACCTCTATGGTCGGCAACCCCACGCCCGCAATGGCATCCCGGATTGCCACACTGGTATGGGTATAGGCGGCAGGATTGATGATGATCGCGTCGTAACGGCGTCGGGCCTCCTGTATCCATGTAACCAGCTTGCCCTCTACGTTCGATTGCCGGATGTCTACCCGGACCCGTTGCTGCCGGGCCAGCTGGGTAATCGAGGCATTGACCGCTTTCAACGACGTCTGTCCATATATGGACTGCTCACGTTTTCCCAACAAGTTTAAATTAGGACCGTGAAGAACGAGAAACCGGAGCATTGGCTTTGAGGCCCCGCGTTTAGGCAAGTGCGTAACATCTCGAAAAAGCAGGCGTCATTCTAACAGGCGTCTTCGGGGGGGTCAAACCTTTGGCGGCGAGTGATGCGCTGAGATGACATCCAGAATTCGGTCGGCCATCTCTCTCTTTTGCATAACTGGCAGATCAGCCACGACTCCGTTGCGCGCCAGGATAACCGCAGCGTTCAGATCCGATCCGATTCCGATCCGTTGGCCCGCAACGTCGTTTGCCACGATAAGGTCCACGTTCTTGCGAACAAGCTTCTCCCGGGCGTGTGGAATCAGATCATGTGTTTCTGCTGCAAACCCTACCAGGAACTGGCTCGTACGGCGTTGCGCCAGTTCCTCCAGAATATCCACCGTCGGCTCCAACTCCAAAATTTCCACCCTTGCTTTCTGCTTCTTCATTTTGCTCGCGGCGACCTTCCTCGGACGAAAGTCGGCAACTGCCGCTGCCATAATGACGACGGCAGCCCACCCGAACCGGCTGGTCAAGGCCTTGCGCATTTCCTCTGCGGTACGGACGGAAATGAACTCGACTCCCGGCGGGGATGGAAGTGAGGTGGGGCCGCTGACCAGGACTACCTCTGCCCCCCGTTCCCGTGCGGCAGTCGCAAGTGCATAGCCCATTTTGCCGGACGATCGGTTCGTCAGCACGCGTACCGGATCAACCGGCTCCTCAGTCGGGCCCGCCGAAATCAGAACGCGCCGGCCGAGCCAATCGCGGCGCGGGCATAGACGTTCCTCTATGGCGGAAAGGATGGCGGCCTCCGATGCAAGACGCCCCTTTCCGATATGTCCCGACGCAAGCGGGCCTTCCTCAGGTTCTATGATGATTACCCCCCGATCATGGAGGGTGCGGACGTGACTTTGTACCGCGGGGTGATCCCACATACCGCCGTCCATCGCCGGCGCAATCATCACCGGACACCTCGCTGCCAGGATCACAGTCCCCAGCAGATCGTCGGCCAATCCGATGGCGCAACGTGCGAGCGTATGAGCCGTGGCAGGAACAATCACCACGAGGTCCGCTTGCTCCGCCAGGGTGAGATGGAGCATCTCTTGATGAGACGCAAACAGATCCGTCGAAACTGCACGCCCTGAGAGGACTTCGAAGGTTAGCGGGGTAACAAAGCGCGTGGCTGACTGGGTCATCACGACCGACACCTCCGCCCCTTCGGCCACCAATGCCCGCAACAGGCCGACCGCCTTGTAAGCGGCAATGCTGCCGCTTATACCCATCGTGATTCGCTTGCCGACGAATTTCCTGACCGCAACGCTGCTCACCGGCAATTCCCCGTGCTACTCATCGCCCTCGCCATCCGTCGGTTTCACGGAGTCATCCACGTAGACGCTGAGCTCCTTTTTGATTTCACTGGCATCTTCGGTCGCATCGACCATCGCCAATCGCTCGGCCTCCGAGTCCTTGCCGCGCTTCGCGTTTTTGATGGCCTGTCGGGCTTCTTTGCCGAGAAGGAAAGGAATTTTGCCATGGAGAACTTCATCGATCGCCACCGTCGTTTCCTTGGCAAATTTCGATCCCCCTGTGGCTTTCGATCCCTGAATGACATGCTTGGCCCGTTGAGCGGCTGCCAGCACCAACCGATAGCGGGAATCGAATCGTTCATTCTTCACGTCGGGTAGTAACGACAACATATCCGTGATCACGCTTCACACTCCTCTCTTCTGGGTTATCCCGGCGGGTTCGTTCACCTCCCGGGCGATGGCATCAGCAAATTCACGCGCCACACTCTGTTCAAGCTTCGCCACATTCAAGCGGGTCGTCCTCAAGCGTTCTGCCCTTAAAATGGCCTCCGTGGCCCCGACTGCCTTCTCCAACTGATCGTTCCTGACAATATAGTCATAATGTCGATAGAAGCCAATCTCATCCCTTGCTTGATTCAGGCGTCGGGTAATTTCATCGGGTGTATCGCTGGCCCGGCGGATGAGTCGGGCCCGTAATTCGGCAATCGACGGCGGGAGCAGGTATACGGTGACCGCGTCCGAAAACTTCTTCTTGATTTGCATGGCCCCCTGCACGTCGATTTCCAGCAGCACGTCTATACTCTGCGCCATCATCTCATTCAGCGGCTTCTGGGGGGTCCCATAGAAATTGCCGTACACGCGCGCCCATTCCGCGAATTCGTCGGCATCGGCCATTTTCTGGAATGCCAGGGTGTCGGTGAAGAAATATTCGCGTCCGTTGACTTCACCAGACCTGGGGTGACGCGTCGTCCAGGAGATCGACGGCTGGAGCCCTTCTATCCGGGCAAGCAACTCCCGGCATACCGTGGTCTTGCCAGCCCCGGAAGGACCGGAGATCACCAACAACAAACCTTTGCGTTCCACATTCCGATGATCCACTCAGCTCACTCCGTGATACAGCTTACTCGATATTCTGCACTTGTTCCCGCACCTTTTCCAACTCCGCCTTCATCTGAACCACCTGCGACGCGATTGCGGCATCGTTCGCCTTCGATCCGATCGTATTGACTTCCCGGCCCATTTCCTGAAGAAGGAAGTCCAGGGTCCTTCCGACCGGCTCCCGACCAGCCAGACCGCCCTCGAACTGCACCAGATGTGACTCCAGACGGGTGAGCTCTTCCGTCACGTCCCCCCGATCAGCATAGACGGCTAATTCCTGGTGGAGACGGGCTTGATCCACCTCGGCGCCTCCGAGAAGCTTTTCAACGCGTACTTTCATCCGGTCGAACTGGGCATCCACCGCCAGAGGCCCCCTTGTGGCGATCGCTTCCATCGCATCGCGAAGTACGCGTAGCCTTGCGCGAATATCCTTTTCCAGCGCCGCGCCCTCTTTGCGACGCATAGCATCCAGCTCACCTACCGCGGCCGTGGCAAGTCGCTTCACCGATTGCGTGAGCTTCCGGTCGGCGACGAACTGTTCATTGACGACGAACAGATCGCGGAATCCAGTTAGCATACTGAGGTCAATGGTCCCGCCAAGCTTCAGCTCCTTTTGCAGGTCTCGGAGCAGGCGATAGTACTGCCGTGCCAGAGGTCGGTCAAGATCAATGGCCTTTTGAGTCTCCCGTCCTCCGGACAGCGAAACCGTGAGCTCAATTCGCCCTCGCGCGCAACGAGCCTGGATGGATCGCTTCAGTTCCTCGTCCAAAACAGAAAGAATGCGCGGCATCCGCGTGACGATTTCGCAGTGACGGTGGTTGACGGCCCGCACTTCCACCACGACCGCTCCGCCGATCCAGGTACCTTCGCGTCGGCCGTATCCCGTCATGCTCTTGATCATCGCGGACGTTTCCCCTCCCAGTGGCAATCCGCATAGATGGGGCATCGGTCGCACTTTGGAGCGCGTGCGACACACGTGTATCGACCATGCAGCAGCAGCCGTTGGGAGCCCGACGTCCATTGAGAGCGTGGAATGAGCCGCTGCAGATCGCCTTCGATTCGATCGGGGTCCACATTGGAAGTCAGACCGAGCCGCTGGGAGACCCGTTTGACGTGCGTGTCCACTACGACGCCAGGCTGCCCGAACGCATTCCCCAAAATCACGTTGGCCGTCTTACGTCCGACCCCCGGCAGCGTAACAAGTTCCTCCATCGTCTGGGGCACCTGCCCGCCGAACCGTTCCGCCAAGGTTCGCCCGCACGCAATGAGGCTTTTTGCCTTGCTCTTGAAGAAGCCCGTCGGGCGAATCATTTTCTCGAGCTCGGCCGGGACGGCATTCGCATAATCCATTGGCTGCCGATATTTGACAAACAGTGCCGGCGTCACCTCATTCACCCGTCGGTCTGTGCACTGGGCGGACAGGATCGTCGCCATGAGAAGCTGCAAAGGTGTGCGGTGATCAAGTTCGACACGACCTGTGCCGATCGATGACTCGAGCGTCTTGAGGATGCGTGCCATCCGCCGCTTGTCGGCAGGACCGGGCTCGCCGAGCGCTCGAGCCTTCCGGGTCGGCGCCACGCGCATCATCCCTCTCCGGCTGCTCGACGGAACAACTCCGGGGCAACCGGTCGTTGCAGGTCCGCAAGCCGGCTCTGTAACAAGGTAATTAAGGGGGTTAGGCTGTCGGGCCGCACGGCCGATATCCCGATCGCATCATATCGCCTACAGAGAATCGCCTCCTCGTCAGAAGAGAGCTTGTCACATTTGTTCAGGACCAGCACGCGCGGGATGTGGTCCAGGTCGAGTTCGGCGAGAATGGCTTCGACCGCTTTGATCTGGGCATCGGGGTCCTTGGCTGTCGCGTCAGCAAGATGCAGCAATAGATCGGCATCTCGCAACTCTTCCAACGTGGTGCGGAATGCGCCCATCAGATCCTTCGGCAAATCCCGAATAAATCCAACCGTGTCGGTAATAATCACCTCCTTGTCCCGAGGGAACCGAAGGCGGCGGCTCGATGTATCGAGCGTCTCGAAGAGACGGTCCTGGACGGCCACATGGCTGTCCGTTAAGGCATTGAGTAGCGTGGATTTGCCCGCATTTGTATAACCGACTATCGAGATAATGGGAATTTTCCGCTGCACGCGACGCGCACGGCGTTGATCCCGATGGCGGGCAACTGCCGCGAGTTCTTTTTCCAGATGGGCGATACGATCGCGCACGCGCCGTCGATCGGTTTCCAGCTTCGTTTCGCCCGGACCTCGCGCCCCGATGCCGCCGCCCAGCCGGGACAAAGCTTCTCCCCTACCGGACAGACGAGGCAGCAAATAGCGTAGCTGCGCGAGCTCAACCTGAATCTTGCCCTCGCGGCTGTGGGCCCGACGGGCAAAGATATCCAGGATCAATTGAGTTCGGTCAATGACCTTGAACTCGGTCAATTCGGCGATTGCCCGGGCCTGCCCGGGGGTGAGGTTTTGATCGAAAATAAGCAGGTCAGCTCCGCGCTGCAACGCCTGGATCACCACCTGCTTCAGCTTGCCGCTTCCAAGCAGATACTTTGGATGGATTTCCTGCGGCCGCTGCGAGACTTTTTCCAGGACCGCGATCCCATCCGAAAGCACGAGCTCTTCCAGCTCCTCGAGTCGTTCTTCCTGCTGTCCGCGGCTGGTCTTTGCCGCACTGATCAGAATAGCCGACTCTTCCCCTGCCTTCACGACGTGACTCGCCGCGACCTGGCCAATCTCATCCTCGAGACCCTCAATGAACGAGAGGCAGGCCAGCTGAAAGGCATGGAATGGGGCTGCCGGGAGCACTTCGTATGCCTTGCCTTGTTGATTCGGCGGCAGGAGATGCGCGACGTACATGTTGACCGGCAAGCCATCAGGACCGACGCCTACTGCTGCAATCATGTCGAGGCGGAGCAGAGCCAAATCGGTGAGGTCGTCGTGAGTGAGCGGTTCATTGTGAAGATGCGTATGGACCAGCCGCAGTCCTCGCAGAGAGCGCCGGCTCAGGGCAAACCGGGAGAGATCTGTGATGACCAGCTCGCGCGCATCGCCCACAATTACCTGCTCGATGACTCCGCGCCGGGAAATCAGCAAGCCAATCTGGCATCGAATTTCCTGTGAGAGCTCCGTAAGAGTCCTGGCTAATTCCGGGGTTACCACCCGTTCGACAGGTACGCGCCGGCGGTACAGATGTTCCAGTCGAAGCAATTGATTTGCTTTGAGTCCGGTCAGATGTCCATGAATGGTAGGAATGACACCCTCCTTTCAGAGGCTCGATGGATTGCGCTCACGCGACCTCCGGCGAGCACGGCCCGGCATGACATCAGGTTGTCTTACTCGCAAACGTCCACGTTTCGACAATCCGGTTTCCGATTCGGTGGCGAGTTGAAGCGCGGCATCGGCTTCCATCTCCCAGGAAACGATATGCCCCTTTGCGTAAGCTACCGCACCCGCTGCGGCGACCATTGCTGCATTGTCCGTGCAATAGCCGAAGCTCGGGATGGCCAGCCTCACATGCTGAGCGGCGGCCTGCTCGGCCAGGACGGCACGCAACCGAGAATTTGCCGATACTCCGCCCACGACCGCCAATGCTCCGACTTGATGCCGTCTTACCGCTTCGAAAGATTTCGCAACCAACACGTCCACTATGGCTTCCTGAAAACTGGCGGCCAGATCGGCGACAGGAACAGACCGTCCCTCGCGTTGCAAATCTCGCAGGTAGTACAGCAATGACGTCTTGAGACCGCTGAAGCTGAAATCCAGACTGCCGCGTTTCAGAAATGCCCGTGGAAAGGCCGCGGCGTCCCGTCGGCCATCCCTCGCCAGCCGATCTATCGCTGGGCCTCCAGGAAAGTCCAGCCCCAGCATTTTGGCTGCCTTATCGAACGCTTCACCTGCCGCGTCGTCGAGGGTCCGCCCAAGCAGTCGATACACGCCGCGCGATTCGGCAAGATAAAGATGGGTATGTCCTCCGGACACGATCAGCATGATGCACGGGGTCGGAAAGTCCCGCTGCTCCAGCCACGCTGAAGCCAGATGTGCCTCGAGGTGGTTCACCCCGATCAGCGGAATACGGAGCGCATAGGCCAACGCCTTGCCATAGCTGACGCCGACCAGAAGTGACCCGGCTAGACCAGGACCGCGCGTCACTGCGATTGCACCAAGATCAGGCCAGCCAATCTTGGCCTGTGCCAATGCTTCCTGGGTCACCCTTTCAATTGTTTCTATATGCCGGCGAGCCGCCAGTTCCGGCACGACCCCTCCGAAGCGCCGGTGTACGTCGTGCTGCGACGAAAGCACGCTCGAAGCAATCTCTCCCGGAGCTTGCCACACGGCAGCGGCCGTTTCATCGCAGGAGCTTTCGAGCCCGAGGATTGTGAGGGTCTCTGTCTGCATGGTCGATGTGAAGAAATTCCTCAAAAACGCAACGACCCTCGGGCTGTCCAAGCCGCGAGGGTCGTTGGTGAATCCTGTGTAGTCTTGAGCCGCATCAAGGAGGCCGGGATCAAACCTCCGCCATGGCTTCCTCCGCGACAAAGAGTGGAGACCCATCCCGGAGAATGACTTTGATCCTCCGCACATCCTTGAAACGGCCCTTAATGAGCTCCTCGGAAAGCGGATCACCGATATTCTTTTGGATCGCGCGACGCATCGGCCTGGCGCCATAGAGCGGCTGATATCCTTCCGTCAGCAGCCACTCCTTGACGTCGTCCCCGATCTCAAGTTCAACTCCACGCTCCAGTAGACGACCATTCAATTCCTTCATTAGAAAGTCGACGATGCTCATCAGGTGATGCTTTTCGAGCTGATGGAACACCACCACTTCATCGATCCGATTCAGGAACTCGGGACTGAATGCTTTTCGAAGTTCCGCGAGGACGTCGTCTTTTATCCGACGATCATGTTCACTCTGCTCCGAGCGCTGGAAGCCAAGTGAGACTCCCTTTTGAATGAGCTTCGTGCCTAGGTTGGACGTCATGATAACTACCGTATTCTTGAAATCTACCTTCCGCCCCAGGCTGTCGGTCAGCACGCCGTCATCCAGCACCTGGAGAAGAACATTGAAGATGTCTGGATGGGCCTTTTCGATCTCGTCGAATAACACCACCGAATAGGGCCGGCGACGTACCCGCTCGGTGAGCTGGCCGCCTTCCTCATAGCCCACATATCCGGGAGGCGCGCCGAAGAGCCTCGAACTCGTGAACTTCTCCTGATATTCCGACATGTCGATCCGCACCAAGGCGTCCTCGGAGTTGAAGAGGAACTCCGCCACTGCACGGGCCAATTCCGTTTTTCCTACGCCGGTCGGACCAAGGAAAATAAAGGACCCAATGGGTTTCTTCGCTTCCTTGAGACCGGCCCGGGAACGTCGAATCGCACGGCAGACCGCGGAAATGGCTTCCTCCTGGCCGACGATTCGCTTGTGAAGATACTCTTCCATGTGGAGCAGTTTTTGGGACTCCTCCTCTTCCAATTTGAACAAAGGGATCCCCGTGATCTTGGAGACCACGTACGCCACATCTTCTTTCGTGATGACCGGCTTTTGTTTCTCTTGATTCTTCTTCCACTCCCGCTTGGATTCCTCGAGCAACTTTCGCAGGCGCTCCTCTTCCTCACGGAATTTGACGGCCTCCTCGAAGTTCTGCAGTGAAATCGCCAATTCCTTCTCGCGAGACACCTTCTTGAGCTCCTGCTCCAAGCCCTTCAATTCTGTGGGCAGCGCATACGTCTGCAACTTGGCCCGCGATCCCGTCTCATCGATCAAATCGATCGCTTTGTCCGGAAGGAATCGGTCTGTAATGTAACGGTCCGAGAGCTTCACGGCCTCCACGATGGCTTCGTCGCTGATATCCACCCCATGATGCTCTTCGTAACGGTCGCGCAGCCCCTGAATGATCCGAATAGTTTCATCGAGATTCGGCGGCTGTACATAGATCGGCTGGAAGCGCCGCTTGAGGGCACCATCCTTCTCGATGTGCTTCCGGTATTCATCCAGCGTCGTGGCGCCGATGCACTGAATTTCACCGCGAGACAGCGCCGGCTTCAACATGTTGGACGCATCGATCGACCCTTCGGCGGCGCCTGCGCCAACGAGGGTATGCAGCTCATCGATAAAAATGATGATATTGCCGGCCTGGACGATCTCCTTCATCACCACCTTCAAACGCTCTTCGAACTGGCCACGATACTTCGTGCCCGCGACGAGCGAGCCAAGGTCCAGGGCGATGACGCGGCGATTCAACAGGTTGTCCGGAACCTCAGAAGCCACGATCCGTTGCGCGAGTCCCTCAACGATCGCTGTCTTGCCGACTCCGGATTCTCCGATGAGCACCGGATTGTTCTTCGTGCGTCGGCTGAGGATCTGGAGTACGCGTTCGATCTCATCCTGTCGGCCGATGACGGGGTCCAACTGCCCCTCTTGGGCAAGTTGAGTCAGATCCCGTCCAAACTCATCGAGGGCCGGCGTATTACTCTTTCGATCGCGCTCACGTGGAGCGGATTTCCGAAGGAAGGTAACGGTCAACTGCCGGGCCGTGAGCAGATTAGCGCCAAGGCTCCGGAGGATTTTACCGCCGATCCCTTCTTCTTCCCGAAGTAATCCAAGGAGGAGATGTTCACTGCCGATGTGGTTGTGGCCGAGAAGCCTGGCTTCTTCCACTCCATACTCGATGACTTTTTTCACACGTGGGCTGAATGGAATTTCCCCGAATGTCATGGTCGTACCACCGCCCGGAAGATTGCGTTCTATTTCCAGGCGAATTTGTTCCGGAGACAGACCCATCTTCTTGATGATCATCAGCGCGATGCCATCAGTTTCACGGAGGATGGCCAGAACCAAATGTTCAGTGCCCAGATAGTCGTTCTGGTGACGCTCGGCCTCTTCTCGGGCCAAGATAATGATCTTGCGGCCCTTATCCGTGAACCGTTCGAACATCATCCCTCCTTTGGTTGTCGCCGGCTTGGCTGAGGTGAACTGATAACGCCAAGACTCGTTGAAAAATCTGGCCCAATTCTATCGGCGACACCCAAACGTGTCAAGAGCGCATCGCTTGATGCGTCTTCCTTGTTATCGGCACTTTTGGACTCGAACTCGAGTGACCGCGATCTCCGCAACCCCGGCCATTGATTGACACTCATTGGAACGACCGATACAATCCGCCACCTCTTACCCTCTCATCCTATCACGCGCAAACCCGTATGCGCATCGACCCCTCGCGGAGCGATATGGATCGTATTGGTATTCTGACCAAGCCGAAGTTTCCCGATGTCCAGCCAATTTTGAAGAACCTCGTCGGCTGGCTCCGAGATCGGAAGAAGGACGTCGTATTGGATGTGAACACCGCAGCCTTGATCGGCGAACCGGCTTTAAATAAGAAATCAGACATCGCCGCCAAATCCGACCTGCTGCTCGTACTGGGCGGTGATGGCACCATGCTCAACGGAGCGAGGCTGGTCGAAGAGCACGGGGTTCCGATTCTCGGCGTCAACATGGGCGGGCTTGGATTTCTGACCGAAGTGACGGCCGAGGAACTTTCCAGCACAGTGGGATCCGAAGCTTGGAATTCACGTGACTTGAAGTCGCGGC
>JADMIO010603875.1_pt1 | contig 89589 bp, 76 predicted proteins | sample 8958161 | NCBI WGS metagenome assembly JADMIO01 (sample SAMN16585339, study PRJNA669376) | soil metagenome | isolation source: Crop rotation soil | place: USA: Cullars Rotation, Alabama | collected 2011
CCGCGACTTCAAGTCACGTGAATTCCAAGCTTCGGATCCCACTGTGCTGGAAAGGGTCATTGTCAATAAGAACTTCCTTAATAGTGGGAGCCCTATTCACAATTCACATTAACGATTCACTATTCTATTCTTTCAACCTAACATATTTCTCAATATTCAATCGATCTACTTTAAGACTGTCGATCTTCTCAATCCCTTTTTGAACCAGGGTGTCGTTGTTAATTGTCACAGTGAAAGAAAAGTCATTTCCTTCCCATTGCCTGTCGTTGCAATATTCAAGATGTTCAGTATATGAACTGTCATGGAAGGAATAGCCTCCACCGCCTGCGACGAACATCGAATCCGCATTTTTCCCTTTACTTAAATCATGAGTTAAAAATGCAAAATGATCGTCATTAATGATCTTGATGAACGATTTCGCTTTTGTATAGTCGGTAACTACTGTGTCACCTTTCTCTATTAATGTGCCGGTAAGGAGTTTCCATGTGCCTTCAATGGGCTTTTTTGCAGAGGGTGGCGCTCCGGGGGCCTCGACTGACGAGTTACAAGAAAGCAGGATAAGCGAAATTGAAATAAAGAAGATCAAATTTTTCATACAGCAAATAAGTTTTGTGGTACACAAGATATGTAAACCGTTTTGAATTAGTTGCGGGAAGCGCTCTGTTCTGATGAGTCTCACCAAGGCTTTGTGTGCCGGCCGTAGACTCATCGGGAAAATGAAAAAACAAATATGATGAGTCCGCCCTCATTTTTTCTGAGCGTGAACTTTCGCAATTCGCGAGGAGACTCATCGGGCACGTATCAATACCTCCAACTTTGAAGATCAACTCCAGGTGGCGCAGTTTTCTTTACTTCCTCCGCCCATTTTGGAATGAACATCTGGTGATATCGTAATCTTGAAATGTAGTTCGGTTGTGTATGATCACCGTTCCAGCAATGCTCTGCTCTGTCACCATAATCAACTACGCCATCGTAAGTCGGATTGTCAAGCGATTTCAGCATTTCTTCTGTGAGGTAAACAGCGTCGTTCAAATAAAAATTATCCATATCACCACAGTAAATATGGATCCTGCCTTTGAGCTTAGGGCCGAGTTTGTTCCAATCGCGCTTCATGATATAAGACAGATCATAATTATCTTTCCAAAATTTTGCAACATTACTATCTATTTCGCCCGTCACTTTATTCCAAATCCGTTTTGGATATCCATCGGCACCAACCGGAGAGAAAACTGCTTCCCAGATATCCCATTGTTGTCCGCTGCGACTATGTGTTCCCAATGCAAGTTCACGATAGTTTGTCTCCTGCAGAGTTGCACTTACATGGCCAAGGTAATTTCGGGCAGCAGGCCGCGGTGTTTTTTTATAATCACTTTCAAGGAAGTAAGCGTTTTTATCTTTATAAATATCGACAACGGTGTAAGCTCTGAAATCAATAGGATCGGGGCATGCGCAGTAACATCCATTGTATTGATCGGGATAAAATACTTGCGCTGCCAGCACTTCCCAACCTCCCGTGCTACCGCCATACATAAATCTCGCCCATCCTTGTCCTATACCGCGAAATTTTTTTTCAATTTCAGGGATCAATTCATAAGTAATCGCGTCGCCATAGGGGCCAATGCTCTCTGAATTCACTGCATAGGAATCATCATAATACGGACAGGCATGCTGTATTTCTATCGCAAGCACTCTTGGAAAATTTGGCCCGGTCCATAGTTTATAAAAGTCATATGCTTCCTGTTGAATGATCTTATTATACCCACTAATATGAAAGCGTTCACTGTAGTCAGGTTTTAATGATGTGTCGGGTGGAGTGGTCCGAAAGCCATCAAAGTCGGAGGGAAAATGACCATGGAATATGGCTAAAGGATATTTTACATCCGGATGTGTATCCCATCCTTCCGGCAATAAAATATGAGCGCCAAGATAGATAGGCCTTCCCCAGAACTCGGTAAGACGTTTACTTTGGATCTTGATGTGCCTGATATATTTTGTGTCTTCAGGTTCTTTGATCGGCGGGATTACTTCCGTCATTTCGATTTTTATCACTCCCGCTTTTTTATTGTCAATCTTGATTTTGATAGGTTTTGAATAAAAATTTCCCGGCGCAAGATTCCATTGTTGTCCCTCACCTCTGTCCATTGGAAGTTTTACCACATATCCGTCTTTGCGATGCAGAGTTTCATAGCGATGAAGCAGTGCCTGTACATAATACTCTCCATTCGGCAGGTCTTTCAGGTCCCGGATAGGGTAACCAAAAATGGCTGAACTATTTTGAGTGAGTGTTTGTGATTTTCCTTTTGCACTATTGTCCACGTCCATTCCAAAAATGAGCTGCGTGGAAGGGCCATCGCTGATCTGAAAACGAGGCTCTGCTTTGTTGTTGTTACTTAACAGCAGCAGCAAACGGCCATCCGGAATATGATCGTCAAGTTTGGAAGAGCAACTGATCTCAAAACTTCGTTGAGAAAAAGAATTGATAGAACATAAAATGGCAACGATGCCAAATAGTTTTCTCATAGCAGTAATGTTTGGTAAAAGATAATACAAAAATAATTTTATGACAGGGTTCCGTGCGATGATATTAAAACAAATTAAATCTAAAAAAGAAAATTGATCACAGGGCAACCTTATTTAACCCGTCGACGCTTACTAATAAAGCTCCTTTTTTTCCTTTCTACATCCAACTACTAAAGCACAGAATTCACCTCGGAATTCTGCGGAAGATTTTTTGTAACCAAAATCGAATTATTATATGAAAAAGAGTTTTATTAAAACCAAAGCAGGTTGGGTATTACCATTGTTGTTGATTGCCGCAGCGGGTTGTAAAAAAAATCCATTCCCAAAGCCTGATCAAATCAATGCAAATTATGAGCAAGTCAACCTCGTGGGTGATGATGATACGTATAGCCCACAAAGAATAGTTCCTGATCTTAGAAATGCATGGGGACAGGCTTTTGCTCCATCTGGCCCCGATTGGGTAAATGCACAAGTAACAGGCCTGAGTTTCATCTTTAATACACAGGGCGGAGATGTGAGGCCACCAGTCGCGATTCCTTCACCAACTTCGGATGCAGGTGGCGGTCATCCAACAGGCATCGTATTTAATGGCAGCAGTGGTTTTCGACTTCCCAATGGAAACCCAGCCCGGTTCATTTTTGTAGGTGACGATGGAGTCATTTCGGGATGGAACGGGGGAGATGTTGCAATAAGGACCAAGGACAACTCAAGCACTGCATCGTATACGGGACTTGCCATTGCTGCTGATGGCACTGACTCATTTATATATGCTGCTAACTTCCTCAGCGGTCATATTGAAGTTTATGATACAGCATGGACGGAAATATCCGGAAAACCTTTCACCGATTATTCCCTGCCTTCGGGCTATGCCCCATTTAACATTCAAAATGTCGGTGGTAACCTTTTTGTCACCTACGCCAAAGTAAGTGATGAGCCAGGTGAAGAAGAAACCGGACCCGGTCTTGGGATTGTAGATGTTTATTATCCCAATGGAAAATTAATCAAACGTTTTGCATCAGGAGGGAAGCTGAATGCGCCGTGGGGTGTGGCATCCGCGCCCAAAGCATTCTGGGCAGATCAAAAATGGGACGGCGATGAAGAGGACAATGGAAAAATAATTGAAAAGAAGCATGATCCAAAAGCCGTGATACTGATCGGCAATTTCGGAGACGGACATATTAGTGCATTTGACCAGGATGGGGACTTCATGGGTCAGCTTCGCTCCAATGGTAAGACTATCGAAATAGAAGGCCTGTGGTCCATTTCATTTGCACCTGCTTCCGCAACGACAATTGATCCGAATTGGTTATTTTTTGCGGCGGGTCCTGATGGCGAGACGCATGGCTTATTTGGCTACATTAAACGGAATTAGCCCTCAACCCTGCGACAAGGCCAGATTTTTATCTGGCCTTTTTTAATCCATGTTCCCATGCAACCGGGCAGGACTTTTTAACTTCTTTCAGAAGAAAGAGCGGGCAAAACGCTATAATAAATGTCCATTAAAAACTATCTTGTGACTGAAACTTTTTTAAGAAATCCCTGACCCTTTATTATGATAATTATGAGAAAATTATTTACAGTCATCGCCCTTTCACTATTTATTAACTCTGCATTCTCCCAGAAACTTAGCCAGGTTGCTATTGCGGGTGGTACCAGCCTTTCCTATTTTTCCTTTCTTACTGACCAGAATATTCTGCTGCGTGTCACGAATGAGGGCAAACTGCTTGAATGGGGCACTGAGTTGTTATCTGACAGGGGAAACTATTACGATCCAAAACTTCAGCCTTACCTGGGCAGAGTTGAATATTATGGACAGGAGGCAGATTCGGCTTTCAGAGGCAAGATCAGAAGCATCGGTACCTGCAACTTTACATACTATAGTCATTTGGACGAGGTCACAAGAGTGGGAAAGTTAAAATCGATCGGCACTCTTATTCTCGACTACTACAGCAATTTTGATAATGCTGCTTATAAAGGAAAATTGCGCTTTATCGGTAGCACAGTTCTGGAATATTATTCTTCAGTCGATGATGAGGCGTACAGAGGAAAATTAAAAACGATTGGCAATAGTCCTATTACCTGGTACTCTACGTTTGACGATAAATTACTAAAGGGAAAATTAAAAAAAGTAGGCATGGTCCCCTTCGAGTGGTATTCTTCATTCGATAAGACTGAATTAAGAGGTGCATTAAAATCCGGCCAGTACCGGCAAACGATCGGAGGTATCACTTACGTTTTAAGATAAACCCACGATTTTCCCGATTAAGAATAATTCGGTGGAAACAGAAAAGCCTTTCATCTATTGTGATTCTTAAATGTATTTTTAATGCCTTCATGATCCTTTCAACGGTGTTTCTTTGTCGCAATTAGCTTCTAAATTGCCGCTATTGCACATCCCCTGACTCATAAACTCAGCTGATATTTGTGGCGTAAAACAAATTCAACAGCAAACAAATTTTATAACATGGAAACGCAGGTAAAAAATATCATCACCATTGAGAATACTATTAACGCACCGGTTAAAAAAGTATGGGAGTTCTGGACAAATCCCGAACACATTGTCAAGTGGAATCATGCCTCCGATGACTGGCATTCGCCATGGTCAAAGAATGATCTGAGAGTTGGAGGAAGTTTTTCAGCTCGCATGGAAGCCAAAGATGGCAGCATGGGCTTTGATTTTGGAGGGGTTTATGATGCGATTAAAGAACATGAGTACATCGAGTACACTCTTGGTGACGATAGAAAAGTAAAAATAAATTTTACTCCCCAGGATAATACAACGAAAGTCGTTGAGAGTTTTGAGGCCGAAAACACTCACTCACTGGAAATGCAGCGCGGCGGATGGCAAGCTATCCTTGACAATTTCAAGGAGTATACAGAGAACAACTGATGAACTTCAATTCCTGAAGTGATCAATGATCTTGTAAATTGAGTAATGACTTAACTGCCGTAAGAAATTGCTGTTTGGTAAAAGGTTTTTCCAGGAACAGGTCTGCTCCGTTCTCCATCGCGACGTCTCTTGCTGAAGCATCGAATCCCGTTATCATCACGATCTTCACGGATGGATATTTTTTCTTTACCTGGCTGATATAGTCAACTCCATAACCATCGGGTAGTTTATTGTCCAGGGTGATCAGGGAGGGCAATTCTTCTGCAAGATATTCTTCCGCAGCCGAAAGATTTTTTACGTGGTCCAGTTCAATATCCTCTTCACTGAGTAAAATATTCAACACAAGACACATTTCACCTTCGTCTTCAACGATCAGAATTTTTTGAGAAGCCTTGGTTTCTACAGTTGTTTTCGACATGGTTAAGCTTTTTGAAGGTTGATAATTATTTATATGTTCCGATGATATGGTAAAAAATAAAAAATCGTTCCAATTACATTTTGGACTGTAATTATTACTAACAGGCTATCGTATTTTATCTTCTGATAATTTGAAAACATGATTTGGCTCAACAAAATGCGGTGTTTAAGGGGTAATCCCTTAGCCTGATGGAAACTGGAGAAATTTTTGATGCTTGCCTGCATTCCTGATATTCTAATGATTAACCCTTGAAGGCCTTCATCAAAAATATGACCACCGTTCCCGCGCAAAAGCAGGTGAAGTCTATTGTTGAAACCCTGGGGTTCCATCTGGTATCAATCGACATAGGTGAGATCGAAGTAGGGGAGATCCTTTCTGACCAACAATTTGAGACACTCAAGGACAGTCTTTATCAAAACGATTTCGAATTAATATCCGGCAAGGAGAATATTCTTACTGAAAAAATAAAGAATGTCATCATCGAAATGGTTCATTACTCTGATGAAATGCCGGTTATAAAGTATTCAAGTTATATCAGCAGTAAACTGAAGACGAATTACACTTATCTCTCGAAAATATTTTCGAAAGTAAAAAACGTCACGATTGAACATTTCATTATTCTTCACAAGATCGAACGCGTAAAACAATTGCTTTTGTATAACGAACTCACTCTTTCCGAGATCGCATGGAAGCTTCACTATAGCAGCACCGCTCACTTGTCTGCGCAGTTTAAAAAGATCACAGGCATTACCCCTTCTCTTTTCAAGAAATTAAAATTTAAAGACCTAACTCCTCTTGAAAGTTTGTAATTGCTGAGCAGCTATCATTCACTACTCTTTGCTCCTCAGAATTATGTAACATTTTATCCGAATTGTATAACAGAGTTTCCCATTTTGATTTCCACCTTTGAAGAGTAGTATTTTTTTTGACTGCTTGAAAATATTATCTATGAAAACCTGCTCACTAATTATCGATGAAAAACTAACTGCTTCGAGAATTCCTCTCTCAGTTTTTGGTCAGCGCATACTTCCATTAATCATACCCGGTAACATATTGTCATCAAAGGCAGGGATATTTTCCAGGGATGGACCTTGCTTCCGTTGCAAATGATAGTTACCTATTCCTACGTATCCCCAGTCTATTAGAATATCCCAATCTAGTCTTTACTGCCGGTGCTTACAACGCAAAGGCAGATCAATAATCTTTTGTTGCGATGAAAAAAATTTTTACACTTAAAATCATTATTATGTCCAGGAAAACAATCTTACAGACCGTTATTTTTTTCATCCTCGTCCCTGTATCGTTTGTTCATTCCATTGCACAAGTAAGTAGAGCCGCTAAAGGAAATATGCTGGCAGGGGTCAAACCGATTTCAATAGATCCCCTGAATGTCGTAATTCCCCTGCGGATACATGCTCCATACAGATCAATAAACGGAACCAATAACAACATCAGCAGCAGTTCAAAAACAAATTGGGGTGCTGCAGGTATCACTCTATACAGAGAAATGCCGCCTCAATATGGTTCGAGCGATCCTGGTGGCGCCATGGGAGGGGTCAATCGTCCGTCGCCACGAGCAATTTCCAACGCTGTGATCGATGAGCCGATAACACAATTCAACACGCGGCACCTGAGTACACTTGTGTATCAATGGGGGCAATTTTTGGATCATGACATGAGCGCAACACCAACAGGTACGACTGAATATGTGCCCATTTCTTTGCCAGGCAACGAAGTGATATTTACTGAAGAGATCCCTTTTAACCGGAGCGCCTTCCAAATGACGACTGATGCACGGGGGAGGCAAGTGCGACAACAACTCAACCTCATCACTTCTTTTATTGATGGATCGAATGTCTATGGCTCGGATACAAAAAGAGCGACATGGTTAAGGACAATGAGAAATGGGAAGCTGAAAACTTCTGCAGGAAATTTATTGCCCTACAATACCCGTACTGGTGAATTGTCCGGTGCAATCGACCTGAATGCTCCTTCAATGGCCAATGACAGCGATCATCGTGTGAAAACTTTTGCTGCAGGAGATGATCGCGCAGCGGAAAACCCGGTCCTCACTTCTCTCCACACTCTGTTTGTTCGTGAGCATAACCGGATCTGCGACAGTTTGATCCGGCTGGGTATGCGAAATGATGAGCAGATGTACCAGATCGCAAGAAAGATTGTCGGTGCCGAAATTGAAGCGGTCACCTACCAGGAATTCTTGCCGGCACTCGGCATCGTACTTGCGCCATACCGTGGTTACAGAGACAATGTGAGGCCTGACATTATGAATAGTTTTGCCACTGCATCGTACAGACTTGGACATACGATGGTATCCGACGATGTATTATTTCGTGATAATAATTGCGGGGAAGTGGGCCCCGGCGAAATGGACCTGGTGGAAGTGTTTTGGAATCCGAGTTTGACACCAACTTACGGGATCGATGTTTTCATCAAAGGTGCTTCTAGTCATGATCAATATGAAACGGATACAAAGATCAATGATGTGCTGAGAAATTTCTTGTTTGGCAGCCCAAGCAGCCCGGTTCGCTTTGGCATTGACCTGGGCAGCTTAAATATTCAACGGGGAAGAGATCATGGTTTACCCGATTATAACACCGTGAGATTTTTTTATACGGGCAGACAGGCACGCAGATTCTCCGATATCACTTCAGTTGATTCATTAGCCGATTCATTGCAAGTGTTGTATAAAAGTGTCAATAATGTTGACCTGTGGATCGGCATACTGGCAGAAGATCATTTGCCTGGTAAATCGGTTGGCCCAACATTGCATGCTATGCTGAAAGCACAATTTGAGAATCTAAGAGACGGAGATTTTTATTTCTATCTCAATGATCCTTACCTGCCCAATGCGATCCGCGATCAAATTAAACGTACTAAACTTTCGGACATTATCAGGCGGAACACAGGCCTCAGTAACATGGCCGTCAACGCCTTCCGCACCGATTCATGTGACGAAGAAGAGGAAATAACAACTAAGGCCATCACAACTGAAGTGGTTCCGAAACCAGAGTTTAAGATATATCCAAATCCTGTTCGGGATCTGTTGACCATCGATATGACAGGTTTGGAGAAACCAAGTTCAATTAAGATCGTCAGGTCAAACGGCGTATTGGTAAAGACCATAGTCCCGGGTGATGGTAAACAACTGTTACAGGTAAATACACTGGGATTAACAAGCGGGATCTATATGGTGAATATTACAACCTCAAAAGAAACCAAATCATTCTCATTTGTAAAATTGTAACTCTTTTTTTGACATAAATCTAGAAGGTCATGAAGGTATGGCAACGTAAAAATTGCCGTACCTTCCTATTTATTATCGCCTCTTCCTAACCAAAGCAAAGCATCAAGAATGAATTTATTTTGGATCTGGTTATCGAATTGAAATGATAACTCTTTGTTCGTCTTGTTTTCGTAATCGATGTCGTTATGGCCCATGTTCGTGTAGATCATCCTGTATTTTTTATTTGTCCAGGCGACAGGATAATAGCCACTGTGCCAGATCTCGTGTAGCTTGGGGCCTGTGCCAAGAGGAAAACTGGCAGAGTCGATGGATAATAATATTTTAATGTCGGGATTGTTCCGAAGATCTTTTTCCCACCTGTACCATTCATTGGGTGAAGATTTAAATGTAGTTGGCAGATCTTTCATTGAAGGATGCTTACTGTCTTCTACACGAAGGATCGCTGATGTGGGACGCCAGGTGTTACTTACGTATTGTCCTGCACCTATAAATTCATTGTGATACCAATCCCAGTTTTGCGGAAAATCGGAAGGGGTTAATGCAAACCCTGCAAAATGAAAACCCATCCAGGCGCCACCATTTTCCATATACTTTTTGAATGCTTCTCTTTGCTCAGGTACGTCGGGCCTCGTGTCCAGGAAGAGTACAACCTGGTATTGAGAAAGGAAATCGGTATTCAATTTGGTCCAGTCATTTGTAGAATCATAAACGAAATTGTTCTGCGCAGCCATTTTAGGAAACCATTTGTTGGCTTCGTGTACAAAACTGATGTGAGCAAGATCATTCCGCTCCGTATAAAAGGCGATCACCTTGAATTGAGATTTTTTTTGGGCTGCTGTTTGTATGAACGTCACGCTGGCGATCACTAAAAGGACTATGTAAAAAGGTCTGCGCATAGTGGTTGTATTTGGATATTAATATTACTTAAAAACTATTGAAATGATTTAAATTTGAACAGCCAGTATTTTATCTTCTTCAAATTTCAATTCTATGGCATCTTACGCAACCAAGTTGGCCATTTACGAAAAACTGGTAGCCACCAATCCTTCTATTGAACGAAAAGGCGACACGATGCCTTATACTTCTTTGAACGGGAACATGTTTTCTTTACTTGGAAAAGACGGCTCATTGGGTTTTCGTTTGTCAAAGGAAGACAGGGAAGAGTTCCTGGCGAAATATAAGTCTAAGCTGATGGAGCAATACGGAGCAGTGATGAAAGAATATGTATTGATCCCTGACCAGTTATTGAACTCTGCGAAAGAATTGAAAAAATATTTTGATCTCAGTTATGCTTATGCGAAAACACTGAAGCCAAAACCCACTTCAAAATCTAAAGGGGCTAAGAAGAAAAAATAAATAACGCTCTTATTTTGTCACAGTGAGGTTGATCACGATCGTACCGGGTGTATTGTTGTGGCTTCCAGGGCAGCCACTACTACTATTTGTATTGATACCAGGTTCAGCGGCATTGGACAAATACATAAGGGTCACTTCATCAGATCCAATATAGCCAATAGCAGGTTTGTAATTATAGTGAATTGAGCCTTCTTCACTTAATATTTCACTGACCTGGGAATGCAAAGCTTGTTTGCTCACACTCAATGTGCCTTTTGCGTCTGCAACAAAAGTGTATGTATCACCTGATGCAACACTTACATTAATATACTGGTCAGGTTGTGCAGGTATGATGGAGTTTCCGAATTGTTCTTTTTTGCAGGACACTATCAACACTGACAAAAACAATAAAGCAGCCGGGTAACCAAATGTCTTTCTCATAACAATCTGGATTTAATTAAATCTAACTTTATTTCAAGAAACTAAAAAATAATTGTGCCTGTCGAGTCAACAAAAAAATTCTATTTGAACAAAAGATGATCAAGACGTTTTTATCAATTTAAAAACTTTGCCTGTTGCGCCTGATGGTCCCTGATTACTGCTAACGGTAAGATAGATCTCTCCACTATTGTCCTGGCCAAATCCTTTGAGATAGTAACCTATATCATTTGGATGACTTACAAGATTAATCTCTTCAAAGCCCCAATCGGTTTGCCCGGCGGGTGTACTTATAAAAAGTTCTGCATCGGGTGATGATCCTCCTTGTCCAAAACTGCCGAAAATATATTTGCCCTGGTATGCGGGAATAGCCGTTCCCCGGTACACGTTACCGCCGATAATAGTGGTTGCGCGGCCACCCTGCGGATTTGCGGCATTATTTACAACAACTACGGGATCAATAAGTGGATTATTGAAATTATCTACCGAAGGACAGCTGGGCATTGTCGTGGTGCTTGCAGCAGCATTGAAACACGCCCGACCCTCTTTTACGTTCCATCCATAATTTCCTCCCTTTGTTACGAGATCGATTTCTTCATATAAAGACTGGCCTGCATCGCCTGCGATGAGGTCGTGATTGCCACCCATGTCAAAAGACATGCGGAAAGGATTGCGGAATCCATATGCATAGATCTCATCAAGTCCATCTTTACCTACGAATGGATTATCCGCAGGGATGCTATATGGCGAGCCGTTATCGACGTCAATGCGTAAAATATTTCCGAAGAGATTTGAAGTTATATCCTGGCCATTGCCGCCGGCGTTTGCTGCATACCAGTCATCCACGTGACCGGCCCCAACATCGTTCCCGGCCCCACCATCGCCAATGGAGATATACAGAAAACCATCAGAGCCAAATGCAAGTGTTCCTCCATTGTGATTGCTTTGCGGATCATCTAATTCAAGTAAAATTCTTTCGGTGCTCATATCAGCAACGTTCGCATCCGATGCAGAAGTTTGAAATTCTGAAATGCGACTCAAATTATTACCGCTACGCGGCGGCAGCTGATAATAAATATAGAATTTGTGATTGTTGGAAAATTGAGGATGAAAGGCAAGTCCCAGTAATCCACGTTCATCATAGCCAGCATTCAATGGAATCATCATGGAGGTAACATCTATAAGGGGAGTTGATAATTTATTACCGCCCTGGTCAATGATCCAGATCTTTCCTGCCTGGTCAATTACAAATAAACGGCCCGTGTTATCGGGAGAGGCAACAACCCCAATGGGGGAGACAAACCCTTCAGCTACCAGCTGCAGATCAACCTTAGTGCTGTCCGGTTGATTGTTGTTGTTATTGGCATCATCATTTTTTTCGCAATTTGTCAACAATGCACATAGAAAAATAAACAGGGAAAAAATCGATAATAAACGAGCGGGTTTTCTGGTAATAGCGCTAATGATCATTTTCATAAATCCAGATTTTGGAATTAAAAACGTTCCCCGGAGAAAATGATAATGGCCCGTATGGTTAAAGATGAGGTCAGGCTATTGATTCCATATCGTTGATAAACGCGTCAGGGTTGCTACGACTTTCGTAAACCTGCGCAATTACTTTGCCGGAATCAGAATGACATTCCTGTATTCAATAGCCTCATGGTCACCTTGTAGCATAATTGGTCCCGGTTCACCCTCGTTACTATTAAGAGCACCTCCGGTAATACCCGGTATTTCCTGGTTGCAAATTATGGTTGTGCCATTTGCAACGATCGTTACCATTCTTCCTGCAAAAGTTATATCATAAGTCTGCCACTCACCGACGCCCTTTGCAACAAGTTCGCTGGGGGCGATGAATCCGTAGACGGCGCCTAGCGTACCTTTCGGCGGCGAGATCGAATTCTCCTCCAGGATCTGAACTTCATATCTGCCACGTAAATAAACTCCGCTGTTGCCACGCGCTGAATAGCGAAATTCAATATGTAGTTTAAAATCTGTGAAATTTGCATCGGTAATTAAATTTGAGCCGGGTGCCGCGCTTTTCAAAATCCCATTTGCAGCGTTCCATTGGTTTTTTTCTCCTGAAGGATGCCAGCCTGTTAGATCAGTGCCATTAAAGAGTTTTATTGGCTTTCCCCATTTTGGTGCTGCGGAGCGTTTTAATGAAGGGGCCCGCACTGCACTGCAGTTATAAGTTTTTCCGTCAGGAAAAGTTATGGTGCCCGAAAGGCTATCTCCCTGCATGGTGGCTTCAAATGACAAGTCACTTCCCGTTTCCCATTGTGGAGGGATCGAAAAACTTACCTTGCCGTTATCGAAATTCACTTTTGAAATGGGACGTGCACTTCCGCCCGTGCCCACAAATTGCCCAACCAAAGTGCGTAACCCTGAATGAACGACCTCAAGCCATGAAGGCATCGTTTTACCGGCGTTATATATGGTAATGTCCCAACGCCCTTCAATCGAAGATGTGTCAGGTGCTGCTTTTGTGGTGGTCACAAAAAATAAAAGGATCGGCGACGTGATCGAATAGAGGAACAGCTTTCGCATGGCAATTGTTTTTAGGATTCTTGATGAAGTGTCAATTTAGAGAATTAAAATTAATGAAGAATGTCAATTGACGTCTCACGTTTCACGTCTCATGACGATCTGAGTTCTGTCAATACACGTAGACCACATAACCCCAGGGTTCTATCTTCCAGTCTTTATTCGTGAGTTGTTCATTGGTTCCCATAAACAGGTTAAGTGGATTGCCCAAAAGAGCAGAATCAGTTACCTTAACCCGTTGCTCCTTTTTTGAAAGATTCAATATCACCAATATTTTTTTTCCGCCGCCTTCTCTTGTATAAGCGTAAATGGTTTTGTCATCGCCAACATTAACTTTCTTAAAGGTTGCATTAGCCGCCAACGCCGGGTTCTTTCTTAACTCAAGCAACGTCTTATAAAGTTTTTCCCTTCCCAGGTTTTTGAATTGGATTGTGTCTTTATAAAAAAAACTGATGCTGTCGAGTACGGGCTCTTCTTGTCCGCTATAAATAAGGGGAATATCGTGCGGCATAGTCTGAGTAAATACCGCAAAGGGTGCATGTATTGCTCCGGGCATGGTAACGTAGTCAGCTTTGTTCCAGCTATTCTCATCATGATTACTGGTAAAAAACATTTTTAATTCATTCGCCGGAAAAGCAGTGTCAACGTAATTGCGGACACTATCCAGAGCACTGGCTGCCCGTTCACCCTTTGCTACTTTCTTCATCATTGCAAACATGGCCCATGCATACGTTGCATCAAAACCATCCACATGCAATGAAGGTTTATCCGCTTCGGCAAGCATGAAAATATCTTCCTTGGTTTTTTTCAACTCGGCAATACATCTCTTCCAAAAATCATCTGGTACATCGCCGGCAACATCGCAACGAAAGCCGTCAATGTCAGAAACAGTGATCCAATATTTCATGCTACCGATCATGCTATCCTGCAAAGCGTCGTTCTTGTAATCAAGTTTTCGTGTATCGGTCCAATCATAAGGTATTGCCGGTTTGCCTGTGCTATCCTTTACATAAAAATCGGGATGCTCAGTGATCCATCGGTTATCAGCGCCACTGTGGTTGGGAACCCAATCAATTATCACCTTAAAACCCATGTCATGTGCATGTTTAACCAGTTCTTTCCAATCATCCAGTGTTCCAAACTCGGGATTTATTTTGGTGTAATCAGCCACGGCATAATAACTCCCCATTGCACCCTTGCGATCGGCTTTACTGATAGGGTTGATCGGCATGAACCAAAGTGTTTGGACACCCATTTGTTTTAAGCGGTCCAAATGTTTTTCAAAAGCTTTAAAAGTTCCTTCGGGAGTATATTGGCGAACATTCACTTCGTAGATGTTTCCGTTCATGATCCAGTCCGGATGACCATCTACCAGGTTCACCTTTCCTGCCGATGCCCCGGGGGTTTCTGTTTTTGTATTTTCAGACGAAGAATTGCAGGAAGAAATAATAACGACTAGAACAACTGTAGAAATGAAGACCAGGGAACGCCGCATAATTGAGGTTTTTATTGGCAGTAAAGATAAAGGAACAATTTGCGTACAGCGCACACTCTCTTATTATTCGCATCGTATGGACCTCGTCTCAGCTTCCTGTAAAATTTGCTACATTCATTCAATGAAGAATGCTTTATTGATCATCACCAGCTGCTTACTACTTTTCTGTTTACCTGGTATCGCGCAGAAGAGCACTTCCTCTGCGACAGGGAAACTTTTCATAATCGGTGGAGGAGACCGGTCTAAAGAACTTATGCAGACATTGGTGAGTACGGCAGATATGAAACCTGGTGACTACGCTGTGGTATTGCCTATGTCCAGTGAATATCCCGACACTTCATTCTATTATTTCAAAGAAGACTATGACCCTGTCTGTAAAAACCTGCTGGTATGTTTCAATTTCACAAAACAAACGAGCAATGATAAAAAATGGCTGGATTCTCTCGAGCATGCGCGCCTTATTTTTATTACCGGCGGCGACCAGCTACGGTTTATGACCATTGTTTTCAACACGCCTATCTACCAGGCAATACATACTGCCTATAAAAACGGGGCAACGATCGCGGGTACAAGTGCAGGTGCAGCTGTTATGAGTAAATATATGATCACAGGTAACCAATTGACGGATACGAGTTATTCGTCCACCTTTCCGGTTGTCCATAATGATAACCTTGAGATAAAAGAGGGTCTAGGGCTTTTGAGTTCAGCTATTATTGACCAGCATTTTATTGTGCGCAGCCGTTATAACCGTTTACTTTCCGCAATTGCAAAATATCCATCGCTTCCTTGTATTGGCATTGATGAAGCGACAGCCATTATTGTACAGGGAAACAGGGTAAAAGTGACCGGCGAGAGCCAGGTTATCGTTTTGCAGCATCCTGAACAGGTTCAAGTAACATCAAAAGGTCTTATAAAGCTAAAGGATCTGCAGTTTAGTGTATATACAGAAGGGGATGAGTTCTCGATTGCAGGCGGTAAGAATTAAAGCTAAGGTCAAAAAAATAAAAGAGATCTGCCCCCTTTGAGACTTCTCCTAACCTTACCATCCAGCAATAACATAGCACTTTAAATTCGATCACGTTTCTTTATGCCATTCTTATCGAAGCAACCGCGGGCTGTCTTGGCACTGGCAAAAGCTAGTTTCAAAGCAATACTTCGCAGTCCTCTTTCAGTCGTGTTTTCACTCCTTTTTCCCATTATATTTATAGTGGTCTTTGGCTCGATGATAGATACACGCATGGTACATTTAAAAATAGCTTTAGAGCCAGGTTGTGATACAATGAATGTGATCTATAAGGCCATAGCTGACAGGGACAATGTGACCATCGACCATAGCTTGCTGCATCAGGATGCGGTGAATGCCTTACAAAAAGGAAGACTTACCGCGATCATGAATATAAGAAAGGATAGTTCGGCTTCGCCGGTTCCCCACTATATCGTTTCACTTACTTCAGCTACCTCATCAAAGATGCAGGCCGGGATGCTGCAGCTATTATTGAACAATACTATCGCATCCGCTAATAAAAAATTTTTCCCATCCAATCCATCATTTGCTTCTCTGCAAACAACAGAATTACCCGGAAGAGTTTATCGCCAGATAGACTTTATTCTCCCCGGGCAGCTTGGATTTTCGTTGCTTATGGCTGGTGTTTTTGCCTCGGCTTTTATTTTATTTAGTTTACGGAAAGGTCTTGTATTAAAGCGTCTGTCGGCTACACCTCTCAGTCGCAGCGATATGATTGTCGGCGAAATGCTGAGCCGACTGATCTTCCAGGTCTTTAGCTTTACAATGATAACAGCTCTCGGGTATTTCGTTTTTAAATTCACGTTAGTAAATGGCTTGTTTACTTTTTTGGAGATGATGGTATTTTCCATTTTGGGACTGATTATTTTTATGAGCATCGGGTTTACCATCAGTGGGCTCGTTGAGAGTGAAAGTTCCATCGCGCCCGTTGCAAATACAGTAACCCTTCCGCAGATATTATTGTGCGGACTTTTTTTTTCCATTGACAACTACCCCCATTGGCTGCAATCGGTTTGCAATGTCTTACCTCTTACCCTTTTTGTGGATGGACTCAGAAAAATAGCTTTTGAAGGCGTTCATATCTGGCAAATGCCAGTCCAGGTCGCGGGACTATGCGGATGGGCGATCGTAATGAGCGTGATAGCGATCAAACTATTCAAATGGGAGTGATGGAAAAACTGGTGGTTCCGCAATTCTATCGGAACTGAAATAAGACCAAACAGATCATAAGCTCGCTCGCCGAATCTCTTCCATATTTGAAAATTCATTCACGAAGTTTCCCTGCCGCCGATTTCCTTTAGCATCTGCATCTCCTTTGGTTCTCCATTTGGCCGGCTATTTTTTCCTACCCGCCCTTTACGAAAAGGGAGAGGATGTACTGGGATTTAATGCCTCCAAAACCCCATTTTCTACCTAACCAACTTCCTTAGCAAATCTAGGTTTTAGGCCTCTACGACTGTGAACAAATATTTAGAGTATGTTGTTGGAATATAACGTTCTAAAAATAAGATGATTATACATTTTACCGTAAATAAAATTTATCAATTAATAAGTCTGATATCAGTTGATATGCAGCTAATCTTGAGTCGTAGGCAAGTTCATAGCAATTGACAAATTATCGCCTAATAATCAAATCGTTAATCATAATAACTCAATTTTTGTTTTATATATCTAATTTCATTTTGATTTTATGATATATGAGGATTTGGGTAGCGGTGGGACTTTTGCGGTCGGTCAACGCTATAATGCCTCAAACCTTTTTATTATCTTGAGCGCTTTAGATTCTTAGGACCTGACTACATGAAAGCTTCCATCCGCCTTTTGCTTACCCTATTGGTAACTACTGTACTTACCTGCCTGCGTGCGTCTGCGCAGGATTTTTCAAACAAGGGAAAAGAATTTTGGCTGGCTTACTGTTATCACGTTGGAATGGTCAACGCCGGCGGTACTCCTTCCATGACACTTTATCTTACTTCGGATGTTGCTACGACTTATAATGTGGAGATCTATGGCGGAACAAATTTGCAATCAGGCTCCATCGCACCGGGCCAGGTAGTGACGGCTGATATCCCTTCCACTTACTTCATAAATGACGAAGGAGTTTTTACAAACAAAGCTATCCGGGTAACAGCTGCTAATCCTATTGTTGTTTATTCTTACATCACGAGATCGCAGGCAAGCGGTGCTACTTTATGTCTGCCAACCACGGTGTTGGGCAAGGAATATTATTCGATGAATTTTACCCAGGTGTCTAATGAGCCCAATTCAAATTCTTACATTACCATAATTGCAGTTGATGATAACACAACGGTGGAGATCACCCCTTCGGCAAATACAAAAAATGGCTGGGTAGCCAATAACGTCTATACGGTCAACCTGAACAAAGGGCAAATTTATCAGGTACTGGGAGCCCTGGATGGAGCAAACGCAACCACTGGTGTTGACCTTACCGGTACGCATGTCCGGTCCATCTCATCAGGAACTGGCGGGTGTAAAAAGATCGCAGTTTTTTCAGGAAGTGGGAAGGTGAGAATCCCGGAGAGCTGTAATGCTACGAGTTCCGATAATCTTTACCAGCAGCTTTATCCCATGGTTTCATGGGGCAAAAAATATTTAACCGCACCGAGTGACCACAATCCAAACAACTATTATCGAATCGCAAAAAGTGATCCGGCAGCCAATGTCTATGTGAACGGTGTGCTCGTTCCCGCCTCTTCATTTACTAACGGTATCTGGTATCAATTTCTCAATAAAACGCCCAACCTGATCGAATCCGATCTTCCTATTTCTGTAACTCAATATTTCACGACACAGGCATGTAATGGAAACATGGGAATGCTCTATGATCCGGATATGATCGTTCTGAATCCGGTTGAACAGAATATTAATAAGGTAACTCTTGTTAATCCGCCACTGGCAAATCCGACGCCACCTTATGAGCATCATTTGCAGATAGTGATACCAAATGCGGGTAAAGGGATCTCTTCGTTCAGGTTGGATGGAGCACCTTTAAATAGTACCTGGGCCGTCCATCCTTCGGATGCAACATATTCATACATCTATCTCGACGTGAATGAAGGTTATCACACGTTGAGTTCAGATTCAGGATTCAATGCATTGGCTTATGGATTTGCAAGCGCTGAATCCTACGGTTATTCCGCAGGCTCTAATGTAAAAGACCTGTACCAATTCATGTCTGTAAGAAACCAGTATGCGACCGTGAATTTCCCTGCAGGTTGTAAAAATTCTCCGTTGTTCTTTTCGATAACATTTCCTTATCAGCCAACACAGATACAGTGGATCTTTGGTTCAGCCTTAAACGCAATGGGTATTGCCGATACAACGATCTTTAGTCCCGTTTTTGATTCTACATGGACGATCAATGGGCGCCAGGTTTATAGATACAATCTTCCATCACCTTATACTCTCAACGTATCCGGTGCATATCCCGTGCAAGTAGTTGCGCAAAATCCTTCTTCCGATGGATGTAGCGGGGACCAGGTCATTGATTACGAACTACAGGTATTTGATCCTCCTGTTGTTAATTTTTCTTTTAGCAGCAACGGTTGCCTTACAGATTCGGTGCACTTCCTGGGAACTGTAAATACAAGCGGCAGAGATATCATCAGTTATTCCTGGGACTTTGGAGATGGAAACACAGATGTAACTCAAAACGCTGTTCATCTTTACCAGTCAGCGAATTCTTACCCTGTTAAATATTCAGTGATCACAGATATCGGTTGTTTTTCTGATGTTGTTCAACAAACGGTTCCGATAAGCCTTCCTCCGGTGGCAAATTTTGAAGTTTCAACACCTGCTTGTGAGAACAAAATTTTGAATTTTACAGATCAGTCTTCAGCAGCCGCGGGACCTGTCATTACGAAGTGGACCTGGAATTTTGGTGACGGTTCGCCACAGGTCATCTCAACAAATGGAGATCAGCAATCTCATTCTTATCTGTCAGCAGGAACAAATACCGCCAGTCTATTGGTCGAAACTGCTTCGGGATGTAAAAGTCTTTTGTTCTCACAGCAAATTATTGTTGGCGAATTCCCGGCTGTCAATTTTAGACTTCCGGAAAGCTGTCTTGGTGATCCATTCTCGTCATTTATTGACAGCAGTTCCATCGCTGATGGCACCGACAATTTATTGACCTATAACTGGGATTTTGGAGATGCAGGTGCGGGTGGTTCCAATATATCAACTGTAAAAGATCCGCAACACAAGTACACCAGTGCAAGATCATATGATGTTACGGAAACCGTTACTTCAAATCTCGGTTGTGCTTCTTCAGTTACGAAAACATTTTTTGTGAATGGCTCGGTGCCTGTTCCCTCATTTTCATTGCAGGAGTCTACATCCGTTTGTAGCGGAACTGTGATACATCTTACAGACAATTCAGTGGTAAATCCCGGTAGTGTAATAAAACTTGAGATCTATTGGGATTATTCAAATGACCCCACAGCAAAGACCGTAGATGATAACCCAGCCCCTGGTAAAATTTATATGTACACCTATCCTGGATTTAATTCTCCTGCGAGCAAAAACGTCACGATAAGATATGTTGCTTATTCAGGACAGACCTGTACTCAATACATTGACAAGGCCATCACGTTATTGCCAACACCAGCAATTCAGTTTGCCGCGTTGAATGGCGTATGTGCTGACGTTCCGCCATTTCAAGTTACCGGCGCGGCGATAACAAATGGATTGCCCGGTGCCGGAAGTTTTAGTGGCCCTGGTGTATCGTCATCGGGAATGTTTGACCCTGCTGTCGCCGGGGCTGGTACGACGACCATTCGATATACCTACGCGGCTAACAATGGTTGCTCAAATTATGCTGAGCAAACGATAGAAGTGTATCCTGTTCCGGTCGCCGATGCCGGTCCTGATAAAACGGTACTGGAAGGCGGAGAAGTTTCATTGACACCCGTGATAAATGTGAATTACTCCGTAACGTATCTATGGTCGCCTGCGACCTGGTTGAACAGTGATGAAATTTTGTCGCCTAAGTCAACACCTAAAGATGATATTACCTATACGTTAAGGGTAACATCTGACAAAGGATGTAGCAGTTCCGATAATGTATTTGTCAAAATACTCAGATCGCCGCTGGTGCCAAATATATTTAGTCCCAATGGAGACGGGATTCACGATAGGTGGGAAATACCTTATTTGATAAGTTACCCAGGTTGCACTGTCGATGTTTATAATCGCTACGGCCAGTTGCTCTATCATTCGTTAGGCTATGATAAACCCTGGGACGGAACTGTAAAAGGCAGTCCCGTGCCCGTAGGAACCTATTACTATATCATCGATCCAAAAAATGGAAAACAAAAAATGTCAGGTTATGTAGATGTAATACGATGATCATGAAAAGAATTTTTGTAACCATAACAATTGTATTTACCACTGCGATCGCGTTCGCCCAACAGCGTCCGCACTATACGCAATACATCCTCAACAATTATATTCTCAATCCGGCGATAAGTGGTATCGAAAATTATACCGACGTCAAATTGAGCGCAAGGGACCAGTGGGTTGGTCTGGAAGGAGCTCCGCGTACCGCTTACTTTACAATACAAGGACCCATTGGCAAAAAAGATTACAGGACGAATGCTACTTCCTACGATATACCGGGAGAAAACCCAAGAGGTAAAGCTTATTGGGAATCCTATACGGCGGCTGAACCTCATCATGGAATTGGTATGACAATCATCAATGATCGCACTGGAAGTTTTAATCGTTTCACAGCTGACGTCACTTATGCCTATCACATTGGATTAAATGCAACCACTAATCTGGCAGGGGGTTTTTCCGCCGGTATTACGAGAATCGGGATTGACAGATCCAAAACAGATTTTAGCGGCACCGGCGATCCCAATGATCCGGCCGCGGGAGCAACCTATGATGGTTACATCAATACAATAAAGCCTGACCTGGGAGTGGGTTTATGGCTGTATTCCCGTGATTATTTTGTCGGCCTTTCAGCACAACAGGTAATTCCTCAAAAATTTTCCTTTGCTGATGATGCCGCTGTATCCACCAACGGAAAGTTGATCCCTCATTTGTTTTTGACAGGAGGCTATAGGTTTTTACTGAATGATGATATGAATGCCATCCCTTCCTTAATGCTGAAATATGTCCAGGGTTCATCAGAAAACAATGTCCAGGTTGAGACGAACATCAAACTTCAATACAGAGATCTTATGTGGATAGGAGGAAGCTATCGTTACCAGGACGGCTATGCCGGCATGCTGGGAGTGAATGTCAGCAACACGTTCAACGTTGGATATGCCTATGATTTTACAACGACCAATTTAAATACCGTCAGCCGTGGCACTCACGAAATTGTGCTCGGGTTTCTTATTGGAAATAAATATAGTGGAGCATGTCCGAGATGTAATTGGTAACCTTGAGCTGTGGGCTGTTAGCTATGAGCTCATGGCTCGAAGCTTGCAACTTGTTTCCGGAATATTGCGACGTTAAGGAGTTAAATTGTTCTACAGGTGGATGATCTTTCTTTCCTTGATCGCTTTGATAGTCTGTATTTGTTGCTGGACTTGTTTCTTCTGTTGCTTTATTTCACAAAGATGCAGATCAGTATCAGGAATTGAAACCGCCTTATTTTGCGTCATCCAGTCTTCTGCCTTACTCAGATCATCAAGTGCAACATTATAAACTTCGGTGAGACTATCGAGTTTAATTGTAGTGATTGCAGTGTTCAATTGATTGTTGACCTTTTCCCAGTTGATGCTATTATAAGAAAGCCGAAGCTTTTCTTCTAAGTTTTGCCAGTTCACCTTCGACAGATCCGTGAAATACTTCTGTTTCAAACATTCTTTTTCATTTTCGGTAAGCGCGTCAGCTACCTTTTTTTCTACTTGTTTCCATTGACCTTCTTCCAATATTTTCTTTGTTGCTTCAACCGTTCCCTTCACTTGTTCTTCCTGGTATTTTTTCAATCTTGGTTCTAATTGCATTCTTTGGTCAACCAGTGCAAAATCGCCGGCTCTTTCAGCTGTCCTCAAAACAAAATGTTGTTCTGGAATAACCACGTTTACTTTGAATTGTTCAATTTTTTTATTCTGGAAGTTCGAATGAGTTGAATTTATTTTCTTAACGGCTGCAATCTGAGGTACTGCTTTTTGTTTTTCAACGGGCTTATCAATTGTAAATTCTCTTCCATCTGACACAAGCTGGTAAAATGGATTTGTGAACGCACTAAATGCAAGCTGATTATTTTGAATCACAGGAGAGCTGAAGAAAAAGATTGCATTCAACCCAATGATGCAGACAAGCCCTGCAAGCAAGCCTCCCAATTTTTTAAAGTCAGGAGTTTTTCTCTTTTCGATTCCAAGTATTTTTTCGATCCTGTGTAACAGGTCATTTCTTTGACCCGACGCTGCAACCGCCATTCTTTGGCGCATGAAATTATTTTTCTCGAGCACAAGCAACGCAGAAGCATACCCATGAGGATCGTATGGGAATTGCATCACGATCTCATCACAACTTTTCTCTCTTTCCCTTTCAATGGTTTTGGCAAACAGTTTTACGAATGGGTTAAAGTAGAGGATCGTATGAATGAAATTGATAAGAAGGTTGATGAAATAGTCATGCCGGCGAATGTGTGCAAGCTCATGGAGCAATACAGCTTCAACTTGTTTAACCGTCAAATTGTTGATAGCTGCAATAGGCATTAAAATGATCGGTTTCAGAAAACCTATCGTAACAGGAGAAGAAATAAGATCAGAAATATAAATGTGAACAGGTTTGTGAATGCCCATCCTTTCCGCAAAGCGCTGCACAAAAATTCTGAAATCAACATTACATTTTGACAAGCTTGTTGAGCGAATGACCTGGACGAATTTATAATTACGAATGAATTGGATGCTGGGGATGATCAACAACAACAAATAAACTACGGAGGCATAGGGAAGGACCAATTGCAAGTTTTCATTCCATGCTTTATTACCTGTTTCAAAGGAACCAACGGCCAACAGAGAACGTTTGATGGAATCAGGGTCGATGAACCAATGAAAGACCAGGGTATATATGAACCATGCAAAGCCCGCGCTCAATAAAACTGTTGCCAACCTGCTTTTGGCCGATGGTTTATGAATCCCGAAGGACAATATCACCTGGAATATCACCCACAGAAATGCCATTTGCCAGAGACTGTTCAGTACAGCCCAGCCCAAGGCCTGCAGAAAGTTTGTCCCGACCGCTGCCGGGATGACGAAGGAAAACATGCTACTGATTTTTAAGCTGATTCAATAAAGCCTGGATCTCTTCCAATTCTTCCGGACTTGCTTTGTGTTCGCCATTACCTAACGCCTGGATAACAAGCTGTGTCGGCGAACCACCAAACAATGAGTCGATCATTTTGCTTAGCAAATGTTTTTGAGTTTTTTCTTTGTTCACTGCGGCCTGGTACACATGTGTACGCATCGAGTCGTCTCTTTTTACCAAACCTTTTTCATGCATGATCTGCATTAACTTCAAAGTAGTCGTGTAACCGGCATCTTTTGTTTTTGCAAGCTCCTCGTGCACTTCGCGTACAGTCGCTAAGCCTTTTGTCCAAAGAATCTGGAGAATTTCCAGTTCGCTTTCAGTAGGTTTTACATATTTAGTGTTTGACATAAAGCCGATCAATTTGAAACCGAATATACGATTATTTTCGTACGAACAATAAAACATAAGCTTTTTTATCTTTTTTTAACAGGCTTTAACATTGAGACGCAAACTGTTCGGAAACGTTACACTTTTTAGAAGATATCTTTTTTATGAGCGATAATTTTTATGGGATCAGCGGTAATACGTCTATTAATCTTGTGTTGCAGCCTGTCCCGATCCATCGGGATCGCACTCTTGTACGCCTGGTAATTCTATTCACCATATCTTGCCGGTAAGACCGAAGACGGTAAGGATCTCTTTGTGCATCTTTGTGTCTTAGCGCCTTTGTGGCAAGAATCAATGAAGCATCTTTTCCATTGCATCGACGCTCATACTTGCGGCAATCCTGTGCGCCTTGTAAAAGAAGGCGGACCTGCTTTACATGGAAATAACATGAGTGAAAAGCGTCAACATTTTTTAAAGGAATACGATTGGATAAGGACAGGCTTGATGTTTGAACCGCGTGGCCACGACATGATGAGTGGAAGTATTTTATATCCACCGCATGACCCGCAGAATGATATTGCTGTTCTATTCATTGAGACAAGTGGCTGTTTGCCCATGTGTGGCCATGGAACGATCGGAACGATCACTATTGCGATTGAAGAGGGATTGATAAACCCAAAAACTCCAGGTGTTGTAAGATTAGAAGTTCCGGCAGGGTTGGTGATTGCGGAGTACAATGCAGCCGGGAGTCGGGAGTCAGGAGTCATAGGAGATTCTTTAAAAGTGCAATCGGTTAAATTCACAAATGTTCCTTCCTTTCTTCATTCTTCTGAATTAACAGCTAATTGCCCTGAATTGGGTGAATTGGTTTTTGATGTTTCTTATGGGGGAAATTTTTACGCAATTGTTGAGCTACAAAAAAATTTCAAAGGACTGGAAAATTATTCCGCGGATAAATTAATTGCGTGGGCAAGAGAATTGCGAAAGAACATAAATAATAAATATGAGTTTGTTCATCCCGACGATCCAACGATCAATCATTGCACTCATATTTTATGGACAGGAGCCGTGATAGATAAAACTTCGACGGCAAGAAATGCGGTCTTTTATGGTGATAAAGCCATTGACCGCTCACCCTGCGGTACGGGAACGTCGGCCAGGATGGCCCAATGGTATGCAAAAGGATTATTGAAAAAAGGGGATGAATTTATTCATGAAAGCATCATCGGCAGTAAATTTACAGGAAGGATCGTGGAGGAAATTTCTGTCGACAGGAAACCCGCCATTAAACCCTCCATCGAAGGCTGGGCAAAGATTTACGGACATAACATTATTTCGATTGACAAAGACGATGACCCTTATGCGTACGGGTTCCAGGTGGTCTGAATGGTTAGTCGTTAGTGGTGAATGGTAAGTAGGGAGTAATCGAAATGAGTGATTATGTAAATAGCAACGGGCTTCAGCCCGTTGAAAAAATTGCGAATTGTTTGATGAACCCTGCAGGGTTCAATTTAGATGAATAGAATTGGCGAACGCACAAGAGTGCGACGCAAGAGAAGCTAAACAGAATTACTAAAGCTGGCCACATGAAAAAAATTTTGTTACTAACTACACTGCTCGTGGGTCTTAGGACCTTTTCGCAAACTCCCTCACAGAAATTTGAGTTTGTCAATTTTTCGCAGGTCAATATCACCGATAATTTCTGGAAACCAAAGATCGATAAGGTGGCTACCGTTACGCTGAAAGCCTGCATCTATCAGACCGAAATAAAAACTCCGCGCATCCGCAACTTTGAAAAAGTGGCGAACAACAAGGGAGAAAAATTTGAAGGAATCTATTATGATGACAGTGATGTGTACAAAGCCCTGGAAGCAATTGCTTATGCGTTAAAGACACATCCCGATCCGGCGCTTGAGGCGAAGGCTGATGAATGGATTGATAAAGTAGCTGCGGCACAATTGCCCGATGGCTACCTGGATACTTATTTTACATTGCGTGATATCAATCAGCGCTGGACAAATATTGAGGCGCACGAAGATTACAATGCGGGACATTTGATCGAAGCGGCTGTTGCATATTATAATGTAACGGGGAAGAGAAAACTATTGGATGTTGCGATTCGTTTGGCAAATCATATCGATTCTACTTTTCGCCTTGGTAATAAAAAATGGTTCAGTGGTCATGAGGAAATTGAATTAGCCCTCGTGAAATTGTACAGGGTAACAAATGATGATCGTTATTTAAAACTGGCAGACTGGTATTTGCAACAAAGAGGAAAAGCCGGTATTTACAATTATGAAGGTAAATGGTTTACGCCCGCGTACTGGCAGACTCTCAAACCGGTAAAAGATCAAACAGAAATTACGGGTCACGCGGTGCGTGCTATGTATTTATATACGGGTGCCGCTGATGCTGCTGCACTTACGGGTGACAATGGATATATGAATGCCATGCAAAAGGTTTGGGAAGATGTCGTTTATCGAAATATGTATATCACAGGTGGGATCGGTTCTGCCGGAGACAACGAAGGCTTTACAAAAGATTATGATCTGCCCAACGAAGATGCGTACTGTGAAACCTGTGCCAGCGTAGGAATGGTTTTATGGAACCAGCGCATGTGTCAATTAACCGGCGACAGTAAATATATTGATGTATTGGAAAGAAGTTTATACAATGGGGCATTGGATGGATTAAGTTTAACCGGTGATCACTTCTTTTATGACAATGTACTTGCATCGAATGGACAACATCAAAGAAGAGAATGGTTTGGCACTGCTTGTTGCCCTGCAAATATTGCAAGGTTGGTCACATCTGTCGGTAATTATATTTATGGCAAAAGTGATCAGGGCATCTGGGTGAATTTATTTGTGGGGAGTAATACAAATATTAAACTTGGAAATACTGATGTCGCAATAAAAATGGAAACAAATTACCCGTGGGATGGGAAGGTGACATTGATGGTTAATCCTAACAAGAAGACAAACTTTAAACTACATATACGACTGCCGGAATGGAGCAGGAGAGATATATCACCCGGAGATTTGTATTTCCCCGCAGGTTCGTCCCTTGGAGGAGTTTTTTATCCGAATCCGCCAATCACAGTGAATGGTCACGACGCTGAGTACAAAATAGAAAACGGTTATGCTGTAATTCAAAGAAATTGGCAGAGGGGAGATAAAGTAGGATTTACCTTCAACATGACACCAAAAGCCATTGTCGCAAGTAGTGATGTAAAAATGGATGGAGATCGAATTGCCCTCCAGAGAGGCCCATTAATATACTGTGTAGAAGGAGCGGATAATAAACAAGGTGTTTGGAATTTAATAGTTCCGACAAATACAAACTTTACTTCAACTGATTATAAAGTTTTGGATGAGTCCGTAATTGCATTGCAGGCAGAAGTTTCTTCTGCAAAAGCAAATGAGAATGGAAATGGAATTCAAATTGAAAGAAGAAAGATCGTAGCCATTCCTTATTATTGCTGGGCTAATCGTGGGGCGAATGACATGCAGGTGTGGTTGCCGGTAAAGATCAGGGAAGTGAAAATTAATTACTCTTCGAAATATGAAGACGGAGGAAACCGTTAGAAAAAATTCCAAGAACCAAGAAACAAATCTCAAATAAATAAAAAATAATAAAATTAAAAGTCAGGATGCTGGTTTAAAAAATTTGTCTTTCGTTTTAATTTATTTGGAGCTTGAAATTTGTTATTTGTAATTTAAAAACAATAAAAATGTCATCCCGAAGAAAATTTTTGCAAAATGCGTCTGCGCTTGCTGCAGGTGGAGTGGTTTTATCTTCCTTTGATAATAAAACGTCCATTTTTAAAAACAAGATCGCTCCGTCAGATCAAATTAATATCGCGGCCATCGGGATCAACGGAATGGGCTTCGCTGATCTCAGCGCCATGATAAAGCATGAAGGCGTCAACCTTGTTGCTCTTTGCGATATAGACAAAAATGTTTTAGACAAAAGAATGGCTGACCTCTCGAAATTGAATGTGGATGTTTCAAAACTGAAAACTTTTGGTGACTACAGGAAAGTGCTGGAGTTAAAAGATGTCGATGCAGTGATCATCGGTACTCCCGATCACTGGCACTGCAAGATTATGGTGGACGCATGCATGGCTGGAAAAGACGTGTATTGCGAAAAGCCGGTTGGTAATTCGATTGCAGAGTGCCGCGCAATGGTTGCTGCACAGTCAAAATACAATCGTGTGGTGCAAGTAGGTCAGTGGCAACATAGCAACAAGCATTACCAGGATGCTATGGATTTCGCGCATTCCGGAAAATTAGGAAACGTGCGCCTGGTAAAAGCATGGGCCTACCAGGGATGGATGAAACCTGTTCCTGTGCAGCCTGATGGCAATGCTCCTGCCGGTGTCGACTATGATATGTGGTTAGGCCCGGCAAAAAAACGTCCCTTCAATCCAAATCGCTTTCATTTTAACTTCAGGTGGTACTGGGACTATGCAGGTGGATTGATGACCGACTGGGGTGTACACATGATCGATTATGCATTGCTTGGTTCAAAAGCCGAAGTGCCTAAAAGTATTGTGGCAAGTGGTGGTAAGTTTGCTTACCCGGATGACGCTGAAGAAACACCAGATACATTGACCACAGTATATGAATTCAATGGATTTAATATGCTGTGGGAACATGCGACGGGCATCAATGATGGTCCCTATCAACGGGATCATGGCGTGGCATTCATCGGTAACAACGGCACGCTGGTAGTTGATCGTGGTGGTTGGGAGGTGATTCCTGAAGTGATTAATGGCCAGGGTAAAATGGAGGCAGTGGCAAGACAGAAAAAAGTAGATGATGGTTTAGCCCTGCACACCAAAAATTTTGTTGAGACGGTGAGATCGAGGAAGGTAGAAGATTTAAAATGCCCTGTTCAATTGGCGGCGCATGTGGCTACTGTTTGTGACATGGGCAATATTGCTTTCCGTATGGGAAAGAAAATTTATTGGAATGCGGCTTCAAATAAATTCACCGAAGAAGAGGCTAATAAATACCTGGCTGCAGAATATCACAATGGGTATACACTTCCAAAAGTTTGAGCATATCCGGAAATTTAAAATGACCAAAATGAAAACGACACTAATTGGACTTTTAATTCTTGCTTTTTCGTTTGCGGCTAATGGCCAACAAAACACAAATATTTGGCCGGAGAAAAAGGCGAATGATTGGTATAAGCTACAGGGTTGGCTGGTGGGCTGCGATTTTCTACCCAGCACGGCAATTAACCAGCTTGAAATGTGGCAACCCGAAACGTTTGATACGATCACGATCAATCGTGAACTTGGCTGGGCAGAAGAGATCGGGTTTAACACATTGCGTGTTTTTCTTCATGATCTTCTTTGGGAAAACGACTCAATTGGTTTTAAAAAAAGGATCAACATTTTTTTGACAATTGCTTCGGCCCACCACATAAAACCTTTGTTTGTTTTTTTTGATGACTGTTGGAACCCTGAACCGAAATATGGAACTCAGCCGTTGCCAAAACCGGGTGTACATAATTCAGGTTGGATGAGAAGCCCGGCTCAGTCTGTGCACAACGATAGCGCAAGATGGCACGTTCTCGAACGGTATGTGAAGGACATTTTAGCGAGCTTTAAATATGATCCAAGAATTCTCGCATGGGATCTTTATAATGAGCCTGGCAACAGCGGCTATAATCTGACCTCAATGCCGTTGCTGAAAGACATATTCGAATGGGCATGGAGCATTCGCCCCTCTCAACCTTTGACGGTGGGAATTTGGTATGACAACAAAGAGCTAAATGAATTCCAGTTAAATAATTCTGATATCATTACCTTCCACAACTACAATAAAGCGGAAGATATGGAGAAGGAAATAAAAGAGCTTTTGAAAAGGAATCGTCCGCTGATCTGCACTGAATATATGGCGAGAACGAATGGAAGTAAATTTGAAACACATCTTCCCATTTTGAAGAAATACAATGTGGGCGCGATCAACTGGGGTTTTGTAAGTGGCAAAAGCAATACAATTTTCCCCTGGGGCAGCAAAGAAGGAACGACCGAACCAAAAACATGGTTCCATGATATTTTCAGGAAGGACGGAACTCCATTTGATAAAAATGAAGTGGCTATGATAAAGAGCTTAACGGGAAAAGACGGACAGAGCACCAATCGATAAAACATAATTCAAATACCGAAAGAAACTTATGCTAAGAACTCTTTTGACATTGACGGCCTTCATGCTTCCGCTTGTTTTTTTCGGTCAAAATTTTAAGAACCGGGGTACAATTGGTGAAGATAGTGCACGACAAGCCGTAAGGAGTATTATAGGTGAAGGCGTGGATAAATTACCGGTCGATACTCTGATAAAAGATAAAGAAACGGCGATCGACATTGCTGAGATGTTCTTATTTAAATTATATGGAAAGGCTACCATTACGAGTGAAAGACCTTACGAGTGTTACATTGTCGACGGCTACTGGTTTCTGCGAGGCACGCTTCCAAAAAATTTTACAGGGGACGTTTTTGAAGTGATCATGAGCGCGAAGGATGGCAGGATATTTAAAATAAGTCACGGAAACAGATGAGGCCGATGGTTAGCTGGAAATTCATAAGTTTGCGCCCTGAAAAATTATGAAAGTAACAATAATAGGAGGTGGAGTTGTCGGACTATGCTGTGCTTATTACCTGGATAAAGAAGGACATGAAGTAACGGTCATTGATCGTAATGATATAACTGATGGTTGTTCGTTTGGAAACATGGGCTATATTTCCCCCAGCCATTTTATCCCTTTAGCTTCTCCCGGCATCGTTAGCCAGGGATTGAAATGGATGCTGAGTTCATCTTCTCCTTTTTACATTAAACCCAGGCTCAATTGGGAATTGGTTCAATGGGGATTGACTTTCTGGAAAAACTCCAATGCACAGAAAGTAAAGGAGAACATCCCGCATCTCAACAATTTGCTGCAACTCAGTCGCGAGTTGATGAATGATTTAAAAAGAGAACTCAATGACTCTTTTACCATGATCGAAAAAGGTTGCTGGACACTTTTCAAAAATGAAAAGACAGGTGATCATGAAAAACATTTGACAGAGCAGGCGATAAGCTTAGGTCTGAAAACAAAAACTTACACTGCTTCCCAGGTACAGGAGATGGAACCGGAAGTAGAAGTAGACGTGAGTGGTGGTGTGTTGTGGCTTGATGATTGTCATCTGGACTCTGCAAAATTGATGAGATCGTTACATGGCTACCTGCAGACCGGGGGGGTAAGATTTTTTCTGAATACAGAAGTGAGAGGATTTGAAAGGACGAATGGAAAAATTAGCTCGGTCGTTACCGGTAGCGAAAAAATAGATGCAGATGAAATAATTATTGCGAATGGTTCATGGATGCCCTCTGTTGCGAAGATGGCCGGGATCCATTTGTTGATGCAGCCAGGAAAAGGATACAGTGTCGTGTACGAAAATATGGATAAGAATCTTCGTCACCCGGCAATATTGGTCGAGGCGCGCACAGCTATGACACCCATTGACCGCTGGTTAAGGATCGGTGGAACAATGGAACTGAGCGGACATAGCGATAACATTTTACCAAAACGGGTAACAGCGATATATGACTCAGTAAAAAAATATTTCCCTTCATTAAATATTTCACACCCTGAACCTGGTAACGCATGGTTCGGTTACAGGCCCGTTACACCCGACGGTCTCCCATATATTGGGAAGCATAAAAAAATCTCCAATATTACGTTCGCCGGTGGTCATGCCATGTTGGGTGTGTCTGCAGCTGCAGCGACGGGAAAATTAGTAAATGAGATTATCGGTAACAGACCTACCACCATCGATATTTTCGCCTTTGAACCCGGAAGATTTTCATAAATGGTTCGTTTCATTTTGTTGGTATCTTTAATAAAATTCTTGATTATGAAACCAATTCTTTTTGTCATCATTCTCTTTTGTATTTCTACCAGTTTATTTGCACAGCACTCGGTTACTAAACTTTGGGAAACCGATACTGTTTTGAAAGTTCCGGAATCTGTTTTACTTGATGTAGACAATAAGATATTGTACGTTTCAAATATTGATGGGACCGATGGTTGGGCAAAGGACGGTAAGGGTTCTATCGGCAAGGTCGGGTTGGATGGGAAGATCATTGCTGTAGATTGGGTGCCGGGTTTAAATGCGCCAAAAGGCCTGGGGCTCTATAAAGGGAAATTGTACGCAGCAGACATTGATGAAGTTGTGGTGGTTGATATAAAGAAGGGAGCGATTGAAAAAAAGATTCCCATAGAAGGAGCAAAAGGATTGAATGATATTTCTGTAGGCAGCGATGGTGTGATTTGGGTTTCCGATTCAAAAAACAATGTAATTTATAGGTTGGAGAATGAGAAGCCATCTGTTTACCTGCAGGGACTAAAGGGTGCGAATGGTGTGTTGAAACGCGGAAATGATTTCTTTATAGTCGATGCAGGAGGAGCATATCGGGTTAACGATGATAAAACACTTACTAAACTCGCCGATGGAATGGACGGAGGAACTGATGGAATTGAAAATGTGGCGGGCAATGACTTCCTTGTTTCCTGTTGGGCAGGCGCATTGTGGTATGTGCACGCTGAAGGAACAAAAGAATTATTATTTGACGGAAGGACACAGAAAACAAATACCGCGGATATCGGCTATGATCCCAAAACAAAGATCGTGTATGTTCCAACCTTCTTTAGAAATTCTGTCATCGCATTCCAGGTAAAGTAACGTTAATTTTGAAATAGAAATTCCGATAGCACCGGGACCTTTTTATTTTTACTTCTATGAATTTTACCTCTGCACGATTACCTTACCGGGAAACCAATTGTTTTACAAAGATCATCTTAGACTACCTGGACCATGCAGAACGTCTGAAACCATTTTATAGCCGTACTCCCTCTCTACAGGGAATACAGAAGGCAATAGGGGAGAGACAAAAGTTTTCAACCAACAGGAAGGTTCTTGTTGACGAGTTGAAAAGGCAATACGGCGAGGTTAGCCAAAATGATGCGGTTACGAAAAACGTCGAAGCGCTTCTTTTGGAAAATACATTTACTATTACCACGGCACATCAACCGAATATTTTCACAGGGCCCCTGTACTTTGTTTACAAAATACTCCATGCTATAAAATTGTCCGAACATTGTAAAGCGTCATTGCCTCAATACAATTTTGTTCCTGTTTTTTATATGGGTTCTGAAGATGCAGACCTGGATGAGTTAGGTCATTTCTATTTAAACAGGGAAAGAATCACCTGGAATACAAAGCAAACCGGGGCCGTTGGGAGGATGAAGATCGACAAAGAACTATTACGGTTGATCTCACAAATGGAGGGGCAACTTTCAGTGCTACCGGACGGCAATGAGATACTTTCTTTAATAAAGGATTGTTACAAAGAAGGTCTGCAGATCCAGGATGCAACTTTTAAGCTGATCAACAGTTTGTTTGGTGAATACGGGTTGATTGTTTTAATACCAGACAATGCAGCGCTAAAAAAGCAGGCGGAGAAAATTTTCGAGGATGATCTGCTGAACGAGACCGCTTCTGTTATTGTCGAGGAAACTGCAGGCAGCCTGCAAGCAGCGGGCTACAAGCTGCAAGCGAATCCAAGGGAGATCAATTTGTTTTATTTAAAGGATGGAACCAGAGAAAGAATTGTAAAGAAAAATTCAGAATATAGGATACAAAACACAGAATTTAAGTTTACGCAAGAACAATTGTTGAAAGAGTTGTATGACCATCCTGAAAGATTCAGCCCCAATGTTATTCTGCGTGGAATTTACCAGGAGATCATTTTACCCAATCTTGTTTACATCGGTGGAGGGGGGGAGATCGCTTATTGGTTACAATTAAAAGAACTCTTCGGATTTTATAAAATTCCTTATCCTGTTTTGATTCTTCGCAACTCGTTTCTGATCGTTGAAAAGAAATGGCAGGAAAAGGTCGGCAAACTTGATTTTACGACTGAGGATTTCTTTTTACCGGAACAGGATCTAATGAACAGACTCGTAACAAGGGAAACAAAGAATGAAATAAAACTGAATGGAAATCTCACGGAGGCCGACAAATTATATGAATCGTTGAAAAAACAGGCTGTTGCGGTGGACGCGACACTTGGTAAACATGTAGAAGCGTTGAGAACACAATCCATTTACCGTCTGCAGGAATTAGAAAAGAAAATGTTGCGTGCGGAAAAAAGAAAATTTACCGACCAGCAACGACAGATCCACACTATCAAAGAAAGCCTGTTTCCAAAAAATGGTTTACAGGAAAGGATCGACAACTTCATATATTATTATGCAAAATGGGGGAGAGATTTTATCGGGCAACTCTATCAAAATTCACTGGCATTGGAAGAAGAGTTTGTGATTTTGTCTGAGGCCATGTGATGTTTAATATTTCGAGTGGTTATATCGACATCGCGTAAGATGATAGTTCAGGCCTGGTAGTGACGACAGGGATAATAGGTTTAAACCGATCGTACATTCTAAATAGTCTTTGCTGTTTTCAGGAATTCGTTACTAGTTTATGGCAGAGAAGTGATAAAAAAATTTCTTGATCGAACGTGGTTATTCTTTTTAGAAGAGGTTATCATAGAGAGAGGTGGGTTCGTTGTGACTTAGTATTATTTAACCCTTTCTGTATTATTTGACCCACCCAGTGGGCCCCGCCCCCGCCTTCCAACCAACCGTTTTGCATATTCACTTTATCCAAAGAAAATTCACCCCCAGTTTGGCTGGGTCGTTTTATCTTCTATCGCCGGTGCCAGTTGTATGGCATTAAATCGAATAGTGGTTTTTACGGATACCGTCTCTGTCGGATGACCGACAATGCATCTGCAAGAGATTGTAAATATCGTTCTTGATGGTTTGAAGGCAATGGGAAAAAGACTAAATAATTAAAGAAAAACCGGAAAGATTGATGTATTAGCAAAGGAGTTTTTATTCAAAGTTGTGTTCCGCGATTTCCTCCAAATTATTCTAAATCCTGGTTCTCTAGTCGAATTTATTCTCCCATCCATCCTTCTTTAATTTTTCAACCTTTGCAATTACTTCATTGTTGAGCGAGTTTTTATAATCCCCGATCTTTTTTGAAACAGCGTCGTCAAAGCTTCCGATAATTTCCGCCGCCAGTATTCCAGCATTCTTCGCAGCATTCAATGCAACGGTGGCAACCGGCACGCCATTTGGCATTTGCAAAATCGAAAGAACAGAATCCCATCCGTCAATGGAATTGGAAGATTTGATCGGAACACCAATAACCGGAAGCGGTGTAATAGAAGCTACCATGCCGGGTAAATGGGCAGCGCCGCCGGCTCCCGCAATGATCACTTTTAATCCTCTATCTTTTGCTTTTTGTGCATATTCGACCATACGAAGCGGTGTGCGGTGTGCAGAAACAACTGTTACTTCATGAGCGATGTCAAAATTTTTAAGGATGTCGGACGCACCTTGCATGACGGTTAGATCGCTGTCGCTTCCCATAATGATGCCAACCAGAGGATTCATTAAATGAAATTTTAAAGCAAAGAAACGATAAAAAGGGACAAGGCACAAGGGGCAAGGATCAAGGTTCACCGTGCTATAAAATGCTGGGTCGTATCTTGTGCCTTCTGCATTGTTTCTTGCACCTTACTTAATCATGTGGCCACTTAGTCGCATCAACTCCGTTTCTGAAAGTTTGGCGTTGTATCTTGCCTCGATCAGCCTGTTCTCAGCATCGGCAAGACTATTTTGAGCTAGTTTGAGTTGGAGGAGTGTTGCAGCACCCAATTTGTAAGTTTGAAAAACAATATCAAGATTTTCTCTTGCGAGTAAGATATTCTCTTCCTCCAACGCCAGCGCTTTTTTCTGTTGTTCGTAATTCTGAAATGCATTGATCACACTGAGATCTGTAAGCGACTTCTGATTTTCATAAACTATGTTCAAATAACCTACGTTCCATTTTGCCTGTTTGACCAGGCGGCGGGTATTAAAATTATTGAGTATGGGAACGGTCGCTGTCAATCCATAGTTAAGTCCCCGCACCTGGTTAAAAAGAGTGGAAAAATTATTTATCACCACCTGGTTCGTCGTGCGACTGAAATTGTAAGCTGAGTTAAGTGAAAGCGTAGGGTAGAGATCAGCCTTTGTTTGCTTCACAGTCAGGTTGGCGATATCGATATCCTTCTTCGCCATCAGCATCGATGGGTTTTTTTCGGCGTCATTCATCACCTCGCCGAGCGAAATGCCGGTATTGATGGTAATAGTGTCAACCACATCATACATTGTAAACTGCGGCATCGCCATGGCCTGGTTCAATTGCTCTTTCAGTTGTTCGATCAATGCCTGTTGCTGGAGCTGTGCGGCTTTTTGAGCGTTCAGGTCAATTTTACTTTGCAGCAGGTCAGGTTTGATCCCGACTCCAACATCAAGCCGATATTGGGCCAGGCGTACACGTTCGCTATCGATTGACATTTGTTCTTCGATGGATCTTAACTGTTGCTTTTGCCTTACTATGTTATAATAGTTGTTGATGACGGCAGCTACAGTATTTACTACCTGGTTCTTTATTTCCAATTCTCCAAACTCGAGTAATTGTTCAGCTTTGTCGCGAAGCGCAAACATTTTCAGGCCGTCAAATAATGTCCAGTTGAGTGCGACCTGCGAGTTGATGTTATTTGATCTTAATCCACTCTGGTCTCTTTTGGTTCCATCGGCCAGCGTTTGTTTTTGAGAATTGTTGTTCCATAACGTCCCCACATTTGCATTTAACCGCGGAATGAAGACTGCATTTTTGTAAGAATAATCAATGGCTGCTATGGTCGAATCATTTCTCGATAAAATGATATCATAATTTTTTTGCAAAGCATTCGCAATGGCTTCCTCAACTGTTAAGATTTTCTGAGCGTATGATGATGATGAAGTAAAAATGAAAAGGAACAAAAAGATACGATGGATGATCTGTTTTTGTTTAACATAGCAGCTATCAGCTTTGGTTGTGTCATGCCGACGCTCGCTGTCGGCATCCCGACATTCATTGTCGGGGCTCTCTTGTACTTTCTTTTTTCTATTCAGCATTCTAAAAATAAATTCTTGATTGATTTTTTATCCTTTATGCAGTTTCTAATTCTTCATGACTGACCGATTGTCCAACTCCTAATTCCTCGTCCAAATTCACTTTTTTCTTTGTTGATGAAAGGAAAGTATACAAGGCGGGTACAACAAATAATGTAAGTATCAGGGCGAACAACATTCCTCCCACGATCACAATACCCAATGGTATGCGGCTTTTGCCGGCGGAGCCAATGGCTAGTGCGATGGGTAAAGCACCCAATGTCGTAGCTAATGTTGTCATCAATATTGGTCTCATACGCGCAACAGCTGCATCAATGCTTGCAGGGAATTTTCTTTCCCCACGTCTCCTTTTCTGGTTGGCAAATTCAACTATCAATATCCCATTCTTTGTTACCAACCCGATAAGCATGATGAGACCGATCTCCGAAAAAATGTTGAGGGTTTGTCCGAATATTTTCAAACTCAATAAGGCTCCTGCAAATGCTAATGGCACAGTGATAATTATAATGAAGGGATCAATGAAGCTTTCGAACTGGGCAGCTAATACAAGATAGATAAGACCCAAAGCAAGAAACAACGCAAAAAGAGTGTTTGACGAGCTCTCCGCAAAATCTCTCGATGCACCCGCTAAAGAAGTGTTGAATGATTCATCGAGTACCTTATGTGCTATGCGCTGCATTTCAGTAATGCCATCACCAATAGTTTTGCCCGGAACAAGGCCGGCTTGCACTGTAGCACTTTTGAAGCGATTGAAATGATAAATCGTAGACGGGTTTGCTGTTTCAACCATGTTCACAAGATTATCAAGCTGGATCAATTCACCCTTGTTGCTTTTTACGTAAAATGATTTCAAGTCCAACGGATCATCACGCCGCCCGCGATCAACCTGGCCAATTACCTCATATTGTTTCCCGTTCATAATGAAATAACCAAATCTTTTTCCACTCAAGGCCAATTGCAGTGTGTTATTCACATCAAGAACTGAAACACCCAATTGGTTTGCTTTTAAGCGATCAATGGTAATTTGCAATTCGGGTTGATTAAATTTCAGATTCACATCCGAAGCCAGGAACACCGGACTTTTTCTTACTTCTTCCATGAACTCCGGAACTTTCTCTTTTAACTTGTCAAAATTCAAATTCTGTAATACAAATTGAACAGGGAAGCCGCCACGTCCACCGGTGCCGACAGATATAGTTTGTTCCTGAACAGCAAATACTCTTACACTGTTCAAACGGCGAAACATGCTGGTCATTTGTTGCGTGACCTGGTCCTGGGACCGCTTGCGTTCGTTTGCATCTACAAGCCCCATGCTTATAAAAGCAGCGTTACTCCCACCTCCGCCAAAACCCGGAGCAAAGGTGAGTACGACATTTTTTTCCGGAATTGAGTCAATAAGGGTTTGAGCAATGTTGTAAGCGACTTTATCAGTATAATCGAAATCAGTTCCTTCCGGTAATGTGATCGACGTACGGATACGGTTACGGTCTTCGAGGGGCGCCAGTTCTTGAGGAATTGATCTCAAGACAACATAGATGATGCCTGCGCAGGCAACGACAATCACAAAGGCCAGCCATCTCACTTTCATAAAACCCTGCAACGCCTTCCTGTAACCATTTTCCATTCCGGAAAAGAATGGTTCTGTTTTGCGATAGAACCATGAATGTTTTGTCGGATCTTTTTTCGTAAAATAAATATTAAGTACAGGTGTCAGTGACAGCGAAACAAATGCGGAGATCAATACAGCACCAGCAAGCACAATACCAAATTCTCTGAACAATCGTCCCACAAAACCCTGTAAAAAAATGATCGGCAGGAAAACAATGGCAAGTGTGATTGATGTAGCAATAACAGCAAAATAAATTTCTTTGGAACCTTCCAGGGCGGCCTTCCGTTTGTTCATGCCTTGTTCCATTTTCTTAAATATATTTTCTGTCACCACAATGCCATCATCCACCACAAGACCCGTGGCAAGCACGATCGCCAACAACGTGAGCACATTGATAGAAAATCCAGCGAGGTACATAATGAAAAAAGCGCCGATGAGGGAAACAGGGATGTCGATCAGGGGCCGGAATGCAATGGTCCATTCACGGAAAAAAAGAAAAATGATCAGCACCACGAGGCCCACAGCGATCGCAAGCGTTTCTTTCACTTCAGTTACTGCCTTGCGTACGAATTGTGTCCTGTCATAACCAATACCCATAATGATATCAGGAGGCATGTCTTTTTTGATCTCATCTATACGTTTATAAACTTCATCAGCAATTTCGATCTGGTTGCTTCCTGGTTGAGCCACGATGGCAAGGTTTACCGAAGGGACATTGTTCTTCCGCGATGACTGCTCTTCGGTATCCGGTCCAAGCTCAGCCAAACCAACATCTTTCAATCGTACAACACCGCTGCTGTCTTCATGAATGATAAGATTATTGAAATCATCTTCCGTTGTCAACTTACCAAAAGTCTTTACGATCAGCTGCGTTTCATTTCCCCTGATCTTTCCTCCTGGTAACTCTACATTTTCCCTGTTCAATGCAGCCTGAATATCACCAATGGTCAATTTATAAGAGGCCAGTTTTGATGGATCGACCCATATGCGCATCGAATAGCGCCGGCCAAAAACATTCACTGAGCTAACTCCCCGGATTGTCTGTAAACGTTCCTGGACTACATTCTCCGCAAAGTCAGTTAGTTCCATCAGTCCTTTGTGCTCACTTTGTATCTGGGCAAACATGATCGGGTCGGAATCAGCATCAGCTTTATTAACAATGGGAGGGGCGTCAATATCCTGCGGTAAATTGCCCAGCGCCTGTGAAACTTTATCGCGCACATCATTAGCTGCTTGTTCAAGGTCTACGCTCAACTCAAATTCAACTGTAATTGCGCTGGCTCCCTGCTGGCTGGACGAAGTAATATTTTTTACACCCTGCACGCCGTTGATCACTTTTTCCAGAGGCTCTGTGATCTGTTGTTCAATGATGTCTGCATTTGCACCCACATAATATGTACGCACATTCACTACGGCAGGATCAATAGCGGGGTATTCTCGCACGCCGAGGAATTTATAGCCGATCACTCCAAACACAATAATGATAATTGAACAAACAATTGCCAGTACCGGTCGCCGCAAACTAAGCTCTGATAAATTCATATAGTGAATGGTGAGTGGTGAATGGTGAGTACGCAATCTTCTCTCCCAATCACTCCGCTCAGTATTTTGAAATTTTTTAAAATGTTATCTCTAAGGTTTATTCACTCGCTAATGATCACATACTGTTCCAACTCATCACTTCTGCTTGCCACTCGCATTCGAGATCTTCACATCGATACTGTCACGTAGGAATAATAAAGCGGAAGTGATAAGAGTATCGCCCGCTGCCAATCCCGCGAGCACCTGTACATTGGCAGAATCCCTGACGCCTGTCGTAATTTCTGTTGCCAGTGCCTTGCTACTTTTGAAAACAAAAACCTGTTTTTTTCGGCCTTGTGGTACAACCGAACTGTTCGGGATCATGATCGCATTGGGGTTGTTTCCAAGGATCATTTGCACATTGGCGAATGTTCCAGGAATCAATGCGGGATCAGTGTTTTGTACAATGGCCCTCACTGTCAAACTCCTTGTATCCTGCCCGATCGTTGTTTCAGTAGCCAAAACGGTTGCGGTAAAAGTTTTTTTCGAACCATTTACTGTAAATGAAATGGACTGACCACCTTTGATCTCTGCTCCATATTTTTCAGGCACACTAAATTGAAGTTTCAATTTATTAACCTGGCTAATTGTTGTAACGACCGTCAATGGCGTAACAAAAGCACCAGGACTGACATTTTTTAATCCTAGTTTTCCATCAAACGGCGCCCTGATCTCCGTCTTTGTAATGCTCGCATTGGTGATGTCAATATCGGCTTTAATATTATTTACATTTAAAAGGCTCGCATCGTAGTCAGACTTACTGATCCCTTGTATTTTCAACAACTGAGCGGAACGCTGCTCATTGGTGTTTGCAATTTCCAGTTGCACTTGCAGCTTTTTGAGTTGCGCCTGCAGATCGCCATCGTATGTCTTGGCGAGCAATGCGCCTTTCTTTACAAATTTTCCCTCAGCAATGTTCAGTTGTACAAGGCGGCCAGAGATCTCCGGGTGTATGTCGGTGGTTTCATTTGCCTCGAGGCTGCCTGACACTTCAATTTTTTCGTTAATGAGAGTTGGTTTGATGATAAAAATGTCAACCGCCATCGGCGCCTGCTGCCCGCCCTGGCCAGCGCCCGGAGAGCCAGGCTTAGCCGCAGAACCCTTTTTGTCGGAACTTCCGCACGATGAAAAAATAAAAATACCTATTCCAGTCAGTAGAAGTCGTAATGGTCTGAATATTAATTTCACTAGAGCTCAATTATGGTTAAGAGAGAAAGGCTTAGAAATCAAAACGGTTTAGACGTTATATTTTCTTTATTCCTGCACAACAAACAGTCCAAAATTACAAACGGTTTTCCTTTTGGATAAAAAGAACCCTAGGATTTTGCAATTAAAGTTCTTTTTACTTTGTTCGACTTAAAAAGCAGGTCCTGTTTTTCCGGGCTGAGAATGGTAACATGCCCCATCTTGCGACCTGGTTTCGTTTGGCGTTTACCGTACAAGTGAACAAAGGCGTTGTCTATCTTTAAAACCTCGTCCAGGCCCTCATACTTCACTTCACCACTAAACCCTTCGGCACCCACAATGTTCACCATAATAGAAGGCATAATGACATTTGTATTGCCAAGAGGATAACCAAGCATCACTCTCCAAAGCATATCAAACTGGGAACTATAATGAGCCTCGATGGTATGATGACCACTGTTATGCACACGGGGAGCCGTCTCATTCACAAACACATCCCCATTTTTGTGAATGAACATTTCGACAGCGAATATCCCCGGTGACTTAAAGTTGCGAACGACGGCAAGGGCAATAGCCTCTGCCTTCCAAAGAATTTTTGTATCGAGCTGCGCGGGGCAAAGTTGATAGTCGAGCAAATTCAATACGGGATCAAAAAGCATTTCGACCGCCGGGTAAATAGCGGTCTCCCCTTTGTCATTAATTGCAATGATCTGGGAGATCTCTTTGTGAATGTGGATCAGTTTTTCGAGCACCGCAGGTTTATTAAAACCTCTTTGAAGATCTTCGAGATTATTTAAAATCTGTACGCCGCGTCCGTCATAACCGCCCTCACCCAATTTATGCACTGCGGGAAGAAAATTCTTTCTTGAATCAAGTTCTTCCAGGTTTTCTGTTACCACAAATTCAGCTGTGGGGATCTCGTGTTGTTGATAATACTGTTTTTGAAGGATCTTGTTTTTAATGGTCTTTAAAACATGAGGTCGCGGAAAAACTTTTTTCCCTTCGTTTTCCAGTCTTTCGAGGCCTTCTACATTTACATTTTCGATCTCGATGGTGATGGCATCAAGGTCTTTTCCAAAATTGTAAACGGCGTCAAAATCTTTTATATCGCCGCAAGTAAAATGATGGCAAAGATGTGCAGCAGGGCAGTCAGGGTCGTTTTCTAAAACAAAGGTTTCAAAAGGATAATTGGCCGCTGCCTGGAGCAACATCCGCCCCAGCTGGCCGCCGCCAAGAATACCGATTTTTTGCATGGCGCAAAGATAGGGGGTAAGCACTGGCTTCATGGTTTACAGTTTAGGGTTTATGTTGTTAATTTTGGATCCACCTCCCGGCTTGTAGAAACTTAAGATTGCTTGAGCTACAAGCTGTACGCTGCACGCTTCAAGCAGAAACTTTTGAGCCGTTGTTGGTGTTCGTTTTTAAAGAAATTTTCACTGTCGGACCTTACACCAACAACCGAATTTTAATAACTTTCGTTAAGCCAATTGCTCTCATACTCAATTTTCCTCACGAATGGCGGGATCCGATTTATTGTACGCCGATAGTAATGCCCTCGAAAAAATTTATTCGATTTTTAACGATGCGAAAGAATATGATTCTTCAAAGAAGCATGACTATTCATTCGGGATTTTTAATTTCAGTTTTAAATTTAGTGGTCGATTTTATCGAAGCGCAAAGCAAAAAAGGCTGACCTTCCAGCCAGCCTCATTCCAATCATTTAAAATTCCCGAAGAAAGAAACTTCTCCTTTGGGTGAAACTTGAAGGATGATCTGTTTGGAGCCGTTGCTCAACAGGGGAAAATAATTGTCCTCGTCTTCAAATGATTGGTTAAACAACGACATGTCCGTGTTGTTTGCCTCATTATCGTCAAAGAAAACCACTCTCTCGATGGTATAGTCAGGATACACCTTATTGATATGATCCCGGGCCTTTTCCGGTAAAGCGGTCACATCCACCTCATTGGTCGTTCCGACTAAATTGTCATCGTCATCATAATAAGCGGTTTTAGACACGTCGTTATCAAAAAATCTGGCTTCAACAAATTGGCCGAAATTCCAACTGACATTTTTTGCGTTTGGAAAGTCTTTGGAGAATTGAAACTCGGTGGCCCGGTTTGGTTCCCAGCGGGTTTCTTTTTTCTTTTTTACCCCACGATCATTGTCAGAAGTCAAAGGATTCGCCATAGCAAATATTACTGTGATGAATAAAACAGCAGACAAACAAAATAACTTTTTCATAGCCGAATTTTTTTAATTGAAAGGATAAAATTTTGACGCCGCGATTCCGGGAATATTTCTTATAACTGTTACCTTAACGTCTACTTAACATTGCTAACTACTACGGGTCTTTTGGGCAGAGCAGACTCATGAATAACAAAATTAAAATTTCAATTTTTTAAAGGCGCGTTCAAGTGGCGAAGACAGAGCTTCGAAATTCTGAACTACTAAGAGAAGAAGTGTTACCAAGGCTTTGCGTCTTCGCGTTGCGTTCTTTGCGCCTTTGCGTGAAACTGAACCGCATTAAATAAGCAGCTTGGTTTCTTTGATTTTGAGAATTTAAAAATAAAAAAATCCCGAAGAAAAAAATTCTCCGGGATCACAGTTTAAGCAGTTGGCCTTATTTGTCGTAAATTCCTTTCGCCTGCATTTCTCCAAATGAAGACGAGGAATTGTTTTGCGATACAAGTGATTTACCTCCATCGCCCAGTGTCCAGGCTTCAGTACCTTTTATTTCTGTAGTTTGACCGTTGAAATCAAGGTTAAGAACATAAGTGATAGTGAGCGTTTGACCATCATCGGACCATTTTGCGGAAGCGGTTCTTGTCGACGTGCCGAAAATCGTTGTCTTTGTTTCCTTGCCGTCATAGCTCAATGTTTCCGTCATAGTAAAGTCATCACCATTCATGGAGGGAGCCGTTTTAGCAATAGTAATTGAATCGGCTGACTGTGTAACTTTAATTACACGGGGAGCATATGGTGCAAACTGTCCCAGGTCACTTTTGCCTTCGTTCAATTTCCAATCACCTGTAAAATTTGCATGATCAGGTTTCGTTGTAAAAGCTAAAAGAATCACCGGTGCGATCAAAAAGGTTAATAGTTTTTTGGTTACCATACTAAGAATTTTTTTGAGTGTTAAATGTAAGGAAATTCTGGTTGTTGGTTACTCATTACTGATTACTCATAACTCATAACGATCAGTAATATCTCCCAATAGCCGGATTATCCACGATCAGCTTTTTGATCTTAGCGGGGTCAATGATGTTTTGTTGTGCATACACGATCTTCCCGCCGGGTTCGACGATCATTGTGTACGGTAATGCACCTTGCCATTTGGGATCGACGGCTTCGATAAAAGCGTATTTGTTATCGATATTGAAAATATAGTTTTTATTGGAAGCCTGTTTCTCTTTCAGAAACTTAAGTGCTTTATCTTTTTTCCCGAGGTCATCCAGGCAGATACTGACAAACTCAAAATCTCTTCCGCGATACATCCGGTTCATCGTGACAAATTCCGGAAATTCAACAACACACGGCCCGCACCATGTCGCCCATATATTTATCACTCGCAGCTTCTCCGAATTATTTTTCAACAGTTCTTTTATACCTGCTTCGTCAATTGTTTCAAGATCTACAGGTTCTTTTGCCCATTCTTCACGGCCTTTTGTTATCCAGTTTTCTTTCTCTGCCCATTTTATCGAGCATCCGAACACTTTCGTCGTTTTTACACTTACGTCTTTATTTTGCAATAATTCGTCGATAGCGTTACGTGTATCAAAACTATTGGGGGTTTTGGTTGGCTTTTCGACATCATCGATACGTCCCTGGTAACGGAGTTTGCGTCCGCTGTCAAAAATAAATACGTGGGGTGTTGCAACCGGCCCATAGGCTTTCGCCGTCGATTGAGTGGCGCCGTCATATAAATAAGGGAAGTTGAATTTTTTTTGTTTTGCCCTTAATTTCATTTCAGCATACGTGTCGCTCATATCGGTATAGCCAAGTTCGTCCAGCCTTATGGCGGATGGATCATTTGGATTAATAGCAACGATGCCAACATTCTTAGAACGATAATCATTTGTCAGCTGAATGATGCGGTCTTCGTAGGCTTGCGCCGTGGGACAGTGATTGCAGGTAAAAACGATGACAAGGATTTTGTATTTGGCAAACGATGCCAGCGTGTAAGTTTTCCCGTCCACACCTTTCAGTGAAAACGCAGGTGCCTTGGATCCAATGGCGAGCGTTGGATGATCATCGGTTGGATCGGAGAAACATAAGGCGGCTTTAAAACTTAAAGCGAGAAGAGTTGTAAAAATGATTTTGATTTTCATATCCCAATTTATGAAAAAGATAAAAATTTACCTCAATTGATATATCTTCCCATCGTATCTTAACGCCTTAAATTTTTAAATATAACCAGATGAAAAAATTGCTTGTCGTCTCCTTTTTTTCAGGAATGTGCTTACTTGCTTTGTCACAAACAACCTCAGTCAATATTATTCCCATACCTGTTTCGGTTGCTGTAAAGACGGGATCATTTCAACTAACTGATCAATCAATGATCGAACTCGCATCAAACGACGCAGATGCCAACAGGGTCGCTCATTTCCTTGCAGAGGCCCTGAATGCACCAACCGGCTATAAAATTCCGGTTTCTAAATCGGCTGGCACGATAAAACTGGTTCTCTTATCCAGCGAAGACAAATCATTGGGTAATGAAGGATATAAATTATCAGTGACCGCGAATGAAGTGAGTTTGTCGGCCAACAAAGCAGCAGGCCTGTTTTATGGTGCTCAATCCATTTTGCAACTGCTTCCAAAGGAAATAGAAAGTAAAACCGCTGTAAAAAATGTTTCATGGGCCATGCCTGCGGTCGAGATCACGGACTATCCGCGTTTTGGATGGAGAGGATTGATGTTTGATGTATCACGTCATTTCTTTACCAAACAGGATGTAAAGCAATTCATAGATGACATGGTGAGATATAAATTCAATCTTCTGCATTGGCATCTTACCGATGACCAGGGATGGAGGATGGAAATTAAAAGCTTGCCGAAGTTGACTTCAGTAGGAGCGTGGAATGTAAAAAAGACGGGAACATTCGGAACATTTTCTGCGCCGACTGCCGATGAGCCGAGAAACTTCGGCGGCTTCTATACCCAGGATGACATCAAAGAAATTGTTCAATATGCGAAAGACCGGTTTGTAAATATCTTACCTGAGGTGGATGTGCCGGGCCACAGTCTTGCAGCCGTTGCTTCATACCCTGAATTGTCATGCACCGCGGGTGCCGATAGCTATCATGTAAATTCCGGTGAGAATTTTATGGATTGGTCGCATGGCGCACCGCCGATCGCACTTGTTGACAACACCCTTTGCCCTGCCAATGAAAAGGTCTATGATTTTCTTGATAAGGTATTTACAGAAATGGCTGCAATGTTCCCATTTGAGTACATACATGTAGGTGGTGACGAGTGCCCGAAAAATTATTGGGAAAAAAGTGATGCAATAAAAGCGTTGATGCAAAAAGAAAAATTGAAAACGCAGGAGGAGGTGCAAAGCTATTTTGAAAAACGAGTGGAAAAGATCATTGAATCGAAAGGGAAAAAAGTAATTGGTTGGGATGAAATACTGGAAGGCGGTCTTGCACCAAATGCTGCCGTGATGAGTTGGAGAGGAATAAAAGGTGGGATAGAAGCTGCCAAGATGGGTCACCAGGTAGTGATGAGTCCAACAACATTCGCCTATCTTGATTACATGCAAAGCGATGCCGTTATGGAGCCCCCTGTGTATGCCACATTGCGTTTGCAAAAGGCTTACGAGTTTGAGCCCGTGCCCGAAGGAGTAGATGCGAAATTTATCAAGGGTGGCCAGGCCAATTTATGGACTGAACAAGTGTATAATATGCGTCATCTTCAATACATGATCTGGCCAAGAGCATTTGCTACGGCCGAATCAGTATGGTCGCCAAAAGAAAAGAAGAATTGGAATGATTTTGAAGCAAGAGTAGAAAAGCAATTCGAACGGTATGATGTGGCTGAGAAGAAATATGCTCCGAGTATTTTTGACCCGATCTTCAAAGTAACAAAGAACGGAAACGGCCAGGTACAGGTGGAGTTAAGCACAGAAGTGCAGGGACTAAATATTTATTACAGCTTTGACAATTCTTTTCCTGATAAATTTTATCCTGAATATAAGGAACCACTCATTGTTCCAAAAGACGCTTCAAATTTGAAAGTGATCACATACAGAGACGGGAAGCCGATCGGAAGGATGACAACCATGCCTGTCTCTGAGTTAAAGAAAAGAGCGAAATAAATAACACGAATTACGCGAATTACCCGAATTATGCGGATGGATAGAATTCTTTGTGTTCTTCGTTGATCGTTGCGTACGTTGTGATCATAATGTTCAATCTGTGTCGTCCGATTATTACTATACCATTGACAGATCTGCGTCTGCAGAATTCAAGGATCGCGGGAGTAAGTTTATTGCTTATGCCTTTCCGATCACGGATGTTATGGATTTCAAAAAACGATTGCAGCAATTAAAAGATGAACATCCCAAGGCGGCTCACCATTGTTTTGCCTATCGGATTGGTACAGACGGAAACATCTTACCTGCCGGCGGGCAGGTTTTTCGCAGCAGTGATGATGGAGAACCGCCCGGCAGCGCGGGTAAGCCGATATTGGTACAAATTGATAGCAAACAATTGACAAATGTCGCCGTGGTGGTTGTAAGATATTTTGGTGGTACGCTGTTAGGTGTGCCGGGTTTGATCAATGCTTATAAAACCGCCGCGACACTTGCCCTGCAAACAACACCGGTTATTCAAAAAGCTGTTGAGATAAAATATCGTTTGCAATTCGACTATACGAGAATGAATGAGGTGATGATGATCACGAAGAAATATACATGCACAGTGCATGATCGGCAAATGGAATTGTTTTGCAGAATGGATGTTGGCGTTCCGAAGGCGAATCACGAATTGGTTCTTCTGAAGTTGAAAGAGATCGTGGGGCTCGAGATGCACGAGTTACACAAATGAATACACGAATTGCACGAATGAATACACGAATTACACTAAGAGAAATTCTTTGTGCCCGTTGTGGTTCGTTGTGTTTTGTGATCAGAAGGCATTTGTTGTAATTCGTGTAATTAGTGTTATTTTAAAGGTCTTCCAAACAAAACTTTTTCAAGGATAAACCAGTTTATAAAGAACAGGATCGAAAGGATCAATACGCTGCAGCCCAAATACAAAATGATCTTTCCATGTTTCCTGTTTCGCTCGGAAAAAACATGCACGATGTTTCCATCAGGCAAACTCCTTTTTGCAGTGACCAGGAACGAACCAATGAACATACCAATTATACCTGCGAATAAACAAGAAATATACCCGATGATCACCCATGTGTTTTGTCCGAGGGCATTCCTTTGGAGAAATTTGCTATCGTCATTCATAACGGCTCACTTGTAAAAGCGCCCACTTACAACCAACTCTTTGTTTCCGGGCTGATACGTATAAAATCCTTCTCCTGTTTTTACCCCTAATTTTCCAGCTGTGACCATATTTGTCAGCAATGGACAAGGTGCATATTTTGGATTGCCAAAGCCATCGTGTAATACATTCAAAATGGAATGGCAGACATCGAGACCTATAAAATCTGCAAGCTGCAAGGGGCCCATGGGATGCGCCATGCCAAGCTTCATCACTGTATCGATTTCTTCAACACCAGCAACGCCCTCATACAAGCTATAGATCGCCTCATTGATCATGGGCATTAAAATACGATTGGAAATAAATCCGGGATAATCATTGACCACGCAGGGAATTTTTCCAAGTTGTTTTGATATTTCAACAACCTGGTCAGTTACTTCTTTTTTTGTCGCGTATCCATTGATTATCTCTACAAGCTTCATTACAGGAACGGGGTTCATAAAGTGCATACCGATCACCATTTCGGGTTGGGTGGTTACTGACGCGATCTTTGTGATCGAAATTGAAGAAGTATTCGTGGCAAGAATACAACCGTCCGGCGAAGCGGCATCAATCTCTTTGAATATTTTCAGTTTCAGTTCAATATTCTCGGTGGCCGCTTCAACAACCAGCCTTGAATTTTTTACTCCATCCTGGACAGAACTTGTTGTTACAATATTGAGTAGGGTTTCTTCTTTTTTTTCTTTTAGGATGATTTCCTTCGCTACTTGCCGGTCGAGATTTTTGCTGATGGTGCTAACGGCTTTTTCCAGCTGTTTTTCTGAAACGTCAATTAAATGAACCTCGAAGCCATGTTGTGCAAAAACGTGCGCAATTCCATTTCCCATTGTACCTGCACCGATAACTGAAATGACCATAAGCCCCCGGTATTAGTTTGAAATTCGAAATTATCTCTTGCCCCTAAAGGGGAGTTGTTGTAAACTCATTTAGTGGAAGAGCCCGAAATTTTTTTTCAAATGTAAGTAGTTCAAAATTTATGGTGCGTGGAGGACAGAATCCCCAATGCTGCGCAGTGGGACAGGCGCACAAGTGTGCGACCCCGACGTACCGGGGCAGGCTGCAACGGAAGCTCAGAAGAATATCCAGCTGGCCACACAACAATAAGCCGTGTCGATCAGGTAAAGTGAATAAAAAAAATAATGGGACGACCTAAGTTCCCCTTTAGGGGACAGGGGCTTGACCTTTACTGCTTATTCTTAAAATCTCCACGCTTCCAGGCCTGGATAAATTCGGACCACGCAGCAGGATTGAAAATGTTCATAGGAGGGACCTGGCCCGTATAGGTTGCTTTGTTTGCAAGATTTTTAAACTGAAGTTGAGTCGCTTCGCCCGCATCACCGGGAACTGATTTTAATAAAATTCGTCGTTTAGCTGCATCTGTATTCTTCCGGGCAGTTTCAATGTCGTCATCATCAACTTTAGCATTGACAAAATCCCTGGCAAACTGTTCAGGTGTAGGCCGTGGCCGGATGATCGTGGCGGGAAGATAAACAGTATCCGCTACCATCAACTGAACAATGCTGTATTGACTTCCCTCAAGATTCTTTGGGATGGTAATGTCTTTAGGTTTATAACTCACATGGGTAAAATTGATCACGTCACCTTTTAAGACGACGATCGAAAATACACCCTGGTTATTGGTGATGGTTCCGCGGTTCTGCCCGTTTATTGTGATGCTCACTGCTGGGATACCCACAAGGCTGTCGGCTGTCATCACGATACCATATAACTGCACAACAGAGTCACGGACAGTTTCAAATTGGGCTTTTGCAGTAGTCGGTATTATGAAAAAAGCAATTCCAATATAAAAGAGAATTTTTTTCATCGCCTCAAAATAAAGACAAGTTGTTTAAACTGAAAAACAAATAACACGATTGATGGTTACCTTTGCGCAGAAAAAATATTTTTTATAACCGTTTTAACGAACAGGCAAAGTTACCGTTCAGAAACCACAAAAATCAGACCCTACATGACCAATGAAGATGTCTTAAAGGCTTTAGGCAATGTGCAGGAACCCGATCTTGGAAAAGATATTGTTACGCTTAACATGGTGAAAGATATCACTATTGAAGGGAACAATGTTTCGTTTACCGTTGTGCTCACTACGCCGGCCTGTCCTTTGAAAGACCTGATCAAAAATGACTGTATAAAGGCTATCAGAAACCTGGTTAATAAAGAGGCTCTCGTGAATGTAAACTTCACCTCTAATACGACCACGAAGCGATCAGACCCGGGATCAGTGTTGCCAAAAGTGAAAAATATTATTGCAGTTGTAAGTGGAAAGGGGGGAGTTGGAAAAAGTACTGTTGCCGCCAATCTTGCCCTTGCACTTTCGCAGGGCGGAGCAAAGGTGGGCTTAATGGATGCCGATATTTATGGACCCAGCGTACCGATCATGTTTGGCGTTCGCGGTGAAAGACCGATGATGATCGAGATCGGGGAAAAAGGAATGATCGCTCCACTGGAACGCTATGGAATAAAATTGATAAGCATCGGCTTGTTGGTCGATGAAAAAAATGCAGTGGTCTGGCGTGGGCCAATGGCAAGTAGTGCGATTCGCCAGTTTGTGACCGATGTATATTGGGACGAACTTGACTATTTAGTGATTGACATGCCGCCGGGAACCGGCGATATTCATTTGACATTGGTGCAAACCGTTCCGGTTACCGGCGCCGTAATCGTCACCACTCCACAGGATGTAGCATTGGCTGATGCAAAAAAAGCGATCGCGATGTTTGGCCAGGCACAGATCAATGTACCCATTATCGGGCTTGTTGAGAACATGAGTTACTTTACTCCCGCAGAGTTGCCCGATCATAAATATTACATTTTCGGAAAGGAAGGAGGAAAACGGCTTGCTGATGAATACGACATTCCTTTGCTTGGACAGATCCCGCTCGTGCAGAGTATTCGTGAAGGTGGAGATGAAGGAGTTCCGGTAATGATGAGCGATAATGAAGTAAGTAAAGAAGCGTTTAAAGAATTTGCAGGTCACGTGGTGCGTAGTATTGCTATGCGTAATGCGAATATTGGACAGGAAAAAGTAGCATCGGTGATCTCATAGGAACAATCTATCTTGGGAGGAAATCACAACTATGAAAAACCTTCGCCTTCTTTTTGTTTTGCCGGTGGCATTATTGTTGACTTCCTGCTTTGTAAAAGAGACCTCAAAGTCAAAACCTTTGCCTCCCGGGCAGGCAAAAAAGGTAGCAGGCACACAATCTGCAAAACCTTTCGCTCCGGGTCAACAAAAGAAGAACTAGGATCTGCAGGATTAAGAAAGATTATTCGGATAGTTATGTAGCCAACGTCCGAGCATTGCTCATCGTCTGTTGCAGCCTGTCCCGATTTTTCGGGATCGCACACTTGTGCGTTCCGTCCTAAATTCAACAGTTCGTTTCACGCGAAGTCGAAAAGAGTAATACAAAAGACGCAAGGTATTCTTGGCGCCTTTGCGAGACCTTAGCATCTTTGCGTGGAACATCATAACAGACCATGTACAATTATCCTCATTACAAGGAGCATGATAAAAAGAAGGTCATTGAATTCATGCAAAATCATCCCTTTATTACGTTGATCGGCTCTGATAAGAATGGAAGGATCGAGGCCACTCAAATTCCTGTGCTGGTTGAGGAAAAGGACGGAAAGCTTTTCATCCATGGGCATATAGCAAAAAAGTCAGATCATCACAAAGCTTTCGAAGAGAATCCGAACGTACTTGCACTATTTACCGGTGCGCACACGTATGTGAGCGGTACCTGGTACGCAGGCAATCCGCAACAGGCTTCTACCTGGAATTATATTTCAATACACGCAAGAGGACAAATCAAATTTTTGGATGAAACAGCTTTGATCGGATTGCTTCAAAAACTTTCACTTCATTTTGAAAACAATAACGATACTTCGTCCACTGTGTATGAAAATCTTCCGGTTGATTATAAAGAAAAATTGATCAAGGCCATTCTTGCCTTCGAACTGGAAGTAACTGAGATGGATAATGTACATAAGCTAAGCCAGAACCGCGATGAAAAAAGCTACGATAATATTGTGAAGCAATTAAAAAACCAGGACGGCGATGCAAAACAAATTGGTGAGCTAATGGAAAAAAGAAAAGATCAGGTGTTCAAATGAAACAAAGTTTATTTGCAATTCTTCTTTTTTGTATGAGTTGTTCTCCACCCAAACATTTTCATAACTCCCCTTTAGGGGCTGGGGGCGCCGCCGCCGGGGGCATCGAGTTTGACAAAGAAGGTCATCGTGGTTGTCGCGGCCTGATGCCCGAAAATACCATTCCGGCAATGATCAAAGCACTTGACCTTGGAGTTACTACCCTGGAGATGGACATCGCCATCACAAAAGATAAACTACCTGTTTTGTCACATGATCCCTGGTTTGCACGCGATATAACCACCAAACCTGATGGCACTTACATGAAGGACCTTGAAGAAAGGAGATTTGTTATTTACTGGATGACCTATGAGCAGGTAAAAACTTTTGACGTTGGGATGAAACCGCATCCGCATTTTCCACAGCAACAAAAAATGAAGGTGGTAAAACCTTTGCTTGGCGATGTGATCGATAGTTGCGAACAACACGCGAAAGTAACAAACAGGCCTTTGCCCTGGTATAATATCGAGACAAAAACGGATCCTGTCCTTGATTCGGTTTTTCACCCGATGCCGATTGAATTTGTAGACCTGTTAATGTCAGTGATCTTGAAAAAAGGAATTGGAGAAAGAACGATCATCCAGTCATTTGACTTCAGAACACTTCAATGCCTGCATGAAAAATATCCTTCTATAAAAACATCGATGCTGATCGAGGGTTTCGATCAGCGGGGCCTGGATGAACAAATAAAAGCGTTGGGCTTTACTCCAACCATTTACAGTCCTGAATATACGCTGGTAAATGACGACGTGGTAAAAAAATGCCACGCGAAAAATATCCGGATCATTCCGTGGACAGTCAATGATAAAGCAACCATTGACAAGTTAAAAAAAATGGGAGTTGATGGTATCATTTCAGATTATCCCGATCTTTTTTGATGCTCCTGTATCTTTGATGGTATGAATCTCTCACTAAAAGGAAAAAATGCCGTGGTTTGCGGAAGCACACAAGGTATTGGGCTGGCTATCGCCCGGGAGCTGGCGTTGCTGGGTGCGAATTGCACATTGATCGCGAGAAATGAAGAAGCGTTGAAAAGAGTTATTCCCGGTCTTGATACTTCATTGGGGCAACAGCACGGCTTTCATGTTGCTGATTTCAGTAAGCCGGACGAGGTGCGAACGATGATCGAAGAGCATGTAAAGCAACATACCGTTCATGTCCTCGTTAACAACACCGGTGGGCCACCGGCAGGCATGATCATCGATGCAAAGGAAGAAGAGTTTGTAAAAGCGTTCAACCAGCATCTTGTCTGCAATCATATTCTTACAACAGCCGTTGTGCCCTCAATGAAGAAGGAAGGATATGGCAGAATTATCAACATCATTTCAACTACCGTAAGAATTCCCCTGAAAAATCTGGGAGTATCCAATACGATCCGCGGAGCAGTGGCTTCATGGGCGAAAACGATGGCAAATGAACTCGGGCAATTCAACATTACAGTCAATAATCTTTTGCCGGGAAACATCGAGACTCAACGGCTCGCCTTTGTCATTGATGCGTCGGCAAAGAATGCAGATGTCTCAAGGGATAAGGTGGAGCAGTCGATGAAGAATGAAATACCAATGAAACGTTTTGGTGAGCCATCTGAAATTGCAGCCGTTGCGGCTTTTCTTGCTTCGCCTGCAGGCTCCTACGTGAGTGGTGTCAGTATCCCGGTTGATGGAGGCAAAACCGGAAGTATCTAAAATTAAAAGATTGGACAGAGTTGAAAAATTAAAAGAATTTTTGCGCGAAAATCCGGCTGACAGTTTTGTTCAGCACGCACTGGCATTAGAGTATATCAAAGCAGGTGATGATACCACAGCGCAAAAGTTGTTTGAAGATATTTTACAGAGGGAACCATCGTATGTGGGCAGCTATTATCATTTGGCCAAACTATTTGAGCGAAATGGAAACAATGATGAGGCAATAAAATGGTATGAGAAAGGAATGGAAGAAGCAAAGAAGGCTGGAGAAAATCACGCATATAATGAATTACGAAGTGCATATGAAGAATTAACATTTTGAGCCCCTGTCCCCAAAGGGGGAACTTAGGACGAAGTAACCAGTGCGTTGCTATGAAAGCCGTTTCCCGCAAATCGCGCAGATTACGCAGAATATTTTTTGACGTTGTCTGCGAGGATCAGCGGCATCTGCGGGAAAAAATTCAAAATACCCCACCTCTCGATGTCAACAATACATTTTGTTTCTTTGCCCTTTCTGACAAAAACATGAGTTTACTTCATCGATTCAAAGAATTTATTCAACAAAAAAATCTTTTTCATCCGAAAGATCAATTATTGCTGGCTGTAAGTGGGGGAGTGGATTCTGTTGTGCTTTGCGAATTGTGTAAACAAGCCGGTTATAATTTTATTATCGTTCATTGCAACTTTCAGCTAAGAGGAAAGGAGAGTGAACGAGATCAAGAGTTTGTTATGTCGCTTGGAGATAAATACAAGGTGGACGTGTTAGTGAAAGAATTCGACACCGAAAGATATGCCCGGGAAAATAAAAAAGGCATCCAGGAAGCAGCGAGGGACTTGAGGTACGAATGGTTTCGAGAGATCGTGAGTCGTCAAACGTCAAACGTGAAACGTCAAAATGAAGACTCCGCTCACGGCTCACGGCTCACGGCTCACGACTCATCAATTTCCACACACGTGCTCACCGCTCATCACGCCGACGATAACATCGAAACGTTGATGATGAATTTTTTTAGGGGAACGGGGTTGCATGGCCTCGGAGGAATTCCTGTTACGCATCAACATATCCGCCGGCCATTGCTTCCATTTTGGAAAGAGGACATCATTCAGTTTGCGAAAGAAAATAACCTGGACTTCGTTGAAGACTCTTCCAACCTTTCGACAAAATATACGCGTAATCTTTTCAGGAATGAGATTATTCCGCTGATCAGCAAGGTGTATCCGCAGGTCAAGACTAACCTGCAGGATAATATTAGCCGCTTCAGCGAAATTCAAAAGCTTTACCGGGTTTCCATTGACAGGATCAAAAAGAAATTGTGCACTACCAAAAATGATGAGATCCATATCCCGGTTAAGCAACTTATGTCCTATCAAAACAAGGCATTGATCTTTGAGATCATTGCTGAATATGGATTTACTGAGAGACAAGTTGATGAAGTGATCAAACTAACGGACGCTGAATCCGGAAAATTTATCCAGTCGCCTTCTACCTCTCACCGGATCATCAAATTCAGGAATTGGTTTATCATCTCGAAGGATCAATCCCCGGAAGCAGAAACAATAGTTATTGAGGAGGGGGTAAGCAATGTTCAATGCTCAATGTTCAATGTTCAATTTTCAACTTTCGAAACCTCAAATCTCAAACCTCAAACCTCAAACCTTATCGCCTGGGTCGATGCTAACGAGATCACATACCCGCTTGTTCTGCGTAAATGGAAGCAGGGAGATTATTTTTATCCATTTGGGATGAAAAAGAAGAAAAAGCTTGCCCGGTTCTTTATTGATCAGAAGCTTTCAAAAACAGAAAGGGAAAAGGCCTGGGTCATTGAAATGAATAAAAAAATAGTTTGGGTAGTGGGTATGAGGATCGACGACCGGTTCAGGATCACAGAAAAAACAAAGAGGATATTAAAGATCGCTTTACTTTCCTAGCCATCCACGAATGCTTTCTATAAAATTTTGAAGTACCGGGTAACCTGAAAAAAAATTGGACGCTGCGATCAAAAAGACAATCCCATATACCGCGCCCCAGATATGGGCAGAGTGATTGATATTATCCCTTGACCTCCTTTCGAGAACGGAAGAGACGATCAAATAGAGGGTACCAAAAATAAATCCCGGTATCATCACAGGAAAAAAGACCAATCCTAATTTTTCGAGAGGGAAAAGTAAAATAAAGCAAAAGACAACCGCGGAAACGGCTCCGGATGCGCCAAGACTTTTGTAATAGTGATCGTCGCGATGTTTTCGATAGGTCGGTAAGAGACAAACGACAAGCGCCGACATATACATAAGGAGGTAAATCAAATTTCCGTTCTTACCAAAAATGCCAATAAAAGCTTTTTCTACATTCCTTCCAAAAATATACAACGCATACATGTTCAAGATAAGATGTCCAAAATCAGCATGGATGAACCCGCAGGTAATAAACCTCCACCACTGCTTTTGGTGTGTAACGGCTGGTGGATAAAAGATCAGGTCGTCCTTGATCTTTTCACTGCTAAAACCTCCAAGAGAAACAAGTGTGGTGACAATTATAATGATCAAAGTAATTGATAGCTCCATGTGGCAGATGTTAAGTCAGGTCAAAAGAAAATAAAGATCGTGATCAAAATTCGAAATTCGAATTTGTATTTTGAAATTTAGTGATGATATTTTTCGTTGCGGAGGATCGTACAAGCCCGGTACACTTGTTCTGCCAGGACCAGTCGTACCAATTGGTGCGGAAAAGTGAGCTGCGAAAGGCTCCATTTATGATTGGCTTTTTGCAATATTATTTCATCAAGTCCAAACGCTCCACCTACCAGGAAAACTAATGTTCTTATACTTTCATTCGCCCTGACCTGGATAAATTCAGCCAATTTTTCCGAAGTCATTCCTTTGCCATGTTCATCAAGCGCGACCAGGTAGTCATCTTTTTTCAACCAGCTAAGGACCATTTCAGCTTCCTTCTTTTTCAGGTCCATTTCACTCATCATCCCTGCATTTTTAGGGACGGGGATAATGATCCATTCAACCGGGAAATATTTTGAAATACGTTTGGTAAAATCCTCTATGGCTCCTTTGATAGAAGGATCATGATTTTTTCCGATCGACCAGAATTGTATTTTCATGCCCTTGTCCCAACGGTTTTTGTGTATTACTAATGTAGTCTATTATTAAAATAAAAACCTCTTCGGTATCGAAGAGGTTAGTGACCCCGTCAGGATTCAAACCTGAAACCTTCCCGACCGAAGTCGGGATGTTCTAATCAGTTGAGCATGCAAAACAGTTTGATAAAAAAAGCCCTGAGCTTATCGCTCAAGCTAAATTAAAATGTTTTGCCCCGCTTGGGGTCGCCTTGTATATTTGAAAGATGAAGAAAATCTTTCCTTATTTGATATTACTAGCGATTTGTTGTTGTACGAATAAAAATACTAAAACCAATACGGCGAAAAATAAGATACCAGAATATTCGGAAAGCGACCTCCCCTTTATACGAAATGCTGACAGCATTTGTCGAACGATTGATCTCGAAAGTGTTTTCGAACGAAGAAGGAATGGAACGACCAGGGATCGAGACGGGCAAGAATATCCCACTCAATACAAAGGATACTCAAAAACCTCCTCCGATACTGTTAACAAGTTTTTGGTAAACGGGCTATTTGGAGGGAAAAACTCAGCTAAAGCAACATTTTATTATTACAATGGTAGCGTAATTAAAGTGATAACTGAAATATTTGCCGACGATACCGTTAACGTGGCTTTCTATTATGATGGAGGCAAAGCAATTTATCCACAGGAACGTGGAGAGGAAGAAACCTGGGAAGAGGCTGCTGAAAAATATCGGAGTGAATCCGTCTCTTTTAGAACATTTTTCCGCCCCTTTAAATAACCAAAGATGCCACCTTAATTTACTTATTGTATCGCTTTAACGGAATAAAGCTCAAATATTCTACTAGGCAAAGGGTTAAGCCCAAATGGTGAAATTCTCAAAAGCAAACAGTCAAGGAGCGATTCTGGCCCACCGATAACCATTTTATTAAAGCAATGCCCTGCTGGAGATGCACCTATAAATTATTATCCATTTTGTTCCCTGAGCAGTCCCCAAAATAAAAAAACCCCTTATCTGTAAAGGGTTTTATCTTTTTTGGTGACCCCGTCAGGATTCAAACCTGAAACCTTCTGATCCGTAGTCAGATGCTCTATTCAGTTGAGCTACGGGGCCATTATAAATGGGTCGCAAAAATAAGGATTGTTTGCTTAGCTCCCAAACCTTAAGCTGGTTGAGTAATGTCTCCGTTTTAAATTTTTTGAATCACCGGCTTCCCGGTTAATGCAAAAAAAAGTCCCGCCGTTGGCAGGACTTTTCTAAAATAAAATCCGTATTAACTACTTGCCATGGCATTTTCAATCGCCTTCTTTACGATCGCTCTTTTGACTGCTCTTCTTACGATCGCTTTTTTAACTGCCCTTCTTTTCAGAGCTTTTTTTACCACTCTTCTTTTCAGAGCTTTTTTTACTACTCTTCTTTTAACGGCTTTCTTTGCTACTCTTCTTCTTACTGCTTTCTTTACGACTCTTCTTTTTACTGCTTTTCTAACAGCTTTTCTTTTTACTGCTTTTTTCGCAGCTCTTCTTCTTAATGTTGCCATTTTTTGTTGAATTTAATGGTTGGTAAAATCAAGTCGACCTTTAAAGGTAGATTATTTTTTATTTTTCCACCAAATAAGAGTTGCCAAAAAAAATAACACTTCATGCACATTCGCGACGCAATTAAATAAAGTTTTTGAGATGCCATGTTTTGAAGAATGAAATCGAGAATAATTTTTATCAACTAATTTCACGCGTCAGCAATTAGTAATAAAATGAAAAAGAACAACGTGACTGGAATAGTTTCTTTATTACTTACAGGCAGCATTGCCATGCTGCAAATACAATGCACAAGTTCTCCCCCTGGTTACTATGTAAGTCAAACCGGGAATGACAGCAATCCCGGTACAAAGGCAAAGCCCTTTAAGACATTGCAAAAAATAAATTCACTGCAACTTAATCCTGGTGACAGGATATATTTGAAAGGAAAGGAACTTTTTTCGGGAACATTGTCGCTTACAATAAATGGTACGAGTGATAAATCTATTCTCATCTGCAGCTATGAAAATGAAAAGGGGAATGCGGTTATTGATGGTGGAAATAAAGATGCGATCATTCTTCGCGGAAGTCATTTTGAACTAAGAGATATAGATGTGAAAGGGTCGGGAAGAAAAACCGGTAATACCACAAATGGGATCAGCTTATCGGGAGCAAGCGATGCAATAATTGAAAATATAAAAACGGAAGGTTTTCAAAAATCGGGTATCGAACTCAATGGTTGTAAAAACATAAACCTGAAAAATGTTTACGCAGCGAATAATGGATTTTGCGGGATCTATATTACCGGGTCCAACAATAGCAGGTCAAAAAATATTGTTGTGAAGGATTGCAAGGCGCAAAATAATCCCGGTGACCCTACCATGTTAGAAAATCACAGCGGCAATGGCATACTTGCAGGTTTATCAGACAGTGTGTTAATTGATCATTGCGTGGCGACAAATAATGGATGGGACATGCCGCGGGTAGGAAACGGTCCTGTTGGTATATGGGCTTATGAAAGCAATGCTGTCACCATTCAATATTGTATCAGTTATCGGAACAAAACTTCAAAAGGAGGGAAGGACGGAGGAGGTTTTGATCTTGATGGCGGCGTAACAAATTCTGTGATACAATATTGTTTATCGTATGAGAACGAAGGTGCAGGCTATGGTTTGTTTCAATATTGGGGAGCTTCATTATGGCATCATGATACCGTTCGTTATTGTGTAAGTATTAATGACGCCACAACGACCGAAGGATCGGGCGGAATATTTGTTTGGAATGGTGTGAACGATACCAATCAACTTGCCGATTGTGCAGTGTATAACAATGTGGTGTATTCAACACATGCGCCGGCGGTCCAGTTTGAACCCATGAGTGCTAATAAAAAATTTTTGTTCGTCAACAATATATTTATGGGTAATGGTCCTGTTGTTCATGGTCCTTCTTCGGGCGAGAAATTTATTGGCAACGTGTGGTGGAAAGCGGGGGAGGGAATAACCTTCAGGGATTATAAAGACCTTTCCACATGGTCTGTCGCAACAGGACAAGAAAAATTGAATGGTCAAATCGCCGGCAAAGAAATTGATCCAAAATTAAAAGGCCCTTTTATCACAACGATCACCGATCCTTATCAACTACATTCTCTTACCGGCTATACTTTATTACCAGAATCGTCTCTAAGAAATTCAGGCCTGGATCTTCATGATTTTGATATACCACTCGCGCAACATGATTTTTTCAACAACACCGTTCCCAAACAAAGCACTCCCGGAGTGCAACAGCTAAAAAGAAATTAGTAACATTGTTGGCTGCTGCGTTTCCAAAACGATTACTATGAGTAAAAAAATTTACTTTTTCTTCTGTTCCCTTCTTTTTTTTGTAACCAGCTTCTCACAAACAACACTGTTTGATTCTGACTGGCGTTTTCATCCTGGCGGCGTTCAGGGTGCAGAGATGCCTGGGTTTGATGATTCGAAATGGCGAAGGATTGATCTCCCGCACGATTGGAGTATTGAGGACCTGCCGGGTAAAACATCACCTTTTGATCCGGATGCGATCAGCCAGGTGAGTGGAGGATTTACTACAGGAGGAACTGGATGGTATCGCAAGACATTTACGATCGGTGCAGAACAAAAAAACAAACGCATTCATATTCAGTTTGACGGCGTTTACATGAATGCAGATTTTTGGCTGAACGGAGAATATATGGGAACGCATCCATATGGCTATACAAGTTTTTGGTTTGATCTGACCGACAAAATAAAATTCGGCGGAAAAAACACGATCATCGTCCAGGTAAAAAATGAGGGACAAAACAGTCGCTGGTATTCGGGCTCCGGGATTTACCGTCATGTATGGTTAAAACTGCTCGGTCCGGTTCATGTTTCGCCATGGGGAATCTATATTACAATACCGGCTTTAAATAGTTCGTTGGCCAAGGTCAATATAAAGACCAATATCAGTAATGAGAGTGCAAACGCCTCACGGGTCAAACTTGTAACGAGAGTCATGAATGCAAAGGGGATTGAAGTTGATAAAATAGAATCTCAACGGTCAGTCAATCCTGATACATCAATGGAGGTTGTGCAAGAGCTAGCCGTAAATACTCCGCAGCTTTGGTCAATTGAATCTCCGGTTCTCTATACGGCGGTGACTGAAGTTTATAGTGGAAATGACTTAACAGAAAAAACAGAAACAAAATTCGGTATCCGCACTATTTCATTTGATGCAACAAACGGGTTTCAGTTAAATGGAAAAACAGTCAAGCTCCAGGGTGGTTGTGTACATCACGATAATGGGCCTCTTGGCTCGAAAGCTTATGATCGCGCAGAAGAGCGAAGGATCCAATTGCTAAAAGCAAGCGGGTTCAATGCTATTCGTTGTTCACACAATCCACCTTCGCCGGCATTCCTTGATGCTTGTGACCGCCTCGGGATGTTAGTGATCGATGAAGCTTTTGATATGTGGCGTATTGCCAACAACCCTTATGATTATCATTTATATTTTGACGAATGGTGGCAGAAAGATATTGAGAGCATGGTGATGCGTGATCGCAATCATCCATCCGTTATTATCTGGAGTATCGGCAACGAGATCCGTGACATGGAAAAGCCGAAAGTGATCGAAGTAGCAAAAATGCTTGGAGATTATATTCGACAGTTGGAGCCGACGCGACCAATTGCTGCGGCCGTGAACAACTTGCGTCCACAAAAAGATCCGTTCTTCTCGACCCTTGATGTTTGTGGATACAATTACGCGGCGGGCGGAGATCATGGAAAAGAAAGTTTGTACAAACTCGATCACGATCGCGTTCCTGGTCGCGTGATGATGGGAACGGAATCATATGCAATGGAAGCGTTTGGAGCGTGGATGGGAGTTGTTGACAATCCTTATGTGATTGGAGATTTTGTGTGGACGGCCTTTGATTATATTGGTGAGGCAAGTATTGGCTGGAGGGGGTATTGGCAAGAGAGCAATTTTTATCCGTGGAATCTTGCTTATTGCGGTGATATTGACATATGTGGATGGAAACGTCCTCAATCTTATTATCGTGATGCACTTTGGAAAGAAAACCAAATTTCGGTTTTTGTAAAGCCAGCAAAACCTTCGTTCCCTTTGAACCCGGATAAACAATCGTGGAGTAAGTGGGAGTGGCATGATGTGGTCGCTGACTGGAACTGGCAGGGTAATGAAAATAAACCAATGGATGTCTCCGTATATTCTTCCTGCCCGGAAGTTGAGCTATTTTTAAATGGACGATCGTTGGGGAAAAAACAAACAAACCGCGAAACAAGGTTGACAGCTACCTGGCAGGTTGCCTATCAACCAGGAATTTTGAAAGCAGTTGGTTATGCAAACGGAAAGCAAACTGCTTCATCACAGTTGCAAACAGCAAAACAGGTTTCGAAAATTAAATTGTCTGCGGACCGGGCAACGATCAAGGCGGATGGACAGGACTTAAGTTACATTACAGTTGAATTGACGGATGCAAATGGCCTTCGCAATCCTAAGGCCGAAAATTTGGTGAAGTTTAAGATAGATGGCGGAACCATTGTCGGAGTTGGAAATGCCAATCCTGTAAGTTTGGAAAGTTATCAATTGCCACAGCGAAAAGCATGGCAGGGAAGATGCCTGGTAATTGTGAGATCATCCGGTAAGGCGGGAAAGATCACTCTTACTGCTTCTTCCACCGGGTTGCAATCATCGAAGTTGATCGTTACAACTAAATAAAATCATCAATAGAAATATATGACAAAAATATTTTCTGTTCTGATCCCGATTTGTTTACTGGTCGGATGTTCCGAACAAAAACAGGCTTCAGCATTCGACGATCGTATTCGTGATTTTGATGCCGACTGGCATTTTATCAGAGACAGCGTCGCCGGCGCAGAGAAAATTGCTTTTGATGATTCTAGATGGAGAGTGATTGATCTTCCGCATGATTGGAGCATTGAAGACCTTCCCGGGCAAGTTGCCGGGAAAACGATCGGACCTTTTTCGCAAGAGAGTGAAGGTGCAAACAACGGCGCTTCAACCGGGCATGTAGTGGGGGGTACCGGATGGTATCGAAAAACATTTACGCTTAATTCGGAGGACCAGGGGAAATTGATCTCCATTTATTTTGAGGGTGCTTATACAGAGACGGACGTATGGGTAAATGGAACTTATGTAGGTGACCATAAACATGGATATACTTCTTTCTATTTTGACATTACTAAGTTTTGCAAACCTGCAGGCGAAAAAAACCTGGTAGCGGTGCGTGTCATCAACAAAGGAAAGAATAGCAGGTGGTATAGTGGTTCAGGAATTTATCGTCATGTAAAACTTGTCGTAACAAATCCACTGCATATTGATCAATGGGGTGTGCAGGTTACTACCAGTATCGAAGAAGTGGGAACAAATGTCCATGTGGCGACCAATATTTCCAATGAAAAAAATGAAAAAGCGGATATTAAGGTTACCGCAAAACTGATTGACGCGGATAACAAAATAGTTGGCGAATCGGAAACTTCTTCATCGATCAATGCAAATGATAAGACGCGGGTCATTTTGAATATTCCCATTAAATCTTCAAGACTCTGGTCATTGGATTCTCCTTATTTATATAAAGCGGAAGTGACAGTGTCAGCCAATGGAAAAACAGAAGACGGTACAACTACCAGCTTCGGCATTCGTGCAATTAGTTTCAGTGCAGAAAATGGATTTAGACTTAATGGGAAAGAAATCAAATTAAAGGGAGGTTGTGTGCATCATGATAACGGAATATTGGGTGCTGCCGCAATCGACCGCGCGGAAGAAAGAAGGATTGAATTATTAAAAGCAAACGGATACAACGCTGTTCGAAGCAGTCACTGTCCTCCTTCTCCTGCATTCCTCAACGCCTGTGATCGTTTGGGCATGCTTGTCATCGATGAGGCGTTCGATATGTGGGAAAAACCAAAGAACCCCGACGACTATCATAAGTTTTTTGACGAGTGGTGGGAGAGGGACCTTTCATCGATGGTACTACGCGATCGTAATCATCCGTCGATCGTCCTTTGGAGCATTGGAAATGAAATACAGGAGAGAGCTGATTCTTCGGGGCTTGCTATCATAAAAAAATTCAGACCGGTTGTTAACCAACTCGATTCGACAAGACGTATAACATCGGCAGTCTGCGAATTCTGGGATAATCCCGGAAAAAAGTGGCAGGCGACAGCACCTACGTTCGCATTGCTTGATGTTGGTGGTTACAATTATCAATGGTATCAATATGAATCCGATCACAAGCAATTTCCAAACAGGATAATGGTGGGAACAGAGTCAGTGCCTCAGCATGCCCTTGAGAACTGGCGCCTGGTTGAAAAAGATAATTATGTGGTTGGCGATTTTGTGTGGACCGCGATGGATTATTTAGGTGAATCGGGTATTGGTCACGCAATATGCACTAATCAGAAAGGTGAATTTTCAATGCCCTGGCCCTGGTTCAATGCATGGTGTGGTGACATAGATCTTATTGGTGATAAAAAACCGCAGTCTTATTATCGTGATGTTGTATGGAGAAGAAGTAAAATTGAATTGGCCGTTCATGCGCCGATACCGGATAGTTGCAAAGAGCAAATAAGTTACTGGGGCTGGCCCGAGGAGCAACAAAGCTGGACATGGCCCGGCAATGAAGGAAAGAAATTGATTGTAAATGTGTATTCGCGTTCGCCACTCGTTCGGTTGGAATTGAATGGAAAAATAATTGGCGAGAAACAAATTTCGGATAGTTCCATCACTGCAAAATTTGAAGTTCCCTATGAAGTAGGAGAATTAAAGGCGATAGCGATCGAGAATGGCAAAGAGGCCGGGAGCGTCATTTTAAAAACGACAAATGCACCTAAAACTATTTTACTTAAGGCCGACAGATCAACCATCCAGGCAAGCCGCAATGATCTTTCTTATGTTGGGGTTGAAATTGTGGATGACAAAGGCAGCGTGGTTCCTAATGCAAATATTCCGGTCGAGTTTTCGATCAGTGGGGCAGGAGAATTGGCTGCAGTAGGAAATGCAAATCCTTCAGAGATGGCAAGTTTTCATCAGCCACAACGAAATACATTCAGGGGAAAATGCCTGGTGATCCTGCGCCCAAAAGGCGACGCGGGAGATATTACGCTTGAAGCAAAATCTCCCGGATTGCAATCGGCAAAAATTGTTGTGGTGACAAAGAAGTGAACTTGGTTAAATTTCACCACATGGGCATATAGGCGCATAGGTCACCTGCTTAATTGATTCATACCTATGTGTCCCTATGTTTCTATGTCCCTATGTGGTGAATCGCGATGTTTGCAATTTCATTTTATTTCGACAATATTTGTGATTCATTAATTCAAAATGATCTACATCACGCAATTAATCTACATTAAAGAAGGAAAGGAAAAAGTATTTCATCAATTTGAAGATGTCGCCATACCGCTCATTGAAAAATACAATGGACGACTATTGTTGCGTGTCAGACCGAAAGAAAATTCCTTTATTGAAAGTGGAATTGACAAGCCATACGAAATACATCTTGTTGAATTCGATAGTGAGCAGGACTTTAAAAACTTCATGGTTGATGAGGAACGAAAGAAGTTTCTGCATTTAAAAGAACAATCAATAAAATCGTCTGTATTATACAAGGGCGTCAAACTGTAGCACACTGTCTTAGTTAAGTCCCTCATGAATTCTCAAGGTAAAGCGCCTTCCAAACCTTATCACCTTAGTAGAATAAGTTAATTTATTATTCCTCAACCTTATTGCCTTATTCCGTTGACAGCGGTTAATCTTCCTGCGATAAGATAATAAGGTTGCGTTGTTGGGGTATCGTTTGTTACTAAGGTAATAGGGTCGGTTTTCTTAACGCATCCGAATGTTACTAAGGTCTCTTTTGACGGCTATGTTGCAACTATACCAGGTCGTTGAACTGAAGAGAGAATAGATTGCGCTCTTTCTTTCGCGATGCTTTGTGCCTTCGTGCCTTGGTAGCAAAAAAAAAAGAGATTGATCTAAAAACTGTTCAATCTCTCATAGAATCATTTCTTTTATCTCGATCAAAGTGACGCTGCTTTCTGTTTATTCTTTCTTTCCTTTCCCATGTAACCTACCATTAGTTTTACCTGGAATCCTACGGGCGATTGGATGGAATTGATGTTGGCAAATACTCCACAACCCAATCCCATGAACGATGTGAAACCCCAATTAAAATCAGCTCGCATGGCAGCTCCGACAGAACTTTTCTTTTCTTTCGTGGTGTTGTAGTTCGAACTGGTGGATCCAATTATTATTAGATTACTGCTAAGTACTTCGGTCCGTTCAAAGCTTACTTTTTCCCCACTTACATACGAGAGACCGCCTTCGGTTGTAGCCCAGGTATTTTTCCCCAGCTTAAAGTACCTGCCTGCGGTAAGACTGGTAATGTTCATCCGTGTGTCTACCTCATTGGTGTACGGCACGAAAAATAGATATCCTGATTCTGCCTGGTAATCTGACGGAATATTTTTTGGTGTCATGCTAAGCGACTGATGGGATAGGGTAGCGCTCCATTTGTTATTGATAATGGCCTGTAAACCGATATCTGAGTAGCCGCCTTTATAGTTACTTGCACCAATACCACCTTGCAGATAAAATTTAGTCAATGGTTTGGATTGGGCACTAGAAGCGATAACGACAGCAAGGAAAAGAATGCTTAAAAAGCTTGATTTTGTTTGGGTGGAGTTCATGATCCTGATTTTTTGTTTGTTTTAATTGCGTTGACGACTCAAACATAGCTTCGCGAGTGGCCTGTTTATAATTGAATTTTGCATTCGCACATCGGCGGTTTGCATTTTTTGCAAATGGCTTTAGGATGCCCTGTAAATCAAGGTTTCGCTCTTCTAAAACTCTTATCTGATAAAACAAAAAAGGTTCCCCTGTGACGAGGGAACCTTGTATCTGGAAGTTATTTCAAGATCTATCCGGTAAAGTACAAGTAAATGGCAATGATCGCGGCGATCAGCAACAATGAAAAAACCACGTCCTTTGTATTCCATGTTGCCCGGGTTGCTTTCCTATCCTCCGGCGATAACGTGGAAAATGTAAGCCCGCCAATCTTTGCATAGTCAGGTTGTTTAGTCGCATAGCTAACGATGATAAACACCAGGATACAAACAACAGTGATCAAAAGGCTATAGTACTGGAAAAAGATATTGTTCACTATCCAAAGGAAAGAACCTTCGGTATAAGCTGCACCCCCTAATTTAACGGGAGTATCAACGATCAGCCTGAATAGTCCCATCAAAAAACCGGTCAATAAGGTAGCTAAACAACCGGGGCCGTTGAGACGCTTCATAAAGACACCAAAGAAGAATACAACAAATATTGGTGGAGCGAGGTAAGCCTGTATACCTTGCAAATAATCATACAACCCTCTTGCACCCTGTATTACCGGTATCCAAAGTAAGCCGATAATAACCATAACAACCGTAGCTATTCTTCCCACTCTTACTAATTTTTCCTGCGATGCATTTGGTTTGAATCTTGAATAAAAGTCCATCGTAAACAATGATGATGATGCATTGAATACACCGGCCAAAGCACTCATTAATGCTGCCAATAAACCCGCAACAACAATACCCCTCACTCCAACCGGAAGCACATGTGTCACCAGTAATGCAAATGCACCCTGGGCCTGCTCGCGGATCACATTCCCATTTGCATCGATCAACCGGCTCTGTATATCCTGGTTAATTCCACTTTTTGCCAGTGCAAAGCATATCATACCTGGAATGATGAAAAGAAATACAGGCGTTAATTTTAAAAAGCCGGCGAAGATAGTTCCACGTCTTGCTTGCCTGTCATCGCGGGCACCCAATATGCGCTGCACGATATACTGATCAGTACACCAATACCACAAACCAATGATCGGTGCACATAACAACATACCCGGCCATGGATACCTATCATTAAAATACCATGCTTGTCTTCCCGCTTCTTTAACAGGAGCCCATGTTCCTGCCACTCCATCGGGTACAACTGGTTTCCATAAATTAAACATTTCACTTCCACATATCTCTCTTAATTTATCCCAACCACCAAGAGCCTTCAGTCCAAAATAAGTGACCATGATTGCACCGATGATCTTTACAAAAGTCTGAAGTGTTTCAGTATATACAACTGCTCTCAAGCCTCCAAGGATGGTATAGATACCTGTCAACACAATTAATAAAATAGAACCGATCCAAAAAGTATCCATCCCTAAAAAGTGCACTTCAGGCAACAGGGCTCTGAATACAACTCCACCTGCATAAATGCCAACAGCGATCTTGGTTAATATATATGCTATCAATGAAATGATGGAGAGAACTGCTCTTGCTTTCGGAGTAAACCTCTTCTCCAGGAATTCCGGCATTGTAAAAACTTTGGATCGCATATAGAATGGACCCATTACCCATCCCAGCACTAATAAACACCAGGCGTGCAATTCATAATGTGCAAGTGCAACGCCATCGGTAGCGCCTGAACCTGCTAATCCAACCAAATGCTCGGAGCCAATGTTTGAAGCAAAAATAGAAGCACCAACTACAAACCAACCCAGGTGCCGTCCGGCCAAAAAATAATCATCGGCAGAAGTTTTACTTTTCTTTTTTACGGCCCAAACAGAAATAGCGGCGATAATGGCAAAGTAGAACAGGATAATGGCCCAGTCCCAACCGGTTAGATAACTCATAGCAGTTTGTTTTTCTGAAGTGTAATTTTTTTAAGTGAATAGAACATTACGGACAATTTTTAAATATAGTACATTTCATTCCATCTCAACTGATTTTTTAGATCGTAAAGGTTTGAGTTCTTTCCGATCAAAACACATTCAATGCCGGCCATTTCTGCAAAATCCTGTAGATGCTCTGAAGTAAGATTTTGACTATAGCAAGTGTGATGTGCGCCGCCTGCCAATATCCACGCAGCGCAACCTGTTTGCATATCGGGAAACGGCTTCCACAATACTCTTGCTACGGGTAATTTTGGAAGATCATGTTTTGGTGCGATAGCTTCCACTTCATTGATCAGAAGACGGAAGCGATTACCCATGTCAACGATCGAGGCATTAAGTGCAGGACCGCCGGCGACGTTAAATACCAGGCGAACCGGGTCTGCTTTTCCTCCAATACCAAGTGGATGTATTTCGCACGAAATATTTCCATCAGCGATTGATGAACAAATTTCAAGCATATGCGATCCCAGTACCATTTGGTTGCCGGGTTCAAAATGATAGGTATAATCTTCCATAAATGAATTTCCACCTGGCAATCCCCTCGCCATTGTTTTCATAGCTCTTACTAAAGCAGCGGTTTTCCAGTCGCCCTCTGCTCCAAAACCATAGCCTTCATTCATCAATCGCTGGGAAGCGATTCCGGGTAACTGTACCAATCCATGCAGGTCTTCGAATGTATCGGTAAACCCTTTAAAATTTCCTTGCTGTAAAAAATTTCTTAGACCAAGTTCAATCTTTGCGGCGTCGCGAAGAGATGCATGTTGTGCTGCATCTTTTTTTAGACCACGCGCTATTTTATATTGATCGTTGTATTCTGCACAAAGTTTATCAATGTCGTTATCCGCCACATCATTAACCATTTTAACAAGATCACCAATGCCGTGCGTATTTACTGAATAACCAAATTTTAATTCTGCTTCCACCTTATCGCCTTCAGTTACCGCGACGTAACGCATGTTGTCACCAAAGCGACAAAATTTTGCCTGCTGCCAGTCGTGCCATCCGCAGGCTGCACGGGCCCACACGTCGATACTCTTTAAAATTTCTTCATCCTGCCAGTGACCTACGACAACTTTTCTGTTTATTCTCATTCGGCTCATCATAAAACCAAATTCCCTGTCGCCATGGGCGCTTTGATTCAGGTTCATGAAATCCATATCAATTTCATTCCAGGGGATATCACGATTGAATTGTGTATGTAAATGCAGTAAAGGTTTCTGCAGGATCTTTAATCCACCGATCCACATTTTTGCGGGAGAGAACGTATGCATCCATGCAATGATGCCGATACAATTTCTATCCGTATTCGCTTCCTGGCAGATCGCATAGATTTCTTCGGGCGATTTTACCGTTGGCTTAAAGATCACACTTACTGATAACAGTTTTGATGTATCCAGCGACTTAGCTATTCGTTGAGAATGCTCTGCTACTTTTTTCAGCGTCTCATCTCCATACAAATGTTGACTGCCAGTTACGAACCAGAGGGAGGTGCCCCCAGCCCCTGAAGGGGGGTTATTAGAATTCTTCATTTTATTTGGTTAACCGTGATTTTATCGATCTGTTCATCCTAAGTTCCCCTTCAGGGGACAGGGGTTTTATTGCCCGTAATAGCTTCCATCTCCATGCTTGCGATCATAATGTTTTTTTATAAGCGCTTGTTTTAGTCTTGCAACTTTGGGATTTATCTGTTCGGTTAAGAAAGCCATTTTTGCTAATTCCTCCAGCACGGCGGCATTGTAAACCGCTTTCTCAACCGTTTTTCCCCATGCAAACGGTGCATGATTCCCAACCAGGATCATTTCTATTTCTTCGTAAGAAAGTTCATTTTCTTTCAAACAATTCAATATCTGGAAACCTGTCTCGTGTTCGTAGTCACCGGCTATCATGGCATCGCTCATGGGAGCCGCACATGGAATATCATAAACTGTATGGTCAGCATGTGTGGTCCCGTAGTTCGGGATATCTCTCAGCGATTGTGCCCATGCCGTAGCATAGGTTGAATGTGTGTGAACGATGCCACGCATTTCGGGGCAGTGCTTGTATAAAACTGCGTGCGTTTTTGTATCAGAAGAAGGGCGAAGATCCCCATCAATCACTTTCGCATCGAAATCAACGACAATCATTTTTTCAAGAGTAAGATCTTCATAAGGAACACCGCTGGGTTTGATTGCGAAAACACCTAGCTCATGATCGGCAGCACTTACATTTCCAAACGTAAAGATCACCAAACCTAACCTGGGTAATTGCATGTTACCATTGTAAGCAGCCTGCCGGACGTGTGTGTATTTATTCATGATTTAGACTTCTGAAAATGCAGGAGAGGAGAGGGTTTGTTGATTTTTATTCCGCTCATTAGCTGAAGAAGTTTGTTGTTCGATGAAATCACCGAGATCGCTATACTGCCTGTAGCGTTTTGAGTAGATCGAAGTTTTATTGGGATCGGGAAAATATTCTGCATCGAAACCACTTCCCATTGCCGCCATTGCCACTTCTACTTTTGAATGAATACCTGCCGCTGTTGCTGCAAACATTGCCGCACCCGCCGCACAGGTTTGTTCTGATTTGTGAATGCGGATGGACATGTTCATCACATCAGCCATCATCTGCATGATGAAAGGTGATCTTTTTGCAACGCCACCCAAACCGATCAGTCCCCTCACCTGGATTCCTTCGTCGCTAAAACGATCTACAATTTTTTTTGCGCCGAAGCAAGTGGCTTCTACAAGGGCTCTGAACATTCTTGGTGCATCAGTGCCAAGTGTTAATCCTGTAAACCCTCCTTTCAATAATTGATTCGCGTCTGGTGTACGACGACCATTCATCCAATCCACGGCTAATTCCGAGTTTTCTTCCACCGGTAATTCAGTCGCCTGATTACTTAACTCAGAAATGATTTTATCAATTGTTGCATCGATCTTGCCCGATGGTTCATGCATTAAATTTTTTAAGGGCCACGCTAGAATATTTTTGAACCAAGCATATGCGTCACCAAAAGCCGATTGACCAGCCTCTAACCCCATCATGCCGGGAATAATCGAACCATCAACCTGGCCGCAAATTCCTTTCACCAGTTTTCCCTTCATATCATCAGCAGGAGCTACCAACATATCACATGTTGAGGTTCCCATTACTTTACTTAAATAATAAGGTTCAATTTGTCCACCCACTGCACCCATATGAGCATCGAAGGCACCTATTCCAATTGTTACATCGGTCGAAAGCCCTAATCGTTCTGCCCAATGTTGGCTCAGCTTTCCTGCCGGTTTATCAGCAGTGTAAGTCTCTGTAAAAAGTCGTTGGGTAAATCCTGCAAGCAATGGATCTAATGATGAAAAGAATTCATCAGGAGGTAATCCACCAAACTCCAAAGCCCAAAGAGCTTTGTGTCCGGCAGAACAAACGCCGCGTTTTAATGATGCGATGTGTTGACCACCGGTTAATAAAAAGGGAATCCAATCGCAGTGTTCGACCCAGGAGTAGCAGGCCTTTCTTACGTCTTTATCCTGCCGCAGAATGTGAAGCAGTTTTGACCAAAACCATTCCGAAGAATAAATGCCTCCAACATACTTGAGGTAATCTTTACCAAATGTTTTGTTGTGTTCATTGATCTCAGCCGCTTCCTTTACCGACGTATGATCTTTCCACAGCACAAACATTGCATTCGGGTTATTTTCAAATTCAGGAAATAATGCCAGGGGCGTCCCTGTTTCATCGGTTGCCACCGGCGTGGAACCGGTAGTGTCAACAGAAATGGCTTTGATGTTATCCTTAACTGAATTGCCGGTGTTCTTGAGACAATCCCTTATCGTTTGTTCCAACCCTTCTACATAATCAAGGGGATGTTGGCGGAATTGCTGTTTGGCTGCATCACAATATAATCCATCCTTCCATCGGGGATAGAAAAAAACAGAAGAGGCTACTTCCTCACCGGTATAGGCATTTATGATAACAGAGCGAACAGAATCCGTCCCATAATCTATCCCTATAACAAAGCAATCCTTTTTCACCTGAATGATTTATTTATTAGGCAGGCCCAAATTATTACGTGTCAAAATAACAATTAATTATTTAAAACATGAAAAAACTTCTCTAAAAAATGAGATACAGGGGATTATTTAAGGTTGTCAGGGTTAGGGATAAAATTGAGGAAGGCATGGAATTTTGAATTATACCTGCGCCTGTCCAGTTTATAATAAAAAGCTCCTTTTTTGGAGTTTTCTTTTTCTTTTTCCTTTTGCTTTACAAGCAATTTAGTAGATAAAACCTTCCGGCTAAAATTCCTTTTATCGAGCCGGGTATCGTAGATCCCTTCGTAAAGATCATGAAGTTGTGGGATGGTGAATTTTTCGGGCAGCAGTTCAAACAGGATGGGATGTAAAGCGGCTTTGTATTGCAGTCTTTGCTTGGCCTTTTCCACCATTTCGCCATGGTCAAATATCAGTTTGGGGATCTTATCTAACAGGAACCACTCTGCATGATAATCAGTGCTAAGTTGTTTCTCGTATTTATGAATATCGATCAGTGCAAAATAGGCGACCGAAATGGTCCGCTCCATTGTATCCCTTTCAGGATCTCCGAATGCCTGGAGTTGCTCCATATACACACCCTTGAGTCCTGTCAATTGTTTTAATATTCTCGCGGCGGCATATTCAAGATCTTCATTGGCATTTACAAAACCGCCCATGAGACTCCATTTCCCCTTTTCAGGCTCAAAGCCCCGTTGAATAAGAAGAAGCTTCAGGTGTTGCCCGTCAAAACCGAAAATAATACAGTCTACTGCCAGTGGCACCCGGATCTGGTTGGGATAACTTTTCATTTGCGTTTGGTAAGATAAAACTTTATCAATTGTATTATTGACAATTTTGAACGGCTACAAAATTGTAAATATTTCCGAGAAAAAAAAATTGTTATGAGACGGACCTTTCTCCCGGGTTACGCATTGTTGCTTACGGTCATTAAAGCACCAGTTCAAAACGCTGTTCCTTTACCGGCTTTCCAAAAGCGGTTGATGGCTTTTCTTCAGTGAGCTTAAATCCAAATTTTTGATAGAGATGTGCAGAAGCCGGTAACTCATTTGTGGTCCACAAATAGGATGATTTGTATTTGCATTGTTTAAGACGATCCATGTAGAGTTCCATTAGTTTATTTCCAAGACCAATTCCCCTGTATCCCGGCATAAGAATAAAATAACGGAGCTGTGCTGCATCCCCGCGATGCATTAGTAAAAGGAAGCCTACTATCTTATGCTTGTGTTCACAGATCCATACGCGGTCTTTTTCGCCGTCATATTGCTGGTAAAATTCCGCAAGACCCGCGGCGACATAGGTTTCAAACTCTATCCCGTAATTATATTCAGTTTTGTAGAGATGGCCATGCATATAGATCACATAGCCGATATCACCAGGCCTGAGTTCTGTGCGGATTTGTACATCACTTAATTCGATTTTATTTTTCATCGGGTCAAAAATAAAGCTGTTTGTAATTATGATGCATCGGGTAACTAAAGTCAGAAGGACTCTACTATTATAACGACGAGTGGAACTCGCGGCCGGGTGAGTGAAGTGGGTCAACCCGGCAAGGTTGAATGTTGCCTCACAAAGGGTACTTCTCATCAAACTCAATCCCGCTTTCAATCAGCAGGCGTTTGAATTCATCATAGAACGTTTGTTTCTTATGATGCTCTTTTTGATTTCTTACATAATTAATGATCATGTCTCTTTCTCTAACGGAATAGGTGAACGCTCCATAACCTTCCTGCCATGCCGCAAATTTTGGGAAATTGCCATTTGCCTTCATCCACAAGCTGCTGGCAACTTTAGTGTCCTTGACATACTCAGATAAAGAAACCGTTGGATGCAGGTCCGAAAAAATATGAATATGATCTTCTACGCCGTTGATGCGATAAAGTCTGAAATTTTTATTCTTTATTATGCCTGAAATGTATTGATACAATTCTGAGCAATGTGCTTCTGGAATTGTCCGTAAACGATGCTTGGTCCCAAAGACGATCTGGTAATAGACCTGGCGATAAGAGCTCATGTGGGTTTTATGTTTCGAGTAAGTTAGGGCAGTTTCATTTTGCATGGTGAATGGTTCAACCCCTTCGGGGTTGAGGTTTTACTTCGGTGCACCGCGTGATTTTATCACGCGTTAACAATATTTAGCCCTCCGGGCATTATTATCAAGGTCCGCAGCTTTTTAAGTTTCGACGCTGTCTATAACCTATGCAATCCCAATTATTTTATCTCGCGGTAATGATATTTAGCCCTGCATGGTTTGGTGGCTAACAAGAGTAGGTGATATCAAGCTCTGGGCTTTTGACATTGCATCTGCTCTATGCGATCCCTATGATTTTATCACGCGGTAATGATATTTAGTCCTGCATGGTTTGGTGGCCTCACAAGAGTAGGTGATACCAGGCCCCGGGGTTTTGACATAGCATCTGCTCTTTGTGATCCCTGTAATTTTATCACGTGTTAACAATATTTAGCCCTCCGGGCTTTACTATCAGGGTCCGCGGCCTGTGATTTGCCAAGAGTTAGTCCATATGCAAGTCCGAAGGACTTCAATTTAATTGCCGTGAGCAAAGCTCACGGCAACGCAGAATGAGGTAGTTCAACCCTGCAAGGGTTGAATCGAATAGTCCATGTTCGAAAATTTTGAACGCATTCTTGATTATGAGTGATTCTTATATTTTTTGCATTATTGCATATATTCACTGATCAAAATTGCATACTGATGCCGACGTTTCGAAGCGCTGAATGGTTTGGTAAGAGAGATAAAATGGGTTTCATTTATCGAAGCTGGATGAAGAACCAGGGTTTTCCTGAAGATCTTTTTGATGGACGTCCGGTGATTGGCATTTGCAATACCTGGTCGGAATTGACTCCATGCAATGCTCACTTGCGCGATATTGCCGAATGGGTGAAACGGGGAGTGTTTGAGGCTGGCGGTTTCCCACTGGAATTCCCGATCATGTCACTGGGTGAAACTTTATTGAAACCAACGGCAATGCTTTTCCGCAACCTGGCAAGTATGGACGCGGAAGAATCTATTCGCGGTAATCCCATTGATAAAACAACTCCGTCGACCATGATGGGAGCTGCGAGCGTTGACCTGCCAACAATCGTTGTTCCCGGTGGCCCGATGCTAAATGGAAAATATAAGGGACAGGACATTGGCTCAGGAACAAATGTGTGGAAGATGACCGAGGAATTAAAGACTGGAAAGATCTCTTACAAAGATTACACGTACGCCGAAAGCTGCATGTCGCGAAGCCCGGGACATTGCATGACCATGGGAACAGCGTCTACAATGGCTTGCATGGTGGAATCATTGGGCATGAGTTTATCAGGTGCAGCAGCTATCCCGGCAGTTGACTCAAGGAAAAAAGTGTTGGCCCAGTTATCCGGCAGAAGGATCGTTGAGATGGTAAAAGAAGACCTTCGCATGTCAAAAATATTAACGAGGAAAGCATTTGAGAATGCGATCATGGTTAATGCAGCAGTAGGAGGCTCCTCAAATTTTATTATTCATTTGACTGCGATCGCAGGAAGGATCGGTGTTGAGTTGGGTCTTGCAGATTTTGATAAGTTGGGAAGCAAGATCCCTTTGCTTCTTAATCTGATGCCCTCAGGAAAATACTTGATGGAAGATTTTTATTATGCCGGCGGCCTGCCCGTTATCATCAATGAATTGAAATCGTTGTTACACATGGATACGATCACCGTAACCGGAAAAACTCACAAAGAAAATATTGAAGATTCATGCAATTGTTACAACAACGATGTGATCTATCGGTTTGATGACCCGATCGTCAAAGAGGCTGGTATTGTAGTGCTGAAAGGGAATCTTGCGGAAAACGGTGCCGTGATCAAACCATCGGCAGCTACTCCTGCATTGATGCAACATCGTGGAAGAGCAGTGGTTTTTGAAAACATCGAAGAGTATCACGCGAAAGTTGATGATCCCGGTTTGGATATTGATGAAACTTGCGTAATGGTTTTAAAAAATGTTGGACCTGTGGGATACCCGGGCATGCCGGAAGTAGGTAATATGACATTGCCGAAAAAATTATTGGACAAAGGAATAACTGATGTCGTGCGTATCTCCGATGGTAGAATGAGTGGTACAGCTTATGGCACCGTTGTTCTTCATGTTTCACCCGAATCAGCGATCGGCGGAAACCTTGCATTGGTACAAAATGGAGATATGATCGAGCTGGATGTGGTGGGCAAAAAAATTCACCTGGAGGTTTCGGATGAAGAACTTGCAGAGAGGAGAAAAAAATGGATAAAAGAAGAAGTGATTTCTGAAAGGGGTTATGTGAATTTGTACGTGAAGCACGTGATGCAGGCAGACAAAGGTGCAGATCTTGATTTTTTAGTTGGAAGATCGGGAGATAAGGTGAGCAGGGATTCACATTAATGAGTAATGAGTGATCAGTAATCAGCCCTAATAGCTTCGAATGATTTTCGGAGGCTACCCACTACTCATCACTCATTACTGATTAACAGAAAATGAAAAGGAAATTATTTATACAGGCCATTATTATTTCATTTCTGTTTCTTGCTTTGGTTGCGATTGTCTTTTATTGGAATTTTATTTCGTGGAATAAAAGAATGAATGAGCTGGCTGGTGTTCCTCCCCGCCGGTACATTGACCTATCTGGATGGCATACTGTCAATAAATATGAGAGTGAAATAAATTTGTTTCACCTTCTTTTATCGCAGGTTGATAATATCTTCTTAAAAACAATTTATTTGTTAGTTATCCTACAATCAGGTTTTTTGATAAGGAAATTGAAAGTCAAAAATGGAGTTTTAATAATTGGATGGTTGCTGTCGTCATTCATTGGAGGCTTTTTTATTCTAATGGTAAATACATTTCGGGAGTATTTTGTGACTGGTTTGAATCCATACTTGGGGTCCGTCCCGGTTTTTTTCCTTGTATTGCAAATTGTGATCTGGGTTTATTTGAACATGTTTCTTTTCAAAAGGTTGGCTGAAAAGAATTCAAAGCGATGAAAGGATTGCGATCCCGGTAAGTCAGGACAAGCTGCAACGAAAGTTTAATCGGAGTTACTGAAGTTGGTATTATAAAAAAACAACCGTATTATCGTGAGGACACTCATTACTCATTACTCATCACTCATTAAATGACACTGCTTATACTTGCCTTTTGTATTGTTTGCCTGATCCTTTTGATTACGTGGGGTAAGGTAAATCCCTTCCTGGCTTTTTTAGTTGTTTCGATTGTGGCCGCATTGTTACTGGGAATGCCAATCAATAGTATTGCCCAATCTGTGAATAAAGGAATTGGCGATACGTTGGGTTCATTGGTGATCGTGATCGTTTTAGGAGCCATGCTCGGAAAGCTGGTTGCTGAAAGTGGCGCTGCGCAAAGGATCGCTCATACGCTAAGGAATGTCTTTGGATATAAAAATCTTCCCTGGGCGATGTCGCTTACGGGATTTATTGTTGGCATTCCTTTATTTTATAATGTCGGCTTTGTTTTACTGATCCCGATTATTTTTTCTGTTGCCTACAGCTATAAATTGCCACTGGTGTACGTGGGGCTGCCGATGTGTGCTTCGCTTTCAGTGATGCATGGATTCTTGCCGCCACATCCCTCGCCGGTGGCATTGCTTGCTCAATTCCATGCCAACATGGGAATGACTTTTTTCTATGGCATTATGATCGCGATTCCCGCGGTCATTATTGCCGGGCCGCTTTATGCCAAGACATTGAAAAATATAAAAACAAATCCAACAAAGGTTATCAGCATACATGAGATACCTGATGAAAAATTACCGGGCATTGTCAACAGCTTTATTTCATCCCTGCTGCCGGTCATATTGATCGCCGTTACAACGATCGCCACAAGTACTTCCACCAACGACAGCAATTGGAAAACGATCGCTACATTTTTTGCCGAACCGAATATTGTGATGCTGATCACGATCATTATTGCTACATACACTTTAGGCGTTTACAGGGGTCGCTCACTAACTCATGTAATGAACGTGTATGCAGAAGCCGTGAAGGATGTTTCTATGATACTGCTCATCATCGGGAGTGCGGGAATACTGAAACAAATTTTTATTGATAGCGGGGCTGGGAAGGAGATCGCTGCGGCATTGCAGGAGTGGAAGCTGCCGGTATTGCTTTTAGCATGGATCGTGACGGCAGTTCTGAGACTTTGCCTCGGCTCGGCTACGATCGCGGGGATGACAGCTGCCGGAATCATTTACCCACTCAGCTCACAAACGAATGTTGATCCTAACCTGATGGTACTTTCCATTGGTGCGGGAAGCCTTTTTTGCTCGCATGTAAATGATACCGGCTTTTGGATATTCAAAGAGTATTTTGGGATCTCGGTGAAAGATACGTTCCGTTCCTGGTCGGTTATGGAAAGCATCGTGTCGGTTGTGGGGCTCATTGGCGTGTTAGCGATCAATGCGCTGTTGTGATCCCTTTGCAGTAAACTACTTATTCAGTTGACAGGAGTTTTCTGAAATACGATTAAATTCTACATTTAAAGAATCTTTGAAGCATGTTTGACTCAGAATCGGTAATCAGATATGGCGGGTTACTCATAGTGTTTCTCTCGGTATTTTGTCAAACGGGATTATTTTTTTGTTTTTTTATCCCTAGCGGCGGCCTCTTATTTACTGTAGGTGTGTTTGTAGCAACAGGTGATTTACATGAAAATTTGTTTATTGTTTGCCTTGTGTTGACCATGGCATCTGTTTTAGGTAACATTGTTGGATATTGGTTTGGCCGGAAAGCAGGTCCCCAGATCTATCAGCGGGAGGATTCCAGGTTCTTCAAAAGGAGGTACCTTGACAAAGCTGAAACATTTTACAAGAAATATGGAAATATAGCCCTGGTTTCAGGATTGTTCTTTCCTATCGTTCGAACCTTTTCTCCTATTGTGGCCGGGGTGATAAAAGTGAGCTTCTTCCGGGTAATGCTTTTCACATTCATTGGATCTGTGCTTTGGATTTCAACTTTTGTGATAGCTGGTTACCTGGTCGGCATCATGCCATTTTTAAAGCAGTATTTGAAATATATCGTAATAGGAATTATCCTTGGCGTAACGACTCCAATATTAATTGCAATTGTCAGGAACCTTAACAGTACTGACAAGTAAATAAATAACCATTGCAAAAATCAGAATCTCTGAATTGTTGGGTCTCGCCTAAATTGGCTGCCAACACAAAAAGTATTGCGAGATAAAATCGGAATTGCAAGTTTACTTTATTGCCTTCTTAAATGTAAATGAAACTAACAATTTATTTTAGAATCAAATTTCATCTTACTTTAGTCTCCAAATTGTACTTGATGAAAATTGTAAATCTCCTAACCGGTCTGTTCTTAATTTTATTTATTTCTGCATTTACAAAAAAAAGCGTTGTGAAAAATGTTCAGCAAAACCAGGATAGCATTATTGCCAAAGGAGCCGTATTGAAAAAAGTATCGGATCAGTTCAGTTTTACTGAAGGCGCATCGGTAGATAAAAATGGTAATGTATTTTTTACCGATCAGCCCAATGACAAAATATGGAAGTATGATACAAAAGGAAAGCTTTCTGTTTTTTTGGATAAGACCGGTCGTTCTAATGGAACTTATTTCGATCGTAAGGGAAATTTATTGACCTGCGCCGACGAAAAGGATGAATTGTGGTCAATTGATCCAAAAGGAAAAGTAACCGTATTGCTTAAAGACTTCGACGGACACCGTTTCAATGGACCCAATGACCTGTGGGAAGATCTGAAGGGTGGCATTTATTTTACTGATCCTTATTATCAACGTCCTTACTGGGACCGAACCACTCCTGATATAAAAGGTGAGAAGGTCTATTATTTAGCAAAGGGAGAGAAGCACGCTGTTGTAGTAGCTGATGATCTTGAGCAGCCCAATGGTATTGTCGGCACACCTGATGGAAAATTTTTGTATATAGCAGATATCAAAGCCGGCAGAACTTATAAATATGCCACCAATGCAGACGGGAGCTTGTCCAATAAACAACTTTTTTGTGAGCTGGGTTCAGACGGAATGACACTGGATAATGAGGGCAATGTTTATCTGACCGGTGATGGTGTTACCGTGTATGATAAAGAAGGAAAGAAGATCGAACATATCAAAGTCCCTTCTCAATGGACGGCCAATCTTTGTTTTGGAGGTAAAAATAAAAATGTCTTGTTCATCACTGCTTCTGAATCTGTCTATACGATAGAAATGAGAGTGAAAGGAGTGGAGTAAAGACATAGAAATCCATTTGCGCATTTGATCAAGCCACTTCATCTATGATGAGATTTTATAGACCATGTCTGTTGGTTTCCCTCGTGTTTGTTGCGACCATACTTTCCGGATGCCCTCCGCTCAATTACAAAATTTATACGCGAAATACAACCGTTGACTCAGCCCGCCTTACTTTGATATATGACGTTAACGATAATCCGTCAGACACCACTATTAAAGTGAGATCAAAGAATCAGATACTGGCAATTAATAAAAAAACCATATCACTTTTAGACGATACCCTTATCGCTTATGCGGATAGCGGAAAAATTACCCTGGTAATTCCGCCCAAATCAACCGTGTTCTTGACTGACATTATAAAACCAGTTTACATCTCCGGTGACAAATTCTTAATTATCGAATATCCTGGCAGATCAGACACAATAGCGGCAAACTACCCTTACCGGCGTTTAAAAGGTTTCAGGCAGAAAAGCGATCCATCCTACAATTATTTCTATCGCACAATTGTTTACTATGATATTAAATAGATAAAGCTGACCGCATTCTGCTATTTTAAGACAGTAACAGAACGAATATCTTTCCGGTTTTTCACAGGCATTACGTCACTATTTCTATAACAATCTTCATTTATAGTTGCCAGCTTTGACGGTGAAAGCCTGTCACCTAATCCATAGAATTGCTGAAAGCTCATAATCAATGGACGCCATTTATCCGGATCGATCCTGTTGTGATAACCTTCCATCAAAATATTTTCCTCCACATGCACCCGCGTAACTTTTAATTCAATAGTGGCTATTTTTCTTTTTAGTTCATCATTATCATCAGCGATGTAATGTACCGATGCCAGTTTTGTTTCCATATTTACAGGACATTCTAACACACCGGGCGCCAGGACGGTTGCAGAAACTTTTGGAGTAACCCCGGCAATTTGAAATTTATCCCTTTCATGTCGATAACCTCTTTGTTGCTTGTATTCCGGCACAGGATTGCGCCCCGTTGTTAATGCCAGTTTGTTGACAACTCCGGCCTGGTAGACGGAAGGCAGATTGATCACACACTCTTTTGTTCGTAAAATATTTTCTGCTGTTTTTGATGCGGTGCCAATCCCTATCACGCAGCGCCAGCTAAGCCAGAATACCGAAGAAATAGGTGCAAGGTTATAGGAGCCATCTTCATTTACAGTACTCACCAGGATCACCGGCGTTCCAAAATATAAGATCGCCGGATCGATTGTTCGATGCATAATTGACTATTTATTGTAGGAACAAAATTGTTATTTATCAGGGTTTTCAAAAACCCGTTTCTTGCGATGTTTTGAGTAGAATGTAGACTAAGGGATAAAGAATATAGAATAGAATAAATGATTATTCCGGTTTCAATAATTCACTGTTAAGTATCGTTTTTTGCTGCTTCAGTAAATAACCATCGCTCATCCTTGTTGTGGGTGTTTTAAATTATTTAATATTCAATTGTCGTGGTTTCAACCAATGACGGCTTTATGAGTCAATGACTATATGTACCATGTATGAATAAATCTTTGAAGACATGTACCTTACTGATCATTCTATTCCTGGCTCATATCTTTTCTTTCGGACAAGCCTCTGATTTTTTCATCACAAACGGCGACAATGTTTCTGAAGTAACCTGCGGAGGCGTTTTGTTTGCTCCTCATTTCAACCAGAATTTTATAGCAACAAACAAGGGCTCCGCTTTTTTTGATAAGCAGATCGATCTTACAAAACCTTTCAATACCAGCTTTACAGTGGATATGATCGATAATTTGGGAGAGGATGGAGGCGCTTTTGTATTTCAGTCCGATCCTCAAGCGATCGCTGATGGACTGAACAGTCTTGGAGTCAATAGTATTTATCAATCGGTCGCAGTTACGTTCGATGCTATCCAAAATAAGGATCAGAATGATCCCGTGTTTGATCATATCGCCATCCAGATTCATGGAGACCTTGATCATTCTTCAGCTGATAACCTGGCAGGCCCTGTTTCAATTGAACCGTATTACACAACCGGGCCGTATGCCATTACCTTTAGGCACTTAGTTACAGTTGACTGGAACCCGGCTGCGAAAAAACTTTCTGTTTTTATTGATAACGTTTTGGTTCTTTCAACAGTGAATGACCTTGTACAAACTGTTTTTGGTGGCAACCCTATTGTCTATTGGGGATTCTCAAGTTCCAACACACAGCTCACCTGGTATCCTGCTGATTCAGATATTGATTGGGGGCGACTGTATTTTTATTTTGGACAGATCCTTACAAGGATCGATCGCAAGCCTGAAGGAGATTCCTGCTTTGCGGGCCCGGTCCAATTCATCGATAGCTCTATTTATTCATCTGGCAATGGCGCTGATCCTCTTTCCTTTGTGAGTTGGTATTGGAATTTTGGTGACGGTTCTATCTCAACCGACCGAAACCCTCCACCGCACCAGTATCCGGGGCCGGGATCATATACTGTGCGGTTTGCGATCACAAATTCTTCCGGCTGTGCTTATGATACGCTGGAAGAAAAAATAACGTTGGGCTCGCCGCCAAAACCAGATTTCACCGCATTCCCGCTGTGCACCAACACCAATATTCATTTTACTGACAAAAGCAGCGTAGATGTCGGTATCCCGGTTGCGTGGACGTGGCGGTTTGACAACGGAATGACAAGTATCGACAAGGACCCGGTCACGCAATTTTTGACAACAGGCTCTCACGATGTATCGTTGACAGTGCAGACTGAATTTATTTGCAGGGCAGATACGACCATCACACTTATGATTGGTGAAAAACCACTGGCCGATTATTCATTTACCAAAGATTGCTTTGGTAATGCGCAGTATATGTCAACTCTTGCAAATTCAGTCACGGTTGACAAATGGCAATGGGATTTTGGAGACGGTCGTTTTTCACGAGAAAAGGATCCATCGCATTATTTTGAAAAGGATAGCAGCTATACAACAAGGATGTGGGCCGTTGCCGGAGATTGTACTTCCGATACGATCTCAAAAACGGTTGCTATCACCAAGGTTCGTGCTTTCGCTGGAAATGATACGATCGCGGTCGTTAATCAACCGATTCAATTGAATGCATCGGGAGGATCAAATTTTGAATGGACACCTCATGATTTTTTGAGCAATGCATTTATTGCCAATCCTATTGCAACACTATCAAGAGATCAAACTTATATTTTGAGTGTACAAAATGACGAGGGCTGCGAAGCAAAGGATACGATCAAAATAAAAGTGTATGAGCATTTGGAAATTTATGTTCCTTCTGCATTTACACCCAATGGCGATGGACGGAACGATGTACTTCATATCGTTGCGCCGGGTTTAAAGCAATTATTTTATTTCAGGATCTATAATCGCTGGGGACAAACCGTCTTTGAAACGAAAGACCCCCTGAAGGGGTGGGATGGAAGGATTAATGGGCAGTTGCCCGAGACAGGAGTATATGTATGGATAATGAAAGGTGTTAATTACTTAGATGATCTTGTTGAGAGAAAGGGAACTGTAACCTTGATAAGATGAGACGACACCGATGTTGAGTCAACCCTGATCTCCAGGGTTGTTTTATTGACTTAAAAAATATGAACCGTACAAGACATTTAAAGAATGCTATAAACATTTTTCTTGTATGTCTTGTATGCCTGTATGGTTAAAAAAACAACCTACGGTGCTAAATGGGATAGTTTTACCAGGCATCGCGACCACTATCACATTAAATCATCCCGCCTGGTGTCTTTGTTTTAGATTTTCTTTGAACTTCTTTTTTATTTCTTGTTTTTTGGAGAGATATGTTTGGAATTGGCTGCTTGTGAGCACATCTTTTAATTCATTATCTTTTGCTTTGTCATTGTCTGTTATTTCTTTCATCTTTTCGCTTTTAGGCATTGAATTGGCTTTCAGTGCATCCATCTTCTTCGCGTACTTAAGATTGATATCACGCACAGCTGGTAGTTGCTCATCTGTTAAATTCAAATTGATCCTCATCCACTCGGTCAGCTTAGCCGACCGTTCGGCTGCATCACCCATCCTTTGCGCTGAAGCGCTGATGGAAAATAATAGCGAGAGAGCGGCGAGAAAGCAAGTGAGGACGATCTTTTTCATTTCTAAAAATTGCGATTGAACTGCATGGAATGATTACTGCCAATCCCAAAGCACAACGACCCATTTGGTTTCGTCCGAGACGAACGTATTTATTTCTTTAAAGCCAACTCTTTTATGTGCTTTCAGAGAGCGCAGGTTAGTGCTTGCAATTTCTGTAATTGCAAAATCGTATTTAGAATGGTAATAGGCCCTGTATGCACCGTAACAATGATCCAGGACACCCTGTCCCCGGTAAGCTTTATCAACACAAACCTGTCCGACCACTAAATAATTGCATTCTGAAATTTTTTTTCCGTTATAAGAAACAGTATCGAACAATTGAAACATAGGAATTAACACAGGTATATCGGACCGACATTGTTTTGTCATCGCCAGCAAGTAACCTATCACCTTTTCATTGTCTTTCGCGATAACATGTCGCTCCTGGTCATTGAGCTTTGCTAGCTGGTCATAAGAATGGTCCACTGTTACAAATCCCTCGCTTTGTATTTCATCTTTTGTTAAGCTGGCAGCAAGATTTATTTTTTGTAAGCTTAATATTCCCTCTAGGTCAATTTTTGAATTTGCCGTAGTGTAAATGATCATGTGATGTTATGGCTATTTCATTACAATATAACCAAACCTCTTAATAAATTTCGGTTCATCAACAGATAACGAAAAACACGCCACAACAAAAAAGCAAAGCCAGCATAATGAGCTTAAACATCATGCTGGTGTCTTAATCAGATAACTATTTTATACTTGCTTATTGGCCGAGTACTTTGTCAACCGGGATAATGTTGAATTTGTCGTCGGAGATCACGCTGCCCAGGTTTGCGCCTGCCAGGTTTAGTGCCGTTCCTTCTGCCGTTTTTACCCCAGATTGTGCCAGGCTTGCCGCATCCTTCTTACCGGGAATAATGTGACCCTTTAGAAGATTGGCTAAATTGCTGACGTTGGACGTCAGGCCGCTCATAGCGCTGGATGTTAGCCCGCTTAGTGCTTCATTGGTGGGAGCGAGGAGTGTGAACGGTTTCTTCAATGCCCCTCCTAACAGGTTACCTAGCCCCGGCGTTTGTAAAAGACTGGTGAGTTGAGAAAGATTTGGCACTTTCCCGAGTGAAGACATCAGGGAAGAACCTGTTTTGAGAAGGTCTGCACCTGAACCACAACGAACGCTTGCTACACTTAATAACAGTGCAACCAGCAAAACATGAATGCTTAGTTTTTTCATGTCAAGTTTATTTAAGATTAAAGAATGGTTTTGGAGTTCGGGTTCCTGTTGGCTACAATAAATGTAGAGCAAGAATGTGGTCAAATAATTATTTGAAACCGGAAACGTGCCAAATGTTATAAAATCGTTTCAGTTTTATGCTGCATCGGATTTTTTCTATCGGGATATTTCAACCACTAACTATGATGTGGTCGTAAATAATTCTATTTTTTCATCTCTTCCTTTCAATTCATTTTCTCCCATGCTTTTTATTTGAATGAGAGGACTAAGTTTTTTTACCAGGTCGGCTGATATGAGGATGTCGACTTTATATTGATTGCAGAGTCCCTGGATACGGGCTGTTGTATTCAACACGTCCCCGGTAAAAACTATTTCTTTTTTGATCACACCGATCTCGCCCGTGGTTACCTTGCCGCAATGAAATCCCGCTTTGAATTGTGGCAACAAACCAAAATTCTCCTGATACTTTTCGGTTTGCCTGGCGATAGCGGCTTTCATTGCGAAAAAGCATTCAATGCAATTGTTGTTTGCGAGCCCCTTCTTAAGATCCCATGATACGATCATTTCATCGCCGGCATATTGGTAAATTTCTCCTGAATATTTAATAACCGGTTCAGAAAGGTCCGCGAAATATTCTCTAAGCATTTCAAAATACCTGACATGGCCTAAATTTTCGGCGATCGTGGTGGAAGATCTCATGTCAAGGAACATGTAGATCCTTTCCTCCTGGACAGGTCTGTGATATTTTCCGGTGAAAAAATTATTGAGCGCCTCATGCCCGATATTCTCACTGACTTCAGTATAAAATTGGGAGACGAGAATAGCTGCAACCATATACAACAGAACACTAAGAAAAGAGTAATCAGACATGAAGGCCCAAACATTACTCCAAACCTTTTGACTAAAAAGAGACGCTCGTAATTCAACAAAATTGGCTGCAAGAGAAAGAATGGTTGTGAACAATAAAATGATGGCCAGGTAGATGGCCGATTTGTAAAAAATTTTCTTACTAAAACTCTTTTGCGCAAACCATTTATTGAAATAGAATATTTCAAGCGTTCCGATGAATAACCCCGTGATGAGAGCAGCAACAGGGGTTATAAAAATATTCCTTGTAAAATTGTAAGGATTCCCGGTGGAAGGGTAGTGGTCAAGCTCTCCAAGAAGTCCTTTTTCCAGCAGGGTATAAATTATGCTGAAGACAAGCCATATGATGCCAAAGGGGATGATCCGTAAACTATTTCTTTTGGTTTTCGGTGACAGCATAAATATTTCCGGTTGGATAAACCTAATACAGCATTTTAAAACTACTTAATAAAAAAGTAAACTTCGCTTCTTCTGTCATGCTTTATAAAACCAAGCAAACTTCAATTTAAAAAATCGATTGACCGTTTTTGAAAACTGTATATTGAAATTGATCAATTCCTTTCTTCTTTGTTAACGAGATGAAAAATCGAAAGACTTATTTCTACTGGATTGTGATCGTGATCTGTGTTATGCGAGCAAACAGCCTATCTGCACAAGACACAGCGATGGTGGCGGCGCAGGACACAACAATGGCAAAAAGCAAGTGGCATTTTTTACTCGAGCCTTATATGATGTTTCCCAATATGCATGGCACAACCGGCCTGGGTGGCTTGCCTAATGCACAGCTCGATGAAGATCCAGGGGATATTTTTAAGAATCTTCAATTCGGTGCTATGTTCTATGCGGAAGCAAATAAGGGATTTTGGACGGTCAGTTCTCTTTCCAGCACATTGGGATCCTAAGCTTAGAATTCCACGTGGACAAGTTGTCGCG
>JADMIO010990996.1_pt1 | contig 89582 bp, 60 predicted proteins | sample 8958161 | NCBI WGS metagenome assembly JADMIO01 (sample SAMN16585339, study PRJNA669376) | soil metagenome | isolation source: Crop rotation soil | place: USA: Cullars Rotation, Alabama | collected 2011
CGACAACTTGTCCACGTGGAATTCTAAGCTTAGGATCCCAATGTGCTGGAAAGAAGAACGACATCTCGGATCTGTTGCAACAAAACCCGACGGCCATCTTCATCAATCCTGTGAACTGGGAAGGCATCCGCGGCTCGCTCATCGAAGCGAAACGGAAAAACGTCCCGGTAATCGTCGTCGACGCGCCGGTGAGCGATCCGGACCTCGTGCTGTGCCAGGTGGCGAGTGACAACGTCGAGGCCGGGCGTCTCGCTTGCGAGGCGCTGGCGAAGGCGAATCCCAACGCGAAGATCGTCATCTTGCACCTGAGCGTGAACAAGGCCTGCATCGAGCGCGTGGACGGGTTCAAGGCGGAAATGGCGAAGCATCCGGGGATGAAGATTCTCGATACTCAGGAAGGCAAAGGAAGCGCGGAGGGGGCGCGACCCGTGATGGCGGATTTGCTTGGGCGCTTTCCCGAACTCGACGCCGCTTTCCCCATCAACGATCCGAGCGCCCTCGGCGCCATCTCCGCGATCGTTGCAGCCGGTCGCAGCGGCAAAGTAACGGTTGTCACCGTGGATGGGTCGCGCGATGGCGCATCGGCGATCCTGGACGGAAAGCTTCATTCCACTTCCGCCCAGTACCCGCGGGAAATTGGCCGGATCGCAGCGGAAAAGGCTTACGAGCATCTCGCCGGGAAGCCGGTCGAGAAGGACATCAAGGTGCCCGTGAAGCTCATCACCAAGGAAAACGCGGCCACCATCCTCGAGGCGAAATAATGGACGAATTCCTGATTTCCCTGCACGACATTCGAAAGCGCTTTGGCGGGGTGGTTGCTCTCGGCGGGGTGGATTTCGATCTTCGCCCCGGCGAGATCCACGCACTGCTCGGCGAAAATGGCGCAGGCAAATCGACGTTGATCAAAGTCATCGGAGGAATTCATCCGCCGGACCATGGCGAGATTCGCTGGCGCGGCGAACCGGTACAGATTCGCAGTGTGGCGGACGCGAATGCGTTGGGCGTTCGCGTGATTCACCAGGAGCTGGCGCTCGCCCCGAATCTGTCCATCGCCGAGAATATTTTCCTTGGCCGCGAGCCGTCACGTTTTGGGCTGCTGCAACGCGGCCAGATTTTCAAGGATGCCGCGCGGTTGTGCGACGAACTCGGCCTGCGCGAGTTGGGCGACGTTCGCCAGCGGGTGTGCACGCTCAATGTGGCCCGCCAGCAGCTGGTGGAAATCGCGCGTGCACTCGCTGGCAATGTGCGGGTGCTCGTGCTCGACGAGCCCACGGCCGCGCTCAGCGAGGCGGAAACGAGGGCTCTTTTTGCGAAGCTGCGTGCCTTGCGCTCGCAGGGCGTGGGCATCGTGTACATCTCGCACCGGCTCGATGAAATCCGGCAACTCGCGGATCGGATTACTGTTTTACGCGACGGAAGAAGCATCGGCACGCAGCCGGCGGCGAATCTCAATACGCATCAACTCATCAAGTGGATGGTGGGACGCGAACTGACCGAACATTACCCGCGACCGCCGCATGTTCCGGGTGAAGCGGTTCTGATGGTGCGCGGCCTCGGGGGTCCCGGAGTTCACGATGTGAGCTTTACGCTGCGCGCGGGGGAGGTCCTGGGGCTCGCCGGTCTCGTCGGTGCCGGACGCACGGAACTGGCCCGCGTGCTCGCGGGAATCGTTCGCGCCACTGCAGGTGAAATCCTGATCGACGGAAAACCGACGCGCCTTCGAAATGCGGCCGATGCGCGCAGGGCCGGAATCGTGCTGGTCCCGGAGGACCGCAAGGCCGAGGGGCTGGTGATGACTCAGACCCTGGGCTTCAATCTCGCGCTGCCCTGGACGGGTCAGTGGGCTCGCGGCATCGTGCCGGATCGGGCAATGCGCGCTGCGATCATCGAGCGGGCGGTGAACGGCTTCGGCATCAAGGCCGCCGGTCCCGAGGCGATGATCGGCACATTGTCTGGTGGCAATCAGCAAAAGGTCGTTGTCGGAAAATGGATGGAGCGCCCGCCGAAGATCCTGATTCTCGATGAGCCGACCCGCGGCGTCGATGTCGGAGCGCGCGAGGAGATCTTCAAGATGATCGGGCGCATGGTTGCACAGCGCATGGCTGTGCTGCTGATCTCGTCGGACCTTCCCGAGGTGATGAATCTCTCTCATCGCCTTGCGATCTATCGCGACGGGAGGATCGTTCGCGAAGGTGCTGCGTCGGAATTTACCGCGGAAGAGATCATGACCGATCTCACACACGGCATCGAACAGGTACGAACCCTTGCCGCGTGAAATCGATTCGACCACTTCTGCCGTTGCTCGGTGCCATTGTCCTGCTCCTCGTGGTTTTCACTTTTGCCGTGGGGGAGGGCCGGTTTCTAACGGCGAGTAACATCCTCGACCTGGTTCATCAGATCTCGATCAACGCGATCCTCGCGTTCGGGCTGACGCTCGTGATCCTGATCGGCGGGATCGATCTCAGTGTTGGTGCGGTGCTTGCGCTGGCCGGTGTCGCCACGGTGTGGGCCCTGGGCTGGAACGGCACGCTCGCCGGGCTGTTCGTCGGCCTTGGAGCTGCCGCTGTGCTGGGTGCGGCGAACGGCGTATGCGCGGCAAAGACACAAATGCCGCCATTCATCATCACGCTCGCGACAATGATGATCGCCCGCGGCATGGCACAGCGATTCAATGAGAATCAGCCGCTCCGGATCCCGAACGATCAGAGTCTCTTCCTCGCAATCGGGAATGGGAGGATCGGCGACTGGCTCCCATTGCCCGTTGTGATCATGCTGGTGGTCTTTGTCGTGTGCTCCGTGCTGTTGCATTCGACGCGGTTCGGTCAGCACCTCTTTGCCATTGGGGGTAATCGGGAGGCAGCGCGTTTCACCGGCATCGCTATCGAGAGGCACGAGATCGTTGTTTATGTCATCTGTGGGATCTGCGCGGGGTTGGCGGGGATGATTGGCGTCTCACAGCTTTACTCTGCCGAGCCTTCCGCAGGGATCGGTTTCGAACTCAACGCGATCGCTGCGGTGGTCGTGGGCGGCACGAGTTTTTCCGGCGGGATCGGCTCGATGCCCGGCACCTTGCTCGGCGCGATCATCATCGGGATTCTCGACAAGGGCCTCAACCAGGCAGGCGTCCATTTCTCGATGCAATCGATCGTCAAGGGCGCGGTGATTCTGGCCGCCGTCGGCTTTGACGTGCGCAGGCGTCGCGCGTCGTAGGCCATCCATATCAAAAACATGAAACCATACATCCTCGCTCCAATCATCCTTGTTTCCGCCTGGACCACTCACGCGCACGCGCAGGCAGTGCAGCCCGAGCCGCTGAAAGACAAGACGCTCGTCGTATGGGCAGCTCCGGCGAATCTCGAAAATCGCGGAGGAAGCGCGCTCACCATCGACGATCAGCGCGGGCGATTCGACGGCATCGTATTCGGGGAACTCACACCGGCAAAATGGATGCCGGGAAGCGATATGTTCAGCCGCACGCAGAAAAAGCAGGACTGGCCGGCTGAGACGGGGGGCCCGAATTCCTTCGCACAATTGGCCATCGTATACCGGGGAAAAAAGATCACCATGTTCCGCAATGGCGAGCGACTCACGGAGTACGACATGGGCGGATCTTCGCAGGTCTTTGGGCCGCACGCGATGGTGATCATGGGACAGCGTCATGAGCGCCAGATGGATAAAAGCCACTTTGCTGGGACGATCGATGATGCGCGAATCTACGACCGCGCGCTATCGGCGGAGGAAATCCGTGCGCTCAAGCCGAATGAAGCATCCGGCGCTCAGCCGTGGGCATGGTGGACGTTCGATCAAGACGCAAAGGAACGCACGGGTCGTTATCCGAAGACGGAACTGACGGGTGGCGCGAAAGTAGAAGGGGGCAAACTCGTGCTCGACGGCAAGAACGGGAACCTCGTCGCAACCACGGGGATCGAACCGGTCTTCACAGCTGAAACACCCGCGCGCCCGGCGAACCCGCCGCCGGAATGGCCGACTTATCATCTCGCCCATCCCGGGCCTGGCACCGCCATGCCCGGCGATCCGAATTGCGCGTTCTTTTGGAAGGGACGCTACCATCTCCACTACATCTACGCGAACCAGGACGGATTCGTATTCGCGCACGTTTCGAGCGACGACATGTTGCACTGGAAATGGCATCCTACCACGCTGACGCCGACGACCACCCACCACGGAATGTTCAGCGGAACGGGTTTCTTCACGAAGGAGGGACGTCCGGTGATCATCTATCACGGCCAGGGCTCCGGACGGAACCAGATTCAGATCGCCGAGGACGACGTGCTGGAAAAATGGAGCAAGCCGATGGCGCTCGAACCGAAGATCCTGCCGGGGCAGGACGCGAGCAAGATCGCCAATTGGGATCCGGATGCGTGGCTGGACGGTGACACTTACTACGCACTCTCCGGAGGCGTTCCAGGCAGCGGAAAACCCGCGACGCTCTTCAGGTCGCCCGATCTCAAAAACTGGGATTACCTCGGGCTCTTCCTCGAGAAGGACATGCCCGACGTGCGCCCCGACGAAGACATTTCCTGCCCGAATTTCTTCAAGATTGGCGCGAAGCACATGCTGCTTTGCATCAGCCACAATAAAGGCTGCCGCTACTATCTTGGCGAGTGGAAGAATGAAAAGTTCTCGCCGGATTTTCACGCGCGGATGAACTGGCACGGTCTGGATTGCTTCGCGCCCGAGAGCCTTCTTGCCGCGGACGGGCGCCGTGTCATGTGGGCGTGGTGTCATCTCAATCATGTGCAGAGCGGGGTCCAGTGCCTCCCGCGCGAATTGAGCCTGCCGGAAGACGGCGTGCTGCGAATCAAGCCGCTGCGCGAACTCGAAACATTGCGCTATGACAGCAAGTCGGAGGACGGCTTCACGCTTGGCGATGGCGCTACGCGAACCCTCGCGCAAATCTCCGGCGACACACTCGAACTCGGCGCGGAAATCGTGCCAGGAAGCGCGACGGAATTCGGCGTGAACGTTTACGCCGACGCTGAGGGCAAAGGCGGCCTGCCCATTACCATCAAGCCTACCGCCAAAACACTTCAGGTGGGACCCACGACGGCGCCGTTCGAACTCAAAGCCGGCGAGAACGCCAGGATCCGCGTCTTCCTCGACAAGAGCCTGGTCGAAGTCTTCGTGAACGACCGCCAGGCCGTGGTGCTGAACCACAAATACGCTGTGGAGAAACAGCGCGTGAATTTCTTCAGCAAAGGCGGAGACGCACAGGTGAAAAGCGTCACCGGCTGGAAGATGAAATCAATTTACTAGCTCGTCCGCTGGGGCGATTGTCAGCCCTGTCCGCGGCGGATGCTCCGGCAGCGCCGGCGCCGTGGACGATCCGCTCAGGCGGACCGCCTCGGATTGCGTCTCAAAACATGAGTCACAGATCCCGTGGGTCACACGCAGATCGGAGTGGTGCGCGAGATACTCTTCGATCTGGCTCCAATAGTTCCCGTCGTCGCGCACGCGCTTGCAGTAAGCGCAAACGGGCAGTAATCCACGCAGTTGCTTTACTTGGGAGAGCGCTTCGCCGAGCTTCTGATTTGTTGCAAGCAGGGCGGTATTGCTTTCGAGGAGCTGCTGCTGGCTCCGGCGCAAGGCGCTGAAGGCTTCATCGCGCTGGCGGCGGCTGAGACACGCGTTCGAGTGATAGCGAACCCGGGCTACGAACTCGAGCGGCTCGGGCAGTTTTACCAGGTAATCATTTGCGCCGAGCGAAAACGCGAGGCTCTTGGTTTCCGGGTCCTCTTTCGATGAAAGCACGATGATTGGCGTGCCTTTCGTCGTGGGATTCGCGCGAAAGCGGCTCACGAGCGCTAGTCCGTCAATACCGGGCATCACAAGATCCTGAAGGATAACGGTAGGGCGGACGTGCTCAGCGGTGGCGATTGCCTCGTTCGGATCGGCACAGTAGTGAAGCATGAGGTTGTGCTCATTGGCGAGGAAACGACGGAGCACCTCGGCGACGAACGGTTGGTCATCGACGAGAAGGACAATTCCGAATTCTTTTGGGGGTTTGGCATCGAGGTGAATGGTTGTGTTCATAGATTTTTGTGGTTAAGCAGTTGCGGAGATTCGAAGGTGCCGGATGATTGCATCCGCGATGTTTGCCAGGGGCAGCACTTCCGCCACTGCGCCAAGTTCGGCGGCGGCCTTCGGCATTCCATAGACGGCCGAGGTGGCGCGGTCCTGGCCGATTGTGTGATGCCCGGCGTCGTGCAACGTCTTGAGGCCCGTCGCGCCGTCGCGGCCCATTCCGGTGAGGAGGACGCTGATTACTTCCCCGCGCCAATGCTGCGCCACGCTTTCAAAAAAAACATTCACCGAGGGACGATAGGAGTAATTGGCAGGTTCGACGGCGTAGCTGAGCCGGCCGCCGGGCTGGAGGATGAGGTGGTCGTTCGTACCGGCGACCAGCACGACGCCCTCTTCCGGCACGTCGCCTTCCTTTGCGACGCGCACCGGCAATTTCGAAACATCATTGAGCCAACCCGCGAGGCCCGATGCAAACTGCGCATCGATATGCTGCACGATCACGACGGCTGCCGGAAAGTCAACAGGCAGGCCGCTCAGCAGCTTTACCAGCGCCGCAGGCCCGCCGGCGGACGCGCCGACCGCGACGAGGCGCCGCGCGCATTCTTGAGACCGCGGCTCGGGCTCGGCGGGCTCCGATGGCTCACCGATGAACTTCGCTGTCGCGTCGATCTTGTAGAGAAATGCCGCCGCGCCCTGCGCTCCGCCGTTGCCGCCGAGTGTCGGCGTCTGGACGGCATCGAGCGCCCCCGCGCCCATGGCCTCGAAAACTTTCGCTGCGTTTCCATCAACGGTCGCTGTCACCACGAGGATCGCACACGGGCTGGCCGCCATGATCCTTCGCGTCGCTTCCACGCCGTCCATGCCAGGCATGATGAGGTCCATGAGCACGAGGTCGGGCCGGTCCTGCTGGCAACGTTCGACAGCTTCCGCACCGTCACGCGCCGTCCAAACCACCTCGTGCTTTGACGAGGAGATGAGGACGCGCCTCATTACTTCCACGGCCATGGGCATGTCGTTGACGATGGCGATTCTCATGGCTCTCCGATCAGGTCCGCGACCGATGAGATGAGGCTCTCGTCGTGGAAACTGCCTTTGGTCAGGTAATAGTCCGCTCCGGCTTCGAGTCCACGCGCGCGATCTTCTTCGCGGTCCTTGTAGGAAACGATCATGACGGGTTTCGATTTGAGGTTTGGGTCGCGGCGGATGAGCGAGACCAGTTCGATGCCATCGAGCCTCGGCATATCCACGTCGGTGATGATGAGATCGTGCTCGCCTGTGCGGACTGCATTCCAGCCATCCATTCCATCGACCGCGATCTCGACCTCATAGCCGCGTGCTTCGAGGAGCTTGCGCTCCAGTTCGCGGACGGTGAGCGAGTCGTCCACGACCAGCACGCGCTTGCGCCGCCGGGCTTCGCTGGCTGCGCCGCTGCGCTGGACGTTGTTGAGGCGGCCCGCGGCGCTGAGCTTTTCCACGGAGCGCAAAAGGTCTTCCACGTCGACGATCAGCAGAGGCGTCCCGTCATCGGTGAGCGCCCCGGCGCTGATGTCCTTGATCTTGCCGAGGCGCGAATCGAGCGGCTGCACCACGAGTTCGCGCTCACCGAGGAACCGATCGACGACGAGCCCGCAGCGACTGCCGCGATCACCGATGACCACGACTGGCAGTTCGTCGCCGACGATGGAGGTCTCGCCCTTGTCGAAAATCTGGTGCGTCGTGACCAGGCCTATGCGCTGATCTTCCATCGCGAAATGCTGCCGGCCTTCGAGCGCCTCGATCTTCCCTTTCGCGAGTTTCAGCGTACGTGTGATCGCCGCGAGCGGAATGCCATAGGGTTCGCCGGCAATCTCGACCACGAGTGCGCGCAGGACGGAGAGTGTGAGCGGAAGCTGGAGCTGGATGGTGGTCCCTTTGCCGAGTTCCGACGAGGTGCGCAGGGTGCCCCGAACCTGCTTCATCGTGTCCTGCACCACGTCGAGCCCGACGCCGCGACCTGAGATCTCGGTCACGCTTTCCTTCATCGTGAAGCCGGGGAGGAAAAGAAACTCGAGCAACTCTGTGTCGCTCATTTTCGCAGCGGTCTCGGCATTGGTCAGCCTCTTCGCGATGACCGCGCGGCGAACGGCCTCGATGTCGATGCCGCGGCCGTCGTCGCGCACAGTGATGACGAGCATGCCCGCGCTGTGCCGGGCTTCGAGCGAGATGGTGCCTTCGCGCGGTTTGCCGGCGGCGACGCGCTCCTCGGGTAATTCGATGCCGTGGTCGAGGGCGTTGCGAAGAAGATGATTCAGCGGCGCCTCGAGCTTTTCGAGGATGTCGCGATCGACCTGCGTCTGCTCTCCCACGATATCGATGCGTACTTCCTTGGCGAGCGACCGCGAGATGTCGCGGATCATGCGGGGAAAGTTGTGTGCTGAGTCGGCGAACGGGCGCATCCGCAATGCGAGCGCCTCATCATAGAGGCGGTGCGAAAGATTACCGGTGCGGCGATCGAACATTTCCAGCTCGGCGAGCCGTGAGCTGAGGAACTGCCGGCTCTCCGCCGCCTTCTGCTCCATTGCGACGAAGCGCGCCTGCGTGTGCTCGCTGAGCGGCTGGCCGGCGAGCGATTCGCGCAGTGCCTCGACGGATTTTTCGACCTCCCGCTGCATGCGCTTGAGCCGAAGGAGCGATCGGGCAAACGGATCGAGCCATCGCGCCTCGACGAGCGATTCGCCGGCGAGGCCGAGCAGGCGATTGAGATGCTCGGCTGTGACACGCAGTTCACGGTCCGCAGCGGATGTGACCGGCACGGCTTGCGGCGCGGGAGCCGGAGCGGGAACAGGCTGGGGCGCGTCGGGCACGTCATTGCCTTCGGCAAAAGCGGCAAGTTTCGCTAGAAACGTCTCGATCTCACTCGCGCCATCCCATTGCTGCATATCCGCCTCCGCGGTATTCGCGATGCGGGAGAGCAGATCGACGCCGCCAAGCAGCAGATCGACCTGTGCCTGGCCGAGCGTCAGCGCACCCTTTTGCGCCGCCACGAAGCAATCTTCCATCGAGTGCGCCACGCCGACGGCCGCATTCACGCCGACGATGCGCGCAGCGCCTTTGATTGAATGCGCAGCGCGCATCAGCGCTTCGAGCCGGTTCGCCGCAGTGGGATCGCGCTCGAGCGCGAGCAAGCTCTCGGTGAGGACTTTTGTCTGCGATTCAGCTTCGACGCGGAAGAGATCCGCCATCGAAATACCGCTCAGATCTGTGGGTAGGGGAGTGCTCATGCGAGGCTCTTGTTGAGCGAGTAGAAGAGAAGCTGCTCGTCCAGAACGCCGACCGATTTTTCCTCCCACTTGAGAATCGCACGGGTGTACGTCGCCGCAGACTTCGCGACGGTCGCCGGTACGTCGCCGAGTTGACCGGGATGGAATCGGTGGATGCCGTGGATTTCATCCACCGGGAAGACGAGCCGTTCGCCGTCGCGACTCGCAACGAGTAGGCGTTCGTGCACTAGCCGCCGTTGCGCGACGGTAGACGCCTGTGCCTTGTCGATGCCGAGGAGCGCGTGTAGCGAGACGCAAACGAGGAGCGCGCCGCGCACGTTGGCGATGCCCAGGACAGTGCCGTTGCGGCGATGAGGCAGTGTATGGATCGCCCGGACTGCGCAGACCTCCTGGAAGACGCCCGCCGGCAGTGCGAGCCACTCTGCACCGATGCGGAAAATGACGACCGAATCCGTGTCGCGCGCAGAGGCCTCCTTTTCGATGCGGAAGTGCTGCGCCGAGCCAGTGAGGTATTCGGCGTCGATCTCACGATCGAGTAGCTCTGCAGCGGCGGCGGAATACGTCGGGCAGTTGCGGCAGTGGACCGCTTGCGCCAGTTCGCGGCAACTCCCATCGCCAAAGACGCCGATATGATTCCAACAGTCGTGTATTTTCATCAGGCGGCCTTGGCGGTGCAGCGACGGGCGCGCTCGCGCAATGCTTGCGCGGTGACGGCGTCGCCTGATTTTGCGGTGAGGAGCGAATAGTGCAGCAGGGCGTCGTGATGCTGGGGATTGAGATAGAGCGCCTTTCGATAGTGCATAGCAGCCTCTTCGGCGCGGTTCGCGGCGTCGCTCACCAGGCCCAGCAAATAGAAGGCATCCGCCGATGCGCCGCACTGGGCGAGCGAGGCGTGACAAATCGCGGCGACTTCGGCGAGACGCCCCTCATCCGCGAGGCGTGTGGCTTCCTGCAGATCGGGGACCACCGCAGTGCCCTGACTGGCAATGGACTTGGGCGCAGGTTTGGGTGCAGGCTTTGCCGCGGGGCGAGGCTTTGGCTGCGCCATTGAAGCGACAAACGGCTTTTTTTGCGCTGGGCGCGGAGTCGGAACGGAAGGCTGCGTTTTTCCTTTGCGGAAGGCGAATGCGAGCGAAATGCGCGTGTGGGTGAAGTCCAGGGAACTCAACAACCCCGTCTCGGAGGGCCCGACGCAGAAAAGCCCGCTCGGTGCGAGAAGGCGTTCGAGGGCAGCGACCGCGCGGCGTTGCGTCGCGGTGTCGAAATAGATCAGAAGGTTACGGCAAAAGATCGCGTCGTAAGTGCGCCCGCGAGTCATGCTCGCATCGTCGAGCAAGTTTCCGCGGTGGAACTGCACGAGTTTTCGCACGGCGGGTGCGAGAACGTGACCGTCCGGCGTTTGGGCGAAGTGGCGTTCGCGGAAGGCGAGATCGGAACCGCGGAACGAATTGCGACCGTAAATGCCGCGGCGTGCGTGGGAGAGCACCCGCTCGCTCACATCCATTGCATCGATGTGGAAACGCTCGGGCGGGATGCCCGCATCGAGCAACGCCATTGTCAGCGAGTAGGGTTCCTCGCCGGTCGAGCACGGGATGCAAAGGAAGTGCAGCTTTTCCTGCGGCGGCGCATGCCGCGCGTGTTCAGCGACCACGGTGAAGGCATTGGGGTCTCGAAAGAACCAGGTCTCCGGCACCACGACGGTTTCGACAAGTGCCTGGAGTTCGCCGGGGGTCACCTGCACGTGCTCCATGTAAGCTTGCGGCCCGGCTGCACGGCACGCGGCGATCCGCTGCTGCACTGCACGCTCGATCGACGACATCCCAACCGACGCCGGATCAAGTCCGATTGCTTCCCATAACAGTTTGGAAAACTGTTCAATCATGCTGCCTCCGCCACTTGTTGAAACAGCGCCTTGCGGACGGCCGGTGAGAACAACTTCTCCGGCGTGATCCACTGCACGAGACCGCGGGCGTCGCGCGTCACGGGACCGAGATACGGCGCTGCGTCCACCACCACACCGGCTTCCACAAAATCGGCGGCCTCGCGATTGAGCATCTCATTCGTCCGCTCGGCGATGAGTCCAAGGCGGTTTCCGTCAGCGCCGTCCACGATGAGGATGCGCGTGCTGATCCGCTCCGCCGCGGCGCGGCCCAGCGCGAGGTCGCTCACGTCGATGACGGGCACCGGCACGCCACGATAGTCGAGCACTCCGGCGACGCCTGTCGGCGCTTGCGGGAGACGCTTCAGGCGCATGAGCGGCAGGACCTCGATGATCTGCCTCGCGTCGATAGCGTAGCGATCCTGGCCGAGTTGGAAGAGGACGAAAAGCATCGGATCAGGCCGCGCTGAGTTTGAAGCCATCGAGGCTCGTGAGCATGCTCCGCGAAGCGTCGTGGAGCAGTTCGATACTGACATTTGACTGCCGCAGCGAATCAGCGGTCTGCTGCGTTGCCTCGCTGAGTTGCGAGAGCGCCTGCGTGATCTGGTCGGCTCCCGTGGCCTGCGCCTGCATGCCTTCATTCACTGTGGCAAAGCGCGGGCTGAGCGTCTGCACCTGGGTGATGATCTGCGCGAGTTGGCCGCTGACCTGCTGCACTTCCTGCACACCGCGGCGTACCTGCTCGCCGAACTTGTCCATGCCCATGACACCCGCCGCGACGGCCGACTGCATTTCCTTCACCATCTGCTCGATATCGAAGGTGGCGACGGCGGTCTGATCGGCGAGTCTGCGGATCTCTGTCGCGACGACGGCGAAGCCACGCCCGTATTCGCCGGCCTTCTCGGCCTCGATGGCGGCGTTGAGTGAAAGCAGGTTCGTCTGGTCGGCGACCTTGGTGATCGTGGCGATGACCTGATTGATGTTGCCGGCCTTTTCGCTGAGCACTGCGAGCTTGGAGTTGATCCCGCCAACCGCCTCGACAAAGAGCCCCATCGTTTCCTCCATCCGTCCGAGGCTCGCCTGACCGACATTCGCGAGTGTCGCAGTTCCTTCGGCGACCTCGGCAACCTGGTTGACGGTCTTTACCAGTTCCTTCGATGTGGCGTAGATCTCCTTTGAGGTCGCGCCGATCTCTGTCGTTGTTGCGGCGACTTCGCTCGTCGTCGTCTGCTGCTGCTTGGCGGTTGCGGCAATTTCTGTGACCGACGAATTGACGATCATTGCGGACTTCTGCACCTGGCTGGTGAGCGTGCGGAGATGTGTAACCATCTGCGAGAAAGCCCGGGCCAGGGTGGCGACCTCGTCAGTGCCCTCAGCTTCGATCTCATGGGAGAGATCGCCTTGCACCGCCGTGGTCTGCGCCACGTCTGAGAGTTGGCGCAGGCGGCCGGTGATATTGCGTACTACAAACCAGCTCAGCAGCCCGGCCAGCAGAAGCGCGCCGGCACTGAGACCGATCGCCTGAAGGCGCCGCCGTTCGACGTGATCGAGCCGGATCTGAATCAGAAGGTCGAGTTCGGTCAGGGTGGCTTCCGACAACTCGGACTGCGCCTTGGCCGCGCGGTCCACCGCCGTCAAAAAGACAGCGCGATCAATCTCCTTGCTGCCGATCGCGATTTGGTCTGCCAGCGCAATGATGGCTTCGGCACTTTTTTTGGACTCTGCGAGCCGCGGCGGGATCTCGCGATGCAAACTCTCGCTCAAGCCGAAGAAGTTGGCGTCTTCGCGCAGGGCCGTTTCGATGGAGTCGACGAGGTGGGGCAGATCCATGTCGCGCAGGACGGCGATCTTGCCGGCAAGAGCAACCTGCTTCGCGACGCCCGGCTCCGTGAGAGCCTGCAGCCCGTGTTCACCTATCTGATTGACGTGTAACTGCGCCGAAGGCGCCACCTCGAAAGTCGTGACCAGAAGATGGGCGCTATCGAGCGCGGGATCGAGCGTGAGGTCTGAGGTGTCATCCACGCGCTCAATCATGGCCAAGACGGACGCGATGAGATGCTCGTGCTGCTTCTCGCTGCGTTCGAGTGTGAGCTGCTGCCAGCCAGTTTTCAGTGTCAGCCATTCGTTGCGCACCTTTTCCGGGAGGATCTGACTCAAGCCCGCCTTCTCCAGATCGGCAGCGGTGAACGCCAAAACGCTGCCGAAACGCCGATAGACCTGATCGAGCCCGGTGAAGGCCGTCTCGATTTCCACCTGGCGCGCCAGGATCTCGGCCTCCACTTGCTTTTCCCCGCCATGGTAGCGCTGGGTCAGTAGTTGATGAGCGGTGAGGCTCTGAAGCAAGGAGGCGAGCGGGCGATTGAAGGCAATGCCCGACTTCTCCAGTTTCGCGAGGGCGATATTCTGCTCGAACGATTGAAATGTGAAGAAGGCGAGAATGCTCACCGGCAGAGCGAAGGAGCCGATGATGAGGGCTATTTTCTTCCAGAGTTTAAGTTTGCCGAGGAGTTTGGTCATGGAAATCAAAAGCAGAGGGTCAGGTGAGTGCGCAGCGAAGGTCGCCGATGAGTTTTGCGCCGGTGAATGGTTTCTGGATGAAACCATAGGGTGAAGGGGTGCCGAACCGGATGTTTAACTCCGCTGCGCCGAAGCCGCTGATCACGAACACGGCGACGCCGGGCCAGTTCTCGCGCATCTCTCGGAACGCATCCGCCCCATTCATCACTGGCATCTCAACGTCGAGCAGGACGGCATCGATCTCCGGATGCTGCTGCAGCATCTCAAGAGCCTCCAGACCGTTGCGGGCGGCGAATGTTTTGAAGCCTTGAGGTGTAAGCATCATCGCAGTGAGGGTGCGGATGGAGCTGTCGTCATCGACGATGAGGACCGTACGAAAGTCCCGCGGCTGATCGGAATCAGCGAATGTGGGAGCAAAGTCTCCGAGCGCTAGTGACGACTGTGGAAATGCGGACATCCATCCTTCCCTAGCAATTATGTTGTTCACGCCGTCAGGGGATGTTCCCTATTTTCGACTAGGGAAAACCCGCCCTCCTGGCCATACCCACACGCCGCAGGTTGCCCGTTCACCCTCGTCCGTCCTTCCATTCGCATGTTGTGCTGGGTTCGATTCCGGGCCCGCCCTACGGCCTCTCGCTGCAAATTGCGAATACTTCGCCACCCATCAACCGTCCGAAAGTCAGTCAGCGAATCGTTATCGGAAGAAAATCAGTATTCAAATATCTGTTGTTGAATTGGTTGCGTCAGTAGAATTCGAACCTGCGACCTTCAGGTTTTGAGCGTGCGTCAATACGTTCGTGCATGTCACGCTGGTGCGGCAAGGCGCGCGATAACAACGCGATAAGCCCGCATTGCGTAAAGTCGGGTATGCGTATGATCGCACAGCATCCCGAAAGAATCGCGGCAGTAATGGCCGTAAATTCGTGCAAGTCCGCATTTGGCAGTGGCAAATGACGGGGAGGTTTCTCAGTCTGGCCGGCAATGGTCCGACTATCGATGCGGGGATGGCGAAACGAAAAGCCCGTACAGGTACCACTGCGATTCAAAGGCGTGACTTTGGCGAACCGTGCAGACCGCGAAGATGGCGTCGACTGTCGTGACGACGAACGGGTTGTTCGTCTATGCTCCGCGCATGAGTGAGAGTAGATCCAGCGGGCAAATAAGAATGTTCAATGCCGGTGCCTTGAAACTTCTTGTCGCCGTTCTCGCAATCGTCGCCTCGACGGTGGCTGCGCATGGAGATGGCAACGCGCAGACTCCGCTAAAAACCGAAGACCTCGATCGGGCGGCGCTCGCCGAATGGAGCGCAGGTAGCGAGCAAACCTTGGAAGTGCCGAAAGACGAGAAATCGGGCGCGATGTGGACGCGCGAAAGCCGGCCTGATTGGCGCGGCATCACGTTCGGCGACTCGGCGGCCCCCGGCGTGCGGCATTTACGAATCGGATTTAAGAAAGCCGTTGCCGTTGGTTCAGTACTCGTGCGCGGCGGGGGGCAACTCAGCGTATTGAAACCGGGCGCGACCTATCCGGGAGATCCTTCGCGCGAACAAGATTGGGAGGCGGCGGAGCGGATTCGCGCAGGGGAGGTTACACGGGGTGAGGTAGGTCGGGACGAATATGCAATATGGACTCTGCCCGCGCGCATCGACACGCGCGCGCTACGCTTCACGCACACTGCGCAGGCAGCCGACCCCAAATATTCCGGCTGGCTTGGGGGTGCGCTGGTTTTATCAGAGCGCGTGGCAAATCTCGCGCCGCAAGCGCAGGTCGTTGCGGGCGCACGCGATGAAGTGTCCGCAAAAATCAATGACGAGAAGGACGCGCAGTGGAGTCCGTGGGACAACGGCAAGGACGGCGCTGCGCTGCCGGTGTCGCCGGAGCGCCCGGAATGGCTGATCCTCGCGTGGCCGCGCGAGGTTTCGCTCAGCGGACTGGAGGCGCTGTGGGCGGGCTTTGACGCGGCCGACGTTCAGGTTTTCACCGGCCCTGCAGAGAAGCATCCACGCGAAGCGAGCGATGCCGAGTGGAAGTCGGTGAAGAGTTTCAGCAAGATCGAAAATGGATATCCGGTCGCGCTGTGGCCGAATGCGATGGAGTTCGACCAGGTGATGACGACGCGCGCTTTGCGCCTGCGGCTTACGGCTGTGACTGTCGAGGGACATCCGCACATGAAAGGTAACACGAAGGACGGGCGGCGCGTGTGGCTCGGCGAACTCTTGGCGCTGCATCCGCTCGGTGATGAGCCTTTGAAATCGGCGCTGCTTCCCGCAGCAGCCACTGAGTCGCATCCGCCGATACCCGTGCGCTTCAAGCTCGCGGAGGCGGGCTTCGTCACGCTCGTGATCGAAGATGCGGCGGGCAAGCGCGTGCGAAACATTGTTTCGGAAACGCCGTTTCCCGCGGGAGAAAACGTGGCGTGGTGGGATGGCACCGACGATCTCGGGCGCGACCGCGATGCGGCACGGCACGGACTCTACCACATCCCAGAGCAACCGGTCGCTCCAGGGGCATATCGCGTGCGCGGCCTTTTTCACAAGGGGATGGAACTGCGTTACGAGTTCTCGATCTACAACGCTGGCAATCCCGCATGGGAGACGGAGGACAAATCCGGAGGCTGGCTCACGAATCACACGCCGCCGCAAGCTGCGCTCTTCGTGCCGGGCGAAAAGCCGATGGTGTATCTCGGCAGCGCGGTTTCCGAAGGCGGGGCGGGCCTGGCGTGGGTGGACCTCGATGGCAAAAAGATCGGCGGCAGGGGATGGATCGGCGGTAACTGGACGGCTGCGCCGACGCTCGCCCGTGACACCGGGAAAAGTGCGCTGCCAGATGTCATCGCGTACGTAGGCGCGACGTGGACAGCGAGCGGGAACAATGCGGACAAGACCCGCGGCGAGTTGCGCATCACGGCGCTCACGAAGAAGGGCGACAAGCCGGTGATCAAATATCCGTTCACGCCGCCAAAGCAGGCGGAAAAAGGAGGCGACGAGGACTGGATCAGTCAGCTCGGAGGAATTGCGGCGAACGATGGTTTGGTCGTCGCGAGCTTTGCGAAAAGCGGCACGCTGCTCTTCGTGGATGCGCGCGAAGGCAAGGCACTCGGCGATGCATCGGTGGAAAATCCGCGTGGCCTCGCATTCGACGCTCAAGGCCGGCTGTTGGTGCTCAGCGGAAAGCGTTTGCTGCGCTTTGAAGTCGGCCACGGCGTCCCCGATCATTCAAAGGTCGCGCTGAGTTTGCCAGCAATCCTCGCGAAGGATTTGCAAGACCCCCACGGCATCGTGCTCGACGTCGCGGGCAATATTTTCGTCAGCGACCACGGCGACTCGCAGCAGGTGAAGGTGTTTTCGCCGGATGGTAAATTCCTGCGCGCCATCGGCCACGCTGGCGAGCCGAAGGCCGGGCCCTACGACCCGCTGCATATGAACCATCCGCACGGTCTCGCAATCGATGACAGGCAGCAGCTTTGGGTCACGGAGAATGATTTCCAGCCGAAGCGGGTGAGTGTCTGGACGCTCGACGGGAAGTTCGTCCGCGCGCACTACGGACCTGGCCGCTATGGCGGCGGCGGTTCGCTCGATCCGCGCGACAAGACGCGATTTTACTACGACGGCATCGAATTCAAACTCGACTGGAAAGCTGGCACGAGCACGCCGGTTGCGGTCTTTCATCGCCCTGCGAAGGACGATTTCGCCTCGCAGGCTAACACCAGCGCGCCCGAGACGCCGATCCATTTCGATGGCCGCCAATACATGGTCAATTGCTTCAACAGCAACCCGACCGGCGGTTCCGCGCTCGTCACGATCTGGCTGATGAAAAACAGCGTCGCCGTGCCGGTCGCGTCGCTCGGGCGCGCGCAGGATTGGGAGTTGTTGCGACACGAGGAATTCAGGCCGCGCTGGCCGCAAGGACTCGATCCGAAAGGCGAGGCGCACAGGAATCCCGCGCTTGTCGCCTGGAGCGATCTCAATGCCGACGCGCGCGTGCAACCGGACGAAGTCACGATCGTTAAAGCTTCGACGGGTGGTGTGACCGTGATGCCGGATCTTTCATTCGTGGAGTCGCGGATGGATGACAAGGCGATGCGTTTCGCACCGCGCCGCTTCACTGCGCAGGGAGTGCCTGTGTACGATCTCAGCACCGGGGAGACGATCGCGAGCGGCGCGCAGTCGCCCGCCTCGTCCGGCGGAGATCAAGCGTTGATCGGCCCGGGAGGTGAAAGCATCCTCACGGTCGCGCCGCAGCCGTGGGCGCGCGAGGGCCTCGGCGGCGTGAAGAATGGCGTGGCGAAGTGGAGTTACCCGAGCCTGTGGCCGGGACTGCACGCCTCGCACGAAGCACCCGTGCCGGGCCGGTCCGGCGAGGTGATTGGCACCACGCGCCTGCTCGGCGGCTTCGTCACGCCGCGCACCGGAGACGCCGGCCCGCTGTGGTGCGTCAACGGCAACATGGGTGACGCCTATCTTTTCACCGCGGACGGTCTTTTCGTCGCGCAGTTGTTCCGCGATTCGCGCATCGGCAAACCGTGGACGATGCCCAAGGCCGAGCGCGGAATGCTGCTGAACGACCTGACGCTTCACGACGAAAACTTCTTCCCCACGATCGCACAAACGAGCGACGGGCTCGTTTATCTTTGCGATGGCGCGCGCACGAGCCTCGTTCGTGTCGATGGCCTGGAAAACATCCGCCGCATTCCTCCGGCGGAATTGCGCGTGACGGCGGAGAATCTGCAGAGCGCCGCTACGTGGCGGGTGCAAGCCGAGGCGCAGCGCCAGGCCGCGCGCGGCAGCGGCACGCTTACCGTCGCACTGCGAAAGGACGCCCCCATCGTGGACGGAAAGCTCGACGACTGGACCGACGCGGATTGGGCCGTGATTGACCGCCGTGGCACCGCCGCGAATTTCGACAGCGACACGAAGCCGTACGACATCACTGCCGCTGTGACGATCGCCGGAGACCGGCTTTACGCGGCCTTTCGGACGCAGGACGCCGATTTGCTGAAAAACTCCGGCGAAACGCCTAATGCGCCATTCAAGTCGGGTGGCTGCCTCGATTTCATGCTCGGCACCAATCCCGCCTCCGACCCAAAGCGCCCTCGCCCGGTCGCCGGGGACGAGCGCCTGCTCGTCACGCAGATCAAGGGAAAGACGCTCGCGCTGCTGTATCGCGCTGTCGTGCCGGGTACGAAGGAGCCCGTCCCATTTTCCTCTCCGTGGCGCACGATCACGCTCGACCGCGTGGACGATTTGAGTTCGCAAGTGCAGCTCGCGAGCAGCGTCGAGAAGAGCGACAAAGGGAAGGTGAAGAGCGCATTTTACGAAGTCTCCGTGCCACTTTCCGCGCTCGGCCTGGCACCAGCGGATGCGCAGGCGATCAAGGCCGACATCGGTCTCCTGCGAGGCAACGGATTTCAGACCCTTCAGCGCGTTTACTGGAACAACAAGGCGACTGCGATCACCGCAGACGTGCCAAGCGAAGCCGAACTGACTCCCGCGCTATGGGGCCGGTGGCAGTTCAAGACGGTGCCGTGAACCATTTCGCGGAGGTGGCGTTTGGATACAAAGACCCGGCATCGCTGACGGTTTTCCCGGATGCGTGCCTCTGTTCAAATGTCTTCTGTCCCTCGTTGCGCATTGTTGCACCGCATTTCATCGGCAAAGGTGCGTGACAAATACATCGCCAACGCCGGTCCTGAGCCCGGCAACTCCGCTAATGCAACGCGGCGTTTGAGTTCTTCGGCGGGTCGCGGAAGAAGATGAAGAAGATGACGAGCACGGCGACCGCTCCCCATGCGGGATAGGTCCAAATTCCCTGCCAGTCGTGCGCAATGGCGCCCTGCGGCTGCGCGAGCTTGTGTGCGCCCTGTGATATTCCGGCGAGCGTGCTGCCGACGAAATTGCCGATGCCCCACAGAATAAAGGCGATGAAGCCCTGCGCGGCGCCACGCATTCGCTCGTTGGCTTCATCGTCCACGTAAAGCTGGCCGGCGATGAACAGAAAGTCGTAGCACACGCCGTGAAGGAGGATGGCAGCGAAGATGAAAGCGGTTCCTGCGTCGGGGTTGCCCACGCTCCCGGCGAGAAGGAAGTAGCGCGCGATCCAAGCGAGGATCCCGATGAGGATCGTCTTTTTGTAACCCAGCGTCCTTAGCATCACTGGCAGCATGACGAGGAAAATCACGTCCGACACCTGTGCCAGCGACATTTTCGCCAACGGGAATGTCCAGCCGAGCTCCGTGACATACATGCCCATGTTCACGAAATAGAAATAGAGCGGGATGCAGATGAGGAACATGCAGACGATGAAGATGGCGAACGACGGCTTGCGCATGAGCGCGAGCGCATCGAGGCCGAGGATTTCGCCAATCCTCACGTCCGCACCGGTCTTTTTCGGCGGCGTATGTGGCAGCGTGAGCGAGAAGAGACCCAGAAGAATCGAGACACTGCCCGCGAGATAAAACTGCACGGCAGACTGCTCACCCTTCAGCACGACACTGAGGATGACACAGCCGCCAATCCAGCCGATCGAGGCAAATGCCTTCACGAGCGGGAAATCGCGCTTCGGGTTTGTGAGGTGATGCAGCGAGAGCGAATTGCCGAGCGCAAGCGTCGGCGTGTAGCACGCGCAATAGAAGATGAGCACCGGATAAAACGCCCAGAACGTGGTGATCTGCGGAAGGGTGAACATGAGCGCCCCGCCCACGATGCTGAGAAATGCGAGTAGTTTCTCCGACGCGAAATACCGATCGGCGATGAGGCCGATGAAGAACGGCGAGATCATCGCCCCAATGGCGAACGCACCGTAAGCCAGCCCGATCTGCCAGCCTTCGAAAGCCAGCGTCCTGCCCAGGTACGTTGCCATGCTGACGTACCATGCGCCCCAGATCACATACTGGAGGAACATGAAGATGGAGAGTTTGATCTTGAGAGAAGTTTGCATGGCCGGGTGGGAGGCAACGAGCCGGACGCTTGCGAGCAGTGCTCTCCGAGGGAAGGAAAATCTCCATTGAGAGAAACCGTGTAAATGTGACCGATGCGGTGAGAACGGAGCTTTTCATATGGCATCGCGCAAAGGAACGGCCACAAGCGGAGTCATTCATCGGCATAGCATGAATGTACCGTTCCGCCTCGCCATTATCGCGCCGCTTTTCGGCGCTGCTGGCGTTCTGCACGCCGAGGTGGATTACCTCAAGAGCGTGAAGCCGCTGCTGCAGGAGCGGTGCTACACATGTCACGGCGCGCTGAAGCAGAAGGCAGAACTGCGGCTCGATACCGCCGCAGCGATCCTCAAGGGCGGCGAGTCAGGCGCGGCGTTGAAGCGCCGTTCGGCGGACGAAAGCCTCATCGTGCAGCGCGTCACCGCCACCGACCTCGTCGAGCGGATGCCTCCGCTGCATGAGGGCGAGCCTTTCACTGCCGCGCAGGTTGCGATTCTGCGAGAATGGATCGCCTCAGGCGCTCCGGCTCCGGCGGATGAAAAGCCCGAGACCGACCCGCGCGAACACTGGGCCTTCCGTCCTCGCACGAAGCCGCCGGTTCCGAAAGTCGCAAACGCCGCGTGGATACAAAACCCGATTGATGCCTTCGTCGCCGCACAGCACGAAAAATACGGGCTCACCCCGCAGCCCGAGGCACCGCGCGAAGTGCTCATGCGCCGGCTGTGGCTCGACCTCGTCGGCGTCCCGCCATCGCCCGGCGAAATCGAAGCATTCACTCGCGAAGTAATCACAGATCAGCAAACAGCGATCGGCAATTTCGCCGACAAGCTCCTCACCGATCCGCGACATGGCGAACGCTGGGCGCGACACTGGATGGACATCTGGCGTTACAGCGACTGGTGGGGACTCGGTGATCAACTCCGCAACAGCCAGAAACATATCTGGCACTGGCGCGATTGGATCGTCGAATCCCTCAACTCCAACGTACCGTACGACGAGATGCTCCGGCAGATGCTCGCCGCCGACGAACTGTATCCTACCGACCCGCAGCGACTGCGCGCCACCGGCTTCCTCGCGCGCAATTATTTCCTCTTCAACCGCAACCAATGGATGGAGGAAACGGTCGAGCACGTGAGCAAGAGCCTGCTCGGCCTGACGATCAATTGCGCGAAATGCCACGATCACAAATACGACCCGATCGCACAGGCCGACTTCTACCGGATGCGCGCGTTTTTCGAGCCGTATCACGTCCGCCTCGATGCGGTGCCTGGCGAGACGGATTTCGAGAAAGACGCCATCCCTCGCGTGTTCGACGGGCTGCCCTCCGAGCCCACGTACCGCTTCGTTCGCGGCGACGAGAGCAGGCCCGATAAAAACGTACCTCTCGCGCCCGGTGTGCCCGCATTTCTGCAATTCGCCTCGCTTAATGTTCGCACGGTCGAGCTGCCGATCGAGGCGCGCGAGCCCGAGCGCCAGCCGTGGGTGCTCGAGTCGCACATCGCCGCGGCACGAAAAAAGATCGCCGGCGCGGAGGAAACCCTCGCCCATGCAAAGAAGCTCCTCACCGAGACGGCGGAGCGCACCGCGAAGACGCAAACGAAGCCCGCCCGGCCTCCCGCGATTTCCGAGCGCTTCGACACACTCGACTCCAAGCGGTGGAAGCTCTTCGGTGGCGAGTGGCGGCATGAACGCGGGCGCCTGGAGCAGAAGCGCGACGGGCAAACAAGCGCGGCGCTGCGGCTCGTGGAAAATGCGCCGCGCGATTTTGACGTGACGATGCGTATCACCATCCACGGCGGCAGCGTCTATCGGAGCGTCGGCATGGCATTCGATGCAACCACCTCTAATCCTTCGCAACCTGGCGGCGCGAGCGACAGCGAGACGACCGTCTATGCGAGCGCGCACGCCCCGGAACCGAAGGTGCAGGCCGCGTTTGGTCGAGGGGGACAGTATCAATATCCCGCCGAAGGGAAGGCGGCGCGACCCATCATGATCGGTCGCGAATACAACCTGCGCGTCCAGGTGCGCGACACGCTGATCAACGCCTCGCTCGATGGCGAGCCCGCCGTCGCGTGGCGCACACCGCTCGCTCGTCGCGATGGCGCATTGCAGTTCACCACATTCGACGCGTTGGCCACTTTTCACGAAATCACCATCGCGCCGCTCGACGCCGCCGTAAATCTCCGCGAACCGGGATCCAGTGCACCCGCCACGCCCGCCGGGGCGAAAGCCGCGCTCAGCATTGCCGAACTCGCTTTCGATGTGGCGAAAGCCGAATTGGAGAGCATCACCACGCAACATGCGGCGCTTTCTTCCGAAGATCCGGCAATACGCGAAGCCGCCATCCGTGCCGCGCAACGTACGGCGGTGGCCAAGGCAAAACTAGGAGTCGCCGACGTGGAGCAGAAACTACTGAACGCCGCAGCGGACAAGAAACCCGCCGTCGAAAAGGAGATCGCCGCCGCGCGCGAAGTTCTCGCGAAAGCGGAGAAAGCAGCCGTGGAGCCGCTGAAGCCCGATGCGACGTTCCCGCGAGTGGCCGGCGCAAAGTGGACCCCAACCCGCTTCAAGAATTCGACCGCTGACGACCCGCTCGTGACTTTTCCAAAGACCAGTACGGGCCGCCGCAGTGCACTCGCCGCCTGGGTGACCGATGCGCGCAATCCACTCACCGCGCGCGTCGCCGTGAACCACATCTGGGCGCGGCACTTCGGCACGCCGCTCGTCGCGACAGTGTTCGACTTTGGCCGCAAGGGTGCGATGCCCACTCATCCCGAACTGCTCGATTGGCTCGCATGCGAGCTGGTCGAGAGCGGCTGGAACATGCGGCACATCCACAAGCTTATCGTCACGTCCGCGACGTATCGCATGTCGTCGTCCCTTGCTGGTGGAGAGGCCGGTTTCGCGCGCGACCCCGACAATATTCACCTGTGGCACCGCGACTCGCAACGGCTCGAAGCCGAGGTCGTCCGCGATTCATTGCTCGCCCTCTCCGGCGAACTCGACGTCGCACGCGGCGGCCCGTCCATTCCGCCTGGCGAACAGGACAACTCGAAACGCCGCAGCCTGTATTTCTTCCACTCGAACAATGACCGGAACCTCTTTCTCACGACGTTCGACGCCGCTGCGGTGAAGGAATGTTACCGACGCGATCGAAGCATCGTCCCGCAGCAGGCGCTGGCGATGAGCAACAGCGCACTCGTCCACACAGCCGCCGAAAAAATCGCCGCACGCATCGCGAAAGCGGCGCCCGCCGAGCCTGACTTCATCCGCTCCGCGTGGACGCAACTCCTCGCCATCACACCGGATGAAGCCGAGACCGCTGCCTCCTCCCGCGCCCTAGCCGCGTGGCGCGCATTACCAAGCGCCACCGATATCGCCGCCCGCGCGCAACTCATCCGGGCGTTGCTCAATCACAACGACTTTGTGACACTCCGCTGATCGATGCACTCGCTTACCCGCCGCACCTTTATCGCCGACATGGGCCTGGGCTTCACCGGGCTCGCACTCGGCGCGATGCTGCATCGCGATGCCACGGCGGCGCACACGGCGCCAAGTGGCGTGCCGCATTTTCGCCCGAAGGCGAAGAGCGTCATCTGGCTTTTCATGAATGGCGGAGTGAGCCACATGGAGAGCTTCGACCCGAAGCCCGAGCTTACGAAATACGCGGGCAAGACGATCGCGGAGACGCCGTTCGCCGATGTGCAAAATCCCGCGAAGCTCGCCCTCGAGCGGCTCATCGTTCCGGATGCAAACGGCAACCAGCGGAACGTGCTCTACCCGTTGCAGGTCGGCTTTCAAAAACACGGGCAGTGCGGCGTCGAGATCAGTGACTGGTTCCCGCACATCGCGCGGAACGTGGATCGCATCGCGTTCGTGCGCTCGATGTACACGACCGACAGCAACCACGGCGCTCAGACGCAATTTCACACCGGGCGCAACATGCTCGATGGCGAATTTCCCACGCTCGGCGCATGGGTCCACTACGGACTCGGCAGCCTGAACGACAACCTCCCGCAGTTCATTTCCATCGGTACGCGCGAGTACTGGAACAAGCGCGACGGTCTTTACCTAGGTCCGGCGCACGATGCCGTGCCGCTGCGCATCGATCCGGCCAACCCGCTCGATTTCGCAAAGCCCGCGCGCGACGAGAGCGCCGCTGCCCGCGACATCGGCGCGGGCCTCGTGCGCGAGTTGAACACCCTCCGCGGCATCGAATATCCGAACGACCCCGCGCTCGCCGCCCGTATTTCATCCTACGAGCTCGCGTGGCGGATGCAGCGTTCCGTGCCGGAGGCGCTCGATTTTTCGAGTGAAAGCGCGGAGACCAAATCCCTTTATGGCCTCGATTACGATCACTCCCGCGAATTTGGCTCGCAGCTCCTCGCCTCTCGCCGCCTCGTCGAGCGCGGCGTGAGGTTCATCCAAATCCAGCACGGTGGTGGTGGCGCGGGTGCGTGGGACGCGCACGGCGGACTGAAAAACAACCACTCGAACCTCTCGCGCGCCGTCGATCAGCCCATCGGCGCGCTGCTCGAAGATCTCAGCCGGCGCGGGCTACTCGAGGAAACCATTGTCGTGTTCGCGACCGAGTTTGGCCGAACGCCCGGCTCACAAGGCAGCGATGGCCGCGACCACCATATCTACGGTTTCAGTGTGTGGATGGCAGGCGGCGGGATCAAAGGCGGCGTGGTGCATGGCGCGACCGATGAAATCGGATTCCACGCAGTGAAAGATCGTCACTATGTCACCGACATCCACGCGACCATTCTCCAACAGCTCGGCCTCGACTCGCGAAAACTGGAGGTGCCTGGGCGCAAGCGGCTGGAGATTGACCACGGCAGGCCCATCACAAGCATCATCGCATAACCGACAAATGAAAAAACCTCCGAATGCCCTCGCTTCGCTCTTACCCATTCAAATGAAGACCATCGTCGCTCTCGCGTGGTTGTTTTGCGCCGTCTTTCAGATTCACGCGGCCCCCGCTGACGAGTGGGCGACCGCCGCGCCGCGTGAGGAGATTTGCCCGCAATTTCAAAACGTTAAGACTGGCGGCAAATCAGGCCACGGCGCGCTCGTCATACGCGCCGATGAACGCGAAGGCCTGCATGGTTGGTGGCAGAAGACTTTTTCTGTTGCGGCTGGGAAATACTATCGTTTTTCGGCGTGGCGGCGAACTGAGAACGTTACCGTGCCGAGACGGAGCGTATTGGCGCGTGTGCTGTGGCGCGATGACGAGGGGAAGGAGGTCAAACGGCGCGAGGGAGTGGTGACTGGCTTTTCGACCGGCGTGGTGGCGACTGCGGAACCTGAATACCCACGAGAATCGGGAACGAACAAGGATGGTTGGATCGAAGTGTCCGATCTGTATGAAGCGCCGCCGGGAGCCACTCGAGCGATAGTTGAATTGCACTTGTTGTGGGCGCCGAAGGGTAACGTCGAATGGAGCGATGTTACTCTTCTACCGACCGAACCGCCAGCGCCGCGCAAAGTCCGCCTCGCCTCCGTTCATTACCGTCCGCGCGGCGCCAAAACGCTGATGGACGCCTGCCGCCAATTCGCGCCCCTCATTGAGGAGGGCGCGCGCCGCAAAGCCGACCTGATCGTACTGGGCGAGACTTTGACCTACGCCGGCGTCGGCTCAAGCTATGCCGACTGTGCCGAGAGCATTCCCGGTCCTTCCACGAATTACTTCGGTGAATTGGCGAGGAAGCATGAACTCTACATCGTGGCTGGCCTCATCGAACGCGACCGGCATCAATTGTTTAACGTGGCCGTGCTCATCGGACCCGATGGCAAGGTCGCCGGCAAATATCGGAAGGTGTGTCTGCCAGACGGAGAGTACGACAAGGGCATGTCACCAGGCAGCGATTATCCGGTCTTCGACACCCGGTTCGGCAAGATTGGCATGATGATTTGCTACGACGGATTCTTCCCCGAAGTCGCGCGGGAGTTGAGCCGTCGCGGCGCGGAAATTATCGCGTGGCCGGTGTGGGGCTGCAATCCCGAGCAGGCGCGCGCTCGTGCCTGCGAGAACCAGATCTATATCGTCAGCAGCACTTACGAGGACGTGTCGCGGAACTGGATGCTTACGGCCATTTATGGCCAGGACGGCGGCGTGCTCGCCCACGCGAAGGAGTGGGGAACTGTTTGCATCACGGAAGTGGACCTGAACAAGCGCACGCTCTGGCCGTGGCTGGGTGACTTCAAATCCCAGATTCCGCATCAGCGTCCGGTCGCGCGCGGGGAATGAGGGGTTTCGTGCGTATCGTATTCTCTACACCATTCTCTCATTATCCGCTGCTTCCTATGCCGGTAAGAATTAATCCATTCGAAGGTTCCCGCGCCGCGACTGAAGATGACGTAGTTCACTTCCAGATGGGCCTCGGCGCAGTTCTGCCGAACGACTATCGCGAGTTTCTCCTCCAGTATAATGGCGGGCATCCGGAACCCTCTGGGTTTGCGAACGGCAACCTCGCGAATGTCTTCTTCGGATTCTGCCAGAAGCACGGCTGTCTGCGTTGCGAATATTATATCCACCGCCCGATTTTTCCATTCGGCGTAATTCCGATTGGAGATGACGCTGCCGGTAATAAGATCTGTTTGATCGTCGCTGGAGCAGACAGTGGGAAGGTGCTTTTTTGGGATCACGAACAAGAGGGGGCTAGCGACCTGAGGCTTTTAGCCGATTCGTTCTCTGCGTTCTTAGACTCGTTGTATGATGATCCATCCGTTTCTGGCGGCCCGACCGAAGGAGAGAGAATGATATGAACCCACGTGAGTTCCTCATCAACGCAGCCGACTATGGGCTCCCGACGCGAGAGGAGCTGGTTGCCTACAGAATCTGGGACAACCACTTTCACGGCTTTGCCGCCAAAAATCCGATCGAGCAGTACGAGCGAAACAACTTCTTTGTCGAACGCATGGGTATCGAGCGATCGATTTCCCAGGAAGTCGGAGGCACTTTGGAGGAGCCGTTTGCTCCTTATCAACACGACGCGGAAATCCTCAAGATTCTGGAGCGCGACAAAGACCGCCTCTCCGCTCGCACACCCATCGACCCGGGTTTTCCCGAGGAAAGTTGCGCCAAGATCAAAAAATGGATCCGCGACGGCCCCTGCATCGGAATCAAATATCCCGGCACCGGGAAAAAGCCGGTCACGTGCAGTCATCCCAACAACGATCCGATCATGCGGCTCGCCGCGGAATTGGAGGTGCACGTCTACATCCACACGTGGCTCAAAGTGGGTGGCACACCCCGGCTGCCGGGCGGCGACAACTTGCCCTCTGAATCGACACCCATGGACGTGGCACAGCTCGCGCAACGTTTTCCAAACGTTCCGTTGATCTGCGGCCATTCCGGGGGCGACTGGGAACTCGGCGTTCGGGCCGTCCGGCCATACAAGAATGTTCTCTTGGAATTCTCCGGATCGGATCCGCATTCTGGAATGGTGGAGTATGCGATCCGGGAACTCGGCGTGGACCGCCTCGTCTGGGGCGGGCACGGGCCGAGCCGCAGTTACGCCACAGAGTTGGGCAAGGTCTTGGACGCCGATATTTCAAGAACCGATAGGATGAAAATCTTCGGTGGAAATCTCCGGAGGATTTGCGCGCCGATCTTCCGCAAGAAAGGGATCAAGCTCGAACTTTAACTTCGCGGACCTATGAACCGAATCGACCGTCGCAGCTTTTTGAAGAATACGATTAGGAGCCTGGCTGCGGTCTCACTCGTCAATGCGAGGTCGTCGGCAGCCGAGACGCCAGTTCCGGCCGCCCCCGGGATCATCGACACCAATGTGAACCTATTCGACTGGCCATTTCGCGCGTTGAAGTATCGCGATACGAAAGCCTTGGTCGCGAAGCTCAAGAAGCATCGGATCATCGAGGCCTGGGCAGGGAGTTTCGAGGCGTTGCTCTCGAAAGACATGAGCGGGGTCAACACGCGCCTGGCGGCCGAATGCCGGGAGCACGGACCAGGCTTTTTGATTCCGTTTGGCAGCGTCAACCTGGCCTGGCCGGATTGGGAGGAAGACGTGCGGCGCTGTCACGAGGTCCACAAGATGCCGGGCCTCCGGATCTATCCCGGCTATCAGCCATTCGACCTGGACCATCCCGGAATGGAACGCCTTGTTAAAATGACATCGGAACGCGGTCTGATTCTGCAAGTGGTTTTCGGCATGGAGGACCCACGAGTGTACCATCCCGTTATCAACGTCGGTCCCGTCACATTCGGTCCGTTGTTGACGGCGGTCCAGAATGCGCCGGACGCGAAAGTTCAGTTACTCCATTTCGCCGGACCGACCAGCGGTCTCGCGCTCTCTCAATTCATGACGAAGGCCAACACGTTCATCGATATTTCGCGCCTGGAAGGAAATGGCGCGGTCGGTCGAACGATTGGTGCAATCACCGGCTTGCCTTCAATCCGCGTGCCAGTCGAACGAGTCGTCTTCGGTTCGCATGCCCCCTATTTCCCAGTGGAGACAGCCCTCTTGAAGTTGATCGAGTCACCACTCGACACCCCACAGCTTCATGCCATTATGCAGGGTAATGCCCGCCGTTTGCTGCCACGGGCATGATGTCTGGCCGTTTGGTCAGCCGGAAGCTGAGGCCACTGGCTGCGAAACTTCGTGCGGGTTGCGGCGTTTATTTCCAGCGGCCGGGATGGTCCCGGTCACCAACCAACAACCGCGCAAATGAAAGCTCCACTCCTCACCAGCATCGCCGTCGTCGCATTTTCCCTGACACTTCCCGCCGCCAACTGGCCGGGCTGGCGCGGCGATGGGACCGGGGCTTCGAGCGAGAAAAGTCTGCCGCAAACGTGGGACCCGAAAACCAACGTGAAATGGCGCGTGGAATTGCCCGAACGCAGCAACTCATCGCCGATTGTTTGGGGCGATCGCGTGTTCGTGAACCAGGCCGAGGGCAGCAAGCGCTCGCTGATCTGTTTCGACCGCAAGGACGGTAAGAAGCTGTGGCAATCGGGGACGACTTACGCTGACCGCGAGCAGACTCAGCGCGATAATCCCTACTGCTCGGCGACGCCAGTGACTGATGGCGAGCGTGTGATCGTGTCGTTCGGTTCCGCGGGGCTTTACTGCTACGACTTCGACGGGGCGGAAAAGTGGCACCGCGATTTCGGCAAGATGAGTCACATGTTCGGCAACGGGTCGTCGCCGGTGCTTTCGGGTGATGCGTGCATTTTCTTCTTCGGTCCGGATGAAAAAGCGCGGCTGATCGCGGTGAACAAGAAGACCGGTGACACTTTGTGGGAAGCGCAGCAGCCGAAGCTCGACCCGAACGAAGTGCAATCACGCGGCGGAGGATTTGGAGGGCGTCCGGGTGGCGACCGAGGTGCGGGCGATGGCCAGCGGCCCGGGGGCGGACAGCCCAGGCCCGAAGGTGGGCAACCCCGCCCGGAAGGTCAGCCGGGCGGTGGTGGACGTGGCGACAATCGATTCGCGTTTGGCACCGGGGCGATCATTGGCGGCGCGATGCTCGCGCAGGGCGACAAGGACGCGGACAAGAAACTCAGCTCGACGGAATTTGCCGCGCTCGCCGACGCATGGTTCGACAAGCTCGATGCCGAGAAAGCCGGAAAGCTCGCGCAGGAAAAGTTTGCCGAGAAACTTCCCGACGTTCTTCCTCCGGCGCAGGGCTTTGGTCAACGGCCCGATGGCGCGCCTCAGCGCGAAGGCGATCAACCGCGTCGCGAAGGCGATCGGGGCGGACGTGGAGGCGGATTTAGTCCAGCGCGTTTCGTGGCGCCGGGATTTTTCACCGCGACGGACACGAACAAGGACGGCTCGCTGACGCGCGAGGAATGGAAGGGGACATTTGCGAAATGGTTCACCGATTGGGACAGCGACAAGTCCGGCTCGCTTGACGACAACAAGCTTCGCACGGGGATCACCGCGGCATTACCAGCCCCGCAATTTGGCGGGGGCGGCGGACCTGGCGGTGGCCCGGGCGGTTTCGGTGGACGTGGCGGTGGTGGCGGCCCCGGCGGTTCGTGGAGCACGCCGCTCGTCATCAAGTCCGGTGATCACGACGAAGTGATCATGAATTTCCCGAACCGCCTCGTGAGCTTCGATGCGAAGACCGGGAAGGAGTTGTGGCAGGGCAAAGGCATGGGCGGAACGATCTACACGACGCCGGTCTTTGGCGAAGGCCTGCTCTATTCCGCGGGCAGCGGCATGGGGGGCGGCAGCGCGCTCGCGGTGAAAGCCGGCGGGGCAGAGGCGTGGAAATTGGATCGCGCGAAGAGCGCAATCGGCTCCGGCGTGATCCACGAAGGCCATCTCTATTTGATCAGCCAGGACGGCATCGCGGAGTGTATCTCGCTGGCGGACGGCAAGAGTGTGTGGAGCGAGCGTCTGCGCGGCAGCGGCGCGCGTGGCAGCTCATGGTCTTCGATGCTGCTCGCCGATGGAAAGATCTACGTCCCGAATCAAGGTGGCGACGTGTTCGTGCTGCGCGCCGCGCCGAAGTTCGAGGTGCTCGCGACAAATTCCGTCGGCGAATCCACGAACGCTTCGCTCGCGGCATCGAACGGAGAGCTTTTCTTGCGCACCGACAAAGCGCTCTGGTGCTTCGGCACAAAGTAGTAGCTGCACTTGTAAAAGCGCGGGCTTACTTCGTTTCGCCATCCGAAATCAAGTATGCCAGCAGGTCGAGGATTTGGGCTTCGTCCAATATGTTGAGCATGCCTGGAGGCATGTTCGAGATCTTGGACACTGTGCGCTCTTTGATTTCCGTTTTGCGGATTGCGACCACTTCTTCGTTCGCGGCCAGTGGACGGATCGAAACCACGCTCTCGTCTTCGCGCTCGATACGGCCCGTGACCACATCGCCGGACTTGGTTTTGATCTCGGTCAGGGCATAACCTTCGGCAATGCTCTTTGACGGAAGAATGATTGATTCCAAAAGATCGCGCGCGGAGAGCCGATGCCCGATCCCCTTCAGATCCGGGCCAACGCTTCCGCCTTCGCCGGCAAAGCGGTGACATTGAATGCAGCCAGTGTTTCGAAACGCGGCGCGGCCGCCGTCGAACGATCGGTCCTGTTTCACATTATCGAGCGACGGGAGAAGGTCATCCATCTTCCAATCGCGAACGAACTTCTGATCCGGTTTCATCTCGCGGATCCAATCACGGAAAAGAGCGACGGCTCGGTCATCCACGATGGTTGTGACCAGCGGCGGCATCTGTCCACGGCCGCGGCGTGACATGCGCTGGTAAAGAATCGAGCGGTCGGGATCACCCGGAAAGACCAGCATGGCGTTGTCGATGCCAAGGGTGTCGTGCTGGGGTCGCGCGCTGAGAAGATTCAGCCGCTCAGGCTTGGTCGTAAATCCCAACTCCATCTTCGAGTTGCCGCCGCCGGATTCGACGTGGCACACGGAACAATTGACGTGGAGATAGGAGCGCGCCCGGGCTTCGAGATTCTGGTTCGAGTCATAGGGATCAACCAGCTTGCCGGCTTCAGGCTTCGGGAGAGTCCCTGTAAAAACGCCAATGTTTTTCAAGGTGCGCAACTGGCTGTCGCGGACGCCGCCATAGTCATGCGCTTTGTTTAATTGCGGTTCCGTGACGCCCAGCGCGAACTCGGCGGCGCGACTGTGGCAGGTCATACATTCGGTGCGACTAGGAAATCGCCAGTTCTGTCGCCGGCTCCCGCCGGGCAGGCGATCATCGCGGATGACAAATTCTTTCTCGTCACCTTTGGCAGCGACCAGCGTCGCGTCGGTTTGGTTGTCGTTCCATCGATAAGAATATCCGACCCATTCCCCGTCCTGACGGGTGAGAAGCCGGGTCTCGATCCGCTCGAGTGATTTCGGGATTTTCGCCTCACGCTCCAGTGAGAACGTTTGGACGAATACGGTACCGTTCGTGAACTTCCCGATGCGGCTGTCGTCCGGCAACGCCATGAATCGCTCGACGTGGGCGCCGTCGGCCCATCCCTGGACATTCACCGAATAGGGAATCAAGCCTGGCTGAACCGCGTGATCTTTCGCTGAAAGGAAAAGCCCCGTTTGACTGAGAATAGTCGGGAACTCCGGCGGTGAACCTAGCCGGGGAGATCGGATGAGCCGGTAAATCCCGCCGGCGTAATCGGCGATCCACAATTCACCACGGCGACCGACAGCAAATGCGACGATCTGCAGCCGAGTGCCGGCCAATTCCTTTTGCCAGACCACGCGCGAGCCGTCGTGGCGAATGCCCCAGATCTTACCGGTAGAGTAGTCGCCATAGACATATGTGCCGTTCAGTTCGGAGAGTTCATCGCCATAGTAAACGACACCACCCGTCAGCGACCGCGCTTCAGAATGGGAGTGCTCCACCGTGGGAGCAACGACAGGCGTGGGACCCAGCTTGCGATTGAGGTAAAATGGATGACTTCCTTCATACACGCTCCATCCGTAATTCTCCCCGCGCCGGATGAGGTGCACCGTTTCCCAAAGGTCCTGGCCATTGTTGCCTGCCCAGATCGCTCCCGTTTTTGGATCAGCACACAGACGCCACGGATTTCTCAAACCGTAGGCCCATTTCTCCGGTCGCGCATTCGGCATCCCGACAAAGGGATTGTCTGCAGGCACGGAGTAAGCCTGTGTTCCTTCCGTGTGATCGACATCGATCCGCAGCACGCCGCCGAGAAGCTCGCTCAAATTCTGGCCGCTGACCCATCCATCGGAATCAGTCGTTCCGTCCCCGGTGGAAATGTAGAGCATCCCGTCGCGACCGAACACGATGCCGCCGCCGTCGTGACCCTCCGAGTGCCAATCGATGATGAGGTGCTCCGATTGCGGATCGCATTGGAACGGCGCCTCACGCCTGACAGTGAATCGTGAGATGCGGTTCTTGCGTGCGTATTCCCCTCCCGAACCATGCGTGAAGAGATAAATGTAACCGTTTGTTCGGTACTCCGGATGGAACGCGACGCTGTAGATTAAACGATCCTTAAGTTCGAGAAACGTCTCCACGCGATCGGCCTGTGGGTCGTCTCGCACACGAAGAATTTTTGACGGCCCACTGTCGTTGCCGTTTTGAACGACCCACAACCACTCGGTCTCCGGTTCAGGTGTAAGGAAGATTGGCAGCTTCCACGTCAGGCTCGTGAAAGTCTTCTCGACGGTATAAGGCAACGGCGGTTCGGGCGAACCGACGACGCGCGATGTGGTCCACGGGATTCGGTGGTCGAGGCCGAAGGGCGCTTCGTCCGCACCCTGAATTGGAGTCAGGCTGCAAATCAAGACGATGGCCGCGAGTTTCGGAATCATTGCTCGGCCCAAGGCCGCATCGGTGGCGGCGGCGGTGGCTCGGCCCATCGCCAAACCGGCTGGTAATTCAGTATCATGTAAGGCGTCTCAACGCGGCGCTGGCCCTCCTTCTCCGAAACCAGCATCGCGTGCAGCGCGCCCGATGTGAGCAGCGTCCGCTCGACGTTCCACGACGGTTTGCCCGTGAGAAACATCGCTTCGATGCTTTGTTCCAAAAACGTAAAGTGCATCCCGGGCCGGCCTTCCTGGGTCCAGAACAGCGACGATTCGGCGCGACCATCTTCGGCATAGCGCCAGGCCGCGGACCATTCGCCGGCGGCGCCGTTTAACTCCAGGACGTTCGCGCGCAATCCATCGGCGTATTCGATCCGAAGCAGTTTCGGATCGCGCACGAGCTGACGCAGCGGCTGGCCACCTCCCTGCGGGTGCTCCTGGCGCTTCCATGCCTCTTCGAAAAGTTCGACGTCGAATTGCCTTTCGTCGAACGCCCGCCACACCGCATCGCCGGTTAAAGTCTGCACGGCCTTGATGCCCGTCTCGCCGCCCTCGCGTTGCTCGGCCAGGGCCTGGACCATTTCCAATGCGTGAAACCCGTAGTGCTCGGTGATGTGATAAGTGATGCCGACGATTTCGCGCAGACGTGCCCCGCGCTTGACGTCCGCCGCCGGACGGCGCCAAGTGCCCGGGAGGGACGACCCTGCCATGAGTGGAATCTTCAGCTCCTGGGCGCTGTCGTAAATGAATTTGGCATCGGTCCAATTGTCCGCAAGGTGCTTGTCGATGAACACCGGCACCACCCGGCCGCTGGCGCGAAACACCTTGAGAGTCTCTTCCCAGAAACGGCGCTTCGGATATACCGTGTTGCCGACGGCGGACTTCGGATAATCCCCGTGCTCGGCAATCAGCAGCACCCCATCCACCGCCAGCTGGCCAGTGCCGAGTGTCAATGCATCCTCTATCGTGGTGCTGACTCGGAAGCGATGGGACGCGGCGAGTGAGCGGCTGATGTCCTTCTCCGGCTTTTGGTCCGTGTAAAGCGATGTCAGCTTGAATGGAGAATCCTTGCCCTTGCCGTCCAGTGTGTCGGTCTGCAGCAGCCGGCTCACGATCATGTCCGCGTGCGAATTGTGCGTGTAGATCGTGACGATGGCAGCGATCTTTTTGCCGGACAGTGAGTCGGCAGGCTCTGCGGCCCGGGCCGCAGTCAGCACGGAGTCGAACGCACTCACAATGCCTAGAAGGAAAGCAAGCCTGCAACACCAGTGTCCGGCTCGTGCTGTGTCTGAAAATCGCCCCATCGCAATCCTTTAGTTTTTGTCCGATAACTGAACCCGCACGACACCATAAACCAAGAACTCCGGAACGCGGAATCGAAGGTGTGCGCCAGCTTGTTCAAATTCCAACGCTCGCGGCTGCTCGGATTCTGGTGTGAGAAACTCGACACGGGCCGCGCGTAACTTTGGGTCAATTTTCAAATCGGCCTGAGACGGCGGCGCCGTAATGGGCTTCTCATCCTTGATGCCGCTCCCGCGATTCTTTTTGTCCGCCGGTTCTTCGCGGTTGTAGTTCACAAAGTGCAGGGTGATCTCGTTCCCGAGCGCAGGGCGCGACGTGGAAACGCGCACCGTTGCCGGAGCGTCGAACTGACTGCGATCTGATGGCAGCCGCTCCGTCACGTTGGCCGCCGTGAGACGCGCATCAGAAGGATCGATGATGGCCTCATAGCGTGCTCGCGCCCCCGCGGCGCTGTCATCGGGAAGAACATCAAAGAGGACGTGAGCATCGAGCAGGCGTTTGCCGAGGTCCTTGAACCGGGCGACGCCCGATACGTCGCCTTCGTGCACGCGGCTACGCGGGAAAAGCAATACTACCTCACTGTTTGGCCGGTTCGCTCGATAGAGGTTCTCGTATTGTCGCAGGAAGCCGTAGTAACGCACGTTCTCGCGCCGCGCGTCCGGGTCCTGAAAAGAGCTGTAGAATCCCATCGGTGCGCCGCCATTTGCGGCTAGTTCTGCGATGGCCGCACGAATGCGCACGCTTTCATATTTGCCTAGCGTGTAGGGCTTGTCGTCGAATGCGCCGCGGATGTAACGCGCTTGCAAGGTGCCTTCGCCGAGCACGCCCGATGCAAGCTCGGTGTGGTTCGCCATGTCGCCGGTGCTGTACCAGAGGTAATCCTCATCCTTTCCCCATAATTCACCGGGCAGGGCGCAGCGCTCGTCGCCACTGATCTGGCCGAAATCGCCCAGGTGATTCCATTGTGCGACGATCAAATCGGCTTTCAGCGAACGGCCATACTGCACGAACACCTCGTCGAACGCCTTCTTGTTGGCGATTTGCGAGAACCGCAGCATTTCACGCCGCAGCGGCGTTGAGTCCTTTGGATCGTGCCAGCACACGATCTCATCGAACTGATGCGTGGCCAGATTCGTGATGGCAAATCGCTGCTCGAGTTCCTTGGCCGTAAATCGCTCGCCAAGGTATTTGCGGAAGGCCGCCACACAATGCTCGCAGAGGCAATCGTGCCGATAAAAGTAATTCGCAATAAACCCGTCCACTCCGCGTCTGATGCCGCAGCGGACCCAGGCTTTCAGCACCTCGCGCCAATGCGGATTATTCAGGCAAGCCCAATACTCGCGCATGCCGCCGATGCCGTACGACTTGTTCGAGATCGGCATTCCCGCCTTGTCCTTTTCCAAAAAATCCATGGGATCAGCCACCGGCTTCGGGCCGAGCAGCTTTTCATCCCATAGATCACGATAAAAGCGGAAGAATCCGCGCGGACCGTCCGCAGAGTCAGGATCGCCGACGAGAAACTTTACGTTCATGTGACCGACCACCTTCACGCCGCGGCGATGCAACTCGCCGTTAAGCTTGGTGAACCAATCACCGCACTCGCGGAGGCCGCGAACAGGAAGATTCGCGGGGTAGCCGCCACCAAATTCAGTGTGCGCCAAACTCCAGAAGTGCGCGCCGTAAAAACCGACTTGCACGATATCGGGTTTCATATCGTCGACATACTGCAAATAGCCCGGGGCTCCATAGCCGTCCCAGTGAGCGATGAGGCGCGTAAACTCAACTCGTTCCGCTGCGATCGCTGCACTCCCCACCAGCACGCACAGCAGGGATGCCCGCACCGCCCGCCTCGCAATGCGAATGGACGTGAGAGTGAACCAAGAGGAAGTAAGAACACGCATGGCAGTGAACTCAAATGTCCTAGTTTGAAATCAGACGCAAGGAAGACGCCATGACGATGTCTTTCCCGGTCTTCTCGTGGACCGCCTAGAGGAGGCGTCCGTGATCAGGCGCGAGAAAGGGAGATCGCGAACGCTGCACTCGTCCGCGTGGTTGGTCTCTGCGCCGGGCGTTAGGCGGTGCTAAACCCGGCAACTTCGCCAACGCCACGAAAGAAAGGGAATCGCCACCTTTTGATCCGGTTCCAGTGCGTACGAGTTCATCGCCCAAACATTCGCGCACCAACTCGTGGCGGGACTGTTGGAAACCTGATGCGTGTTTACGGGGTGTCCCCGGTGTCCTTTTTGCATCCACATGCGACCGCCCCACACCACTTTTGCGATCACACGATCTAATCTCTTCCAACACGTCATGAAAATAATCCATACTCTTCTGGCAGCACTCGCCATATGTTCCATTGGCGCAACGTCCTCTGCGAAGTCTCGTGAGCATGATGGCCGCGGGGGGCATCGCGGAAACAGTTTCGATTGGGTCAATCTCGTCTCCGATATCGACGGTGTCGCACGTCACACGGACGAGAATCTCATCAATCCGTGGGGGCTGGCTATTTCGCCCACGGGTGCAATCTGGGTCGCCAACGCGGACGCTGGCGTCGCAACCGTTTACGATTCACAGGGCAGGGTATTGCCAGGCGACGCCAACCCGCTGGTGGTGACCATCCCGCCTGCCCCATCGAGCACTGAGGCCGGCAGCCCCACAGGCCAGGTGTTCAACCCTACTACCAGTTTCGTCATCACGAAGGAGGGGCGTTCCGGTAAGGCGATCTTCCTTTTTGCAACTGAGGACGGCACAATCTCGGGCTGGAATCCAAACGTCGATCCAACCAATGCGGTGATAGGAGCCGATCGGTCGCCAACAGGTGCGAGCTACAAAGGACTCGCCTTCGGTACTTTCGGCGGAAACGCTTTCCTGTTCGCCACGAACTTTCACGCCGGGACCGTGGAGATTTTTGACAAGAACTTCGCACCGGTGGACAGGCCTGGCGCATTTGTGGATCCGAACCTGCCGGTAGGGTTCGCTCCTTTCGGCATTCAGAACGTTCAGAACCGTCTCTACGTCACATACGCGCAGCAAGATGAGGATGCCGAGGACGAGGTGCCGGGCCCGGGTGCTGGCTTCGTCAACGTCTTTGATCTTCAAGGCAAATTCATCAGGCGCTTTGCATCGGGGGGCACGCTGAACGCCCCGTGGGGCTTGGCGCGTCCGCAGGAAAAATTCGGGAAGTTCTCAAACGCGCTGTTTGTCGGCAATTTCGGCGATGGTCGTATCAATGTATTCGATCTCGGGACAGGCGCGCTCCTCGGCCAGCTTGAGGATGCTGATGACCAACCGCTCGCCTTCGATGGCCTGTGGGCCCTGACATTCTCCGGTAAATCGCTGTTCTTTACTGCTGGGATCGCCGACGAATCGCACGGCCTGTTCGGCGTCATTAAACCCTCGAAGCACGACGATCAACGCGATGAAAACAATGGGCACGATGACGATGACGACTAGCCGTGCCGCAGTGCGGCTGGGATCGGCGGGGTCAGTTTGCAGCGCAAAATAGCGTTCCACCTCATTCGATCACGACGATGTCATTCCACCCGAGCGGCAGTTTGAATTTTGCAACGGCATTGAATCCCGCTGTCTTTTGCGTGGCGTTTGGCTCGGAGACGGTGAACACGAGCGGACCGGTTTCGCTCGAAACAATTCTTTTCGGCGTGCGCCGGATCGGCACGGCGCATTGGAGCGCCTCGATGCGGTCGTATTGAAAATTCGCGAGCACGACCGCGGTGCCATCATCGGAGTCGAACACGCCGGCCTCGACGACCGGGTGCGACAACTCGACCAGCCGCTGCGCTCCGCTCGCGCGCACCTGGCGGTTCATGAAGGCGCGCTGTGCCGCCGGCCATTTTTCGCCCAAGGCGTTCGGAACGAAATGCGCATCCTTCGCATACGAAACACCGGGACAACTTGCCGTGAACAGCGCGTGGCCTTTGCCGAAAGTGTGCTCGAACACGGCTGGTGAACCATCCTTGAACGTGCCGATGATCCGCGCGCCATCCTTTTCGCGCGGAATCACGGATGTCTTCATTCCGAGAGCGCCGAACGCGACATGCGCACCGGTTTCCTCCTTCACGTCAATGGTATCGAGCCATGGAATGTCATTCAGCGCGCCGCGCAGATCGAACCGGCCCTGCTGAACGGTGACTTCCATTCGCGGCGCGATTCCGAACACCGCGGACAATCCGTCCTGCGATTCACCAAATTCATTGCGACACCCTGCGGCACACGCGCCGTAAATCCAGCCGCCGCGCCGCACCCAGTCGGCGATCGCCTCGCACGCTTTCGTGGAAATGCACGGGTCGACGCAATAAAGCACGTCGTAATCGGCCAGCCGGCCGCTCTCGATATCGGATTCAGTCAGCATATCGACCAGATACTGATCGTGAGTGAGCGAGAAGTAAGTGAGCCGGCGTTCGGCCATCGGCAGATAACCGAACGGCTGCCAGAGATCGCTCGACAGGCTGTAGAGCAACGCCACGCGAGTCTGGCGCGTTTTGCCCGGCGCGATGATTCGCTCTGCATTCGCGAGCTGCCGTGTGATGTGAACCACGCCATCGTAAGCGCCGCGAAGGTCGCTCCAGTAATTTTCCGTGCTCGTGGCCGTCGGTCCGTAAGTCCAGTAAAAGAAATGTTTCGCACCCTGGCAAAGTGCGGACGCGCTCTTCAGCCGGAGGTTCTTTTCATCGCTCGGCGTAATCCATGTGATGATCGGAATCGAGCCGCGGCTGCCGCTCCGCATGATGGCAGCTTGGAATCCGATGAGCTGAAATCCTTCCCACGTCGACGAAGGACCGTACATGTAATCGAGCCCGAGCCAGTCTTCGATCCCGATGACGTCGACGACCCGATCACGCGCCATCGAGAACCAATCGAGCGTCAGCGGGAATCCGCCCCACGTCGTATTCTCCCGCGCCATCCCCATCCCGAGGCCAGAACCGCCGAAGTAGGGATGATCCGCCACGAGCGATGTGGTGAGAATTCCTTTCGGTGCGTTCTCATGAAGAATTTCCGTCAGCCATTTGAGCCGCTCATTCGCGGATTCATGGCGAAAGCGCGTTGTCGAGGTGAACACACGCGCCGCGGCAGCCGCGTTCTGTTTCTGTCGTTTCGTGAGCTCGGCTGGTGATTCGATCGGCTGCACTTCGTCGAGCGACGCAGCGCCAAGATCCGCCGCGGAGATGCCCTTCTTTTTTAGCCACTCATGGAATGCGGTGAGCGCCTTCGGGTCGCTACCGATCGGCGGACGGCACGCAATTTCATCGGACAGACCGAAGAGTGTCTCCCGCTCCGCCGACTGCGCCTTTTTCGCGATACCAGCGAGCTGTTTGACACAATCGTCGCGATCGAGCATCGGGCCGAACTCGGCCCAGTGATGTCCGCCCGGTCGAAGGAACGGGAATTTGGCGAGCATCTCGGGCGTGGTGTTGCCCACGAGGTTGAACCCGAGCAGCCACAGCACCTCCGCTTCCTGCGCATTGAGCTCGGGACGCTGCGGACTCCAAAATTGCGTCTGCACCCAGAGCCGCTCAGGTGCGATCCGTTTTCCGCCGCTCGCTTCGCGCGCCCACGCGAGATGCCGCGCGGTCATCTGGCTGGCAGTCTCGAGATCCGCCGCATCCTTCTTCAGATCCTTCGACACGAGGAAACTCGTCGCATTGCCGCTGAACGTTTCCTCGAAGCGTTTGACGATGGCTTTCTCATCCTCCGCAGTCGCGAGTTCGATGACGATCGAGTGGCGCGCGTCCGCCGGAGTCGAAAATGTCAGTGTGATATTTGGAAATTCCGCGACACCACCGGCACGCGAATGCCGGCCGTGGATCTGTGGCCCCGCGTGCGCGACGAGATCGAACCATGGGCTGAATTCACCGGGACGCACCTGTTTCGACTGCTCTTTGTCCGCGCCCAACGGAAGCACCGCGCCCTTCATTCCCCACGGATCGACATGAATGTGCCCGCCGATATTCGCGTGCCACGCCTGGCCCGCGGGCTCATTCATTTTCACGCGGAAAAAAACGCCATCCGCTGTCGCATCGCGCGGCATCAGCCCGACAAGCAAAATGGCAATGAGCGTGAAATGCCGGCGCGCAATGGGTGAGTTCATGAGGCTAAGAAATGGCGAGTTGCCGGGAAAAGGGAACCAGCTTTCCTTGAGTACACGCCGAGATCCTCCGCCCTCTCTGAAGACGGCTCGGTGTCGGGGATTAGATTTGCTGTGCGGCAGCGCGCGGCGATAGCTGATGGAACACCGCAGACGTACCCGACCAATCCCGTGAAATCATTCCTCTTCGCCAGCCTCGTGACGCTCTCTCAACTCGCCGCCTTTGGGCAGGACGCGCCCGCCACGCCGGAGAAGATTTCGCTCTGGTCCAATCATGCGCCTGTCGGGGACGGCACTTTCCAGGCGGCCGACGCGACCATCACGGTGCATCGTGCAGCGAAGCCGAATGGCGCCGCATTGGTCATCTGCCCGGGCGGCGGATATGGCGGCTTGGTCACCGGGGCTGAAGGGCACGGCATCGCCCAATGGCTCAACAAGCACGGCATCACTGGTGTCGTGCTGGAATATCGGCTTCCGAAAGGAAATGCGTTCGTGCCTTTGCTCGACGCGCAGCGCGCCATTCGCACCGTCCGGGCGCGGGCCGCCCAATGGGAGATCGATCCGAAACGCATCGGCATCATCGGCTTCTCCGCTGGCGGGCATCTTGCCTCGACCGCGGGCAGGCATTTCGACGCGGGCGATCCAAAAGCGACGGATGCCACCGGGCGGGCCAGTTGCCGCCCGGACTTCATGATCCTGGTCTATCCCGTGATTAGCCTGGGCGAAAAAGGCCACCAGGGCTCGCGCGACAATCTGCTCGGCGCGGGCGCCAAGCCTGAACTGGTCGAACTGTTTTCCAACGAGAAGCGGGTCACTCGCGAAACCCCGCCCGCGTTTCTTGCACACGCCCTGGACGACAATGCGGTGCTGCCGGAAAACAGCCGGATGTTTTACGAAGCGCTGAAAGCCAGCGGCGTGGAGACCAAATATCTGGAACTCCAATCCGGTGGCCACGGCCTCAATGGATACAAGGGGCCGAGTTGGGACGCGTGGCAGTCGCAGTCACTCGAATGGCTGGCAGCACTGAAGATCATTCCCGCTGCCGATGTTGCGGTGCGTCGTGCAGAATGGCCGGCGCTTGAGTGGAAGAAAGGAGCGCCGTCTGCCTTCGTGCGAGTGGAGTCGCCGACTGCGGTCGTCGATGGAAAGCTCTACCTGTTTGGCGGATTCACCGACGATCTTGGGGCCTCCAATGAGGTCGATGTTTACAATCCGGCGGCCGACGCATGGACACGACTCAAAGACATGCCCACGCATGTCACGCATCTCAATCCAGCCATCGATGGCGGCACCATTTGGTTCGCGGGCGGTTTCAAGGGCAAGCATCCGGGGCCGGTGACCGACGAAGTGTGGAAATACGAGATCACCTCGGACTCATGGAGCGCCGGGCCGCCGCTGCCTGAGCCGCGCGGCGGTGGCGGGCTGGCGATTGTCGGGCGCAAATTGCATTACTTCGGCGGCTACAAGCCGGATCGTGACACCAACGCCAGCGAACACTGGAGCCTCGCGTTGGACGGCGGAAAAGAATGGCAGCGCGAAGCGGATCCTCCCACTCCGCGCGGGCACGTCGCTGCGGCGGTGCTGGATGGCAGGATTTACGCCCTCGGCGGCGCTCATGGCCATGACAAGACCCAGAACGATCTAAATGCCTGCGAGTGTTTCGATCCCGCCACTGGGAAATGGCGCGAGATCGCCGGCCTGCCCGATGGACGCAGCCATTTTGAGGGAAGCACGTTCATCCGAAAAGGCAGGATCGTTGTTGTCGGCGGGCGATGCAACAGCTCCAAGCCATTGCGGAATGTGGTGGGCGATATACTGGAATATGACCCCAAAGCGGACGCGTGGAGCGTCGTCGGCACGATGCCGGAGAATGTGCTCGCGCCTTCAGCTGCGATTGTTGCGGGCCGTCTCGTCGTCACCGGCGGCGGTCTGAACAGTCCACGCCCTCTGACTGCCGCCACTTGGATCGCTTCGATTTCGGGCACCGAATGAATCACAAGTCCCTTGCCTCGCAGGGATCCGAAGAACTTGGGGAGCCGCGGAGCTTCTTTCGTGCGCTGACCACACGCAACGAGCGCGCTCACGAATGTCCATCGCGTCATTAATTCTACATGTTCAGCCGCGCGTTGCCGAAAGCGCGGCGCCGGCGCGAAACTTCAAGCCGATCATTAGGTTCATTCTCGACCAACCCATGAAGACGAAACTCACACTCGCCGCGCTCGCCTCGATCCTGTCCTGCCAGTTCAGTCTGGCGCAGGACAAACCGCCGGTGGACGACTGGAAGCCAGCGTCCACCAACCAGCCAGGCAAAGAGTATCCGCAAGTGAACTCGGAGGGCCGGGTGAAATTCCGAATCGTTGCGCCGGACGCCAAGGGCGTGGCCTGCACCTTCAGAGATAGCAGCACCTTCACGAAGGGCGAGGACGGTGCCTGGGTCGGTTACACTCGGCCCCTGGATGAGGGCTTTCACTATTACATGATCAAAATCGACGGGGCCGAAGTACCTGACCCCAACAGCATGGTTTTCTTCGGTGCCAACCGCTGGGGGAGCGGTGTCGAAATTCCGGCCCACGACCGCGATTTCTATGCATTGAAGAAGGTGCCGCATGGCCACTTGCGTGAAGTTTTCTTTCACTCAAAAAGCACCGACTCTGAGCGCCGCGCGTTTGTTTACACGCCGCCGGGCTATGATCAGAGCGGAGAGCAACGCTATCCGGTTTTGTACCTTCAGCATGGATATGGAGAGAACGAATACGGCTGGGGCAACCAGGGCCATGCCGGCCTGATCATGGATAACCTGCTCGCCGAAGGTAAGGCCAAGCCGTTCATCATCGTGATGACCTACGGGATGACGAACGAGGTCAAGATCGGCGGGATCCGGGATTTCAAAATCGAAAACTTTCAGACCGTTCTCCTGGATGAACTGATTCCGCATATCGATGCGAACTTCCGCACGCTGGCCGGTCAACCGAATCGCGCGATGGCGGGCCTTTCCATGGGTGGGATGGAAACCAAGACGATTACTTTGAAGCATCTCGACACCTTCTCGCGCATCGGCCTTTTCAGCGGCGGGAGCATCAGTCCGAAGGACATCCCGGACATGGATGCATTCAAGAAGAAGAACAGACTCGTCTTCGTCAGCTATGGCAGCCGTGAACTCGGAAACAACCGCGGAGGTGACCCCAAGGCGGCCACGGAAGGTCTGAAAGAAGCGGGCGTGAACAGCGTTTTCTATGTCTCCCCGGACACAGCGCACGAATGGCAATCATGGCGGCGCAGCCTGCGCGAGTTCGCGCCGCTGGTGTTTGGAACATCAGCTCCTACGACGGTGGCCGCAACAGTTGCCGCGGCTGCCCCTGCGGCTTTGGCACTCACGGGCGACTGGGAGACGGAATTTGATTCACAGGTCGGCGCGCAAAAATACACGTTTCATTTCAAACAGGACGGCCAGAAACTGACAGGAAAGGCCGATGCCACAATGCGCGACCAGAAGCGCGACGTGGAGCTGTTGGAGGGCAAAGTGGATGGCGACAAAGTGTCGTTCGCCGAGATGCTCAAGTTTCAGGAAAACGAAATTCGCATCACCTATACCGGCACGGTTTCGGGAAACGAAATGAAGCTGACACGCGCCGTGGGCGATTTCGCGAAAGAGGAAATCATCGTAAAACGCAAAGCAGCGGCCGCTCCTGCACCGGCGGCACCGGCACCGCCGGCACCGGCGAATCCTGAGGCTGCCCGTCCACGCTCAGGTCGCGGCGCGCCCATTACGCTCGGGCCCGACGACAAACGCGCCGTGCCCGACGAACCCGCCGGCTTTGACCAGAAGCGCGACGGCATTCCTCACGGCAAGCTGGAGATGATCGAGTATGACTCCAAATCGGTGGGCAATAAGCGGAAAGCCCAAGTCTATACGCCGCCGGGTTATTCGTCGGACAATAAGTATCCCGTTCTTTATCTCCTGCACGGCATCGGCGGGGACGAGAATGAATGGGTAAGGGGAGGACATCCCGAGATCATTTTGGATAACCTCATCGCCGACAAAAAGGCCGAGCCCATGATCATCGTCATGCCCAATGGCCGCGCCCAAGCCGACGATCGCCCCGGCCCGAATGCCATGAGCACCGCTCCGGCTTTTGGCAAATTCGACAAAGATCTTCTGGGCGACCTCATCCCCTTCATCCAGTCGAAATATTCAGTCAAGACGGACCGCGAGAGTCGGGCCCTGGCTGGCTTGTCGATGGGTGGCGGTCAGTCATTAAACTTCGGCCTCGGGAATTTGGATACCTTTGCGTGGGTGGGCGGGTTCTCCTCCGCTCCGAATACCAAGCCCGCCGCAGAGTTGGTGCCGGATGCCGCCGCCGCTGCGAAGCAGTTGAAACTCCTTTGGATTTCCGCCGGCAACAAAGACGGTCTCATCAGGATCAGCCAGGGCGTCCATGCTTATCTGAAGGAGAAAAATGTGCCTCACATCTGGCACGTCGATGATCACGCCCACGATTTCCAGCATTGGAAAAAGGCGCTCTACAACTTCGCCCAGCGCATCTTCAAACCCGAAGCCAAATAACCTCCCTCAACACCTCATGAAAAAGCACTTCGTGCTTCCTGCCTTTCTCTGCGCAGCTTCGCTCAGCCTGGCTGATGACGCGACCGGCAAGGCAGCCCCGCCACAGAATCCCTCGAGCCAGAACGGTCCGATCCGTGTCCTCTTTCTCGGCACGGAAGAAGGTGGCGGCCGCAAGCATTGCCATACCGTCATGCGAGACTTTGGCCGCGAGGCGTTGTGGTTCGACTACTCGGCGGATCCCGCACAGGTCACCCCGGAGTGGATCGCCAGGTTCGACGCCGTTTTGCTCGATGCTCCCGCTGCCACATTCCCAGCTTTGAGCGCCGTGCGGCAGGCAAAGATTATTGCGGCAGACTTCGCCACCAGCAGCGGAAATCCCGCGCCCGAGGGCTTTCTCAATCCGCTGAAGGAAAAGCTGCTGGCGGCAGCCGGGCCGCAACGTCGTTCGGAATGGGAGCAGTTTTTGAAAAACCGTGAAGCCGAGGAACGCTCGGTTAATCCGAATGTGGCAAACTACGAACGCCGCCCGCAGCCGCTCACTTTTCAGCATCCGCTCAGCGTGAAGGCCAGCATGGAGCGGACTCAGGTCGCCCCGGATTTGCGGCTGGAGCTCTTTGCGGCTGAACCGGACATCGCCAAGCCCATCGCGATGGCGTGGGACGAGCGTGGCCGCTGCTGGGTGGCGGAAACGAGCGATTATCCCCACGGCGTAAAGCCGGGGGGAGAAGGCAATGACCGCATTAAAATCTGCGAGGACACCGATGGCGATGGCAAGGCGGACAAGTTCACCGTGTTCGCCGAGCATCTCAATATCCCAACCAGCCTGACCTTTGCCAATGGCGGTATCATCGTCGCCCAACCACCCCGTTTTATTTTTCTCAAGGACACAAACGGCGACGACAAGGCCGATGTGCGGCAGGATGTCATGACGGGCTGGGGCATCGGCGATACACATGCCCAGGCGAGCAACCTCCACTACGGCATTGATAATTGGTTCTACGGGTGCGTGGGCTACTCGGCCTTCGATGGCACGGTGGGCGGGGAGCGGAAGCGCTTCACGCAAGGCACCTATCGCTTCAAGCCCGATGGCTCGGCCCTGGAGTTCCTTCATCAGTTCACCAATAACTCTTGGGGCCAAAGTGCGAATGCCGCCGGCGATCAATTCGGCGGGACCGCCAATGGTGCGCCCATCTTCTACGGCGGTATTCCCGCCACCCATGTGCCCGCTGGCATGCGAGTGATGACGGCCAAGAAAATCAACACCGAGGAAAACGTCCACACCATCACGCCAAATTATCGCCAGGTCGATGTAATGGGTGGCTACACCGCAGCCGCGGGATCGAGTTTCATTGAGTCCGCAAAGCTTCCAGCCCGGCTCCAGGGAAAAGCCATGATCTGCGAGCCGACGATGAAAACCATCTCGCTCATGGACGTGAAGGCGAGCGGCGCTGGTGCGGTGGCGGGTGATGGCTTCAATCTCGTGGCCAGTTCCGATGAATGGATGTCGCCCGTCTTCGCCGAGGTGGGGCCGGATGGAGCGGTGTGGTTTGCCGACTGGCAGAATTTCATCATCCAGCACAACCCCACACCCAGCCAGCGGAGCGGCGGCTACAACGCCAGGACCGGTCCCGGCGGGGCTCACGAGAACGAGCTGCGCGATCATTCCCGCGGACGCATCTACCGGGTGGTCTGGCGCGACGCCAAAGAGCCTGCCGCCGTGCAGAAACTCAATCCGGCCGATCCGGCACAGCTTACCGCTGCCTTGAATAGCGACGTTCAGGAACGGCGGCTTTTCGCCCAGCGTTTGCTGGTGGAGGGTAAACAGACGGGGGCCGTTGCGGGCTTGAAAAAGCAAGCTACGGCGAACGATGGCTCCATCGGGGCACTGCACGCCCTGTGGACGCTTCAGGGCCTCAACGCACTCGACGATGCGACCTGCAATGCCGCTCTCCTGGCCAAAGACGGCCGCCTGCGGCGCAATGCGGTGAGGGCGCTCAAGCCGGATGAAGCCGGCCAAAAGATGTATTTTGGCTCCGGCGTGGTGAACGATTCGGATTTAGTCACTCGACTGGCCGCACTGGTGAAACTCGCGGAATTTCCCACCACACCGGAGATTCAGACCCTCGTAAAGAGCCTCTCCATGGACGGATCGATCCAGAAAGACGAGTGGCTGCGTGAAGCCACCCGCTTGCTCCGGCGCCGACACAAGGCGGAGGCTACTTTTAAGGAAGGCCCGAACCTCCTGCCTAATGCCGGTTTTGAAGTCACAGGCGCGGATGGCCTCCCGGAAGGCTGGTTAAGAAACGACGACATCGGACGCAGCGGTCCTCTCCGGGTTCCCTCCAACGCCAAGTGGCAGATGACCGACGCCGCCCACGGTGGAGCCAAAGCCGTGACGTGCAACCTTCCGGAAACGAGTTTCTCCGCGCTATATGTCGAGGTGCCGCTGAAGCCTAACACCGAGTACCGCCTCACGGGCTGGGCAAAGGCCGCCAACTTTTCGGGAGGGAGGATCGGCATCAGTGACCGCCTGAGCCGCGTGGAGACCGAGCGTCTCACGAAGAGTGCTGACTGGACGCTCATTGAGTCCACATACAACAGCGGCAACAGTCCCAAGGCCGGCATCATGTTGTCGCACTACGGCAAAGGCGACAGCACTTTCGATGACGTAAAGTTCTGCGAACTCATCCCGCAGTCTGAACCCGATGCCGAGGCCGTCGTCGCTGGCGATGCCAAGCGCGGCGAAAACATTTTCTTGAAGCACCCCGTCGCCGCCTGTGTGAACTGCCACATGATCGGAGGCAAAGGCAGCCCCGTGGGACCAGCTCTGGATGGCATCGCCAGGACCAAAGACGCGGCCTACCTCATCGAGAGTCTCGCCGATCCCAATGCCCGACTCGCCGAAAGCTACAAGGCCACCCCCATCTCGCCAATGCCGCCGATGCGTTTGATCCTGAAGCCGCAGGAGTTTGAAGACGTGTTGGCGTATCTCAAGACCCTGAAATAATTCCCACGCGCCGATGGACACTTCGCTTTTTCACCGCCGTCTCTCATCCCTGCGGGTGTTGCAGTCCGTCTTTCTCGCTGCCAGCGCCGGTCTTGCCTGGGCTGAGCCCCCGGCAATCACACTCAAAGACGCCTACAAGGAGCACTTCAAAATCGGCACCGCCATCAACCGTGCGATCACCACGGGACGAGGTTTCCGGCGGACGGAGGGACAAGTCGCCGCGGACATCGCGTTGGTGAAATCGCAGTTTAATCAAGTCGTCGCCGAAAATGAAATGAAGTGGACGACGCTGCACCCGCGCACCGGGAAAGACGGCTACGATTTCGCTGCCGCGGATGCATTTGTGGAGTTCGGCATCGCGAACAAAATGGACATCGCGGGACATACGCTCGTGTGGCACAGCCAGGTCCCAAACTGGGTTTTCGAAGGCGATCATCTGCCTCCCGGTGCCGCTGAGAAAGCTCCCTCCGCACCTCCGCAAAACGCGCCAAAAGACGCTACGCCGCCGGCTCCTCCCGCACCCGCTGCAGAAGTCCCGGCACCGCCTGCGGCCGGACCACGCCCAGGCCCGGGCGGTGGGTTCGGCAGATTCCGGCCCTTCAATCTCGACGGCCCCCGCGCATCGCGTGAGGAGTTGCTCGAGCGCATGCGAGACCACATCCACACCGTGGTCGGGCGCTACAAAGGCAAAATCAAAGTCTGGGACGTCGTGAATGAAGCCATCGCAGACTCCGGCCCCGATGTGCTGCGAAAATCGCCGTGGTCAGTCATCATCGGCCCGGACTTTATCGAGAAAGCATTCGAGTATGCCCACGAGGCAGATCCCGACGCCATACTCCGCTACAACGACTACGGTTTGGAAAACCCCGCCAAGCGCGAAAAGCTCATGAAGCTGATCAAGTCGCTGCAGGAGAAAAAAGTGCCCGTCATGGCCATCGGAACGCAAGCCCACCTTAATGTATCCATCAGCTTCGAGAAGATGGACCAATGCCTGACGGAACTCGCCACGCTGGGCCTGCCCATTCACGTCACTGAACTCGACGTCAACTCTTCCACCGGTGGCCAACGCGGCACCGGAGCGGACATCGCTGCGAATGCCGCGGCGACTCAGGGCGGGCTTGTGGAAGAAGCAGATAAGAAATTGTCCGCAGCTTATACCGGCATATTCCGCGCGTTCATCAAACACCGCGATGCCGTGAAAATCGTCACGTTCTGGGGACCGAACGACGCCAATTCATGGCGGGCACAAGGCAAGCCGCTCCTGTTCGATGCTGATGGCAAACCCAAACCTGCCTTCGACGCCGTGATTAAGCTCACGAACGAGGAAACTGGGAAGGGACCGTAGATGTGCAGATTTCGGTGCATTAACTGCCATTTCGCCGTCTTTCGGCCGAATCCTCTCACCGAGTCGCTGCTCCCTCGTGCTCCTCTGATTGCCCAGCACTTGAATTGGTTGCGGGGGTAGGATTTGAACCTAGCGTCTTACTCTGATGTGTTGACAGAACTGCCAGATAACTGCCAAAAAGGGACACATGAAAGCGAAAGCCGCATCCCGTAAGCAGTGGCCGCAAATCCGGCGCGTGAAGTATAAACTTGGGCGCGTTGCCTGGATGGTGGACGCGCGAACAGGAGGGAAGGGGCAGCGGTTGTTTTTCGAGACGAAGCAGGAGGCAGACACCAAGGCCGAAAACCTCCGCATTGAGCGGCGCAACAACGGTACCGCGGCTCTCGCTATCCCGGCGAAGCTACGAATCGAGGCAGCCGAGTGCGCCGCGCGCCTTGCCGCCTTCGGCTCGTCGCTGACGGAGGCGACGGACTACTTCATTCGCCACGCGAAGCCGGAAGCCGGGCCGAAGTTCGTTGCAGACGTGATCACGACGTTCTTGAAGGAAAAGACGCGCGCGGGGCGCCGTCCTCAATACCTCCGCGTGCAAAAATACGTGCTCGGCCACTTCGCTAAGACGTTCGGTTTCCGCGAGATTCACACCGTCGGACACGCCGAGATCGCCGAGTGGATGAACGGCCAGCCATGGACACTGCGCACTCGCGACAATTACCGCCGGGACCTCGGCAACCTTTACGGCTTCGCGATCAAGCATGGCCACTGTGCGACGAATCCGCTCTCGCTGATGGAGTCGGCAACACTCGACGACACGCCTCCCGGGATCTTGACGGTGACCGAGGCTGCGAGCCTGCTCGCGGTCGCCGACGAAAGGAATGACGGCGAATTGCTGCCCTATGTGGCAATTGGCCTCTTCGCCGGCCTGCGCGCATCGGAACTTCACGGCCTCGACTGGCAGAACATTGCGCTCGGCGAGCGCACCATCGAGGTAAAGAGCCATGTCGCCAAGAGCCGCGCTCGCCGCATCGTAACCGTGAGCGAGAATCTCGCCGCTTGGCTCAAGCACTACTCCAAGCCTTCCGGGCCGATAATGCCTACGGACGGATTCACGCGCAAATGGGGCAATCTTCGGAAGGCGGCCGGCTTTGCCGCATGGCCGAAAAACGCCATGCGTCACAGCTTCGCCAGCTATCATGTGGCAGCGCATCAAAACGCTCCGCAGACTTCGCTGGAAATGGGCCATGACAACCCGGACCAGCTTTTTGAGAGCTACCGCGCGCTCGTGAAGCCTGCCGATGCACAACGCTACTGGCAGCTCGGCCCGGCGCGTCGCTCGAGCAACGTAGTCAACATCGCGGAGGCAGCATGAAAAGGGATACAAAAAAACATTCGGCGGCAAAATCAAAACCAGAGCAGTCCATTCCCCCCCCACGGAGGGCTCCGACACCGAGTGAATTAATCGATATCGCGAGGAGCGTCATGTTGAAGTCACGGCTGCAAAGTCCGATCGGAAAAATTGAAATGATCGGAGCCGTGCGTTTTCCGGAAAACGAGGATCAGCGCGATGCCCTTTTGCGGAGTGCCGCCAAACTTTGGTTGCAGGCGGATGGCCTGCTGAAGGATTATATCAGCCGCGGTCCTTCGATCCTAGACCTCACTGCCGGGCAACGCGAACAAGCGCGAAGGATTAAGAACGCCGGTCAGTTACAAGTCCGTGGGTACCGGGCGCTTAAAGAGATCACCAAAAATCCTCGCCGGGATAGGGCATTGGTGCGTATCGCCAAGTGGAGAGCGACCAACCCCAATCTAAACCTTCCTCAAACCTTGGCCGAGTGGGAGCAGGCGACTTTTACGTTCGAAAGAATCATGGATCTGCGGTCACAGTTTTCCTCGTGGAATGCTGGGGAAATTTCGAGGAAAAGAAAGAAAAGCGGACGATCGCGAAAATAAATTGATTCCCGCTTGACCCGCAAATGGCAGAATCATCCCAGTTTTAGGCAGGCTGTTTGTGCCATTAGTCACTCCTCGGGATAGTGGCACGGTCTTAACGGTGACATTTGCTGGGTTGGCGGTGACATTTGCTCCCCGCGATGTGCCAACGTCGCGAAAATTCGGTTCGGTAATAGTCCCCCATGCCAACGAAAAACGACAAAAATGCAGCCACTGACGCTCCGTGTGCGGCAACTAACGGCGACAAGCGCGGGCAACGAGCCGACGACCTAATCGGGTATGATGAACTCGCTCGCCGACTGGACACGACACGCCGCGGCGCGGAATGCCTCGTCCGACGCCGAGTCATCCCGTGCGTGAAGCTCGGCCACCGCACGGTCCGCTTCTCTTGGCCACGTGTGCTTGAAGCGATCGCAAAGCGCGAAGTGCAGGCCGTCTAGGCCGAACGCCGTCTCCGTTCTAACACCACCACCAAAACCATCAAATGAGCAACAGCTATAAAACCAATAGACGACCGGATGAATTACCACAGAACCAGGCTGATCTGTTTGACGTCTCAACCCAGGCGGAATGTAACGCGGATTGTTCTGATGGAGTACTGGCGGGCATCACACATGGCGAGACTCCCAGCCCCAAAAAGGATGCAGCGACCAAGTACGATCAACTCTCACTTAGTTTGCGATGAGCGGACGAGCACCAACAAAACGGTCGGCGCATCCGCTTCCGTGGGGAGCAGAGCGCAGCGAGGGTTACCCGCCGCGAGCCCGGCTTTGCACGTGGTGGTCCGGGGGGGGGCCGCCCACGCACGCTGCCGGGGAGCGCAGAATAAAGCTCATCCACCGCGCATACGAAATTCGGTGTCACACCGAGGTTCGCGATGACTCCTGACGTTGCTACCATCAAAACCGCCGCCGAGCTCCCGGTCTTGGACGATCGTCCGGGAAGCGAGCGCAAAATTACGGCGCGCTCGAAAGCCTTTCACAAAAGCGCCCGCGTAGGACCACTACGATGAAGACAAAAAAAGAAGCCGCACCTTTCAGCGCGGCCTGCTCGGGCGAGCGGTCGCAACGTATCAGTGCTGACTCCGAAGGCAAGGCGAAAACGGAGGGACAGGCACTATGAGTGAGACCCGGTCATTCCCTCGGGTTGAACGCATCCGCAGCCTCTTGGGTGACAAGGCGGTGTTACTGGCTTGGCCGATGGGTTCAAAGGGCACGGCAATACCGTGGAAGCGCAGCACGGTGGCGAACACCACCACGCCGGCCTACAATGGACGGCTCGAAAATGGAAACATCGGCGTAGTCCTCGGCGAAAAATCGGCCGGTCTTTGCTCGATCGACTGGGATGACGACTCTTGGGTGGAACGGTTTCTTGAGCTGAATCCCGCGCTACATGGCAGCCTACGCACGCGGGGAAGGCGCGGCTGTAACGTGTGGGTGCGATGCACGGGCGCCTTTCCAAGCTCGGGCAAGTTCAAGGACAAGTTTCTCGGCAGCGCGTGTGGAGAATGGCGGGCCAATAATAACCAGACGATCATAAGCGGCACGCACCCGGAGACGCAGAAGCCTTACACGTTTCTCGTGGAGGCACCACCCGTGGAGATAGCCTTTGAGGACATTGTCTGGCCGGACGGGTTGGATCTGCCGTGGCAGAAAACCTGTGAACAGCAGGAACTCATTGTACACAGCCACACAGCCACCCACGCCACACAGGCCTCTCAGAAAACTCATCCGCGCAGCCCCGCAGCCGCTCAGGTCACACAGGGAACTCAAGACGTAGTGCTTCCGCCCCTCTTTCGCGAAACTGTGTTTGAGGTGTCGCCTTTCGTCCCCACGGAGAGAGGGCAAAGTGACCGCCTTTTGTTCGCGATGGCTCGGCGCTTGAAGACCTGGGAGAAGCAGGCAGGGCGAAAAACGACTCGCGACGAACAAACCGCGCTATTCGACGCTTGGTGGCCACTGGCACAACCGCACATTGATCCTGCGCTCGACTACTTCGCCTTTCAACAGAAGTGGTTCAATACCTACCGCAGGGCCAAGTATGCAGACAACGAGACACCCGTTCAGGCTGCATGGGCTTTAGTGATGGCAAAACCGCTGCCACCCGAAGCAACGCGGCGGTATGGGCCGCAACCGATTCCGCTGGGGATGCAGCGGTTGATCGCCCTCTGCTACCACCTCCAACGCGGACAGGGTGAGAAGCCGTTTCATCTCGGCTCACGCGATGCAGAGAAACTGCTCGGCATAGCGCATACGACGGTTTTCTACTGGCTCGAATGTCTCAGAGATGCGGACGGAGTTTTCCGGCTCCTTAAAAAGGTGAGCGTCGGAAGCAAGGCGGCGCGACTGACGAACGAATGGATTTTTCTCCCACTTTTGAAGCTTGAGAAATAACGTGCATTTCTTCAAGCGGCCCTCACCATAATCCGCAAGAGCTAATGCCCGGCTCGTTGCGCGAACCACCCGCTCCGACGCAGTGAAATCTGTCCACCTCGCCTTAATCATGGCCATGCTCGCGAACCTCGTCGCGACAAATGCTCGCGCCGAGGACGTCGTGGAGCAATGGGTCAAGCGTTATGCCGGGCCGAGCGACTTCCCTGATGAAGCGTACGCGATAGCTGTGGATAGCGCAGGAAATGTGATCGTCACGGGACGGTCTTTCTCAGGTGGTGGGAGCACGTCCGACTACTACACGGCGAAGTACGCCGCCGCGAATGGCGCACTCCTCTGGGAAAAACGGTACAACGGACCGGGCGATAATGTTGATGAGGCTCACGCGGTTGTGGTGGACCATGAAGATAATGTGATTGTGACCGGCTTTTCCTCGGGTAGCGGAAGCAGCTACGACTATTACACGGCGAAATATGCCGCTGCTGATGGTTCACTGCTTTGGGAGCGGCGATACAACGGCCCGGCAAACAAAGCGGACGCCGGGAGCGCGATGGCATTGGACGGCATGGGCAATGTGATTGTCACCGGTTACTCCTACAGCGCGAGCAATACGCCCGATTATTACACAGCAAAGTATGCCGCAGGGAACGGTGCTCTAGTCTGGGAAAAGCGGTACAATGGTCCGAGCAACAGCACCGACATCGCCAATGCGGTAGCTGTGGATAGTGCGGGAGACGTGATCGTCACCGGGCAGTCTTTTGATAGTGTGAACAGCTACGACTATTACACGGCGAAATATGCCGCTGCTGATGGTTCACTCGTTTGGGAGAAGCGATATAACGGGCTCGGAAACTACCTCGACTGGGCTCTCGCTGTGGCCGTAGACGCAGCAGGAAACGCCATCGTCACCGGACAATCATCCGGACCCGGACAAAGTACCACCGAATATTACACTGTGAAGTACTCGGCAACCAATGGGGCCGTCATGTGGGACAATCGCTACCTTGGGCCGGGAAACCGAGGGTCTGGCAACGCCATCGTTGTGGATAGTGCGGGCAACGTGCTCGTCACCGGCGGATCGGTTGGCAATAATGGCAGGAGTGACTACTACACAGCGAAGTATAGGGGTGCTGACGGCTCATTGATGTGGGAGAAGCGATACCATGGACCGGACGACAGTGATGACGCCGCCAGCGCCATGGCGTTGGACAGCGTGGGCAACGTACTCGTTACAGGCCACAGCGGCGGCATCTATGCCACCGTGAAATACGCCTCGGCGGACGGCTCGTTGCTTTGGGAAAAGCGATACGCCGGGATAGGCTTCGGCGATGAAACCCCCAACGCCGTTACGGCGGACATCTTCGGGAATGCAATCGTTACCGGCAGTTCACGCGCGGCTGACGGGGGCAGCCAAGAATACGCCACGGTGAAATATGCGCCCGCTTTTGATGCCGACAACGATGGCCTTCTCGATCCGTGGGAACTCGGCCATTTCGGAACCACCGCAGGGCACAGCGCCCTCGATGACGCCGATCACGATGGCCTCGTGGAATTGGTCGAGATGGCTTTCGGCACCGATCCGCTTGTGCCCGATGCCATCCCGACACCCGCCGTGATCGTGGAGGACGAGTACCTCACTGTCACGATCATGAAGCAACCCGGTGTTGCATACGAAGTGCAAACCGCTGCCACGGTTAATGCTTCCGCTTTTTCGGCCTCCACCACGACGGTGATCACCAACACCGCCACCACTCTAAAAGTGCGCGACAATGTGCGAATCACGGAGGGAGGAAGCCGCTTCCTCCGTGCAAAGATCATCTCCGGGCACTGAGGAAGGCGGACATACACGCTCCCGGGGTCCTTTGAAGCCTAGCCTCGCAACAGCGAGATCCGCAGCCCGCGCAATCAATCGCCGCGCTTCACACACTGGAGAAGCTCGGGCTGACGAACGCGGAACGGTACGCACTCGTGGCTGCAGAACGCCGGGGCGCTGGAGAAGAGCGGCCTTGAAAGTACGTGGACCCGCTGAACCTTTCGGACACTTCGCCCCGATTCGTCAATCTAGGTCCGGAAAATATCGCCGACCTGGCACTTCAAGCGCCCGATGAGGTCCTCCAACGTATCGATCGTGATGTTCTGCTGCGCCAATTCGAGCCGCTGGAGCGAGGAAGCTGATATGCCGGTCCGCCGCTCGAACTCGGCGTACGTGAGGGTCCCGCGCGTTTTGCGAAGGAAGGCAGCAAGTTGTTGGCGAAGCCGGCGAGGCACGCGACACAGACTGCGCGAAAGCCCGTCCCACATATGGGATTCCTGCTTTACTTAGCCCTCCTCGTCGCAAACATCGGTCGCCGCTTGCCGAAGCAAGTTCCTACCTATGGCGCACCAACTCGAAATCAACGACGGACAGGCATCGATGATGTACGTGGAGACAGTTCCGTGGCACGGATTGGGCACGCAACTTGACCATCCGCCCACCGCGGAGGGGGCAATCCGAGCGGCGAAACTTGATTGGAACGTGGCAAAAAAGCCTTTGTACGCAAAGGAGGGGACGCATTGGCAGAAGGTGCCGGATGCGTTCGCACTCGTCCGGGAAGACGAATGGGGAACGGAGCGATCGACGATTTTCGCTACGGTGAAGGATAGCTACCGACCGCTGCAAAATTCTGAGGCGTTTTCGTTCTTCGATCCGCTCATCAAGAGTAGACGCGCCACATATGAAACCGCAGGCGCGCTCGGCGAAGGCGAGCGGGTCTGGGTGCTCGCCAAGCTGTCGGAGGATTTCGACGTGGCAAAGGACGATGCGCTTCAGCGATACCTGCTGCTCTTTAATGGACACGATGCTCGAACGTCGGTGCGCATCGTTTTCACGCCGATTCGGGTTGTGTGCCAGAACACGCTCTCGTGGGCGCTCCGAGAGGCAAATGTGGAGTTCCGCGCCTCCCATGGGCGCAGCCTTCACAAGCGATTGGATCAAGCGCGCGAGGAAGTTGACATGCTCATAGAGCAGTATGACGCGCTCAGCCGGTCGTTCGTGAGCATGACTCAAATTCCGATGGGAGACGTCGCGATTGATGCTTACCTGAAATCTGTGTTTCCAGAGCCGGAGCGCCGCAACCTTACGGACCGGACCTTCGAAGCGGCTAAGGCAGAAACGGCGAAGCGCCGGAAGAATTGCGCCATGCTGGCTGCAGAAGGAAAAGGCAACAAAGCGCCCGGAGTGCAAGGCACGTTGTGGGCCGCATACAATGGGGTAACCGAATGGGCAGACCACGTCGTGGATCACCAAAGCCCGCATCAGAGGTTTCGGGATCTGTTTTTCGGCGAGGTTTCGCGCACGAAAAGCCGTGCCCTTGACGCTGCCTTGAAGCTCGTGAAGGGCGCAAATCGGTGAGTTGAGTTGCAACAGATGTGACCTCGACGCAGTATCTACGTTTCACCTCCCCTGTTTTCGTCCCCTGCCCTCGTGGAATGGGAGCAGCGACGCCATAAATAATGTCAATGTCTCCGGCGCCTTCACCCGCGGCCCGATTTCCTCGGTGGTTATACGTCTTGCCCCTTGCTTCTATCCGGTCGTGGGGAGGTGATGTATTTGAGATTTCAGGGCTTCTATTTCCGACTCAGGCGCGCGCGCCATCCGTCGGGGGAGCGCCTCAGCGCGCTCGAAGAGCGTTTGAAGCAACGGCAAGGCAGGGGAGTTTGCGGGCGTTCCAGCGATGAGGCGCTGAATCATCTCCAGAAATGTTCTGTGAATATCCACATTGGGATCGGTCAGACCGCCCGTATTACGCCGTCAAAAGTTTTCACCCCACCTAGGGCGTCAGGCCGCTAAACTTTACGAATTCATCAAGAAAACGCTTTTCTAACCTAAACGCTCGGGTTTAATCCCGATTAGCGGAACGGTTCCGCTACACGTTCTTTTTCGTCAAAATTTGATGCTCCCGGTGAGACTCGAACTCACAAATCCTGCCGGATAGCGGTTTTAAAGACCGCTGCGTTTGCCGTTTCGCCACAGGAGCGTTGATGCGAGCCCGATGATTTAACCGTCGTCGGGCTCGTTGCTTTTCGCGATATGTGGCGCAGGAGGCGGAGTGTCAAAAGGTATCGAGCGAAAAAACACAGTATTTTGCATTTTCTTCCGCTATCTCCGCTAACGCCGTTAAGAGGGGAGGAAATGAATGATTTTGCTTGAACCATAGAGCAGGTGCAACAGTGCCTATCCGGCTACAGAGGCGCGGGGGCGGGCTGGAAACCGAATCCACGGGGATCGTCCGCTGTCTTACTCGTCAAACGTTCGAACGCCGTTTGGCTCGTCTCGAAGCATTTCCTTCTTCGTTGGCGGGGGCTGGCCGTCCGCGCCTTATTTCCTCCGCTCGTTCCCTAATTTGCTTCAAAACAATATGAACCGGATCGGGTTGAGATTTTAAACCCTTAGCCGCTTGGAAATTGACCGGCGCATGACCTGCGATTTTGTCCATCGGATTTCGCATTTGTCGTTTTCACAGCGCACCCGGGATCAGCCTTGGAGTCAACAGCAATAGCCATGCTGATAGCGAACGCGCTGCAGAGAGCGCCAAGCTCGGGGAATCGCGATCGTCGGGCGCACCTACAAGATTGCATGATGGAAACGAAGCACCACCTTTTCGCCCCTCGTCCGTTTCCAAAGCAGGGAAACGGGATGGAAACGAACTGAAAACGAGATCCCCATCAACAGGGAAAACCGGGAAACGACGAGGAAACGAACGGAAGACTCGACGGAAATGTAGGCGACTTCTGCTCGCCTCTCGGCGTTGTTCCGTTCACACAGACACCCTCGAATGACGCTCCCGCCATCCAATTCCGGCCTCAGAGATAATTACAGCCGCGGCACCGTCGGCGCGTTTCTCGATGAAAAAATTCCTACCGGAGCCACGCTGTCCTTTGTCTCGGCGTATTTCACGCTCCACGCCTATCACGGCCTTCGTCCTGCGTTGGAGCGCGCACACTCGCTGCGCTTTTTGTTTGGCGAGCCGGATTTCGCCAGCGCAGTCGATCGCGACAAAAAGGAAGCTCGCGTGTTTCGACTGACAGAGACGGGACTCAGCCTCGGGAATCAACTCAGTCAGAAAATGCTCGCGAAAGAATGCGCGGATTGGATTCAACGGAAGGTCGAAATTCGATCCGTCACTCGCAGTGATTTCCTTCACGCGAAAATGTATCATGTCCAGGACGGCAAGCTCGCGCACGCCATCCTCGGTAGCTCGAATTTCACAATGCCCGGCCTCGGTCTCGGGACAAATGGCAACAACATCGAATTGAACCTCGTCGTCTCCGACGACCGCGACCGCACCGACCTGTTCGCATGGTTTGAGCAGCTTTGGAAAGACGATGAACTCACGGAGGACGTGAAAGCAAAGGTCCTCGCGGAACTCGCGCGCCTGTACGGGAATAAATCGCCGCAGTTCATCTACTATCTCACCCTCTTTCACCTCTTCCGCGACTTCCTCGACGGCTCGCGAAACCTCGACGAGACGCTCAAGCAAACCGCACTCCCGGACACTCAGCTATGGCGGGCGCTGTTCTCGTTTCAAAAGGACGGCGCCAAAGCCGCGATCAACAAGATCCTCGACTACAACGGGTGCATCCTCGCCGACAGCGTGGGCCTTGGAAAGACCTACACCGCGCTTGCCGTTATCAAATACTTCGAGCTGAAAAATGAGCGCGTCCTCGTCCTCTGTCCAAAAAAGCTCACGCGTAACTGGTCCGTCTTCCGTTCGAACAGCACGCTGAATCCGTTCCTGAATGACCGCTTCCGCTTTGACGTGTTGCACCACACGGATCTTTCACGGGAGGGCGGCGTGTCGAACGGCATTACGCTCGCCGATCTAAATTGGGGCAACTACGACCTCGTTGTCATTGATGAGTCGCACAACTTCCGCAATAACGCGCTCGCCGCCCAGCGCCCGGGCGACAAAAAAGAACGTCGCACGCGCTACCAGAGGTTGATGGAGGACATCATCTCGAAGGGGATCAGGACGAAGGTGCTCCTTCTCTCGGCAACTCCGGTGAATAACCAACTCGCCGATCTTCGTAATCAAATCTCCTTCATCGCCGGAGGCGATGTTGCCCGCGATGATAAGGCTAATGCCGCCTTTGCGACGCCTGAGGGCGCGACGGCGAACACCCCGGGCGTTGCTGCACGGAAGTCGCTCGGCATCGCTAGTGTCCGTGACACGACGCGAATGGCGCAGACCCATTTCACGAACTGGGCGAAGCGAAAACCTGGCGAACGTAAGACGCGCGACCTCCTCCAAGCACTTGGCGGCGATTTCTTCAAACTGCTAGACGGCCTCAGCATTGCTCGCTCCCGCCGACAGATTGCCGATTATTACAAGCAGGAGATGGCTCGGCTCGGGGGATTTCCCAATCGCCCGCCCCCGCTCGCATTGCATCCAGCGATCGATTTGCAACAGCAGTTTCTTTCGTTCGAGCAGCTCGACACGGAAATCAGCAGACTCCAACTCGCCCTCTACCATCCCACCAGCTTCCTCCGTCCCGATCTCCCGCAGGCAGTGCGCGATCAATATCTCGACACAATTCACGGCGGATTCACGCAGGAAGGCCGCGAAAAAATCCTCATCGCGATGATGAAGGTGAACTTTCTCAAACGGCTCGAAAGTTCCGTGGATTCCTTTCGCCTCACGCTTGGTCGCACCATCGAGAAGATCAACAATCTGGAGAGACGCATTGCCGCCTTCGAAGAGCATCGCGACACGAATCCCGATCTCGATTACGACTCACTTACGCCCGCCGAGTTCGAAGATCCGGATTTCGAGGGAGAGGATTTCACTATCGGCGGAAAGAGGCGCATCCATCTAGGGCACCTAAAGCTCCCAGAATGGTTGCAAGCGGTGCGCCACGACCGCACGCAGCTTCAATTCCTGCTTGAGAAAACCGCGGTCGTGAAACCCGAGCGCGACGCCAAGCTCGCGGAGCTTTGGAAGCTCATCGAAAAGAAAGCCAACGAACCGACGACGAACAAGCGAGAGGAACCGAATCGAAAGGTGCTCGTCTTTACCGCTTTCGCCGACACTGCAAAGTATCTCCATCGCGAACTTTTACCGCGGGCGCGCAAGCTTGGCCTTCACGTCGCGCTCATCGTCGGCGATGGCAGCAACGCGACCTCGCTCGGCACCGCGGACTTCGATGACATCCTCACGAATTTCTCCCCGCGCTCAAAGCGCCGTGCCGATCAGCTCGAACGCTTTCCAAATCAGAGCGAGGAGATTGACCTCCTCATCGCCACGGATTGCATAAGTGAAGGTCAAAACCTCCAGGACTGCGATCTCCTCATCAACTACGACATCCATTGGAACCCTGTCCGCATCATCCAGCGATTTGGCCGAATTGACCGTATCGGCTCGCTCAATGCTGAGGTCCGACTCGTGAATTTCTGGCCCGTCGCTGATCTAGATCGTTACCTCAACGTCAAACACCGTGTGGAAGCCCGTATGGCTCTCGTAGATCTCGCGGCGACGCAGACCGACAATCTCCTCGAGCCCGGCCAGATCGAAGACCTGATCAAGGAAGACCTCCTCTTCCGCGATCGCCAGCTTAAGAAGCTCAAAGATACGATCCTCGATCTCGAAGACCTCGACGACAACGTCTCGCTCACCAACTTTTCGCTCGATGAATTTCGCCTCGACCTACTCGCGTACATCAAATCGCGGCAGGATGAACTCGAACAAGCGCCGTGCGGTCTTTACGCCGTCGTTCCTCCCGACACGAAAAATCCCGCTTGTCAGCCTGGTGCACTTTTCTGCCTGCGTCGTTCCGCGAAGGCCACCGCCGCGCCCGGCGATCCGCAAAACCTCAACCCGCTTGCGCCCCATTACCTCGTCTATGTTCACGACGACGGCACCGTCCGGTTCACGTTCGCACAGCCGAAAGATTGCCTTATCCTTCTCCGCGACCTTTGCGCGAAACGCGACGGCGCCATCGAGCGGCTGTGCGACATTTTCGACCAGCGAACAAAGGATGGCGCAGACATGAGCCTCTACGATGGCCTTGTTCAGAAAGCTCTCGCTTCCATTCAGCGCACCTTCCAGCGCAAGGCCGCCGCTGCGCTACTTGCCGGTCGTGGCAGCATCCTTCCCACTGCTGCCGAGACTCCACACGCCGACTCTGAAGACTTCGAGTTGCTCACGTGGATTGTCATTCTCGCTCCGATTGTAGCCATCTAATTCCATGCCCGCCGCAGATTTCATCAGTCAGCTCGCCGCCATGCGTGATGGAGCCTTGCGTACCGTTGCTACCGGATTTTTCTCCGCACTTGGTTACCAAAGCACACGCACACTGCCGCTGGATTCGCTTGCACAGCTTCGCGAGGCGCTCGACCCGCACGGTCTGCTTACCGAGGAAAACGCACTCATTTCACGCTGGCGTTCGGTTCATCTGTTATTTCAGCTCTCGGAGGCTGAAATCCGGATCAGCACCGCCGGGCAACTTTCGCTCGGTATCGCCGCGCCGTGGGACACGAAAGACGTTCGCTCTTATGTCTTCTTCGCCATCGACCTCGCGCCACGCACGGATGGCGCACCGCCTACGCGCACCGAGTTAAGTGCTGTAACCCGCGCCCTGAACCGGCTCGTGCCGATGCCGGTGCTCGTCCTCTTTCGGCACGGCGAGACTATCTCGCTCGCCATCATCAATCGCCGCAAAAACATGAAGGACGGCACGCGCGACGTGCTGACCCGTGTCTCGCTCATTCGCGACATCCGCTGCGCCGAGCCGCACCGCGCGCACCTCGATTTGCTCCGTCGCTTCTCGCTGCACTCGCTGCGCGAGGAGAGCGGTGCCATCCGCACCTTCGCCGACCTCGACAGTGCCTGGCAGAGGCTCCTCTCCACGCAGGAACTCAACCAGCGTTTCTACCGCGAACTTGTGGACTGGTTCACCTGGGCCATTGCGGAAATCGAGCTCGCCCGCCTACCCGACCACACGCCCGACGACCCCTCGCACCGCGCCCGCGCCACGCAGGAGTTCACCGTCCGCCTCATCTGCCGTACTTTGTTTGCGTGGTTTTTGAAAGAGATGCGCCTCGTCCCGGTGGAGTTGCTGGAGCTTTACGATACCGCCGACCGCCGCCGCGTGCTTACTGCCGGGGCCTACGCGCCGCAGGGCAACCACTACTACCGCGGCATCCTGCAAAACATCTTTTTCCAGGCGCTCAATCGCCCGATGGACCAGCGCCGCGAATCCGGCCAGGCCGCGCAGGGCGACCGCGAAGTCACCAGCGCCGAGCGGGAAAAACTCGCCTACGTCGGCAAACAAAACCTGCCCGAAGACTTCGCCTATGACCTCTTCGACCGCATCCCGTATCTCAACGGCGGCCTCTTCGACGCGCTGCCCGAGGACAACCTCGAATTCACCCACGAGGAAGGCAACGCCTTCAAAGTCCCGAACAAACTCTTCTACGCCAAACGCGAGGACGGCTTCACTATCACCGCAGGCACCGGACGCCGCGCCCAGCAGCGCCCGGTCGAGGGCCTCAACCGCATCTTCGACCGCTACCGCTTCACCGTCGCGGAAAACACGCCGCTCGAGGAAGACGTTGCCCTCGACCCCGAGCTGCTCGGCCTCGTCTTCGAAAATCTCCTTGCCGAGATTGACCCTGACGACGAAGCCGCCGCCGAGAGCGCCCGCAAAGCCTCCGGCTCCTACTACACGCCGCGCCGCATCGTGGACTACATGGTGAATGAGGCACTGCACCTCTACCTCCGCACCGAGTTCGAGAAACGGAACGCCTCCCGCGAAGACCTCCAGCTCCTGAGCCGTCTCTGCTACGAGCTGCCGGACGACGAAAACTTCGCCGCCATTGCCGACCGCGCGGTGGATGCGCTGGAGTCGGTCCGCGTCCTCGACCCCGCCTGCGGCTCCGGGGCGTTCCCGATGGGGATGCTGCACCGCATGGTCGAGCTGCTTGCCCGCGTGGACCCTGACAACGAACGCTGGAAACAGCGCCTCCTTGACCGGCTCCCCGCCGCCATGCGCGCGGACGCGCGCAGGGGCATGGAGGGCAAGAGCTACAACTACCTTCGCAAGCTCGGCCTCATCCAAAAGAACCTCTACGGCCTCGACATCCAGCCGCTCGCCGCGCTCATCGCCAAACTCCGCTTCTTCCTCACCCTCGTCATCGAGCAGGAAGTCCACGCCGCCGACCCGGCGCACAACTACGGTCTCCAGGCGCTGCCCAATCTCGAAACGAATCTCCTCTGCGCCAATTCACTCGCCGACGCCGGGCACGACCTGCTCTCCGGCGATGTCCTCCGCGAGCTGCGCGAGGCCCGCGAGGAATACTACCAGCCGCAGACCACCCGCGAGCGGCGCGACGCCCTCGCCCTCATCATCGGGCACAAGCTCTCCACGCTTTTCCACGGCTTCGCGCAGAAGACCAAAGGCATCGTCCCCACGGGCGCGACTCATCTCGACCGCGAAAACATGCGCCGCCAGCAGGACGCTGTATGGCTCGCCGAGTGGTTCAAGCACGCCACGCTCGCCGCGCCGTTCTTCAATGTGGAGACCTTCTTCCCCGAGCTGGTCGGCGAAGGTGCGACGCACCACCCCGCGCCGTTCCACATCGTCATCGGCAATCCGCCCTACGGCGGCACCAAAATCCCCGACGAAGTGAAGGACGCCCTCGGCCTCGGCTCGAAGGACCCCTACGGCGCCTTCATCGCCCGCTTCATGGGCGACCCCGCGCGGCCTAGCCCGCTCGCCGAGGGCGGCGTGCTCGCCTACATCGTCAGCGACACCTTCATGACCATCAAGACGCACCGGCCCCTGCGCGAGCAGATGCTCCGGCACCGCGTCCACAAGATGATTCGCGTCTCCGGCGACACCTTCAAGGCCACCGTCAACTGCGCCGTCATCCTCACCCAGCGCGGCACCGCTCAGGCGGAGCACACCTGCCAGATGGCCGACCTCACCAACATCTCCATCCACGACCAATACGAGCGCTTCCTCCACCTCCTCTACCAGACCGAGGGCACCGGCCAGATGAGCCGCCGCCAAAACGTCTCCAACCAGACCTACGCCCTCTACCACTACCGACAGAGCCTCATCTCCACGAACTCGAACCTCCCCTTCTTCGTCGCCTCGCCCAAGCTCTTCGCGCTGATGAACGACACCACCGCCCCGGTGAAGCACGAAAGCATCGGCGGCAGGCGCGTGCCCGTACACAAAGTCGAGATGAATGGACGTGAAGTCCCGCTCGTGAACTTCGGCGAGATAGCGGAAGTTAGGCAGGGTTTGGGAACGGGAGAGACAAAAGCATACCTCTTTCAAAATCCTGACGCTCGAGGCTCGTATCGATCGATTGAAAACTTCCGTGAATTTCTGCTAACCGACGCCGACATTGAGCGCATTCGCTCGGATGAAGGGCTTCGTGTGGAGGTGATTCAGCGCGGGATTTCCAAGGACGACAAGGACTCACCTCGCTACTTCGGCGGTCGCTACGTTCTGCCGTATGACAAAGGCGGCGAGTCGGATGCGGATGACGGATGGATGCCCAAATACTGGGTTCCGACCGAATACTACATTGATTGGAGTGAGTGGGCAGTGAATCGAATCAAGACGCTGACGATTCGCCAACGCGACGGAAGTGGGCCTGACAAAGTTTGCTCACGCTTCCAAAACCCGGAGTTTTATTTTCTTCAAGGAATCACGTTTTCCCACACCGGGATTTATTCGCCTACCTTCCGTCAAGGCTCCGCGACCGTTTTCGACATGGCGGGTTCGACGCTGTTTTGTGAGTGCATCACGGTTGATGAACTCCTGCTGCGGCTGAACTCGAAGGTTTGGATTTATCTTTTCAAGAACTTCGCCAACGCATCGGTGAACGCTTCCGAAGACCCGATAAAGGAAGTTCCATTACCGCAGCCGCGCAGCCAGCTCGATGCAGATGGATTGGTTCAGAGTATCGTGCGATCGCAGCGAACGGAGCAGCGCTACGACTACGCGAGCAATGAGCAGGTGGAAATCGACCGGTTGGTGTATGCGGCCTACGGGCTGAACGAGGCGGACATCCGTGAGGTGGAGGACTGGTACGCGCGGCGCTACTCGACACTAGCCCAGCGGCAGCGCCGCAATCTCGCCGCCAAGCAGGGCAAGACTGAGGAACAACTCCTCGCCCGCCCCGTGCTCCACCTCTACTGCGACGAAAGCTGCCACCTCCCCCACGACCGCGAGCCTTTCCTCCTCCTCGGCCTCGTCTCCTGCCCCGCCGAGCGCGCCCACGAATGCAACGCTACGCTCACCGCGCTGTGGAAACAGCACGGCCTCCCGCAACACTTCGAAGCCAAGTGGACGAAGGTGAGCCCCGCCAGGCTCGATTTCTACCGCGCCGTGCTCGGCTGGTTCGTCGAGGCGAAGGGCGTCGCCTTCCGCGCGCTCATGCTGCCCGACAAGCAGCGCCTCTACGCCGCGCTGCCCGAGGAAAGCCGCGATTTCCTTTACTACCGGCTCTACTACCAATTCCTCCGCGCCGCCGTGGAGCCGGAGAACCGCTACCGCGCCTTCCTCGACCTGAAGGACACACGGGGGCGCGAGAAAATCGCCGAACTCGAAAAGCGCCTTACCGCCGACGCCGATTCCGCCGACGCCATCCAGAGCCTGCAACACATCCGCAGCCACGAGGTCCGTCTCTCGCAGGTGACCGACCTGCTGCTCGGTGCCATCGGCTTCGCCCGCCGCCCCACCGCTGAGAATGAATCGCCCGCCAAGCGGGCGCTCGTGGATTTCCTCGCCGAAAAACTCGGCCACCCGCTCACCGCCGACAGCCCGCCCGGCGCGAGCAAAGCCATCCTCGCGACCTGGCACGACCCCGACGCCCTGCTGCTATGAGCGAAGCGCGGATCGGACAATCGGAGGCGGTATCTAAGCCATGAGCACACCCGCTTGGCTGCCCGCCGAACTCGACCTGAATGGAAGCTGGCCGGAAATTCGGGGTCGGCTGTTTGCGGTGTTTCAACGCGACATCGCGCTGGGCTTGCGCTTTCGCGGCCTGCCCGTGTGGCACGACCGCCGGACGCTGGAAGACGCACTACCCGAGGGCTTCTGGCACATCACGCATCGCGACCAGTGGGTGACTGACCCGAAAACCCGGCGAAAGGAAAAGCAGCGTATCTTTGACCCCACACGGAGCCGACGCCTCGCATGGTTGAAACCGATGCTGGAAAACGCGACCGACGCGGCCGTAATCTCATGGGATTTCGTCGAGGACGACGGACGTGAGAGCACCTACGTTTGGATGCGTGAAGCGGGTTACCTCGCCATCCTCGCCCGGCAGAGCACACGCACCGGGGATGTCTTCAAAATCATCACCGCGTATTCCGTGGACTACGCAGACAAAGTGCGCCAGCTCGACGACAAATACCGCCGACGCAAAGCCTGAAAATGGCAGCTCCCGCCGAAGCGGGAGCCGAGCTGGTTTGCACACGTGGTGCGTCAGACACTGTAACGTAAAAGCCGGAACCATGCCCAACGCAAGTCCCGTTCTACCATGGGTCTCAAAAAAACGACCGTGCGCGGGAGCGCGGTCTAATGCGGACTCAGCGCGCGGCGGGTTCGCGTTGATTTAGCCAGCCATGAAATTCACCATCGCTCGCGCCGAACTTGAATCGCTGCTCAAAGCCGCAGGCATCACGCGTCCGAAAACGCCGGACAAATTCAAGCTTTCCGCATGTGCAGCGCGTGTCTTCGTCGAGTTAAAAGGCGACGTGGCCGGCCTCGAATCGCTCGTGCTTTCCGATGGAGCAGTGACAGTGCCAGCGAAGAAATTCATCGCACTGCTCCAAACCTACAAAGGCACCCGCCACCTCACATTCGAAGGCGGACCGAGTGGCTTGAAAGTCCAGAACTTCACCATGCCCATCCTCGCATGGAATCCCCGACCGAGCCCGCCCGCATCATTCCAAATCTCTCGCGGCAGCAGCACGAGCACATTACTTCCATCCGGCGCTCCCGCGGCGATTGCCGATTCGCCGAAACGAGTCTGACCATTTCACCATGAAAGCCCAGTCCAGTTCACCGTGCAGCACTGCAGATGATGTCGAGCCGTACTCCATTCGCTCCGCGATGCACTCGCCGAGGATGCGCAGCGCATCAGCGACGAAGTCCCGAAAGCCGATGCGAGGACTGGAAGAGGAAGGCCACGGATGAGCCTTTTGGGGTTGTGTTGTGGCGGGAGCAGGCGGTGGAAGCGTGAAAGGATTCCGTCGGCAGAGCGCAAGCGTTGGGCAGCGCAGAAGGCAGCGTGCTGGCAGGGCTCGGTGTGTATTGGCGGGTGCGTCGGAAGGGCAATCGACGGGTAGGCGCGAACGGCTGGCGGACCGGCACGATGAATCCGGTACGGCGGAAATAAACCGCAACAGCATGGAAGCGAGGCGTTAGAAACGAACTCGAACGAATATCGTGACATTACACGATGTTCTACTTGACCCCGCTCGGTGATGCTGTCCGATCGGGGGCAGATGGAATACGTCGAACTCCATGCCAGCAGCGCCTTCAGCTTCCTACGGGGCGCGTCGCGTCCCGAAGCGATTGCGGACCGTGCAGCGGAGCTTGGCCTGGCTGCCGTCGCGGTGTGCGACCGTGACGGCCTGTACGGCGCTCCACGGTTTTACGGACGAGCCAAGGCGAACGGTGTTCGGGCGATTGTCGGCGCGGAATTGACCCTCGACGACGGGAACGTGCTGCCGATGCTCGTCGAAACCCGCGAAGGGTATCGCAACCTTTGCCAGATCATCACCCGCTCAAAGTTGCGCGGAACGAAGCACGAAGCGCCGACTTTCTGGAATGAACTCGCGCAGTTCTCCACCGGCCTCGTTGCCCTGACCGGCGATGAAGAGGGACCGATACTCCGCGCCATTGCCCGCGATGACAGGAAGGCCGCGAGCGCGTGCATCGAAAAGCTGATCACAGCGTTCGGGCGCGGCAACGTGTTCGTCGAAATTCAGCGGCATCTGCGACGTGGCGAAGAGTACGAAAACGACGCCTTGCGTGATCTCGCATCCGCGACGGGCCTTCCGCTTCTAGCGACGAACGGTGTGCTCCATGTCGATCGCGATGAACGGCGAGTGCTCGATGTTTTCACTTGCGCGCGGAATCACACGCACCTCGACGCCGCCGGGCGGCTGCTGTCGCGCAATGACGAGCGTTACATGAAGCCCGCGCCCATGATGCACAAACTATTCGCGGACAGGCGTGAGGCTGTGCGGAACACGATGCGCCTTGCGGAGCGGCTCACCTTTACGCTGGAAAATCTCGGCTACGAGTTTCCGCGCTATCCTGTGCCGGAAAACGATACGATGGACACCTTTCTACGGAAGGTGACGCTAGCCGGGGCGCGCTCACGTTATTCGCACCTCACGCCGCCGGTGCTCGCGCAGATCAATCACGAGCTCGATTTGATCACGCGCCTCGGTTTCAGCGGATACTTCCTCATCGTCTGGGACATCGTTAATTTCTGCACCGGACGCGGAATCCTTGTGCAAGGGCGCGGAAGCGCGGCCAACAGCGTCGTTTGCTATTCGCTCGGCATCACCGCGTGCGACCCGATCGCCTGCAAGCTGCTCTTCGAGCGTTTTCTTTCCGAAGGCCGGACCTCATGGCCGGACATCGACCTTGATTTGCCGAGCGGCGACCGCCGCGAGAGCGTCATTCAGGAAGTCTATCAGCGATACGGCAAGCATGGCGCCGCGATGACTGCCAACGTGATCACATTTCGAGGCAAAAGCGCGATGCGCGAGATCGGCAAGGCACTGAACTTTTCAGCGGAAACGCTGAACCGCTTTTCACGCCTCTTTGGGCACGGTGATTTCCAGCACACGATGGAGTTGAACGCGCAAATGCGTCAGGCCGGGCTCCCGCTCGATGATCCTCGCACCCACGCCGCAATCGAACTCTACCAGCGCGTTTACGGCCTGCCGCGCCACCTCGGGCAGCACAGCGGCGGCATGATCATCTGCCAGGGTGCGCTAAGTAGCGTCGTCCCGCTGGAAAATGCCTCGATGCCGGGCCGTGTCGTCGCGCAATGGGACAAGGACGACTGTGAAGATTTGGGCATCATCAAGGTGGACTTGCTCGGCCTCGGCATGATGTCCGCCATGCAAGACACTCTGGCGATGTGCCGGGCACGCGAGCGGCCCGTGGATTTGGCGCAAGTGCCGAAAAACGATCCCGCCACCTACGACTTGCTTTGCCGTGCTGACACAATCGGTACGTTCCAAGTCGAGAGCCGCGCCCAAATCGCGACGCTGCCGCGCCTCCAGCCACGAGAATTCTATGATGTCGTCGTCGAGGTTGCGCTGATCCGTCCCGGCCCGGTGCAAGGGAACATGGTGCATCCCTACATTGCGCGCCGACGCGGCACGGAGCGCGTCGATTACATGGACGAACGCCTAAAGCCCGTGCTCGAACGAACCCTCGGCGTACCCCTGTTTCAGGAGCAACTGCTCAAGATCGCGATGGTGATGGCCGATTTTTCCGGCAGCGAGGCGGAAGAGCTTCGCCGCGCCCTCAGCAGCCATCGCTCGCAGGAACGTATGGAGAAGGTGTGTGTGAAGCTCCGCGCCGGTCTTTCGCGCAAGAGCGTCGCACCCGCCGTAGCGGATCGAATCGTCCAGTGTGTCCAATCGTTTGCGGTGTACGGCTTCCCCGAAAGCCATGCGATTTCGTTCGCCTTGATCGCTTACGCCTCGTGCTGGCTCAAAGTGCATCGTGCGCCTGAGTTCTACGCTGGCCTACTGAACAATCAGCCGATGGGCTTTTACTCACCCGCAACCCTTGTTCTCGATGCGAAGCGGCATGACGTTCGCGTGCGTCCCGTGAACGTCGCGGAAAGCGGCTGGCTTTGCACTGTCGATCCAGACGATTCGCTACGCCTTGGCCTTTGCTTCGTGAAAGGACTCCGCGGCGAGGATGGCGTGCGGATCGTGGCGGAGCGTGAGCGCAGCGCGTTCGCTTCCCTCGCGGACTTCCAATTACGCACCGGCATCGCCAAGCCCGCGTTGCGTGCCTTGGCGAAGATAGGCGCGTTGAACGGCCTCGCGGAGCATCGGCGCGCGGCACAGTGGAAAGTCGAGGTTTCACGGGAACCAGGCGATCTTTTTGCCGAAGTGGAGTCATCGTCAGAATTCCCACTCCTTCCGATGAACGCATTTGAACGCATTCGCGCCGACTACGCCGGGACATCGCTAACGACGGGGCCGCATCCCGTGGCATTACTCCGCGACAAGCTGCCGCATGTCTGGCGCGCCAAGGATCTGACGTTCGCGCACAAAGGCCAGCGCGTCACCATTGGCGGAATGGTGATTTGCCGCCAGCGGCCCGGCACCGCCAAGGGCTTCGTGTTTGTGAGCTTGGAGGACGAGACAGGCATCTCGAATGCCATCGTTTCACCGCAGCTTTACGAACGCTGCCGCCTCACGATTGCAGAAGAGCCTTTCCTTGCGATCGAGGGTGTTTTGCAAAATGCAGAGGGTGTCATCCACGTCAGGGCGAACCGCGTTTGGCGCTTGGAGGCCGATGGCGTGACGGCGCCTGCATCGCACGATTTCCATTGAGTGCCGAAGAAGCTTATTTGGCCGCCTTCTTCTGAGTAGTGGGACCGGCGCCCCACTTCGGTATGTTCGCCACATTCTTGCGGACGGTTGCGATTTCTTTCAGCGTCGGCGAATCGGCAGCGAGCGTTTTCTCATAAGCATCGAGTGTCAGAAGGAGCTCACTGTATTTCGCCTCCCGCTTTGTCTGGTATTCCGCATCGATCTTTGCTTTCGCAGCAAGATAGTCGGAATGCGCTTTTTTCAACGCATTCGAGCGACTAGCGACGACCGATTCGGCCTGGGGATTATCGGCCTGCTGGCGCAATTTCGAAATGATAGCGAGTTCCGCGGCATCATTCTTTGCGGTGGCGCCCTTTTCGACGTCTGACAACGCGGTTAAATACTGCTCTCGAATCGGCTTGGCCGCTTTCATGCGCTGCGAGTCAATGCTCATCGAAACCGCGTCATAGAGCCGGCACATCTCAGTGAGTGTAGGATCTTTCGTTTGGGCAATCGCGGCAGAGGCTGTGAGGATTGCAAGCGCAGCGAGCAGCGCGGGCGTGGTCATCGAGTGATTCTTGGGTTGAATGGAGTTACTTGGAAAGCGAATTCCCGACTACATGATCAGCACGTATTTCAAACGCATCTCGTTCAATCGTTCGAGGATCAGTTTGATCGTGCCGGGCGCAAACCCTTCCAGGCGATTGTTGACGTAGATGTATCCGCGTCGCGTGGACTTCAGGGCGCGCGCAAGGAATTCTGCGGCGGCCCGCTGCGCCTCCTCGTTGGGCTCCTGAATGGACTTGTAGGGGCTGAACTGCTCGACGGATGCTTCGTAGCTGCGCCCTGGTTTAAGGAGAAAACGCGCAATCATGAAATCCGCAGTTGAATCGCTTCCTTCCAATGCAAGCTGCTCCCCGACGGACGGCATTCGCGTCCAGTTGTTGAAGACGTGTGCGACGTTGTGGGTCTTCAGCATCGCGAAATACTCGGGAGCCAGCCACCCCTTGTTCCGCAACTCGACACCATACTTCCAGCCCTTCGGCAGTTGGCCGAGGAAGTGATCCAGAGCCGTCACGAAGTCCCGCCCGTGCTCGAAATCCCGCTGCGCGAAAGTCGAAAACTCAAAAATCAGCGGGCCGATCTTTGCTCGGTATTCTTCGCAGGGTGCAAGGAAACGCTGAATGAACATCTCCGCGTTCAGAAAATGCGCGTTCTCCATACCGCGAAGTTGGCCGTGTCGCGGGAGGTTCGGCCAACGCTTCACTGTGATCTCGTCAGTGACCTTGAAGGTGAATTCAAATCCATCGGGAACCTGATCCGCCATGCCGCCGATATACTCAGGCGATGGGAAACGATAGTATCCGGCATCGACGCAGACTGTGGGGAACGTTTGCGCGTATTCCGTGAGGCATTCCTGCTCCAGTTTCTTTTCCGAGAGTTTGCCTCGGGTATGATACCGAGCCTCGGTGTAGATGGAGCCGGCCCAGCCTGGATATTTCCAACTCGATGTGCCGACGAAGAGCCCGTGCTTCGCCATGGCGGCGAGGCGCGGCCGAAGCTCACCGGCGAGAGGCGGCGGACTCGAAATTACATTTGGTGCGGGACTCGGCTCGGGTGTGTTGAAGAGATCAAGCTGGGCGGACATGCGGGTTTTGCCGGATGGCAGCACTCACAATGCGCCTACGGAGGAAAACCGTTCAAGCCCCGCCGGTCTTGAATCGTTCCTCTTTCGCGTACCGCTAAAACGTCGGAAAAGCTTACACTTTTTGAGGTAGATGAAAGGCTCTGAGGTTATGGGATCTATAATTTCGTAAGTTTTTTTCCTCTGTTGAACCGGCCAAACCGCCAATTGGTCTCCCCACTTGGCACGGTCAAAGCATACTGACTCGAAACCCTGCAACCCGAAAATAGACGCTGAGCATGAAAATCGTTTCCAAACTCCTAGCAGTTACTTCAATCGCTGCGATCGCCGTATTAGCCGCACCCACATCCCGCGCTGATACCATTACTGTTGTGGCCGGGACCACCCACGAGAGCCTGTGGACAGACACGGGTATAGATCTTACCGGCCAAACAATAAACATAACGGCCTCCGGAGCGTGGAGCTGGGCATTTGGAGAGAATGTTGGACCTGACGGAAGCTTGGTTGCCTTCGTAGATGACGAGTGGATACAGAATGGTCGGCACGGCCAACTCATTGCCTACGTTGGAGGGGACCCACTATTGGGAACCGCGGGTGCTCCGGGCTTCACTGACTACATCGCGATCGGAAGCAACGGATCTATAACCGGCCTCACCGGCAGACTTTGGCTTGGGTTCAACGACGATTACTCATCGGGTGGCGAGGGCGACAACAGTGGCTCGGTGCAAGCGACGATTACGTCCGTCCCCGATAGTGGCACTTCGATTACCCTTTTCGGTCTTGCACTGTTTGCCATGGCGGCAGCGCGGCGGAAGCTTGCCCTAGCATAGATCCGTACATACACGCCGTCCGGATGCCCGGTTAAGATCACAAACACAACCGCCGTCACCCCTCCCCACGCCCATACGCCGATGCGTGACCAGTTCAGATTCTTTGTGATTACGCATCATGCTGGACTTCTGGTTGCGTAGTCAACGTGCTCGGCGGCCGTTGCACTATTCCAGCGTCATCTTCTGCAATTCCGCCATCGCCACCGCGAGATTCTCAGCCCGCGCGATGAACCTCCGCCCGTCGCTTCGATGCGCGTCCGCCTGCCAGATGAACCCATCCTCAGATCGTCCAGTGCCGTCGATCTGGCGCGTCCAACCGATGCTCCAGCCTTCAGCCTTGATCTCGTCGGCGATCATCTCCCAATAGTTCGGGCAGTTTGGCGAGTGCTCGCGTTCTCCTCCGGCGTGTTCGAGACGGTTCATTCGTAAATGGTAAACTGCGTTCGGCCCAAGTGGCCAACGTATGGACGAGGGTCTAATCGTGCCCCCTCAACGCCGCCGATGGCTTCGGTCAGTAAAAGAAACAGAAACAGCAAATTACCATCCGACTTATCACACACGACCCAGCGAAAATTGGGGTTAGCCATCCGCTGTTCGTCTTTGATGATGCTCAACGCGATATTGTCAAAATGGAGGTATCCGCGCCCCAACAGAAAAACAGCATCGATCGAAGGGGCGGCAATCTTAATCCTCTCCAAAAATGATGGCGGCATAGTTGGCGACGAGATGCCCCGCTGCGCGTGAGTCTTAGCAATCCAATCGTACACCGTATTCATCGACGCTGGTCCCTCGTAGGCGACAACAAAGCTCAAAATGCTCGGTGGCTGATAGCCGGCGATGAACGAAGTAAAGACGTGGCGCGGGAGTGCCTTGACGGTAGCCGCGGTCGTAATGCTCTGGCTGATCGCCGCCTCATCTAGCAGAGATTTGACTTCTATAGTGGCGACCACCGATTCCGCCAGAAAACCGCTGACGCCTCCCCCAAAATCGAGTTTTGGATAATTGCGCTTGTACAGTACGATGTCGATTTGCGGTCTTCGCTCGTTCGGTCGAGACGTGGCACCAATAATTTCACCTGTCCCAATTGCAATCCGCTCGCTCAAATGTGCTTCGAGAAACTCACGGATAAACGCCTCGCGCGGGGTCCCTTTGTGAAGGCTGTGGCCTGAATTGGCGGGTACCTGCGAGGTCGTAAGGAGCACACGTTCCATCGCATCCATGTGGGCTTTTAGCATGGTGACCGGGAAAACAGCATTCTCAGTTCAACGTGCCAAGCGCAAACCCCTATCGATACGGATTTGCGGCTATCACTTTACTCCGTTCGCCTGCTCCGCACTCATCAACCCCGTGGCCGCAAACTTCCTCGCCATGTCCCGCTGGCGATCCCCGATGGCCTTGCCCTTCCGCTCGTTCACCCGAAGCGGCATCAACTCCAGATTCGCCAGCACGTTGTCTAATTCCGGGACGACAGCGCGCGGTATGATGTGATCCACCGATAGCTGATCGCCCGCGTATGGCCCGACCTTGATCGCCGGTGACTGCCCGCGCCGCATGTCCGCTAGCCCGGCGGCATCGAGGCAACCGAGTTTGTCCGCGATGCTGACATTGCGAATCATCGCAGCCTTCGTCAGTTCGCCCTTGGCCGTGCCCTTCCACCCAAAACGGGCAAAGGCGGCATCGATCACGGATTCCGGCTTCTCGCCGTTCGCGCGAGCCGTTGCGAGCCAGTACGTGATCTTTTGCACGCGGGGATTTGCACCTCGTTCGCCGAGCGTCGCGAGCTTGGCCGGATCCGCGAGGCTGGCGATGGCTTCGACAGCCGGGGATGCCGCGAAAGCGCACGCGGAGAAAGTGACGAGCGCCACGAGCACGGCGAGGAAGCGACGCCGGTGTAATTCAGTTGCCATGAAATTGAGTCGAGATTACGCGATCTCGATGCGCAAATTGTTTCTCTCACTCGTCGTTCTCGGAAGCGGATTTTTCTTCGCCGGTTGCTCGACTCACGGTTCACACAATGCCGCCGGAATCGCCAAAGGCGGCAGCCGGGATGTGTTGCTCCCTCAGAATGTCGTCCAAGCAGGCAATCAGGAGTACCTTCCGGAATTCGTGGCAGTCCTTCAGAAACATGGCTTTCACCCCGTTGCGACTGGGAAGGCCCGCTACACCACCGAATTGGAGGTAGGCGGTGCATTTGCCGTGGGAGCACGGCTCGTCCTTCTGGAAAACGGCGTGCCCGTGGCTGCGGCGAATGCGTCAAACCCTGGATTCGGGACATGGCTCGCGCGTCCCATCGCAAAGCGAAACTTGTTCAATTCGAGTTTGCGGAGGTTTGATCAAGAACTCCAAAACCTCCAGTAGTACCGAGGTGCACGCCGGCAATCTTGGCCGAAAACACGCTCTCGACCACACAGTGAGCCACAGCGGCCCAACAGAACGCGCACCAGCGTAATCGACCTCGCTCAGGGTCCTCGATGAAACTCTTCGCGAAAGACATCCCGCCTGGCAGCAAGGAATTCAGCGCGCTCGCGATTATCGAGACGTTTTGCGCGTGCGCGCTGGCTTTGTGGCTGGCTTTTCGGCACGGGTGGATGGGATGGTTAGCCGATTCAATTTGCATCGCACCGCTTCTGCTTCTTCGGACGAAGTATTCACAAACGCTGGCGCTTTTGTGGTTCGAGAAGGTTTCAAAATACGCGGTCAAGAAAGGTGCCTCATTAAGGCTTACGGTTCTCTTTATTTGGCTCCTAATTATCCTCGTCGTCGTCGTGCTTGGAGTGCTTTTCGCTCCAGAGATCGATTGGGACTTAATTTGGAAAATCGCCTTAGGCGTTTTTATGCTGTTCTTGGGGTTGCAGGTGTTCTTCAACCTGCTATCGCCGCTTCCTGCCATCCCGCTCAGGATGGCGGCAACCATTGCGGCGCTTTTCAAAAAGCGGAGGGAGAGCATCGAAGCTATTCCGAGGAATTGGATCCTTAATATCGCGGCAATCGACTCGACCGTGACACCGGAAATCCTGCCAGGAATTAATCAATTCCTTCGATCCCGGCCGCTGGAATTCACCCCAGAGAATCTGTGGATAATGCATCCGAATTTTTGGCAACCACGAAAAGTACTCTCAATACTGCGTTCGTTTGAAGGTATCTTCTTCGGGATTATTTTTATCCCGTTTGCGCTAGCCGTTTCCGCCCTTCCGATATTGGTCGGCTTCGCGTACCGATGGGCTTTGAAATCGACCGCTGTCGTTTGGTTGCCCTTGGTTGTCTTGGTTGATGGTGTGTACCGGAAGGCCTATACACTATCGTGGCTTGTGCGGGATATTCTCACAACGCCGCTGTGGTGTCTTCTGCGTGTGTACGGTGCAGTTGTCATTGTCTTTAATGGAATCCTCCCGCTCGCACTGTTTTCGACCTATTACCGTACCAGCGCTTGGCTTGTTGAAGTCCTTCAGGTGCCTCCAACAATCGCGTCATATTACTTTATCGGGCAGGGCGAGGTGTATTCGTGGCACGTTGCTGGCGTGCTTGCCGCGCTCAGTACCTGGATTGCGTATATCTGGGCCGGAAGCGTGAAAAGTGCGATCGATGAACATCAACTGGCCGACGAAAAGAAACAGAAACACAAACTAAGGTTGCTACAGGGGCTGCTTGCCACAAGGGCGATTCTCTCAAGCTACACCATCGTCTGCGGCGTCATCGCATTCGCGAAGACTCAGGACTGGCGATGGGTTCAGGCGATCACGTTCCGCTGGTTTCCATAACGGGCCGTGGGCGAAGTAAGACTGATCCTTGACTTTGGGGTTCAAATCCGTCGCCAATGTAAAGCTCATGTCACACCCTTCTACTCAACAACTCAAACGCGCCGTCGAAATCTCCGAGCAAATCGAATCGCTCCAGGCGGAGCTAAACTCGATCCTCGGTGGATCTGGCGAAGTCGCCGCACCCGTCGCGGCAGCGTCACCGGCACCAAAGAAGCGCCGCGGCGGAATCTCGGCGGCCGGCAGGGCCGCGATTGCTGCCGCACAGCGCGCCCGCTGGGCAGCCCAAAAGGCCGGGGCCGCAGCGAAGCCCGCGGGAAAGCGGAAGCGCCGCAAGATGAGCGCCGAGGCTCGGGAGAAGATCGCGGCTGCACAGCGTAAGCGGTGGGCGAAGCAAAAGGCGAACTGATGCCGGAACGTCAGTCCTTGTAACCAAGTTCTCGTAACCGCTCGATCGGTATTCCAGAGGTGATTGAGAGCTTCTCCAGCTCGGGTAAGGCTGCGAATCGCCTGCTGCGCTCTAAGTATTCCTCAATGATCCGCGCGCGCCGCGCCCGTTTGTCCGAAGTTGAGAGGCCTAATTCCTGTGGAGGACCGCCAAACGCCCGGTTCAGCCCGAAGGCGGCAGCGATTGCATTCACGAGCGGCGTGAAGAAGGCGGCAAGCAGGGCGATGAATGACCGGCGGCGCATGGCGGAGGAAGTAAGGACCAGCAGTCTTCAACTGCCAAGACGCGATAGTGCAAGCTTCACGGCGCTACCTTTCGTCGGCAGCAGAGTATCCACGCTGACCCGCAGGCACGCAGCCAGGATCACGAGTTCCATGTCGGAAACCCATCGCGCGCCGCTTTCAATGTGCTTCACGATGTCCCGGCTCACATCCCAACCAAAGCGTTGGCACCGTGCGGCGAATGCGGCTTGTGATAGGCCCTTCTCGGTTCGGAGGCGGAGCAGTTGCGGGCCGACGATATTGCGCGGTTGATTGGGCACAGGATCGGCCTAGAAAGCTACGGATCATCGCGCTTCCGCTTGGGCGGAATTCCGCCCAATCTGCTCGCTCACCACTCCACGACACCGCCAGAACCATGCACAAACACACTGTATTCGCCCTCCCACTCGCCCTGATCGCCAACACCGTGACGCAGGCCGCCACGCTGCCCGCTGCCGAGGATAGCTTCAGCTACCGCGCCAAGCTCACCACTGCTGCCAACAAGGCTGCCACGCTGCCCGTGGATGCCGCGCACCGTGCGTTCATCTACTTCGACCTTGCCGGCGGTCTCCCCGCGGGAACGCAAATCCGGTACGCCCGCTTACGGCTCTACCTGCCGAAAGTCGTTCGCACCGGTGGCGGCCTAAATGTGCACCGCGTGACGGGCTCGTGGGACGAATCCCTTGCCAGCGCGGAACCGTCGGTTGACGCCGCCCTGCTGGCGACCATCGGAGCATCGGGCATAGGAACGAAGCGTTTTGTGTCCGTGGACGTCACAGCGACCGTGCAGGGCTGGATTACGACCCCGGCCAGCAACGAAGGCTTTGCCATCTCGGCGGTCCCGGGAACGTCGGCAGCACTCACGGGCAGCATGGCCATCGGTGCAAAGGAAGGCGCCGGTAGCGGCTATCCGGCCGAGCTGGACGTCGAGATTGCCGACGATCCGATTGGTCCTGGCGCCGTGGGCTCCGTGCAACTCGCCGCGAACGCTGTGACAGCATCAATCCTCGCGGACTCGAGCGTCACGAGTGCGAAGATCGCTAGCGGTGCGGTCACCGACGCCAAGATCGCGGCTGTCAGTGGCTCGAAAGTCTCTGGACCGGTGGCGAGTGCAACAACGGCGCTTTCCGCACTCACAGCGGGGAACGCGAACACCGTGAACGGCATTGGGGCGTCCGCCACGCCGACGCCGAACACGCTGCTTGCTCTGGACGGTGGCGGCAAAATTCCGGGTTCTGTCGTTTCATTCGGCAGCGGCGGTGGTTTCGATGCCGACTTGCTCGACAGCTTTGACTCGACCGCATTCATCAAGAAAGGAGGCGACACAGCGACTGGCCCAATCAATCTCACCAACATCGCGAATACGCTTACCGGCAGGTTCACGGCGAGTGGGGACGCGGACATGCAGGGGAACATATTGAAGACGCCGGTAATTGGCATGTTGCTGCACAATGCTGCCTTCGCGAGTGGGAGCGGAAGTTACAGCGGGAGTGGGAACTCCACTCAATTTACAGGCACCGGAATTGCCGTACAAAACCGATCTGGATCGTTCCTTTCATGCAGAGCCGTTTGGGGGGCGACCGGCTTGGCGAGTCCGAACCACTTCGCCCGAGTTATGGTTGGCACCAATGCGGGAGGATTTGGTTTCGTCGCCACGGGCGGATCCCTGAAAGGAGTAACCGCTGTCGGTGTTCCAGCCGCTCAAAGAACGGAAGTGGATCTCGCGACACCGCTTGATCAGGCGATGAGTCTGCTTGCGGTCCGTCGTGGGAACGCTGTGGATTTTTATGTGGACGGGGTGCTTAAAGGAACTGCTTCCGGAAACATTGTTCCAACGTTCGAAGGCGGATCGATTGAGACCGTCTGGGACCAAATTGGTCAAAATCCGCTCGTTGTCGTGAGCATGTTTACGATCGGTGCGCCGATGTTTTGATTGCTCCCGACATCCAGGGCATAGGGGCGTACGCGAATATCGCCGCCTTCACAGCCGCTAAAGAATCTGCGAGCTGATTCCACACTCGAGCGACGCGCTATAAGCCCCGTGCTCGCGTTTTGATCAACGGCGGAGTCGGGGAAGCGCGGTGGCGGTTCAACGCACGGCAGGGCTGGCGTCCGGGGCGCGCGGCAGCGGCAACGCGGAAGTCACCGCGAATCCTCCGGTGGAACTGGATTACCACTGCCTCGTTCCCTGTAAGCTGTCGCAAATTCTCGTGCCACAAACCTTGCCACAGCGCCGATTTTATGATACTGCCACCGGTCATGGCAAAAGCACTCAAGGATATCCCATGGTCGGAGGTCCGGGCGATTTGCGTCGCTGATGGCTACCGCGCCGCGGCCGAAGCGTATGGGCTTAAGGAGGGGACGATTCGGCAGCGTGCTTCCAGGGAGGGTTGGTTCGAGCACCCGGCGATCAAGGAGGCTCTCGCGAAACGGAGGGCTGTCACTAGTGCTGTAACAACATGTAACGCGCCCTCCGCGGCTGTTACGATTGCCGAGGGTCTGAACGATCTCAACAGACGCACGCGGCTGGCACTGGCAAAGGGGATTGCCTCCGGTGCGGACCATGTCGCAGTAATGGACGGCGAAGAGGTGTTCAAAAACGCTGAACGCATCGGACACCTGACGCGCGGTGCAGGCACGGTTCACGGGTGGCGCGACGCCGAGGCGGTAGCGATTCACAGTATCGTTCTGCCGAGCAACGAGGCGATCATGGCCAAGTTGCGGGAAATACACGCGATTGAGGCGGAGGAGCCGCCGGCAATTAAGGATGCCGCGGTACCTGTGGAGGGCCGCGTGGATTGAGCAGGAGCCTTCTTAAAGCCCGGCCATTGATCTGAACGCAGCGGCAGTGCTTCGAATCAACTGCCAGTAAACTGCCAAGAACTGCCAACGGAATGCGTTCTTTTGCGGTGTTATCGCGTGCTCATGTGCGGTATCGCCATGGACGCCAAACCTTGTGTTTATCAGCATTCCAGAGGGGGAAGCCACTTTTTTTGGGGGTTGCGGGGGTAGGATTTGAACCTACGACCTTCAGGTTATGAGGTGTATGGCTTTGGTTCATCGTGAGTGATTTGCGCAAAGTTGGGGCCGTAAAGGGGGCGTGTATGCGCATGGTAAGGCGCGGGATGGATTACTGCGGTAGCTCATCAGGCGAGGTGCCTGAAGGGCTATGGCTTTTCGGTCTTTTCCCAGTCCTGAAACTTGCGGACAAGCCATGCGTCGCGGACGCGGGTGGCGACGTTGACGACGGCTTGCATGCTGCCCCATCCGACGAGGCCGGAAAAGAAGCCGAGGCCTGCCCACACGTGCCACGTGAGGCGGGTGGCGACGTCGGCATACCACGTGAAGAGGACTGCGCCTGGCGCAACGCTTCCGACGAATGCGGAGCCGACAAGCACGGTGATGGTGTTTCCGAGGGTGCGGTCCTTTTTGCGGGCCTCGAGCGTGGCGATGACAGTGGCGAGCATGGCGCCCAGGACGGCAACCATGTCGGATCTGTCCGGCGACTGGGAGGCGGCGATGGTCACCGCGGCTGAGGCGATGGCGAGGGCGGCGTCGAGTGCGAAGTAGGGCGTCATAGTGCGAGCGAGCGGCGGCAGCATTACTCAGAACCAAATGTGAAACAGTTCGCCTTGGCCGCTTCCAAGAGCGGCGGCAGATAACTGGGCAGCGAAACGCGGCGCGGTAAATCGAGTGCCGGCACGGGCAGATCGTCCAGCTTCGCGACATCCTCCAGCTTCGCGTCCTCGAATAGCGTTTGATTACGCCGTGCCAGATACAATTCCGGCACCGGCACCTTGGCATTGGTAAAGAAATGTGATTGCTTCTGGGGCAAAGGCTTAATCCTAGCCTCAACATAGTCAGCCAGCAGGGCAACTCCCGTTGCTGAGAGGTGCACACCATCCTCAAAGTTTGCATTGGGAGGCGTGCCCAGAAGGGTGACTGCATCAATCCACCAATCGCAGAAGGTTGTGTCAGCATTGAGGGCAATGTTGGCGTCAGACCTTATTGTCTCATTCCCCGCATTCACACTTGTAGCCTTAAAGATAGCAAAGCCAACCGTTTTCCATCCAGCCGCGCGCGCGGTGGCATGGTATGCCCGGAGGTTAGTGTTGATCGTTGAGGCTGAACTTCCATTAACACAGTCATTGACGCCCAGCAGGACAAAGAGAACCCTTTGTGAGAAGCCAGATGTCAATGCATAGACAGGAGTCACCTGAGTTGATTCATCACCCTGTGCATCTGTGATGGACTGGGAGGGAACGGAGAAGTTGTAGCACACAGGCGAGTTAAACCTTGTGGTCATCACCTGGGCAAAGGTTGGAGTCCCTTCGCGGGCATAATCCCCGAAGATTGAGTCACCGTCAAATCCAAGGGCAATATGCGTAGAGCGGACAACATCTGCTCCGGATTGTTCAGCATAAACCCGGTCAATGTGACGTCCCGTTGTGTCACTGGCAGTCTGCTCCTCAATCAATATGCCAACCGTCCCTGGCCCGGTGATGTCAGTATCCGTTACACTGATAAGTTGTGTGCCTGCTGCCCCGCCCAGGACATGCCCTGTGAGTAACCTGATTGTTGAACCAGAGCAATCAACAGTGACGGTATAGTCAGTGTTATCAGTAAGAGTTGCAGATGAAGTTGAGCCTAGCTGAGTCAAGCTCCCACTAACCCGCTTCCAGAGAGTCCAGCCATCATGCCATCCGCTAAACAAGGCAAAATATCCATCCCCATCATGCTGGACACGGGCACCTATGCCAGTTAAGCCGCCTGTGTCTGTAACAGCACGAAGGTCAGCAGTTGCCGAGTAATCTGCACTCGTAGGAACTGCAGAGGATCGCCAAACTGCAAATCCATTGTTGGCTGAGACACGGAGTCGATTGCTTGCGATCTCTGCTGTCCCTGTCACTCCAACCGTCCTTACCCAGTTGCCCTGAAGCTCACCCCGGTAAGCAGTGACAAGGTCCGCACCTTCAGTGCCAGTGAAGGTGTCATACATGAATATCCCTGCCTGGCTATGGCCAAGAAGGACCGCAATGAAGAAGAGTATCAGCTTTCTCATATTAGAATCCGAAGTTCTTACCGACGCAGTCCCACTTGGAATCCGCGCTGTTCCACTGGAAAACGAAGTAATCGGTGAGGCTGCTTCCGCTCGTGGCGGCGATAGACGGCAGATCCACGGAGAAACGGAACTGACTTCCCCATGTCAGCGTGCGCGAGGTCGTGGATTTGATGCGCAGCTTGTAAGTCTGGAAGTTACTCGGCGAACCCGTTGGATTGGCGATCGTGGTATTTTGCGAGAGCGTGGCGAGGAGGCCGCCTGCATTCGTCGAATCGGGGGTGACGGTCGCTGCGTCCGTTAGCGTCTCGATGGTGGCCGCGGCTGCTGCGGCGGCCCATGTGGGATTTGCGCCGGCGCCTTGCGTCTTGAGGAAATGACCGCTCGTACCGGCTCCCAGCCTGACCCAGTTCGAGCCGTTGTAGTAAATGATATCGCCCTGCGCCTGGCTGGCGACGGTCAGGTTGCCGATCGTGTAGCCGGTGCAATTCGTGAGGGTGCCGCTGGCGGGGGTGCCGAGAGCGGGCGTGACGAGGGTCATGGATGTCCAGGTGCCGGTCGGGGTGTAGGAACCTCCGAGTTCGAGGATGGTATCGGCGGCATCGCGGACGGTCTTGACTCGATTCGTGGATGCGAGGCCGGTAATGGTCACGAGGCCGGTTTGACCGGAAACGGAGAGGCTCGCGGCGCTCCCGGTCGTGTTCTGATTAAGCGTGGGGAACGTGCAATTGGTGAGCGTGCCGCTGGATGGGGTGCCAAGCGCACCCCCCGAATAAAGGACGGTTCCGCCAGCACCGAATGCCACGCTGGAGCCATCGGTCCCGGTGAAGGTGAGCGTATTGCTGACGGTGAGGGTTTTACTGTTCGCAATCGTCAATGTGCCGGAACTGGTGGTGATGGTGAGGCCGTTGTAGGTTTTGCCGGTGAGGGCTAGTGAGTTCGAGGCGGTGGCAATCGTGACTCCCTCGATCGAGACGACTCCAGCGGAGACGCGGTGGATGGTGGTATCGCTGGCGTGGCCAAGATCGATGTCCCCGAGGGCGAAAAGGCTCCCTCCGTAGCCGACTCGAAAGACCTCGATGTTTCCATCGGCTGCGCTGTAGTGGATACCCGTGAAGGCTGGGCTGCCACCGGTGCCGGCCTGGCTGAGGAATGAGGTGGAGGCGGAACTGTTCGCGTGGGTGACGAGGTAACCGAGGGCCGTATCTACGCCCACGGTCGCATTTACTCCCGTGCCGAAATTTGGCACCGTGAGCGCGGTGCTTGTCGGCAGAGTGAGCGTTGTCCCGCTGATATCGAGGGCGCCGGTATTGGCGGCGATGGCGGCGAGGCGCGCGTGATAGGCCTGGACGTTGGTGCCGATGGCGAGGCCGAGATTGGTGCGGGCGGCGGCGAAATCGGCAGAACCGAGCAGGGTCTGGATGTTCGCGCTGGGTGTGATGCCGGCATAGGTCGTCAGGTCTGCATCGTAGGCCTGGACATTGGTCCCGATGGCGAGGCCGAGGTTTGTGCGGGACGTGGAGGCGCTGGCCACGTCGGAGAGGTTGTTGGTGCTGACGAGGTCTCCGCTGCCTCCGCCTCCTCCGCCGTTACCGAGCGTGGAGACGAGCTGCATGTTGGTCCCGTCATACATCACAATCACCCATGCGCCGGCGCGGATATCGTTATTCGAGAGCGTTTGCGCGGCGCCTCCCTGGTATTTGACGATCGTTTTGGCTCCGAGACCGTTGAAATTGATCGTGGCGGCTCCGGTGTTCGCGGTATTGGCCTTGAATGAGTATTGAGTGCCGGCGACGTAGGCGGTGATCGCGGTCCCGAGGTTGCACGCGTAGGTGTCCGTCGAACCGGCATCGACCCCGATGAGGTTGGCGGAGAGCTGATCGGCTTTGATCGTGAAGGTGCCCTGGACGACTCCGTTTTTGATGGGAGTGGCGGCGGGCGCGCTCGCGGCGAGCGCGATGGCAAATAGCAGATGGAAAATGGAAGAGCGCGCGCGGACTGAGCGGGCGGGCTTCAGGCCTGCGCTCTTACGAGGCGCAGCTACGGGCTGGATTAGTTGTATCGGACGCATTTGTAGTAGAGCAGGTAGTGGGAGGAGGTGGTCTCCCCGATGAGATTGACGGTGAAAAATTCTTCGTCCTGTTCGGTGACGGTTCCGACTCCGATGGCGTCCGGGGAGACATCGGTCTGGTTTACGATGCGGAGGACTTCCACGACGTAATCAGAACCGGGGAATGCGACGGGGAAATCGACGGTGACTTCGTCGGCTCCGTTCGGGATCTCGACGGAGCCCTGGCGGACGTTGCCACCGCTGGTGACGGGGAAGCCGACTCCGGAGCGGGTGAAGCTGTTGAGAACGGTGAGGCCGAGGTGATCGGCGATTTCGAGATCCCCGTAGGCGGAGTGGGAGAGCTCCATCTCCAGATCGATGGAATCTTCATCGGCGGCGGCGTAGGCGGTGGCACCGACTGCGAGGAGGGTGAGGGTGAAGCCGGAGCTTTGCGGGTGATGATACCCGCGGGCTCCGATCGTCTTGCTGGTGACGGTGACGGTATCCGCGACGACGGAGACATCAAAAACGGCGGTGACCCCGGCCACGCCCCCGATGGCGGTGGCGATGGTGGCGGCGGTCGCGTCGTTTGCGAAATCGACCTCCACGAGCGTGCCACCGGTGCCGGCGGCGGGAGCGGCACCGGTGCCGGAGACCTTGAACCAGATGCGGAGGTAGGTGGCGGCGGCGGTGTAGAGATCGAAGTATTTCCCCGCGAGGGAGCCAGCGACATCGGCGATGCACTGGATGCTGACCTGCTCCTTGGAATTCCCGCAATCGATCCCGAGCATCTTGGCGAGGATGGGCTCGGAGAGGCTGAGGGAGGCGCGGTAGATGACGGAATCCACCGATTGCATGGAGTGCTCACCCGTGCCGGCATCGATATTGATCGCCGCTCCCCCGGGGATGGCGGCGAGGCGCATTTTATACGGCGAACAATCGCGCACGTAATAGATGCTGCCCTCGGCGAGGCCCGCGGGGAGCGTGGTCTCGGAGCTGACTTGGACGGGGTCGTTATCGCGTTTACCGTGCGGGGTCTCGAAGGTGAGGCGTTTCGAGGCGTCATCGGCGGTGAATGTGCCGATGGGGGTGAGAGTATCGGCGACTCGCGTGAACCCGGGCGATGGGAGGAGCGGCGGATCGTCGTAGCGATTCGTCCCGGTGGCTTTCTTCACGGTCACCGCGAGGCCCGGAGCGGAGCCGAGGTCGAGGGCGCGGGAATTGGAGACGCTGGGGCGGACGAATGCGAGATCGATCCCGAGGCAACCGCCAAAACGCGCGGCGAAGGTGCCGGCGAGCGCGCTGGGCGCGGTGATGTCGCCTGGCACCTGGCCATCGGTGGAGAGGCTATTGCTCTCGAGGTTCCAAGTGATGCGTCGCACGGTGGGGGCGGGGTGTCAAAAGAACGTCCAACGTCCAACGCTCAACGTTCAATGAAAATGGGAGGAATGGGAGGGATGGGAATTATGCGGCGCGGAGGCCGAGGCGGTGATCGCGGAGTTTGATTCCGAGGTCTGCGTCCCAAATGGGCTGGGTGCCATCCTCGAGGGCGTAGGGGAACCATTTCGAGCCGGCGAAGGAGGAGAGGGAGAAGGTGTAGGGGTTATCGATTTCCTGACCGTAAAGCGGGAGGCTGCTGGTGTAGAGGTCGAGAAAACCGAGCTGGTAACCGGGGAGGGCCGGGAGGATGGAGCTGGCACCAAAGGAATATTCGTTGCCGTTGATGCTGGCGGTGACCCCGAGGAGGACTGAGAGATTGAAAAAGGCGATGTCGGCTGCTTTATCGAACCAAATATATTCGGTGAACATCTCGAGCACGGATTCCACGTGGGCGGCTCCCACTGTGTCGCTTTTCGAGGCGTAGTAATACGGGGAATTGATTCCGGGAAAGATGAAGGGGCCGGTGAGTGCGGAGCGCTCGTCCCCGGCGAGGATCTCGCCGACTCCGTTGTTTTGGCTGAATCGTTTGAGGAGGAGGGTGCCGTGGTAGGTGTCACCTCCCCCGAAATCCAGATCGAGCACGATGGTGGCCTGGCGGAGACGTGCGAAAAACTCGGAGGCTTGCGTGAGGGTGACGGGGGTGGCGATGGCGGGGAATCCAGTCAGCTCTTGCGCGTTATCGACGCTCGTGGGCCAATTGACGGGAGGGGCGATGTGGGGAAAGACATCGGGGGACCAGAAGCCGACCGGCCATGGAAGCGAGATGTTGCGCATTCAGGCTGTGAACGGGGCGCGGCCGGCGCGGAGTTCGGCCAGCATCTGGCTTTCACTCATACCGGCGGCCCATGTGGGGCGGAGCTCGAAATGCGGCTCATCGGTGATGCTTTGCCAGCTTCCTCCCCAGGCGAGGCCGAGGCGGATTCCGATGGCACCGATGGCGTTGTATTCAGGGCCTTCCGGGATGTAGGTGCCGTCGCGGAAAACCCCGATATCGAAAGCGATTCCGAAATTGTGATTGGAGTGGCCGGCGCGGGCGTTCGTGACGATGGGGCCGGGGGCGGTGCGGCCCTTGGCGAAAAGGGCATCCTGCTCCTCTGAGGTGCGAGTGGCGGAGATGACCTTGATGACGATGCCGAGGGCGGCAGCTTCGTGGATGAGCGAGACGGCGTAGGGCTGCACCTCTGGGCGCAAGGTCACGATATTCATCGCGCTCCGTGGATCGATGTCCTTGAGGTCGGAAACGATTTCGGCGGACGGTGATGCCGCGACCGGGGGCTCACCAACGATGGCGCGGAAGATGGCGGCCCAAGTCTGCGGACCGGCCTTGCCATCGGCGGTGATGCCGAGCTTGGACTGGATGGCGGTGATTTGGGCGATGGTGGTCATTTGAGCAGGGTGGCTCCTCCGAGAGCGGTGATTCCCTGGACTACGCCGGCCCAGCGGGCTTTTGCGAGGGCGGAGTGATTCACATCAGTCATGGTGAGGGAGGAGCCATCGGGGGATTTGTAGGTGAGCGATGTGCAATCGGCATCCGTGTGGAATACGGTGCCGGTGTTTGTTCGGAGGGTGGTGCCGCAAGCGGATAGGAGGAATGCGAGGGCTGCGAGGAATGTGAGGCGGATAATGGACTTCATGGACTTCATGGACGGGATCGACTTCATGGACTTGGTGGAATTGGTTTTCATTGGAAGCGGTAGGGCATGAGGATTCCGGTGATCTCTCCATTCACCAGGAGGTAAAAGGGTAGCTCGCTGGCGAAGGAGAGGGTGGCGGGCTCGCCGGCGCCTCCGGAGACAGCGATCTGGTTTTCGGTGCCGACGATGGCCTGGCCATTGCGCTTGCGGAGTAGATCGAGGATTTCCTGGGCGGTGCGCTTGCTGACGAGATTGGCGGCTTTTTCGGGCATGGGTGCGAGTGAGCGAATTTACGCGAATGATTCCTCGGAGCGGCGGACG
>JADMIO012791262.1_pt1 | contig 89573 bp, 83 predicted proteins | sample 8958161 | NCBI WGS metagenome assembly JADMIO01 (sample SAMN16585339, study PRJNA669376) | soil metagenome | isolation source: Crop rotation soil | place: USA: Cullars Rotation, Alabama | collected 2011
GCGACAACTTGTCCACGTGGAATTCTAAGCTTAGGATCCCAATGTGCTGGAAAGTTTGATTACGACCTCACGCCGCATCCAGCGGCCTCAACGTACTACAACGCGCTGATCATCAACGCCGGATCCGTCACTCCCTCCAATGGAAACGGTTCGCGGGATACGTTCACTTTTTCTTTTAACGATCCCGCGGGCATGGATCACATCACGCTGGCCGGTCTCATTATTAATTCGACCCTTCAAGACCCCTCGGGCATTTGCTACGTGGCCTACAATCCCGTCTCGGGCCAATTGACGCTCATGAATGATGCGGGAACAAATTGGCTTCAACCCTTGCCTCCGGTCACGCCCGGGTCCAACACTTCCGTCTCAAACAATCAGTGTGTGCTTTTTGGAAGCGGCTCCCACGTCGTCCTTTCAAATCAAACCCTCAGCGTCACCGTTGAGCTCTCTTTTAAACCCGACTTCGTTATCCCGACATCCGTAAAGAAACTATGGCTCTACGGTACCAATGACCTCGGCCAAAACACGGGCTACCACGCCGCTGGAACCTACACGATCCAATTCCCACCGCCAACAACGACAACGACCACTTCCACGTCCACCACCACCACCACCACTACTACGACCACCACTACTAGTACTACGACCAGCACAACCACCCCATCCACGTCGACTACAACGACTAGCCCCTCCACAACCACCACTTCCACATCAACGACTACCTCCACGACATCCACGCCGTCGACCAGCAGTACCACGACCACCTCTACCACGACGTCGACCACGTCAACATCTACGACCTCGTCCACGTCTTCAACAACGACTTCAACCACCGCTTTGGCAACGAGCACGACAACGACCAGCACTACTAGCACAACCTTGCCTTTGTTGGATCCGCCGGATCTCAGCGGCTTAGACGGTCATGCATTCCAATTGCAAGATACGATTTCCGTTACGTACCTGGGGCCGGTGACCGGCTTTAATTGGGAGCTGGATCCAGACAGCCTGTTTCGTCAGCTGGAAGGCGCGCTGAGTTTTGGAGCCTTTGGCAAGAGCGCATCGGTCGCCACCCAGACGCCACACCTCCGTCTTCAGACGTTACACCTGTCACCCGGGAATTACCTATTAAAGGTGCAGGCGATCCAGGGTCTGGCTCAATCGCCCTGGGTGAGCGCGCGAATTACACTGTTGGCTTCCGATTTGGCGCTGGGGCGGGTACGACCTAATCCCTTTCGAAGCGCGCGTGGCGACACCGCGATCATCTTTGATCAATTGGCTGCCAACAGCACCGTTAAGATTCTTACGGTTTCCGGCCGCGTTCTCAAAACGTTGAAAGCGACGAACGGTCAGGTGAGCTGGGATTTAACGAACGCCACAGGAGAAAACGTCGCTTCAGGTCTCTATTTTTTCTTGGTCACGGATGAGCTGAATTCCAAAACGCACGGACAATTCGCCATAATTCGATAGGATCCCTCCCACTGTTGGTTTGAAAACCGTAACATAGAATTAACCCTCCCGCCATTGGGCCGTAACACCCATATGCCACACTTAGCCCATGAGAGAGAGAGGGGCGACGGTCCAGCAGCGGAAAACGAGCAGACGGCAAAAAGCCTGGGCAGGGCTTTTGGCCATCGGGCTTTTCAGCCTGCATACCAATACCTTCGCTTCCTCGGGTACGGAAGGCGCGGCCTTCCTGGATATTCCCGTGGGTGCGGGCCCGGCAGCACTGGGTTCTGCCTACACAGCTTTGGCGCGGGACGCTTATGCACCGATTTATAATCCGGCCGGCCTCGGGCATGTCAACGCACCCGAGCTCTCCGCCCAGCACCTTTCCTATTTAGAGTCCATCAATTACGAATTTGGCAGCTTTGTGATGCCCCTTCAACACGACCGTTCGTCGTTAGGCGTCTCTGTTCAATACCTGGGCTCGGGCGATATTACGGGAACCAATCCGGATGGAACAGCCGCACCTGATTTCACTGCTCACTACGGCGCTTATTCCTTGGCCTACGGCCAGAAACTATCCGACCGGTTGGCCTTGGGATTGACCGGCAAAATCGTGGAAGCCAAAATTGCCGATGTTTCAGCCATGGCTTATGCAGCGGATCTCGGAGCGCTCTACCGGGCCAATGACAAGCTGGACTTGGCAGCGACTGTCACCAATTTGGGCAACAAACTGACCTTTAGCAGTCAGGGCGATTCACTCCCCATGGCCTTGCATTTGGGCGGCGCTTATGAGATCAACAACCATTTGAAGAGCACGGCCGAAGGCGTCTACAGCAAAACGGGCCTTTTGTCGGGCCGCTTTGGAACCGAATGGCGACCCCTGGAAACCATTTCCATACGGGCCGGCTACAAAACGGAAACCACGAAAGAGCTTTCGGCGCTAGCGGGACTGACGGTGGGCATGGGACTGCATGTGCTGGGACAGGAATTCGCTTATGCTTGGCTGCCTTATGGCGACTTGGGCGATACCCAATATTTTTCGATGCTGCTACGCTTCGGCAAACCGGATGAAGAACGCAAGAACCTGATTCAATACCAGAGCATCAAACGGCACAAGACCGTGAAAAAATCCGGCTCCTCCATGACATCGCCCGACCTCGAACGATCGGATCCGGAATACCAGCAGCTCATGCAATTGCTGGATGAAGACCCGTCCCGCTCCGAGACCGCCCGCTCCAAGCATCGTCCCGCCGCCGAATAAACGCGCTTTAACCAATCGGGAAGGAATGAAAGCCCGTGATACCCACGAAGACCTGGCGGCCTTCGACAAAACCACTGGCCATGGACAAGCCTTTGGGTAGGTGCGCGGTGACGAGCTTGTCCGCTTTCACATCAATAATCAATTCAATAATCGGGCCCCGGAAGGCCGTTTTGACAATGGTGCCGTGCACCTGAAGACTCTCTTCGCGAGAGGTGACGTAGACATCGTTCGGTCGAAAATAGATGCGCACCTTCTGACCAACCTCATAGCCGTTCACGCTGTATTTAAAGGGGCCCCAAATCGCTAATTCCGGCTCGGTGACGCGGGCGTCTACGAAATTGGTCTCTCCGACGAACTGGGCCACGAATTCGCTCTTCGGATGATCAAAAATCTGCAGCGGTGTTCCTTCTTGCTCAATACGCCCTTTGTTCATCACCAAGATATGGCTGGCGATGGCCATGGCTTCGTCCTGATCGTGTGTGACAAAGAGGGTCGTCACATGACTTTTGTCATGGAGCTCGGTAATCCACTCCTGGAGCTCTTCGCGCACCTTGGCATCGAGCGCGCCAAACGGTTCATCCAGCAAGAGCACCTGAGGATGCGGCGCGAGCGCACGGGCCACGGCGACGCGTTGGCGCTGTCCGCCGGAGAGCTGCGAAGGATAGCGCTTTTCCAGGCCTTCTAATTGGACCAGGTGGAGGAGTTCGGCCACGCGATCGTGGATCTCGGGCTTGGCGGCCTTGCGCATCTTCAGGCCAAAGGCGATGTTCTCCCAGACCGTCATGTGTTTGAAGAGGGCATAATGCTGAAAGACAAAACCGACATTGCGTTCGCGCGCCGAGAGGATCGTGGCTTCTTTGCCGGTCAAAAGAATCTCTCCCGCGTCCGGCACCTCCAGGCCTGCGATCATGCGCAGCAGCGTGCTTTTGCCCGAACCGCTGGGACCGAGCACCGCCACGAGCGAGCCCGTTTCCATGTGGAAACTGACATCGCTCACGGCTTTGAAGCCGTTGGAAAAGGTCTTAGAGAGCCGTCGGATTTCGATGCTCATGCTGGAATCGATGCTCCACGTAGGTTTTAGCCGCCAAGGTGACCAGGGCTAGAAAAGCCAATAACGACGCCACGGCAAAGGCAGCCGTGAAATTATATTCGTTGTACAAGATTTCGATATGAAGCGGCATGGTATTGGTCAGCCCGCGGATATGACCCGAGACGACAGAAACCGCCCCAAATTCCCCCATGGCACGCGCGTTACACAAGATCACGCCGTAGAGCAGCCCCCACTTCACGCTGGGCAACGTCACATGCCAGAAGGTGCGCCAGCCATTGGCTCCTAACACGAGCGCGGCTTCTTCTTGGTCGGTGCCGGTGGCTTGCATCACGGGAATTAATTCGCGCGCGACAAAAGGAAACGTCACAAAGACCGTGGCCAATACAATGCCGGGGACCGCGAAAATCAATTTAAGATCATGAGCTTGGAGCCAGGGGCCGATCACCCCATGGGCGCCAAAGAGCAAAACGAAGATCAGCCCGGAGATCACAGGCGAGACAGCAAAAGGCAGATCAATGAGCGTCACTAAAAGGTTGCGCCCGGGAAACTGGAACTTGGTCACAGCCCAGGCTGCCGCCAGACCGAACACGAGATTGGCCGGCACGGCCACGGCCGCGGTCAAAAGCGTCAGCCGTATCGCGGCCAGCGCTTCGGGCTCGACAATCGCAGCGCCATAAACGCGAAGGCCTTTGGCCAAGGCTTCGGCAAAAACAGCCACGAGCGGCACCAGCAAAAAGAGAGCCAGATAGGCCAGAGCCGCGCCGATCAAAAGGCCTTTAACCCAAGTCGGCTCGCTCAACGAGCGCGGCCGTCCGGCTCCCGTCACCGATAAGCGCGAGACAGCGCCCGCCACTAGAGTCTCCCCCGCTGCACATGCGACTGAAGCGCGTTGATGAAAAAGAGAATGACGAACGAAAAGACCAGCATCACGGTGGCAATCGCCGTCGCGCCGGCGTAATCGTATTGCTCGAGTTTGGTGATGATGAGCAGCGAGGTGATCTCGGTGCGCATGGGCATGTTGCCGGAGATAAACACGACGGAACCGTATTCGCCCAGCGCGCGGGCAAACGCGAGCGCAAATCCGGTCAGCCAAGCCGGCCAGAGGCTCGGCAGAATCACGCGGTAAAACGTGTGCCAGCGTGTGGCGCCCAAACTGGCCGCGGCCTCTTCTACATCCGGATCCATCTCTTCAATGACCGGCTGCAGCGTCCGGACCACAAAGGGAAGTCCGATAAAGGTCAGCGCCACAAAAACGCCGGCCGGGGCATAAGCGATTTTCCAGCCATGCGGCGCGAGGTAGCGGCCGATCCAGCCGTTCGGCGCATAAACGGCGGTCAAAGCGATGCCGGCCACCGCTGTGGGAAGCGCAAACGGGAGATCGACGAGGGCATCGACGAGACGTCGAAACGGAAACTCATAGCGCACGAGCACCCAAGCCACGATCATGCCGAAAAACCCGTTGATTAAGGCGCCGGCCAGCGACGCCCCGAAGGTGAGTCGATACGAAGCCACCAGACGCGGGGAGGTGACTGCCAGCCAAAAATCATGCCAGCCCAGCCCCGCGCTCTTAAAAAGAAGCGTGGACAAAGGGATCAACACCAGCAGGCTGAGGTAGAGGATCGTAAAACCCAAGGACAAGCCAAAGCCAGGCAGTACGTGACGTTTTTTGAGCGGTAATTTCATAACAGAATCGGCGGCGGCCATTACTTTATCACGTAACGACAGGCCGCGCGAACCGTCGGCCTTATTTTCCGTAGATTTGATCAAAGACGCCGCCATCCGTGAAATGCACCCGTTGCGCGTTAGACCAACCGCCAAACATCTCGGTGATGGTAAACAGGTGGATTCGCGGAAAGGAATGATCTTGCTCGACTAAAGGTGTGTAGGGCCGGTAATGATGCGTCGCGCCGATCCGTTGTCCTTCCGGCGAAAAAAGAAAACGCACATACGCCTCAGCCACCGCCGTGGTGCCGTGTTTGGCTGCCACACGATCGATCACCGCGACCGGCGGCTCGGCCAGAATGCTGATCGGCGGATAGATGATTTCGAATTGGCCGGCACCAAGCTCTTTTTGGCTGAGGATCGCTTCATTTTCCCAAGCCAAAAGCACGTCGCCGATGCCACGCTGCACGAACGTTGTGGTCGCGCCGCGGGCACCGGAGTCCAAGACAGGCACATTCTGATACAGCTTCGTCACATAGTCCTTGGCCTTGGCATCGTCATTGGCATTGACTTTGAGTGCGGCGCCATAAGCCGCCAGGTACGCCCAGCGCGCGCCGCCTGAGGTCTTGGGATTGGGCACCACGATCTGCACCCCAGGCCGCACCAGATCGTTCCAGGTTTTGATGCCTTTGGGATTTCCTTGGCGCACGAGAAAAACGATCGTCGAGGTATAAGGCGTGCTGTTGTGGGGCAGGCGCTTCTGCCACTCCTTTGGCAGCAGATTGCCTCTTTCAGCGATCGCGTCAATGTCATAGGCCAAGGCCAGCGTCACCACGTCCGCATCCAACCCATCAATCACGGCGCGCGCCTGCTTGCCGGAACCGCCATGCGATTGATTGATCACCACCTCCTCGCCCGTTTTCTGTTTCCACTGCGCCGCAAACGCTTTGTTGATGGCTTGATAGAGCTCTCGTGTGGGATCGTAGGACACGTTCAGCAACGTCACCGTTTTAGCCAAAGTGGGAACGCTGAAAAGCGCCAGCGCTAATACGCTTAAAATTATTTTTTTCATTTCCGTTCTCCTCGTTAGTGTCCTTAAAACACGAGCTGCCAACGCGAGATTACGACCTTTTCGTTCGGTCGATCTCCCACGGCGGCGCCTTTGTCAAAGTTCGTCTCATCAAAGTCCGTTGTGAAGCGAAAGTTGGCATTTAAATACCAGTTGAGCCCGATGCCATAAGCGCTCGCCCGCTGGACAGCCGTTCCAGCGGTCGTAATCCCTTGGGTCCAGTGATCGGGATCCAGATAGAGCTGCTGATAGCGGGCGGCCAGCTCGAGTGCGCCCCAAGTTCCAGACGCGGGATTGAACGGCTTTCGCGGCTTAACGCCGCTGTAGGTCGCATCCTCGCCCGTCAGAACGTAGGAGCCCGCCGCCTGCCAAGCTTGGTTCACAAGGCGCGAGCGTGTTTGGCCCACACGCCAAACTTGCGACGATTGGACCCAGTCGCCGTAGAGGCCTAGCGACCGGTAATACCACTGAAGGTCCGGAGCGATGCGACTGTGCTCACCATCCGGCAAAGCGCCCGTGGCCGCCGAGAAAAGAGAGAGTTGGCCTGGACTTACGTACGTCGGAGAGACGCCGGCTTGTTTGGCGTAGCTAGCGCTTAGTCCAATGCCCAATCCTTGGAGCGCCGTCGTTGTATGCTTGAACGGTTTGGCAGCGATCCGGGCGGTGCCTTCCTTCCCGTCATTGGTATCGGCATCGGAGGTGACGGGAGCCGTGGCCGTGGTGTTCACGTTATTGTCCCCCACCCCATTCGTAAAGGAAGCGGCATAGCTCAGCGCCCCGTTGAACAGATCGCCAAAGACCTGGACGCCGGTATCGCGACTGGGGACAAGCACGCTGGGGAAAGCCCGCTCCGCAAAAGTGAGATTTTCGTCGGACTGCAGATGTTCGAGCCCGATCGGCGGTTTGAATTTTCCAGCTCGAAACTTCAGGAAGGTCCACGGGGCGAGATCCAGGTAGGCGTCAAAGAGTGTCGTCTTGCCGTTGCCCGCTAGATCCGGCGCGAGGCGGAACGAACTGAAACCGAAGAGCGTTCCTTCCAGGATCGGTCGCGCACGCCGCACCAGGAAGCTGTTGGTTTCATTCCCGGCATTATCATCGATGAAGAAACGTGCGTCGGCTTGAATCAGGGCTCGAATCTTGAGCGCAAAATTCTTATCCCCAGATTGGATCTGGAAACCCTCGGGCCCTGCGCGGAGGCTGACCGTTTCTTTGGCTTTGGCAACCGTCTCTTCATTGGCGAGCTCAAGTTTTCGTTCCAGGATCCGTACCCGCTGTTCGAGATCACTGGGAGTCGCTTGAGTCGGAGGCGCGACGTCTTCGCTCCAGGCCCGATTGCAAAATCCGCCGATCGTCACCGCCAGAAAGCTCACCGCAATCACTTGCCAACGCCGTCGTCTTGGTTTAAGGTCTTGCATGTTTATTCTCCTGTTCATTATTGAAACAAAAGCCCATTCCGTTGGCGAGAATGGGCCATAAAAAACCCATCCCGCAGTGGGATGGGTGCTTGGGTTCGTTTGGGTCTTTCTTTTTAAATCGCCGAACCGCCAAGCACCGTCGCCATGGCGCACATCATGACCATGGATAACATCAAAGAGCTTTGGCAGGTTTGGCAATTCATAATGGGATAATGGTACTCAATTCAAAAGCCCTGTCAAGAAGGCTGATGAATTATCTTGATTTCCCGTGTTTTCTACCGTATAGATACGATGACATAAAAGTGACTTATTTAACGCCATGAATTGTCCTAAATGTAAATATCCAAACCAGCCAGGCGCGACCTATTGCGGCCTTTGTTACGAGGTTCTCAATCGCAGCGCAGCCGACGCTTACTTGCGTGGAATTCAGCGCGAGCGTCTCCAGGCGCAACGCCAGAACGAGCGAAGCAACCGCATCAAAGGTCTCGGCGATATGCTTTCCGATGCCGGCGAGGTGGCTAAGCAGGTCGACTGGCGCGGGATTTCTTCCGGCGGCATGAGCTTGGCTCGCCGGTACCGAAAAGGCTTGGCTTGGGCTTTGGCCGCCTTGGCCCTGGTGGCAGCCGTGTATTGGATGCATTCGTCGCCCTTTCTGCAGAACCTCGTGGGTTACCGCTTGGAGTACCGGTTCTCTCGTAAAAAACCGATTAAATTTTTGGTCGAATTTGAAAATCAAGGCAAGAGCTGGTCTGAGCGTCAAGGGCATTTGGATACGCCGCTGCCGTCCTGGCACATTACTCAGCTGGGCAATGTAATGTTGCAGACGGTCAAAGAGGACAGCCAAAAGGGTGAGACACGGGTGGGAATCCGTCCTCAGGAATGGATCGAGATCGCCTACCACGACGATCAAGGGCAGAGCCGCTCGATTCCGCTCGATCATCCGTCGGTCGCGCCGGCATCGGTTCTCTTGGACCGGCATGGCACCGTGCGGCAACGGGACGCCTCACCGTCGGTCCGCCTGGGGAAGAGCGTTCAATTCCTGATGCCTGCTTTTCCGAAAGGCGCCATGCGCCGCGGGCGCCACTGGAGCGAGCCGGTGCAGTGGGTGGAGTCGTTCGGGGATTGGCGCATCGCCTGGTCAGGGGAACTGGATTGGACGCTTCTCAACGAAGAGCTCTGTGGGGCGGACGCATGCGCTCACTTGCTCTATCACGCGCGTGTGCAACCTCAACTGCGCCAGGTGCCGGACTGGGCCAAAGGCCATGTGGGAGGCGCGCGCTACGACGGCTCCGCTGAGGGCGATGCGCTTTTTGACAGCAGCCGCGAGCAGCTCTTTGCGAATTCGTTCAAACAACATGGGCTTCTTCGTATTCCGATCACCGACCTGGGGCGGATTCCTTATGAGCTGCGCGTGGGACGGCGCGTGAAAGACGTTCCCGGCGAGATCGTCATGCAGCTCACCAACCGCATCGACATCCGAAAGAACTGATAATTCCTTATAATCAGCTGCGTGCTGAGACTCCGTTTTTTTACTCGAGCCGGCTGCCATTTATGCGACGCCGCCCTGGCGGTGGTGCGACGAGCGCAGCGCCGAATTTATTTTGCCGTCGAGCTGGTTGACATCGATTCCAATCCGGTATATGCTTCGGCGTACGAAAATTCGATCCCGGTGATCACACTCAACGACATCGAAATTGCCCGGTCCTTCGTCGAAGAAAAAAAGTTGTTGGAAGCGCTCTCCGCCGTCGAAAAACAGCTGAAAAACCGTCGAGGCTCGTAGCTTGACAGACCGCAATACCTAGTGGTATCAATTAAGCAGGACACTATCGCTAGTATCCTTTCCGTTTCATTATCGATCTAAATTATCACCATCAACAGGCGCCTGGGGGGCACGTTTCAATGAGCGAAAATCAAAAGGGTCTTTCTGTCCAAAGCCGCTTCGTTTCGTTCGCGCGGGAAGCGTTCGATTCGTTGGCTTGGGAATCGCGTTCATCGGTCATCCGGAATCCGGACGGCTCCGTCGTTTTTGAGATGAACAACATTCGCATTCCAAAAGGATGGTCGCAGGTCGCCACCGACATCATCGCGCAAAAATATTTTCGTAAAGCCGGCGTGCCCGCGAAAACGAAGAAATTCGCCGAACCCGGCGTGCCGGAATGGCTGCAGCGCTCCGTGCCCGACACCGACGCCCTCAATGCCCTCCCCGACGATCAGCGTCTGACCGGCGAACGCGATGCGCAACAAGTGTTTCACCGCTTGGCCGGTTGTTGGACCTACTGGGGTTGGAAACTCGGCTACTTCAAAACCGAAGGCGACGCCAAGGCGTATTACAACGACATGTGCTACATGTTGGCCGCTCAAATGGCCGCGCCCAATTCGCCTCAGTGGTTTAACACGGGGCTGCACTGGGCCTATGGCGTCGAAGGACCCGCGCAAGGGCATTCCTTTGTCGATCCCTTTACGGGCGAAATGAAACAGTCCACGAATGCCTATGAGCATCCGCAGCCGCATGCCTGCTTCATCCAGTCGGTGTCGGATGATCTGGTCAATCCCGGCGGCATCATGGATCTCTGGGTGCGCGAAGCGCGCATCTTTAAATACGGCTCCGGCACCGGCTCCAATTTTTCGGACATTCGCGGCTCCGGCGAACCCCTTTCCGGCGGCGGCAAGAGCTCCGGGCTGATGTCTTTCCTTAAGATAGGCGACCGGGCTGCCGGCGCCATCAAGTCCGGAGGCACCACGCGCCGCGCCGCCAAGATGGTCACGCTTGATCTCGATCATCCGGATATCGAGGAATACATTCAGTGGAAAACCAAAGAAGAGCAAAAAGTGGCGGCACTCGTCGCAGGCTCGAAGCTCTGCAAGAAGCATTTAAACGAGATCATCAAGTCCGTCCATTCCTGGCCGGAAGTTTCTGAAAAGCTCGATCGCAAGAAGAACACCCGGCTCTCCGCTGCGGTGCGTGCCGCGCAGGCCTCGCTCATTCCCCAGAATTACGTCGAACGGGTGATCGAGTTGGCCGCCCAGGGCGTTACTGAAATCGCTTTTGATGAGTACAACACGGACTGGACCAGCGAAGCCTACATCACGGTGGCCGGACAAAATTCGAACAATTCGGTTCGCGTGCCCAATGCATTCATGGAAGCGCTCTTGGCCGATGGCGAATGGCCGCTCGTCTGGCGCATTGAAAAAGCCAAAGCCGCTCAAGAAGGCCGAACACCGAAGCCCTGCAAGATGATCAAAGCCAAAGAACTTTGGGACCAGATCTGCTACGCGGCCTGGGCCTGCGCCGATCCCGGCATCCAATTCGATACGATCATCAACGATTGGCACACCTGCCCGGCTGACGGTCGGATCAACGCCTCCAACCCCTGCAGCGAGTACATGTTTCTCGATGACACCGCCTGCAATCTGGCCTCGATCAACCTGATGAAGTTCTATGACCTGGGCACGGGGCGCTTTGATATTGAGGCCTACCGCCATGCCGTGCGTCTCTGGACGATTACGCTGGAAATCTCGGTCGCGATGGCGCAGTTCCCTTCTAAAGCGATCGCGGAAAAATCCTATGTCTTCCGCACCTTGGGATTGGGCTACGCCAACCTGGGCGCCCTCTTAATGGTGCAAGGAATTCCCTACGACTCGGAACGCGGCCGCGCGATCTGCGGGGCGCTCACCTCGATCATGCACATGGGCGCTTATGCGACCTCCGCGGAAATGGCCGGCGCACTCGGGCCGTTCCCTGGATACGAGCGCAATAAAACGAACATGCTGCGCGTCATGCGCAACCATCGCCGCGCTGCTTATCCGACCAAGAAGGAAGACTACGAAAGCCTTTCCGTCCCGCCGGTATCCATTAACCCGGACCCGGCTCCGAGCGACCTGCTCAAAGCAGCCCGGGAAGATTCGGACCGCGCCTTGGAGATGGGCCAGACATTCGGTTATCGCAACGCCCAAGTCACCGTCATCGCTCCCACCGGCACGATCGGGCTGTCGATGGATTGCGACACGACCGGCATCGAGCCGGATTTTGCGCTCGTCAAATTCAAAAAGCTGGCCGGCGGCGGGTATTTGAAGATCATCAACAGCTCCGTGCCGCCCGCGCTGAAAAACCTGGGCTACACCACGCTTCAAATTGAAGACATCATCCGCTACGTGAAAGGCTCTGGTTCCTTGAAGGGTTGCCCGCACCTGAATGCGGACACGCTTAAAGCCAAAGGCTTCACAGATGATGTCATCGCCAAGGTCGAAGCGGCCCTGCCGCAGGCCTTTGAGATTGGCTTTGCGTTCAATCAATGGACTCTGGGCGAAGCATTCTGCCGGGAAATACTGGGCATCTCTGAAGAACAGCTTCACGACTGGAGCTTTTCGATCCTGAAGCATCTCGGATTCTCCTCAGAAGAAATTGCCATTGCCAACGAGTACGTCTGCGGCACCATGACCATCGAAGGCGCCCCGCATCTCAAGGCCGAGCACCTGCCGGTGTTTGACTGCGCCAACAAATGCGGCGCCAAGGGCAAACGCTTTATCGCGCCCATGGCGCACCTGCGCATGATGGCCGCGGCGCAACCGTTTATCTCCGGCGCCATCTCCAAGACGATCAACTTCCCCCATGAGGCCACGCTGCGGGACATCAACGAAGCCTATGTCGAATCCTGGCAGCTCTGCTTGAAAGCGATCGCGCTTTACCGCGACGGCTCCAAGCTCAGCCAGCCGCTCAACACCGTGTCTTCGGATGGCGATGCCACGACCACGATGACGGTGGAGGATCTGCAGCAAGGCCCGCTCAAGGTAGCCGAGAAAATGGTCTATCGCTACTTGGCCAAGCGTCGCCGCCTGCCGGATCGCCGCAGCGGCTACACACAAAAAGCCAAACTCTCCGGCCATACGATCTACCTGCGCACCGGCGAATACGAAGACGGGGCGTTGGGCGAGATCTTTGTGGACATGCATAAAGAAGGCGCGGCGTTCCGAAGCCTAATGAACTGCTTCTCGATCGCGATCTCTCTCGGCCTGCAACACGGCGTGCCGCTCGAAGAGTTTGTGGAGGCCTTTGTCTTCACGCGCTTTGAGCCGAACGGCATGGTGCAAGGCAACCCGCAGATCAAGATGACCACCTCGATCATCGATTACATCTTCCGCGAGTTGGCCATCTCGTATCTCGATCGCCAGGACTTGGCACAGGTCACGGCGGAAGATTTGCGCGCCTCGGCCGTGGGAAGCCCGGAAACGCAGCAGCCCGAATACACCGACGAAGAAATCATTTCCGAACGCGTGGTCGACTCGCCGCAAAACCAAAATCAGTTGCCGCTGCCGAATCTGCATCCGAAATCCGCGCATGTCTCGAACATCGGCCCCGCGGCTCAACCGGCACCAGGGTCTGGCACGTCCGCACCAATGCCGGCCACAAAAGTAGGCTTTAAGCCTGAAGTCAAACCCGTATCCGGTCCCTTCGGTGTGCTCGCGGAAAAGAGCCGTCAAGCCAAACTCAAAGGCTACGAAGGCGATCCCTGCCGGGAGTGCGGACAGTTCACCATGGTCCGCAACGGCACCTGTCTCAAGTGCGACACCTGCGGAACCACCAGCGGCTGTAGCTGAACTCTCGTCGCCCCGGTAGGTTGTAAGCCGGGGCCCTGTCGTTATCAAAAAGGAAACCCCGGCCCTAAAGGTCGGGGTTCCTATTTATAGTGAATAAAAATCCATTTTTGTCCTCTAAGAGATAAGAGGAACAATCATGGGAAGAGACAGGCTGTATAATGTGGCAAGACTGGCGTACCAGATTATCCGAGAGGCCGCGCATATTGCGTTTGATATCGTTCAAGGACGCCGAAAAATAGCTTAACGAATAGAGGTTCTATGTCCCAACTCGACAATGTTTCTTTGACGCTCAAGGCCAATGTTTATTTCGACGGAGGCGTGATCAGCCATACGATCCAGACGCATGATGGGCTGCGCAAAACGGTTGGCGTCATTCGCCCGGGGAAGTACCATTTCAACACCGAGGGTCCGGAACGGATGGAGATCCTCTCCGGTGACTGCCAGGTCAAGCTCGCGGGCGAAAAGAAGTGGACCGATTACGGGGCCGGCGACGCTTTTCATGTATCTGCAAAATCCTCTTTCGATATCCAGGTCAAATCCGGCCTGACAGAATATCTGTGCTCCTTTGAATAGCCATGGAAGAACACCCAGGCACCAAAATTATCATCCGTTGGGACACGCTGAGATGCGCGCATGCGGGAATGTGCGTGCGGACGCTGCCGGCTGTTTTTGATGTAAGCAAGCGGCCCTGGGTCAACCCGGAGGGGGCCAGCGTGGAGGACATTAAAAAGGCCGTGGCCAAATGTCCTTCCGGTGCGCTGAGCTGTGAAGAGCGGCCGGCATGAGTCCTTCCCGACGCATTTTTCTCCTCTTGGCTTGCTTGAGCGCGCTCGTGAGTCGGTTGGCCGTGGCAGAATCCGAGGTGGTGCTCGGCAGCTCACCCGCCGTGGTGATGCACGGGGCCCCGGCGCAACCGGGAAGCGTGCCAAGCGCGCCCGAAGAACATCATTTTCCGATTCAATCCAAACGCTGGTCCGATGGCTGCAAGGGCCTGAACTTTGGTTGGATCTGCGTCGGCGAGGTGGTCCCACGTGATCCCGAAATCACTCGACGTTAACATGAAAACCTTCTTGCGATACGGCTGGATGGTTTGGCTCGGCTTGGTGGGCACGGGCTGTCAGAAAAAAGACCCGCCGCAGCCAACCGCGTCCGTGCCGGAACCGCCAGCGCAGAACGCCTTCACCAGTTATGTGGACCGCGGCATCACAACGATTCATAAAGCGGATTCAGCGGCGACCGCGGCCAATGGTCAAACGCAACAAATGAATCAACAAACCCAATCGGTTGGGGAGTAATCCGACGAAACGCCTAATCCTCTTGATCTTTTTCTTAGCCACGCCACAGGCTTACGCGGAAATTGGCGAGATTTCGGTTCAAGCCGGACCGCCGGCAGCGGCTTCACCCACGCGATCCACGGACCCCAGTGCCTTGCGGTTCCAGGTTCAGACGCGTGTCACTTTGCTCGTGGTCGATTCCAAAGGACGACGAACCGGTTACGACCCCAAAACCGATCGTGTGCTCCAAGAAATCCCCAATTCCAAATGTGATGTAGATTTCGTGCCGAATCGCTATACAGGAGCCGCGCATTGGGAAGCTTATGAGCGCCTGGCGATCGAACCCGCGCCAAAGGGCCTGTATTCCATTCGCGTCAGCGGCCTGCAGGATGGGCCCTTTGAGATCAATATCTCAGCGCTTTCAAACCAAGGCAGTTCAGAGCCTTCCAAACAGGTGGAAGGACTGATCAGCGAAGGCGAGAACAAGTCTTTCCAGCTGACGTTCGATCCCAATCCGGATCAGCCTTTATCCGTCGTGGAACAACCAACGTCCCGATGATGAAAACAATGTGGGTTATCACCTGCCTCCTGAGCTCGCTTTTTCTGTCTGATTGGGCGGCTGCACAAGGCCGACAGTCTCCTAAAAAGGCTAAATCCCAGCCGGCAGCTGCGTTACAAGAAGCCAAAGATGGCGCTAATCATGCGCTCAATGAGTTGGATCGTGGCCTTCACCAGGCGGCACGCGGTGCCAAATCCGGTGCCAATAAGGCCCTCCAATCCGTGGACGATGCTGTTCACGGCCGCAAAAAGTAACCTGTAACCCTCTTCCGCCGTCCGTGTCTAACCTGTGGGTTTTCCCACATGAACCTCTCGTCGGCTGATCTTGAGCGCCTTCATGAAATGCTGCTGGACCCGCAGGCCTCCATGGCCCGCACGGAGGTGCGTATCGTCCAATTGGGACAAGCGCTTTTGAGCGAACTGCCACATCTTTTCCCCTCACAAATCGGTTTAAATACCCCGTCCCCCACCCGTGATCCCGCACCGCCCTTGCCGGAAAAGTATTCCCGCACCGTGGCCGCCCTTCCGGCGCCGACCAGCGGATACTTGCGCGAGATCGATGGCGATCAACTGATCGCCCTGGCCCGGCGCTATGACTTGGTTATTCATTTGAGCCAACGCCCGGGCCGGTTTCTGCTCAAGGATGCACCATTGGCTCACGCCCATCCCGCTTCCCGCGTAACCCATCAAGCCCGTCAGCAATTACAAAACGCCTTCCACATGAGCCCCGAGCGACTCAAGCCCCAGGATGCGGAAACCGTGATTCAGCAACTGGTGCAAATTGCCTGCCGCTCGCTATCGGCGGCGCTCAACGATTCCTGGTCGGCCATGGCCTGCATCGATTGGTTGGGCGCAGGGTTACGCGCGCTGACCGGTCAAGCGCTTCCCTCGCCGTTCCGTACGGATTCCAAAGGGGTGTTGTGCGTTATAGCGCCTTCGACCGGTTTTAGCGAATTGGCCGAGCTCAGTTTTGCTGAAATTCGTCATTTCTCGCCGGCGAGCCCGCGGGTGACGATCCATTTATTCGATCAAGCCGCTGAACTTGCACGCTTTGCCCGGCGTGCGGAGGACCGCCAGTGGCTGGGTCGGCATGTCCAAGCCGTTCAAGAGGCCAGCCGTCATTACCCGTTGACCGGCGCCGAACTCGACCGCATCGATCGCGCCTGGCGAAAAGCGTCTCATGCCATCGGCATCGACGCCTCCGACCTCCCCCCCGAAGAACGCTAAATGATTGAAGCGTTTTACGACCTGTTACATCCGACATCTGACCCCGTGTCCAATGGCAATAAGGAGGACTTTATGGATACCGCTCAACGCGGACAAGGCTACAACGATGCGCGAGGGGAAATTCCCGACAAAGGCGACATCCCCAAGCACAATGGCTTGAACGTGGACAATGATCCGAAACACCTTCAAGAAAAACGGGCCGAGACCTCCAACCGGGATGCGTCCGGGCTTGCGTCTCCCCCCGCCGGCCAGGGTAGAATGGCTTCTAGGGAGAACATCAACCCAACAGGAGGCCAGCCCATGGTCACGACCAACTGCCAAGAACTCACCGGTCAAGGAAGCTGCACGGTCCCTCTCAGCGGCAACTCGGTTCAGGAACTCCAAAACACGATCTTTTCGCATGCGCAGCAACACCATGCCGAAGAGGTGAAGAAAATGTCGCCGCAAGATCAAGCCAACATGGTCCGTCGAATCCAGGACCTGTACAACCAGAAGGCGGGCGCCACCGCCTCCAAAAGCTAATTAGACAACCGGATGAACCCGGCCCCCTGGCGTCAAAGCCAGGGGGCTTTTGTATGTAGTACGATGACGCCTATGCATCGCGCACGAGTCGGTCAAAAACTGTTGCGACGGATCCACAAAGGTCACGGCGAAAAAGCCGTCCAAAAGATGGCTGAGATCTCGCCGGATTTAGCTCGCTTTATTTCCGAATTCGCCTTTGGCGACATCTACAGCCGTTCAGGGTTGGACTTGAAGACGCGGCAACTCCTGACGATTGCCTCCGTCACAACCCTGGGTTATGCCCTGCCGCAGTTGAAATCCCACATTCACGGTGCCTTAACACTCGGCTGCACCCGCCGACAGATTCAAGAAACGATTCTTCAAATGGCCGTGTATGCCGGCTTTCCGGCTGCAATGAACGCCATGCTGGCAGCGGATGAGGTCTTCCGAGAACGCCTCAAGGCAGGCCATTGAGCCATGGAAAACGCCCACCGGCCACGTCTCCTGGCACTTCTATTAGGGATTCTCCTGCTTTTCATCGCAGGATTTATGTATTGGCGGATGAACCGGCCGACGCTGGAAACCCCTCCGCCGGCCCCTGTTGCTCCGGTGGTACCGGTCACGCCAAGTCCGGCACCCGCGGTTCCAGCGCCGCTGCCACCGGCACCCCCTATTGCAAAGCCAAAACCCGCGCCCCCAAAGCCGGCACCCCAAAAGCCGACGCCAAAAACGATGCCTGTGGTCACTCCGCATCCCCCTCTTCCTGTACCGACCCGCCCGGTGAGTCCGCCGACCACCTTACCGCCTCCACCGCCGGCGCCAACGGAATGGCAAGGGACCGATACCTCGGTCACGCATTCCGGCCAAGTGGTGATTAAGAACGACCGTCAATGGATTCAATTTTGGTCCGAACACCATCCGCATGAACCCGCACCGGAGGTTAATTTTGCTCAGCACATGGTCATCGGGGTGTTTGCCGGTGGCCGCCCAGCGGATGGATTCTCCATTCAAATGGTAACGATCCGTCCAACCGCAAAAGAGTTACGCGTGGAATACCGCGAACAAATTCCCCCGCCAGGAACGGTGGCCATCAATGTGACCGTCTATCCTTATCACCTCAAGGCCATCCCCCGAACCCCGCTCCCCGTCAAATTTGTGCGGGTGAACTCTTAGGATCGGCTCCCACCAAAAAGCGAATCACCGCTTCATTAAATTCAATCGGCCTGTCCCATAAGCAATTGTGACCGCTGTTGGGCAGGCACGTGTACGCCGCATTCGGGATAATCCGGGATAAGGCTTCGCTGTCGGATGCGGGAATAAGCGTGTCATGGGCGCCAGCGACAACGAGGGTCGAGGCTCGAATGCGGTTCAGTTTCGGGCGCAAATCACGGCTGAGCAGCTGCCGAGCGGCATTCCAAATCGTCCACGGTTTGGCACGCCATGTATCTTGGAGGAGGATGGGTACCAGGCGCATGGGAAAGGTGCGCCAATCTATTTTTAGGCGCCGAGCCAGGAGCCGGGGACCGGATTCGAGGGGCATCGCTGCGGCGTTGACGAGCACCAATTTATCGATTCGGTCTGGAAAATCCGCTGCCATCTCAGCTGCAATATAGCCGCCCATCGAATGGCCGACAATGTGGGCACGTGCAATTGTCAGCCTGTCCATCCAGCGCACCAGACGAAAGCCTGCGTCATCAAGCACAAAGCGACCCGGGCGGCTGGCGCCGAAACCGATGAGGTCGATCGCATGCACGCGAAAATGGCGGGAGAAGGCCGGGATGCTATGCCGCCACCAACGGGTGGACCCTCCCAATCCGTGAATGAGGATGACGGGTGGCCCGGCACCGGCCAGCTCATAATAAATTCGTTGGGTTTCATGCGTGAGCGCGGGTCGAGACATGTCCCTCCTGCAGGAGTCCTCGCTCTTTCAAAAAAGCGATGGTGAGTTTACGCAACCGACGGGCCGCCTCGAAGTTCAGTGCATGTCCGCCCCCTGGAACCACGGCCAGTCGCCCGTCTGGGAGCCGGCGAGTGACTTCACGCGCCCACGCCGGGGAGACCAGCGTATCGCGCGAACCGCGAACCACCAACGTCGGCACCCGAACCTGACCGAGACGGTCTTCAATGCGGTCATCGATCGCCATCTGCAAGGTGGCCAGAAGCCGAGGAGCCCCGCAGCGTGCATAATCGCGCAGAATGACCCAAGCCATTTCCGGAGAACGGCCATGTGCGCCCCGCGCGAACGCACGCAGCTGGCGCGGGGTGGTTCGTTCGGAAGGCTCGATGGTGGGACTCGCCAGAATCAGCGCAGACACCAGAGACGGATGGCGGATCGCCAGCCGGACGATAATTTGGCACCCCACCGAGTTTCCGAGTAAAACGCAGCGAGATAGCCCCATCCCCAGCATCCCATCTGCCGTCCAATCGGCCAACTCGTCTAGCCCCAAAACGCGGTCCGGTTTTTCGCTTTGGCCGAATCCGGGCAAATCCGGCACGAACACATCCAGATATGAAACCAGTTCTTTGGCAACCGGAATCATGTGGCGGCTGGAAACGCCCAGCCCGTGAACAAGCACCGCGGCAGAGGTCTCCGAGGTCCGATGGATGTACGCCAGCGCATGGAGGCGCCGGCCGCGAACATTCTGCCAGTGGCTTTGAAGGGGCGCGGGCGAGAGATCCATATCGAAAACGAGCTAACGCCGTTAACGAGGCTTGGAGGAAGCCATCATAGCGTCGGGGCCGTAATACAAGACGCCCAATCTCGGCAGGGGCTGCGCGACTGGATCGCGCGTTGGGTCATTGGGATAGCGCAAGGACCAGATCCGAAGCCAGGCCCGGCTCTTGAGCTGTGCATTCGTCAACGGTCGGTAATAGGTCAAGGGGCTAAAGAAAACATAACTACCGAGCATGAGGGCCATCAGAGTCCCCAGACCCCAATCCTTGGCTCGCTCACTCACTCGAAATCGCCCGATGCGTTCCAAATCCGTGACAGCCAATCCAAAAAGGAGGAAACTGAAAAGAAGAGGCGTAAAGTAGTGATAGAGATACATTTCACGATCAAGCTGCGCGATGGCCGCCATATAGAGTCCATACAAACCAAAAAAGAGCGCCATCAGACCCAGATGTTTTGGTTTGGACGGGACCTCTAGCAAGAGCGGAGCCGCCAGAAAGATAAAACTGAGCGTTAACCCGACCAAACCGCAAAACCAAATTACGGGATTGCATTGGAGATACAAATACTTGTGCCACTGGTCCGTTTTCGCGGGCGTAAAGCGCAAATAATTGATCGCACGGGCCCCGAACGGCCAATAAAAGTACGGGCTGGCATTTTCACCCGGCCGTCCCAGGTTCAAGCGATCCGTCCCCGAATCGAAGATCGGCAAGAAATGAAGGTAATTTTTGATCAACACCGGAAAGGCCGCCAGGCGGCGGTTCTGACCGCTATCGATTAGCGGCCGATAGTCCGCCGTCGCTGTGTAAAAGCCCTTGCCCGGCAAGTCCGGGTTTCGTTGCCAGGCCAGCCAGGCATGCGTCTGCCAAACCGCGACAAACGTCATTCCAAATCCGAGCGCCGCTAAAGCAGCCATGCGGATGATTTGCCGCCGATCCGGCCACAGGTCATAGGCAAGCGCCAGGAAAAGACCTCCCATAATGAGACCCAAGAGCTTGGTGGTCATCACCAGCCCAAAGAGCGCGCCCAGCCCCCAGGAGCCCCAGGACAAACGTTGGGGATGGCGCCGCCCCTTTCGGATGACGAGATACAACGCGATCATGCCAAGCGATAGGAACAGCAGGCAGGAATCGAGCATGGCGCCGCGATTATGGACAATCAGCGCATTATCAAAGACATAGAGCCCGCTCAAAAGAAATGCCCTCCGGCTGCTGGCGCCCAAAAGCCAGAACACAGCGAACAGAAGCGGTGCGCATAACCAACCGAGGAGGGCCGGAAAAAAACGATAGCCTTTAAAGGAAAAACCAGGCGGCGCTCTCGGCGCGCGCGTGATGCCGATAAATTGATCGGTCACGGCGTTCGGATGCCAAAGCTTTTCACCGAGCGCAATCAACAATTTTCCCAGAGGCGGATGCAGCTCCATAAAAAAAATGTGGTGCAAATACTTCTGCGCGGCGGCGATGTGGTAGTTTTCATCCCAGTACATGTCGGCCGGCGTTGAATAGTGGCGGAAATAAGTGGAGTATGACAGGACGAGTACCAGCGCCAGCCAGACGAAATCCCATTTCTGAAATCGACGTGGCGGGGACGCCAAGGGACGGCCGGCAGGCCGCAATGGGGCGGCCGCCTTCGGTTGGGGAGGCGCTTCGATGGCCATAGCCATGCCTTTCAGACGCACAACCGTCTGCGTGGGATACAGGCAAATACAGTTCCATAGCTTAAGAGGCAAGGCATCGAACCAACCCGAGGGGATAGCACGGTATAATGAGAGCCGTGATCACGCTTCGAAATGTCTCGAAAACCTTTGGTACACAGCTTCTGCTCGACACCGTGTCGCTGCAGATTAATGAGAACGACCGGTTTGCCCTGGTGGGCCCAAACGGCGCCGGCAAATCCACGCTGTTTAAATTGATCATGGGAGCGGAAGCGCCGGACGATGGGGAGATTGCGCTGCGTTCCGGCGTCCGCTTTGGCTACCTCCCGCAAGAAACCGCCCACTTTTCGGGTAAACCGGTTTTGGAAGAAATGATCGGCGAAGCGACCGTAGACAACCATCACGAAGCCAAGGCGAAGAAGATCCTGATCGGGCTGGGGTTTCGAACGAGCGATTTCACGAGGCCGGTGAGCGAGCTCTCCGGGGGCTGGCAAATGCGCGTCGCGATCGCCCGGTTGTTGCTGGAAGAACCCGACCTGCTGATGCTGGACGAGCCCACCAATCACCTGGACCTGGAATCCCTGTTATGGTTCCAAAGCTATTTGCAGAACTACCGCGGGGCCATCTTCTTAATTTCCCACGACCGCGAGTTCATTAACGCCGTGGTCAGTCGAATCGTCGAGGTGCGCGACCACCACCTGAACGTGTACACCGGGACGTATGAGGATTACATCGAGCAACGCCGGCGCGAAGGCGAAAACCTGATCGCCGCTTACAACCGGCAGCAAAAGGAAATCCAAGAGCTCGAAGATTTTATTTCCAAGTTCCGCGCCAAAGCCTCGACCGCCTCACGCGCGCAAGCCAAAATTAAATATTTAGAAAAGATGGAGCGTATCGAGTTGCCTGAAGAGCTCCAAACGGTCGGCTTTGGGTTTCCACAGCCCGCGCGCAGCGGACAAAACGTGCTCGTTTTAAAAGACATCCGGCAGTCGTACGACGGCAAAACCTTTGTCTACAACGGGCTGGATCTGACCCTGGAGCGGGGTCAACGCATCGCCTTGGTGGGACCCAACGGCGCCGGCAAGTCCACGCTCTTAAAACTCTTGGCCGGGATTCTTCCGTTTCAATCCGGCGAACGAAAAGAAGGCTACAACGTGGAATGCGGGTACTTCTCGCAGCACCGAGCGGAAATGTTCGAACCCGGGCGTACCGTTTTGGAAGAAGCCTGCCGGACACGCCGGTCGCATTCCGAACAATCGATCCGTACGGTATTAGGGTCGTTTCTCTTCCGGGGAGACACCGTATTTAAGAAAGTGGACGTCCTAAGCGGCGGAGAGAAAAGCCGCCTTGGACTCGCGCGCTTGCTGCTGGATCCGCCGAATCTGCTGCTCATGGACGAGCCCACCACGCATTTGGACATGGCCAGCGTGGAAGTGTTGATTCAAGCGCTTAAAAAATTTGAAGGGACGCTTTGCTTTATCAGCCACGACGTCTATTTCATCCGGCAGTTAGCCAATCAGATTCTGCACGTCAAGCAAGGGAAAACCACCCATTATCCGGGCGACTATGATTATTTCCTTCATAAAAAGGCTCTGGAGGAAGGTGACGAAGCAGAGTTGTTCCGCTCGGAAGAACGCATCGAAGCCAGCCATCATCGATCCGCGGTCGCCTCGGCTCATCTTCCGCCGGCACCTAGCCAGAAGGAGAAAGACGTTCCCCCTCCTTCCACTCGAAAAACCAAAGAGCAGAAGCGCCTGGAAGCCGAGCAGCGTCAAAGCCGTTATCGGGCTGAGCAGGAAAAGAAGCGAAAAGACGACATCCGAAAGCGCCTCCAGGAATCTTACGACCTTCTCTTAAATGAGATGTCCCGGCTGGAAACGCATCAGGATCCGGCTCGCGTCGCGGAATTGACGCGGCGGCTGGGCGAGATTCAAAAAGAAATCAAAGCGTTGGAATCGTAAGGTCTACTGGATAATAACGAGCTTGCCCTTTTTGCTGGGGCAGGGCCCATTGGACTGGTCGACGATGTAGAAATAGACGCCACTGGCCACCTTATCCCCATCCGAATTGCGCAAGTCCCACAGAACATCGTCCCCGTTGGCAGAATAAAGCTGCCGAACCAGATAAGCCTCGGTTGTGAAGATTCGAATCTTAGAGGCGGCCGAAAGACCTGTGAAGGTAATGCCGTTTAAGCCCAAGGAGGCTTTGTAAGGAACGGGGAACGCATGCGCGCCGCAAATGTCCGCGGCAAACGGCGATCCCGCCACGACCGTGACATGTGCGCTGCCGCTTTTGCCCCCAGCCGTGGCCGTCACCCGATACGTCCGGCTGCCGATGAAATCCCCGGTGGCCCGGAAAAGCCCACGGGCTCCCTGCGGTGCAATGGCTCCATCGGAACTGGACGTGCCCCACTGGAACGACAGCCCTAGAATTTCCTGGTTCGCGCTATCCCAAGCATGGGCAATAAAGATCAACGATTCGGTAATGGAAATGGTTTTCCCATCCGGTTCTACGGTGATGTGATCGATGTCTGAGACGCCTGGGTTCCCGACGGTGATCGTCACGACCGCCTCCGGGCTGTCGAGATACCCATTCGACGCTTTAAATTTGAAGCGATCCGTGCCTGTGTATCCCGGCTGCGGGATATACGTGACCCCGGCTCCGGCGCCTGGAGTCAATGATCCATGCATAGGCCCGCTCACGATGCTGTACTGCAGGGGCAATGCCGGCGTATTGGGATCCGTCGCACCTAAGGTGATGTCTTTAGGCATGTTGTATCTGGTGGAAACGGCCTGATCAGCCGCCACCGGCGCTTGGAGTGGAGCGCAACTCTGGTCCGGCAAACACATGTTGGGCGGCGTCGGGCAGTTGGTGGGGTTGCAGGCCACCGTCACCGTCGCCTGTTTCGTAACCGATACCCCGGCCGCGTTTTTGGCTGTTAAGGTGTAAATCGTGGTTACGACCGGACTCACCGTCTGGTTTCCGTTCACCGCGACGCTCCCAACTCCCTGATCAATCGAGACCTCTGTCGCGTCCGTAGTCGTCCAAGCCAATTGCGAACCCTGGCCTTTGGCAATCGTGTCGGGCGTGGCCGTGAAGCTATTGATCACCGGCGCCGGCGGCGTCACGCAGGTCTGATCCGGCAGACACATATTCGGAGGCATTGGGCAGTTGTTTGAATTGCAGGCCACGGTCACCGTGACTTGTTGGGTGACTGACACGCCCGCCGCATTCTTGGCCGTTAACGTATAGACAGTAGTCATGGTCGGACTGACCGTGTGGTCGCCGTTCAATGCAACAACGCCAACGCCCTGATCAATCGAGACCTCCGTCGCGTTCGTGGTCGTCCAAGCCAACTGCGAGCTTTGGCCATTGGCAATCGTATCGGGCGTCGCCGTGAAGCTATTGACCACCGGCGCGGGCGGCGTCACGCAGGTCTGATCCGGCAGACACATATTCGGAGGCATGGGGCAGTTGTTTGAATTGCAAGCCACCGTCACCGTCACTTGTTGGGTAACGGACACGCCGGCCGCATTCTTGGCGGTTAAGATATACGTCGTGGTCACAGTCGGACGGACCATCTGATCCCCATCCACCGCTACGACCCCAAGCCCTTGATCGATCGAAACGTCCGTGGCGTTGGTTGTTGTCCAGGCCAACTGGGAGCTCTGCCCTTTGGCAATGGTGTCGGGCGTGGCCGTAAAGCTGTTGATGACCGGTGCCGCCGGGGTTACGCAAGTCTGATCCGGCAGACACATATTCGGGGGCATCGGACAATTGTTTGAATTGCAAGCGACCGTCACCGTCACTTGTTGGGTGACGGACACGCCAGCCGCATTTTTCGCCGTCAACGTGTAGATGGTAGTCAGGCTAGGGCTCACATCCGTTGTCCCGTTGAGCGATACCACGCCGACTCCCTGATCAATGGAGACGTCCGTCGCATCGCTCGTCGTCCAAGCCAATTGCGACGTCTGCCCTTTGGCAATCGTATCCGGTGTGGCCGTAAAGCTGTTGATGACCGGCGCCGGGGGTGTCACGCAGGTCTGGTCTGGCAGACACATGTTTGGCGGCATCGGACAGTTGGTGGCATTGCAGGCCACGGTTACGGTGACCTCTTGGCGGACGGTGACGCCCGCGTCATTTTCAGCCGTCAGCGTATAGACCGTGGTGACCGTGGGGCTGACCGTGGTATTCCCATTGAGGGAAACGACACCCACACCCCGGTCGATCGACACATGCGTCGCATGCGTCGTGGTCCAGGCCAACTGGGATGTCTGTCCCTTGGCGATGGTATCCGGCGTGGCGGTAAAGCTGTTGATGACCGGCGCCTCCGGCTCCACGCAGGTCTGATCTGGCAAGCAAAGATTGGGCGGCATGGGGCAATTGTTCGGGTTGCATTCGACTGTGACGGTAACGGGTTTCGTCACGCTCACTCCCGCGGCATTCTTTGCGGTCAAGAGGTAGGTCGTCGTGACCGACGGACTCACAGCATGACCCCCATTCACTGTCACCGCTCCAATACCATGATCGATCGACACCTCGGTCGCATGTGTCGTGGTCCAAGCCAATTGCGACGTCTGCCCCTTGGCGATCGTATCGGGCGTGGCTGTAAAGCTGTTGATGACCGGCGCCGCTGGGGTCACGCAGGTCTGGTCTGGCAGACACATATTCGGGGGCATCGGACAGTTGTTTGAATTGCAAGCCACTGTCACCGTGACTTCTTTGGTGACCGAGACGCCGGCGGCATTCTTGGCCGTTAAGGTATAGGTAGTCGTTATCAACGGACTGGCCACATGAGTGCCTGTCACGGCCACCGCTCCAAGGCCCTGATCAATGGAGACCTCGGTGGCATTTGTCGTCTTCCAGTCCAGCAGGGAGGTTTGTCCTTTGGCGATCGTATCCGGCGTAGCGGTAAAGGAGTTGATGACCGGCGGCGCGACGCAGGTTTGATCGGGCAAACAACTGTTGGGCGGCATGGGACAGTTGTTGGGGTTACAGGAGACAATGACCGTGACCTGTTGGCTGACCGTCATCCCCGCATCATTTTCAGCCGTCAAGGTGTAGACCGTTGTGACCGTCGGACTCACCGTGGTATCGCCGTTGACCGGAACTTGAGAAATTCCTTGGTCAATAGAGACATGCGTGGCGTGGGTGGTCGTCCACTCCAATTGAGAGCTTTGCCCCTTGGCAATCACATCGGGCGTCGCGGTGAAACGAGTAATGACGGGCGGAGCCACCACCTGTACCGACACATTCGACGTCAGATCCCCGAACCACTGGAAGTTATCTTGAACCATTTGCCATTGAAAATTGTAAGTCCCAGGCGTGGCGGGCGCCGTCACATTAAAATTGAACACTTTGGAATCGCCGGGAGGCACTGTCCCGTTCACCGAGACGCGGCCGATTCCCCACGTCGCATTGTCTTGCGGATTTTGCGATCCCAACCGGTACCCATAGTCAACCCCTCCCAGGGTGTTGGGGTCCTGCCAATCGTTGCATCCATTGTTCTGCATGGACACGGTGACGGCATAGCTCTGACCGGGTTTCATAAGGGTAGGGACGCTCTGCGAAATAAATTTGGCTTGGTTGTAGCAGGGCAAAATCGTAAAAACAGCCGCGGTTGATTTTCCATTCCCGGGAGCGGGATTGACCACGCGCACATAATTCGTATTGCTTGGCGTCGTTAAGTAAGCCGCTGGAATCAGCGCATCCAGTTCGGTATCGCTGTGATAGGTGGTGGCCAGTGTGGGGCCATCGTCCCAAGTCACCACGGAGTTGGGATAAAAATGCTGGCCATACACTTTGATCGGCACGTCCGGGCTGCCGGCGATCGCCGAGTCGGGGCTGATGTGCGACAGACCCGGGATGGGGTAATCGATGTCGATCGTGACCGTGGCCGCGCTGGTCCGGCCGTTCCACTCAATATGGAATTTGAATTTGTCGACGGCAAATCCGGCGATGTCGTTGTCAAAGGCGATGTACGTGAGATTTTCATTGGGCAAGGCGTAGGGAACCGACGTAATCGGATTGCCGTCCCCATCCAGCAACGACCCTTGCGTGGGTAAGCTGTCCAAAACATAGGCGGGGATTCCTCGTTGAACAAAGGACGTCAACACAATGGACGCTGGCGGTGGGTTGAAAGGCAACTCCACGACCTGGTCGTTCGCCTGCACCCCACAGGCCACACAGACGACGCCGCCTCCCGAGGCCGCCGCGCACCCGCTGCAGCAATTGGCACAACTGTTCGGATTGCTCGGCCCGGCTGTCGGCAAGCAAGCCTGTTGGTCGCCAATACATCCAAAAGCCGGGGCCGACGTCAAGGTCGCATACACGAGAAGTCCCGTCAGCAAAAAGCAAATGGAGCGCAGTCTCATGGGTTTGGGTCTCCTGTGTGCGCGGATGGGACCAAGGGCGCCAAGGTAGACTGTTCCGCGGCAGATTCCGCCTGCCTGCGAGCCAACGCTTCCCGTTCTGCATTTTCACTCTGTTGGAACAGATCGCTCAATTCCTTTAAATCAAGGGCGTCGTCTTCTTGTGCGCGGCCTTTCAGCGCTAGTGGCGGTGTGGATTCGACCTGTTCCATATCCCCATAGCCGCGCATGGCCACCTTGAGCAAGCGACGGAAGTATTTGTATCGCGGTTCCATGCTGGCCAAGCTATCCAAGAGAAGCGTGGCTTCGTCATACCGGCCCTTGGCCATCGCGACTTTCGCCCGGTGCAGCATTTCCCGTTCTTCGGGCGTCAGCGTGGGCCGAATCGGGCCAAAGCGCATGGACAATTCATAGCGATGCGTCATGCCCAGATCGCCGAAGCTGCCATAGGCATAATCAAATTGAAAATCTTTAACGCGAAGGCCAATGCCGGTACGCAGGCCTCCGCCCTGAACATCCGCGCCCGCCCAACCCGCGCGCAGGGCGAGATTCGAAACCGGCCATACTTCCGCCCCTCCGTAGAGCGCCCCTGGGACATCGCGTTGTTTGCCGAAGTCCATCGATAAATTCAAACGGTTTCGCACCATTTGGACGGCGGCCACACCCAAGCGCCATTCAAAAGGGAAGGGATCTCGTTGATCAATAAATTTAAGACCCGATCCCAAATTGCGAAGCGTCGCGCCGGCCCGCAGCGTCCCACCATAGACGGGCTGCTGGTACGTATAAATGCCGCCCAGATCAACCGCCGCCCCGGTGGCGGACACATCGGCGAGTTTGGACTGGACTCCTTTCACATTCATACCTACTGAAAGAGGTCCGAGAAGCCAGCCACCGCCCAACGTCGCAACGCCGCTGTACGCATTAACCTCGCTGGTGGGACGATCATGTTCGTCAAATCCGTCAATTGGACCATACGAGAGGTAAGACAGGCTAGCCCCCAGGCCCCCGTATTCCAGAGGAGCCGCCACGGACGCATTGTTAAAGGAGAGGTCCTGGATGGACTGGTTGTACATAAAGGAAGCTTGGCTTTGATTCAAAATGGCGATGCCGGCCGGATTCCAATAGAGACTGGAAACATCATCGGCTTGAGCCGTGAATGCTTCTCCCATACCGATGGCGCGGGCTCCCACGGGGACGGACAAAACCGTGCCCCCGCTGGTTCCGGCTCCTGCGAAGACCCGGTTCGGAAGCGCACAAGGCCAAGCGGCCAAGAGAACAAACGCCCATCTCCGAATGCCCTTGCAATCGGAAATACGGCCAAGACCCGGCCCAAGCAAATAAGATGAATTTTTCATGAGACCCCGTGTGGCTGGCGGACTGATGAGAGTCTAAAGGGTCTTGAGCAGCGACACCATCAATCGGAAGACTAATTCCTTAGGCCTGGAAGGCCCAAGAGGGGTGGGACTTTAAAATATTGCTTAACAAAAAGCTGTTGTGAAAAACATCGCTTAAAACGAATTGAAATTACGGCTCGTTTCTATCTAAGAGAAAAGAATTGCACAAACGGGAAAGCCGGGCTACATGAGAGCACGATGCGATCGAATGCCAAATGGCTCCTGGCCGGCCTTTGTGTAGCAGGGATTGGACAGGCTCAAGCGACGCCATGTGAATACCAGGTAAAATCCGCGGAATTGCGTCAATGTGTTGCCATCCAGCGAGACGGCGCACAAGGGAATTGGACGTTTGTAACAGAGCTAGAGCCAAGGAAAGAAACGCGCGCCCATGTTCTATGCGCCTGCCAGAGCGAGTTGATCGGTCCCAATTTCATCTGCGCACCCGGCCGAACGCATCAATTAACCTTGGCCCTTCCAACGACGGATGTTCAAAAAACCTGCGCACCGGGAAATGACCTTTGCCAAGGGCCCTGCCAGGTGCTCCTTCACCAGGAAAGCCGACGCTAATGCCGCATCTTTCCCATCATGAAAAACGCCGGGCCCCTCGTGCCACCCATGATTCGGTATTGGAAATTCACGATCCCAAAGGGCATCTGGTGACCGCCATCGGACGCTTGGTGGACGTATCAGCCGTGGGCGCCTGTTTTGCCAGTACGCATGCCTTGCGCGTTGGCGATGCCATTCACGGACGTCTGCGGCTGCTCAAAGAAGGACGTCTCACGATTTCGGGCCACATCGTTTGGATCCGAAAAAAGACCAATCATACCCTCTACGGCCTGGCGTTTGATTCCGTCCGTCGTATTTCAAGCTGAAAGCCCAAATTTTCTATAGTACGTTCATGTCGCTCGGCCCTACCGATCGTCCGCTTCCTTTTAGTCAACTGGCCGCCGTTCAAATGGGGCTCTCCTTGGCCGAAATTTATGAACGCCTGGGTCCACCGACGCGACATTACGCTGGAAGCCCGCAGGTCTTGGCCTACCGATTACAGGATGGTTCGCGGGCGGAAATTCTCTACGCGCACCCACAGCTGATGAAGATCGTTCATTACCGTCGAAGCGGAGGCCGCGTGAGCTGGGTGCCGGCCTCCCGAGTCTTGCCGAAATAGCGCCTTTATGGATCTCGCCATTGGCCTCTGGATCATCGGGTTGTTTGTCCTGCTAACCCCCTTCATCACCTTTTGCTTATTGCTTTTAAAGGGCTTGCCCTCTTTTGCGGTGGCGCATGCCTTCGAAACACTCTTGTGGGTGTATCAGATCACCTGGATCGCCGGACTGCTGGCGGGCGCCATGATGGCCGGCGGGGTCTCCGTCACGGTTTCACGGACGGGCTTCTTTCATCGTCCGTATGATTTTGGCCGATCATTTTCGCTGGGAGCCATTTTAGGCGCGCTCTGCCAAGGTTTGGCGACGGGGCTATACCGGGTAGTGGTGCACAAGCCCTTTTCGAGTTTTTGGATTGCCGGCGCGATGCTGGCGGGTTGTTTAACAGGCGGGGCGGCGGCTTCGATCGCTTTATGGAAACTGGCGCGTCTTACAAAGACGCGCTAAATTTTTTATTGCCAGCCTAGAGCCGTTGTATTGTCCTTGTCATCGTAAATGGCCCAGGCTTGGCAAGCCCCGCCAAAGCACCAATCTGGATCGGCAAAAGGGTGGGCCGGATCAATTAAGCCGCTTTCAGCCGCGCAGTTGACCACCAACTTGTAGTGCTCTCCGTTTGAGAAATAAGCCCAATTGCGATTAAACCCCGTACACCCCGGCATGCTGGAGGCCCCGGGCGCCGGGTCTATAGGCAAGATTTCATAATAGGTCGGCACGATGTTGGGGATGTAATCGCGGGTGATGGCAATGGTCCCTGGAGAGCCGCTAAAGCCGCTGACAAGGGCGTCGTTATCCGTAAAGTAATAGAAATTGCCCCCACCGACTCCGGTTGGGTAAGCGCCGGTGTCCTGCCGGTACAGTTCGATAACGCGTTTCAGGTTCGCCAGAGCCGCCACGCGCGCGCTGTCTCTCGATTTCTCCTTCAAGAAAGGCAGGCCCTGACTGATGATGAGCAGCAGAACGCCTAAAACGGCGAGGACGATCATCATTTCCAGCAAGGTAAATCCGGCGGACTTTTGGGAATGCCTCATCGCAAATCCCCTTTTTCATCGCGGCGGGGGTTCATGCTGAGCGTGACCATCCCGTGCGTCCCATCCCGTAAAATCAGATGCTCTCCCTGAATAAGGCCCGTCATTCCAGGCACCGAGTCCGGGCTGCCGAGTCCCCCATACAGAATGCGGCCATGGCGAAACACATAACGTTGCCCGCCATTGCGCAGAACAACAATTAGTCCCTTGTTGTCACGCACCCAGCCGATCAGGTGAAAACCTAAGAGCGGAGGGCGTTCATCCAAAATCCGTCGCGATCCGCCTGTGGTTCTGCTCACATCCAATCCTAGTGTTGACGCCTCCGGTTGCAATGGCGGCGGGACACCGGCATAGGTGTTAGCGATCGGGGCCTGTGGAGAAGCCGGGGTCGCGCTTCGGGTGGAGGCGACCGTACGCGACACGCCTGAGCCGGTCTTGGCCACGGTCCCCAAAGAACGAATGGCCTTAAACAGTTGCTGGGCGACCAAAACCTGCCGTCCCCGCGGGGTTGGGCTGTTATACACTCGGTCTGTTTCCCGCATCAAGGTTTCGACCGCGAGCATCTCTTCCGGATCGGTTGTAACAATCAATGAATTGGCCGTGGGATCGCTGATAACCGAACCCTGGTTGTGGGTGCTATCCAAATACGTTTGCAGCAACTCGACCACATCCTCGGACTTCACCTTCTCCAGTTTAAAGACCCGCATTTTCTGTCCGGGTAAGATATCGCGGTGACCGCGTTTCACCGGCTCTTCCTTATGGGAAAATGGCCATTTCGGTAGCCCAAATAAGGCCTGCGCCCGGGGTCCCACGAGCCCGAGAAGAGCGATCATCATCACAGCGGTATTGAGCCGTTGTTTAGCCATGCATTTCCCTTCACTCCTGTACTAAGAAAAAAGCTCAAATTCAAGCTAAAAATAGGGAACTTTTTAACAGCTTGCCTGCTGTACTCTCGATGCCTATAAGCTACTCACAACCCTTATCTTCCTTAGAACTGATTGAGCGCTATGACATCGCGGTCAGCCATGGGACCTCTTTTGCAAAGCGTTTTCAGCCGGGGGACCCTGTTCCCATGGTTTTCCGTGATGCCGATGAGCTCCGAAAACTACGCGCGGCACGCTGGGGGCTGCGGGGGGCCTGGCTTTCCACACCTCAAACGCTTCAGACGCATTGTCCAGTGGAAACGCTTATCGACCGACCGCCGTGGCAGCCGTATTTGAAAACGCACCGCTGTTTATGGCCGGCAGACGCTTTCTTTTTTTGGCGTCTGGAAAACGGGCAACGCGTCCTGTACCGCTGCGCGCGCCGGGATGGAGCCTTGTTCGGGCTGGGCGCGCTTCTCAATCTCAATGCCCGACCCCTGGGTGGTTATGAATTGGCCGGCGCACTCTTGACGACGCCACCGCACCCCGGTGCAGATCCTTGCGCCCTGCGCATGCCGCTGATGCTTTCTCAAGAGCAAGAGTCCATCTGGCTTAATCCCCATTCCCCGCTTCATCAGATCCTCTTTTGCTTGGCGCCGTGCCCGCCGGATCTGTTGCAATGGACCGCTATTGACCGGCAGGCCGGATCCGCAAAACCCATGGCCGCTTAAGGCATTGGTGCTGACCGGACGTCCTCTGAGTTCCAGTTGCTAGTGCACCACTGAAGCCGAAAGGCCTGCTGAAGCATCGGAGCAGGCATGAACTATCGTCATCTGAATCAAGAAGAGCGCGATCGCTTAGCGATTCTGAAAAGTCAGGGTTTGAGTATCCGAGCGATTGCGCAACAGTTGGGACGGTCCCATAGCACGCTGGTGCGGGAACTGCGGCGGAATCGGCATAAGCCGAAATGGGGCCGATATGTCTATTTACCGCATCCAGCGGACCAACAGGCACAGGACCGGTTACGAGCCAGCCACCGGCGCCCCCGGTTGAAATGTGCCGCGGTCCATCAAGAGGTGGTGCGTCTGTTGGAACGGTACTGGTCGCCTGAATTGATTGCGGGTCGCCTCAAGCGAAGCCGGCCGGAATTGCCTACCTTGAGCCCTGAAACCATCTATCAATGGATCTATCGCTACCGAACCGACTTAGTCACCTACCTGGCGCGGGCCCATCCCAAGCGCCAGCGCCGCTGGAAAGCGCTGAAGCATCGGGTGCGAATTCCTCGACGGATTTCGATCCGTCTTCGCCCCGATGCCATCCAGACTCGCCAGGATCCCGGGCATTGGGAAACGGACTTGATCGTGGGACCGGGTTCTTCGGCTTTGCAGGTGATGGTCGAACGCCAAACCCGCTATACCCGCTTATCGTTCTTGCCGGAGCGCACCGCCGCCTGCTCCCGCGCCGCTTTGACCCGATTGCTGGCCTCGATTCCTGCTCCGTTACGCAAATCAATCACCTATGACAATGGGGCGGAAAATTATGAGCATTTAGTGCTCAATGACCATTTCCAATTGCAGTCCTACTTTTGTGAGCCCTATCACAGCTGGGAAAAGGGCACGGTCGAAAATACCAATGGGCTCATCCGCCGCTTTATCCCCAAACAAACCCTTTTAAGTAGCCTACCGTTGACGGCCATTGTCCAACTGGAAAACTGGCTCAACGACAGGCCCCGAAAAATACTGAATTATCAAACACCCAGGGAGGCCTTCGACGCCCTTGGTGCACTAGCTCCTTGAATTCGCCTCCTGTTACAGGGGGTCTGACTGGCGTGTCCTATCCAAAGGAGATTTTATGCGGCGCGTCCTACGTATCCTGGGGGTGATCAGCGGATTGGTTTTAACCGCCTGTCATAAGGACGAATCAAGTCCTCCACCACCGGCTGCCCAAACCATCAATCAGACCAGCACCAGTACGACCGGTACAGGCGCGTCCTCGACGTCGATCACAACAACAACCACCACCACTCTTCCGCCGGGGGGTTCGCAAGGCCAGGTAATCTTTTTAAATGAATTGGTCAGCGGCGGCGGCGCGTTTTTATTTCCTAGCGGGGAGAACCAGGCGCTTAGCTTTAACGATACGTCCAGTCCCACCAACGGAACGTCGATTCGCTATGCTTGGAACGGCCAGAATGTGGGCGCTCAGCATGTCTTTACTGGAATGGACTTGATGCATACGCCCCAGTTTGTCGACTATGCGACCACGCCGGGAAAAGATCTTCAGTCCGGATCCTTCACTCGCGTCGTGTTTGACGCCCGCGGGTCCTTAACCACCGATACGGTTGTGAAAGTAGAAGTCTCGGACGACGGGAACCCCGTGACACCGGCTCCTTGCGTCATTTTATCGGCCAATGGGCAACAAGATGACAGCACCCCGCCAGGAACGCCCGCCACGTGCCAGAACTTGGCGCCTCTGCAAGGGACCTGGCAACGCTACACCATCCCGGTGACGGCCGCGAATTTGGCCTCGGTTAAAGATTTCTTCAAAGCCACGTTTGTTTTTAAAGGATCCGGCGGTCCCGGCGGGGGCGGCGTCATTTTCGTCAACAATATCGTCTATCAACGCTAAAAGCGAGGTTCCCATGGAAAATCATGCCGGCCAAAATCCGCGTCCTGAGCTCCAAAAATTAGGCGATCTCATCAAAGGTATCAAGTACGCCATGCTCACCACGATCGACGTCGAGGGCTATCTGCGCAGTCGGCCGATGGCTACTGAAGAAATGAGTTTTGATGGCGATCTATGGTTCTTCACCAATCAAGAAACGCCAAAGGTCCTGGAAATTCGGCAACATAACCAAGTGAACGTGGCTTATTCAGACCCGAACAGCGAACGCTTCGTTTCTGTTTCGGGAACCGCCGAACCGGTTCGGGACCGGGCGCAAATCGAAAAGCTGTGGAACCCGCTGTATCGTGCTTGGTTTCCCAACGGCGTCGAAGACCCCGATCTGATTCTCTTGCGGATTCGTCCCGAACAAGCGCAATACTGGGATCTGTCGGAAAAGCGCATGACGCATTTGTTTTCCATGGCCAAAACCATTCTCACCGGCCAGCCCTCGACATCCGCCCAGGTCCCGTCGCACCGCGTCGCATTTCCTTCTTGACCCTCCTGCAGAAATACGGCGCTCGCCTGCGCAACCAAACCGCCTGGGTGATTGGCGGTAAACGCATCGGACAGTTTGTGGCCAAAGCGTTGGCGGAACAAGGCGTTCACATTATTGCCTCGTATCACCGGTCCCGAACCGAAGCCGACGCGATGGCGCGCATGGCCCGGGGTCTGGGCGTGCAAAGCCTGGTGCTTCGTGCGGATGTCTCCAATCGACGCCAGGTCGCGCAGGCGGTTCGAACGATCGCGCGGCACTTCCCCAAGCTTCACATTTTGGTCAATATGGCCTCCGTGTTTTGGCCGACGCCGCTGGCCAAAATCCGAGAGACGGATTGGCAGGCCAATATCGCCTCCCATGTCCTCGGGACCTTCTGGCCGGTGCAACAGGCCCTCCCGCTCATGCCCAAGGGAGCGCATATCATCACCATCGCAGACCGAACGTCGATCGGTCCCTCCTACGAGGACTATCTCCCCTACGTCACCACCAAAGGCGCGGTTCAAGCCATGACCCGCGCGCTGGCTCGGGAACTGGGGCCGCGTGGGATTTTTGTAAACGCCATCGCTCCCGGCCCGATTCGGCCGCCTGATTTTATGCCACGAAAAGAATGGAAAGCGTTACGTCAAGCCTCGGTCATTGATTTTCCGATCGACGATCAAGAAGCGCAGGAGCAATTTGCCTTGTTGGTCCTGTACCTGTCGACCCTCACGCTGGCCAGCGGGTGGACGTATGCCTTGGATCAGGGCCAAAATCTTTAAGGCGGCCCCCCTACCCTTTGTCGGACAGAAATGTTATGAATGGGAACAGACTTCTCACACGAGGTGAATCGCATGCGTAACCGTCGGTCCATTTGGGCATTGGCTTTGTTGACGTTGATGGGAATTACATCGTCGTCCCTGGCCGCTGGCAGTTATCCGTCGACCGCCCAAGGCGTTCTGGAACGTTTTCTAGCGCTGGATGCCGATGCCGCGGGCTTAGCCGCTCAAACTTGGCCGGAACTGGCGCGCTACACAACGTGGGGATCTGCGCCGGCCTGGGATCGATTCGTTGTCATCGATCACTACAGCCTGGGCAAAATCATGCAAGGCAGTACGCGCGCGCAAGCCACCGTGACCTATCAGCCCCTCGGAAAACTATCCGATACGTTTGTGCCGGATCTCACGCCGGAAACTGTGGTTTTTCACCTGAATCGGGTGAAAGGCGAATGGCGAGTGGATAATCCGCTTCCTCCGCACGTGTCCTTCGCCGTCATGCAGAAGCGCTTAACCGCCGCCAGCGCGGCCGATCCCAAAATCAAGAAAACGAATGACGCGCTGATCCTGCAGATCGAAGCGGCACGCCAACAACTGAAGCACTGATCAGCCAACCGACCGCCCGGGAGGGCGGGCATCCAGGACTTCTCGGACTTTTCTGGTCAGCGTGTGAACCAGCGCGGGTTTTTCGATAAACGGGGTTCCCGGCGGCAACGTGCCTTTGGCGTCCACAATATCTTGCGCATAACCGGACATGTACAAAATCGCGGCTTCCGGCCGTTGCTTTTTCAGGCGCTCCGCCAATTGCCGTCCATTCATTTCCGGCATGACCACGTCGGTTAGCACCAGATCAATCGGCCCCGCATGATGTTCGCTGATATCAAGGGCCTGCTGGCCATGGCCGGCCTCTAAGACCCGGTACCCTTTTTTGCGAAGCGAATTCGACACCACGCGCCGCACCAGCTCTTCATCCTCCACGACCAGAATCGTCTCATGTCCGCCCCGCGCGATGGGCAACGAAACGGATTCCTCGATCGGTGGCTGCGGCTCGTCTTTCACCAACGGCAGATAAATGTCGCACCGGGTTCCCTGGCCCTGCGAGCTATTCAACGAAATAGCGCCTGCGTTTTGCTTAACGATGCCGTAAACAGTGGAAAGCCCAAGCCCTGTGCCCCGCTCCCGCCCCTTGGTGCTAAAGAAGGGCTCAAAGGCCCGTTTAAGCGTTCCCGAGTCCATGCCCAGGCCGGTATCGATAATCGAAAGGCGCGCATAAGGTCCCGGCTGGATGTCGACCCCAAACGGGCTGGTGCGCGTGGCCTGGATCAGATCCGTTTCAATGATTAACGTTCCCCCATCCGGCATCGCATCCCGCGCATTGACAACCAAATTGATGAGGATCTGCTCCAATTGACCACGATCGATTTGGACGGTGGGGCGTTCCGCTTGGAGCCGCAGCTCCAATCGGATGTCTTCGCGAATGAGACGGGAGACCATTTTTTCCAGCTCTCGAACGACGGCGTTCAAATCCAAAACCGCCAGCGCCACCACTTGGCGGCGACCGAACGCCAGCAGCTGCCGGGTGAGGTCAAACGCGCGTTGTCCGGCTTTCAACACTTCGGATAGATCCGAGCGGTGAGGGTTGTCGGGGCTCATTTCCTGATTCAGCTGTTCGGCAATCCCCAAAATGCCGGTTAGCAGATTATTGAAGTCGTGCGCGACGCCGCCGGCCAATTGACCGAGGGCCTCCAGCTTTCGCGTTTGCTGCAGTTCTTCTTCTTTTCGTCGCAGCTCTTCGGTCCGCTCCGCGACCTGACGCTCCAGGCTGCGATTGAGCTGGGCCAAACGTTCCTCGCTGGCTGTTAAGGCCCTGGCCACGGTCTCCAGCCGGTCCTGAACGCGTTTGGAATCGTGAATATCAAAGGACGTTCCAATCCAGCGAACCGTCTGGTTGTCGACGTTTCGAAGCGGAACGATTTGGTGAATATGCCATCGAAACAAGCCGTCGGCGCGACGCAGACGGCATTCCATTTCATATCCCGAGCCTTGGTCCACGGCCTGATCCCAGGCGTCCATCCACCGCGGGAGATCATCCGGATGCACGACCAGCGCCCAGCCCCAGCTTTTTGTCTGTTCCGGGCTCAACCCCGTGTAGTCGTACCAGCGGCGGTTAAAAAAGTCCACAATGCCATCCGGCTGGGCGGCCCAGACAATGCCGGGCACAGAGTCGGCCAACTCTTCGAAGCCGGGGTCTTGGAATCGTTGCCGAAAGCGCAGGGCGTCCTGAAAGACCTGCCGGTCAGACTCACGTCGGAAGTGAATCCGTTTCTCAAAATCAAGCGCACTCATGGGGGGGTCTGATATCAGCTGAATAAGACAGCCCCATCCCCTTTTCAGTTACAGGCCGTCATCTCGATGTAACAGATATTTTTTACACTTAAACCATGACGGCACTGCGCAAAATCCTGATAGGCTTGGCCGGCGTTCTCCTAGGGGTCGCTAGCGCCTGGGCAGACAAAGTCATCATGAAAAGCGGAAAAATCTACGAGGGTCGTATTATGGGGGAAACGTCGCAGTCCGTCCTTATCAGTAACGCGCCGATGGATCCGACTCCGCATTTTCTTCATTACCGCGATGTCCTGACCGTGGTGCGGGACACACCCGCCCAATTTTCCGTGACCGATGGCCAACGCACCTTCATGGCGGAAGCCTCGCTGGCCGGCCATGTTTTCTCTCCTGAAACCATCACCTTGCATCCTGCCGCCGGTCTTCATCTGGCTGGGGGCTTGCGACCGCATCCACTGGTCGAACTCAATGCCACCTTGGACTGGATCCCGACCCTATCGGGTCAATTGATCATTAGCGATGGAACCACGTCACGCGGCTATGAATCATTGCATGCCTACAGTGGCGGATTTGCCTTGCGGCTATATCCTTTTTGTCGCTTCAAAGCTTGGCGGTGGGAGCCGTATGTTCTGGGAGGCTATCAGTGGAACCGCTTGGTATTGAATGGGAGTGGTGACTTTTTAAAGGGCTACAGCTGGCAAGCCGGCCTGGGCACGCTAATCCCTTGGCGATGGCACCTCTATTGGGACGCGCGCTTTCTGTATGAGCGAACTCTCTATGACCGAGTCCAATTTCTGTTGCGCGAAGGCAGCCTGAACGACTCCATCCACAATCCCACCTACACGTTCTCTCTGGGTCTCTCCTACCGTCATTAATTTGCCCCTACCCAAAACGCCTGAAAACGGGTATAAAACAAGCGATGAACGCGAAACAGCAGAAATCCATTGGAATTTGGCTGGGGTGGAGTATTCTTGTGGGCGTCTGCTCGGCGTTGGCCGCTGATCCCACCTCGCTTCCTGGCATGACCGGCGTCTCACCGGGCCCCACGGCCGGCAATCCCCCCAAAGGCAAACAGCTCTGCAAAGACCAATACGACCAATACAAAGCTCAACTGGCCCAACACCCGGACGATGCGAAAACATGGGACGAGTTTCGCGCTTGCACCTCCGAACTTAAGCGATGGAGCGACGGCGCGGAGGTGGGTCGGGCGGCGCTTCAAAAAGGGGTTCAGTTACCGGGGCCACACATGGTGCTGGGATTGGCTTATCTGCATTCGAAGGAATACCAAAAAGCCGCGGATGCGTTCGATGAGGCCATCCGTCTCAAACATGAACAGCCCCTGGCGTATTACTACCTGGGCATGTCCTATCTCTTTTTGCGTCAGCCGGAGCAGGCCGCGCAAGCTGCGCAAACGGCTGTGGATCTCGATCCCACAACCGCCAGTCATTACAGCCAATTGGCCTATGCCGAGCTGCTGCTCGATCATCAAGATAAGGCCGAAGCCGCCGCTAAAAAAGCCGTGGCCTTGGACCCAAACAATGTGGCCGCTTTTAAGGTGCTGGGAAATTTATACGCTCAACAAGGGAAAAAAGAAGAATCGGACAAGGCCTTTGAGCAAGCGATTCATGCGAATGGGCGGGTGGCGGCGACGAGCCCGTTTGTGGCCGATAAAACCGTGGCGTCACCGCGAGCCGTTCCCGCACCGGCCGCCCCGGCACCCGAATCAGCCGGATCCAACGTGCCCGTCGGTGATCCGGAGGATCTGTGCCGCGACCAATGGAACAAGATGAAAGCAGCCATGAGCCGGGGCGATACGGCCGAAGGCCTGACGTATATTTCCGCGTACTTGGACACGCGTCAACAGTACCGCCAAGCCTTTGCCCGCATGGGGCCTCAGCGGGCCCGTGAGATTTTCGAGAATTTAGGCGATCTGGAGGATTGTAAAACCGTTCTGCTAACCGTCAACTGCAAAACCACGGCCACCACGTCGCGTAACGGGGAAATTCGATCCGTTGAAGAGAACGTGCGTTGCGAGCGTAACGAAGACAAGATCTGGCGTATCCGTTCGTTCTAATCCTACCGCTTACGACTTCTCTTTAATTTCCGACGACTCTTTTTTAACCTCGCCGATGCTGGGCCCACCGGTCAAGCGAGGCAGGATGGTGTTGCTCAAGGCGTTGCTTAACACGTTTATCACGGCGTCGGCTAAACCAATTTTCGGATCGTCAAAACGGCCTTCGATCGGCACCTTCGTCGCCAACTCTTTCTTTGAACTGCTCAAGAGGTTGGTCACCGCCTGAATCGCGACCTTCTTCACCGTCTTCAACGGTTTCCCCTTGCTGGGATTGGCCACTTGCAAGTCCTTAAGGACGGGCTTCACATACCCGCGAAAAGCGCCCTCAGCCGCTGCCGCTTCCACAAACATGGAAAAGGTCCCGCTGTCGACCGTCATACCGAATTGATGGCGAAAGATGGGATTGAGGTCCGGTAGATGAATGTCTTTGAACTGAGTCTTCAACGAAAACGTCGGCTCATGAGCGACCGGATTCATGCGAACGCGCACCTCCCCTGACCCCGTTTCGTTGACTTTCAAATCCAAATCGGCTTTGGCCATGAGCGTGTCGGACAGCTCCCGACTGTTGGTCAAGTTCGATACGTCCAAATCAATCGCGCGCAGCCATAGGACCTGGGGCGGTTTGCTTTGGGTGCTTTCGATGTATATCTGCCCGTTCGTAATCGCAAAGGAATCGACGCGAAAGGGAATCGCCCGTCGCAATTTTTGAGGCAAGGGCTTTTCAGGCGCGGGGGGCTTGCCTGCTTCCGCCGCCTCTTTTTTCTGCCGCTCGGCACGAGCTTTGGCTTGGTCGATGGCTTTCGGCAATTCCACATTGATTCGTGGATCTTTAATCAGAATGCTAATTACCGCTTTTTTGTGGATCAGCGCCTTCCAGCTGATGTTGGTGTAGACGATGGGAATAAAGATGGCCGCATCATGGGTTCGGTCGTGGACGTGAATGCCCAAGACCCGCACGGCCCCGCGCACGAGAGATAGCCGGACGCCCTCCACATACCCGCCATAGTCCGGATTGTCGCGGAGCTGCTTATTGATTTCATGACGAATGACATAGGGCAGGGCGAGACGAACGGCAATCCCAATTAGGATCAGCACCAGAAAAATGTTTTTAAGGACTCTCATAGTTCATGAGAGTCCACGCTCTCCTGCACGGTTACAAACCGGCCGATGACTCCGGCCAAACAGCGAGCTGTTACCAAAGTCCGCACACCTGGTTCTAACTGGTCGCTTCGGACGCCATGCGACTGAAGCGACTATGAAAACGAAAAAACTCTTTTACCACTCTCGACCCCCGCACCCGCTCCTTGGCCTCTCGCTCTTCGGCGTCTTTGTTCTCATTAGTCTGCTCTTCTTTAGCACCCATGTCTGGGGCTTCTCCGGTACGGAGGCCGCGGCGTTTCTGGACATTCCGGTCGGCGCGGGCCCCGCTTCTTTGGGAGGAGCCTACACCGCCTTGGCCACCGATGCGTATGCGCCGGTTTACAATCCCGCGGGCCTGGGATCTTTGAATGCGTATGAAGTCGGCGGGCAGCACACCGCGTATCTCGGTTCCATCCATTATGAATACCTCTCCTTCGTAGCCCCGGTCGGGGATACGCACGGATTGGGCTTTTCCGTTCAATATTTAGGCAGTGGCGACATTGCGGGTACCAACGATACCGGTGCGTCGATTGGGGATTATTCGGATTACTATGCGGCCTATTCTCTTTCGTACGGGCATGCCTTTACTGAAAAGGTTTCTCTAGGCCTGACTGGCAAATGGATCCACGGCAAATTGTCAGACCTCACCGCGGATGCCTATGCCGGGGATGCCGGCGCGCTATTCCGTCTGAACGACCAATTAAGTCTGGGGCTCGGCATCACCAATGTGGGCACCGACATGAAGTTCATCAATCAGAAAGATTCATTGCCCATGGCTTATAAACTGGGGCTCGGCTGGTCGCCGAGCCGCTCTTTTACGTGGACCAACGAAGGCTGGTACGAGAAAACCGGACTGGCGAGTTACCATACGGGCTTTGAATGGCAGCCGGCCAAGTTGATCGTCTTGCGGGCCGGCTACCGGACCGACACCCTGCGGCAACTCTCGGGCTTGGCCGGCCTCACCGTCGGTGCAGGCTTGCGACTCTGGGGCCAGGAATTTTCCTACGCCTGGTTGCCTTTGGGCGACCTAGGAAACACGAACTATTTTTCGCTCGTTCTTCGTTTCGGCGGCAGCGACACGGAAAATGCCCGGAACAATCTAAAACGCTATGCCAAGGCTTCCAAATATCAATATGACTACCCGTACTAAATCGGCCTATTGGGTGGCAGCGGGGCTGCTGTGGACCGCGATGCCAGGGATCGCGGCAACGGTTCCTTTTACACTGTCCTTGACCGGGACCGGATCCGGAGCCAGCGTACCCGAAGCCCGACAGAATGCGCTAAACAGTTTGGCCGGCGCCCGCATGGAATTTCGTGCGCTCTGTCGATTCGCCGGCGGTTCCGAAGGCTTTTCCAGCACCACACCCGAAAGCGGCACAGCCGCCGGCTATACGATTACCCAAGAGGGCAGCTGCTCAACGTTGCCTCCGGTGCAGCAACAACTGCCTTATTCCCAGTCGCTCACGAGCCAGAATGCCAACCGCGATCTCGCGCTGCAGAGCATTGCGCAGCAACAGACAGATTTTGCCAATACCTGTATCGGGTCCAATCGCGGTGTGACCGTGTACAGTCTTCTGCAGGAAAGTCAAAACAACGGGCAATTTGCTTTTAGCGTCACCGGCAACTGCAATCCGCCGGACACCGCCCATCCAGGAGCGCCCAGCCGTCTGTTCGTCGTACCGATGGATGGCGCGATCGAAGCCAGCTGGGATCCCGTCCCAGGTGCCTCGAGCTATAACCTCTATTACCGAACGGACAATGGTGTCACGCCCGCCAATGGCACCCGCATCAGTGTGACCTCAGCACCTGTCACGGTGGCCAACTTAACGAATGGAACCAATTACTTCTTTGTGTTTACTTCGATCGGGCCCAATGGCGAGAGCGGAAGCTCCTTGGTGTTGGGACCGGTCACGCCCGGCCCTGGTACGGTGGCGCCGTTGACGATCCCCGCTGTGCCAACATTTATCCGTGCCGCGGCTGGAGACAGCCAGGTGACCGTCTCATGGAATCCGTCTACTGCCGCCACCGCGTATAACGTCTACATGGGAACCGAGCGCACGATCACAATCGCCAATGCGGTCAAGGCAACGACCTCCGGCAACGGCGTTTCCTTTTTGGGCCTGCAAAACGGCACCAATTACTTTTTCTTGGTGACGGCCGTGAGCGCGGTGGGAGAAAGCAGTCCCTCGGCGCTGATTGGACCTGAAATTCCGATCGCGGGCGGCTCCACCAGCCGGACATTGCCCTACTCCATTTTGGTGAGCACCACTGGATCCAGCGCGAGCAGCGCCTTGTCCACCTTGTCTGGGATCATCCAAACGCTCTCCACACAGTGCACGGCCACGGATAAAGGCGTGGTCCGTCTCGGCTCGGTGGTTGAGCTCCAAACATCCCCCATCACCGAACAACAGCTTTTCACCTGCGATGTGCCGGCAGCCCCAGCGGTCGTCGCGCCGGCCGCGCCGGTCTCGATTCACGTGGAGACAATCGGTGAAGGAACGGTACGCATCTCTTGGAATCCAGTCTCCGGCGCGACGAGCTACAACGTGTATTACGGAAATGATCCGCAGTTGACGCACGCGGCCAAGGTGTCGGCGACCTCAAGCCCTGTCACCATCAGCGGCCTCTCCGCGGGCAAGCCTTATTATTTCGCCGTCACCGCGGTCAACCAAGCGGGTGAAAGCCAGCGCTCGCCGGCCATCAGCGCTCTAACCAATTTGAATTCGGTGCGCATCTTCCCCAATCCTTGGCGCGCCGATCGCGGGTACACGCCGCTCGTCACCTTTGATCAATTGACCCCCGGCGCCACCGTGAAGATTTTTACGGTCTCTGGGCACTTCGTCAAAGCCCTCCCCACAAGCGGCAGCACAGCCACCTGGGATCTGACCAACGATGCCGGACAAAACGTCGCTTCCGGCCTGTATTTTTACCTCATCACCAATTCCGGCGACCAGCGCCTGCGCGGTGAGCTGACGGTCATTCGATAAGCCGCCCGGTCTTATGCATCGCTATGCGCCTTCCGACGTTTCTTTGTTGGATCTCCCTGGCCGCGCCGGGTCTAGCGGCTGGAAATCTTTTCACGTTCCTTCCTTATAGTATTACCGCGATCGGACGCGGCCTGACGCAGAGCGATGCCTTGGCCTCCTTAACCGTCCAAGTCCAGCGTTATCAGGATCAATGCCGAAATCAGGATTTAGGACACCCCGTGTTGGGAGCTGTTTTAGAATCCCAAGACGATCCGGAACCGTTTGTCGAAACGCAAACACTCACCTGCGAACGAGTCTTGGCGTCGCCGGCCAGCCTTCCAACGTCCCTGCGCATTTTTCCCAATCCCTGGCGCGCCGATCGTGCGTTGGTTCCAAGCATTCATTTTGATGCCGTGGCCTCGGGATCCTCGGTTACCCTGTTCACGGCGTCCGCCCGCTTTGTTAAAACCGTGCGAGCCGAAGGAACCAGCGCCGACTGGGATCTCACCAACGATGCCGGGCAATCGGTGGCCTCCGGACTCTATTTCTATCTCCTCACCGACCCAGACGGCCGCCAAGTCCGCGGCCCTGTGAGCGTGATCCGCTAAGCGTTCGAAAAACCGTGTTACAGCCATGTAAATCGGCTGTTAATTTTATGTAACGCGCAGTCCTTTTTATTTCTAGGCCGTCCGCGACGGAGATTTAGCCCTTGGCTCCATGGATATCCGTGACGAGCTCGCGTAAGCTAGTGGCATGAATCGCTCGCGCCTGACTGTCTTCCTATTCATTGCAACGCTTGGAACGCCGAAACTGGCTCATGCCGATATCGATACGGTCGCTCTGGCGAATCTCGATCCCGTGCTTTTGTCGCCATCGTCTTTTTCGGATGTCCGTCCCAGCTTTGTGGTTCCGTCTCTGCCTGCGGAAAACCCAACGATCGAGGCGCCGGCGCAGCTTCATCGCCGCCAGCTGACCGATCACGCCAACCGGCTCATTCAACGCTTCCGTCTCCCCTTGGAAATCGCAGGCTTTTCGATCACGATGCGGGCCGATGAAGATCTCGAGATTTATGAAGGCCGCCGACCGGGCGTGGGCGCCGTGTTGTTCAATGCCCACTTTTGGATCGATGACGGGTATTTCGACAGCGAGCCTTACCTCGCCTATGCTCTGTTTCGCGCCAGCGCGGACTTCTTTTTCCGCCGGCATTTTGACGCCGACCGGTGCGCTTGGTTTACGGAAACCCAAGCCGAACCGCTCGCGGCCATGGATATTTTGAAAGCCGTATCCGACACATCCGCCGGCGCTTGGATGCGGCCGGCCCCGGAAAAAATGGATGAGCGCAGCGAAGAATTTCGGCAGTCCTTGGATTCGGAAGGAAACCCCGTCCGCATTTTGCGCGGCTTGGTTCACCATGCCTTAAAAGCCGTTGAACAACGGGCCGCTGATGTGTGGGCGCTTGCCCAGTACCAAAAATCGTTCGGCACCTCTGCCCCCGGCTTGGTGGGGCGACAAGTGTCGCGGCGAGAACGCGCGTTGGCGTGGGATTTCAGTCGTGCGGTCTCTGCCATGACCTTGGCCGAACGCCTTTCGTTTCGGCAAATGCTTCAAACCGTCGTCCCCGATTCCAGTGCCCCCGCACGCGTGGCGCCAGCCACTCCCGCTTCTCCCAATGCCGACGACTTGTCCAACCCGGACAATATGGCCGACTTACCCGAGTTAGCGGCCTTGCCTTGACAAGCGCCTAGTCCACCTTTATCCTTCTACAGACGTTATGAACCGCAATGAGCGCAACGCGCTGATCGTCATTCTCATTTTGCTTGTGCTGGGCTTTTTGTTCTGGCGCTTCTGGTCCGGACGCATGCCCGCGGCGCCGGCAGGCGTCACGCGGCCACCCGACGTCACGACCACGTCGAAGCCCGCCCCGACGCCTCCGACCACGCTTCCGGTGGCCAAACCACTTCCGCCGCCGCCCCCACCCCCGCCCGCTCCCAAGCCGGCGGCCAAGCCCAAACCAACGCCCGCCCCCGTGCCTACAACCGCTGCGCCGCCCATCACACTGCATAAAGAGCTCATTCCCAAAGATATTTCCATCGTGCGCTGCTATTACGGACAAGAGATCATGCCGCCCGGCGTGAGCTTTGGTTTTGATATTAATGGCTCCGGATTTACGCACGAGTTCGAGAAAATGATCAAGGTGGAATCGGGCCTAGCCTCCATTCAGGTCAAGAATTTAAAACTGGTGACCGCCAACCAGATCCATGGCGACATGATCGTGGCCGCGGATGCGCCGACCAACTTTGTTTATCCTCAGGTCTTGATCAAAGGGCTGCCCGTGTTCCGCGCGCCCGAACCCTTTGCCGTGGTGCGCAAGGGAGAAGTCCTGACGATCGTCTTTGTGAGCATGGATGACTCCGGGCGCTCCGGACGTTTCCGCGTGATTACGAATCTCGATGAAAAGCAGGCCAAAGAATTTCGGGTGGAGCCGAGCACGACCGGCTTGCAGATCTCGAATATGGACCTCCATTTGCCGTACGTCATTGAAGAAACCCTTCAAATCGAACAACATGTGCCCACCGGTGAATACGGCTTAGCGGTCAAACTCGGGAACAAACCTATTTATAAACGGGACGGCATCATCCGGGTGGTGCGTCCTAATATCGGCACCTCCGGTTATATCCAAGGTGTGACCCCGGCGGACCGGTATCACCGGCCAGGCGATGACATCCAGCTCTATATTCACGGAACGGGTTTGACGGCCCAAGACATGACGCACCTGTCGGCCAAAGTGAACGAGTTCGACATGGGACCGGCCACCTTTACCTACATCTCCGGCAGCCAAATCCGCATGACCTTCAAAGGACCGCGCCAGGCGCCCGTGGGTTCGTACGGGGTGACGATTGCCGGGCCCAGCGGCCAGAAGCTCTTTGAGAAGTCCGGGATCTTTGATTTGGTCGGATCCAACTGGATTGGCGGACTGCAGGTGGCGCCGCCCGTGCAGCCGGGGCAACGGGGCACGCTGAAGATTATCGGCCGGGATTTCGCTCCAGACTTCATTAAAAGCCTCCAGCTGGGCGTTGATGAACCAGGGCTAGTCATCACCAACCTACACGCCGTTAACGCCTCGACCTTGGAAGCCGATTTGGCCGTCGGTAGCGCCGTGGCGCCGGGAGACTATTGGATCCACTTAAGCGCCGCCGGCAAAAAGATCGAGCCCCCGTATGGTAGTATCATTAAAGTAGGCACCGGTTTTTAATCAACCCAGACGAGGATGGCCATGCTGATTCCCACAGTCATCGAACACCAGAACCAAGGCTCGACGATGAGCTACGACCTCTATTCCAAGCTCTTCAAAGAGCGCGTGTTGTTCATTGGGGACTACGAGGGGGCGTTGACCGTGGATTCGGCCAACGTCATTATCGCCCAGCTCCTCTATTTGGATTCCAACGATCCGGGCAAAGACATTCAGATGTACATCAACTCACCGGGCGGGCTCGTGACAGCGGGGCTGGCGGTCTACGATACGATGCAATTTATCCAATCGCCGGTCACCACGATTTGCATCGGCATGGCCATGTCGTTTGGAGCGGTTCTATTGGCCGCGGGCGATAAAGGCAAACGCTTTGCCTTGCCGCAAGCGCGCATCATGATCCATCAGCCGCTCACCAGCGGCGTGGGCGGACAGGCCACCGATATTGAAATCGAAGCCCGGGAGATTCTTGACAATAAACGACAGTTGGCCGAGATCTTGGCGCGGCACACCGGTCAAAAAGTGGAAAAAATTCTGCAGGATTCCGAACGGAACTTTTATCTTTCAGCCCAGGAAGCCAAGGCATACGGCCTGATCGACGAAATCATTCAGCGCCCGCCCAAAATCCGCTAAACCATCCCTACGGCGTCACCGACTTGAGCGCCTGATGTTTGTGCTTATAGAGATCTTCGTCCGCCTGGTTCATTAACTCCTGAACGGTCGTCGTGGTTTGCGCATCAAAGGAAGCCACGCCTAGGCTCATCGAGAGTCGAAACGGGAGTCGGCCGCTCGCATTGACGTCCTTCAAATACGCTTCTAACCGTGTCTTATACGTCGCGATATGGCCGGTTTGGGCATCTACCGCTACCACTGCAAATTCGTCGCCGCCGATGCGGGCCAAGATGTCGGATTTGCGGAAGACGTGGCGAAGCGCTTCGGCTGTTTCGACCAACGCCTGATCGCCCTGCAAATGCCCTAGCCCATCGTTGATGGGCTTGAGCCCGTCCACGTCCAAAAAGAAGACCAGAAAAGCCTTGTGATCCCGGACCGCTTGCTGCCATTGCTGTTCCGCCAAGGCCATGAAGCCGCGCCGGTTGTAGAGATCGGTCAAGGGATCTCGCAACGAGATTTCGCGCAGCTGATTTTCGGCTTTTACGCGCAAGGCGACTTCATGTTGCAATTCGATATTGACGCGTTGCAGTTCCTGGGTACGCTCTTCCACGCGTGTCTCGATTTCGTCATAGGCTTTTCGCAAGGCCTCCATGGCCTGACGGCGCGCCGAGGCGTCGATCACGAAGCTCACCGTGCGGTCGCTCCCTTCCTCCAAGCCCACCGATCCGACCACGACGGGAATGCGTCGGCCGTCGCGACGCAGCAGTTCTTTTTCCAGCGGCGGGCACTGTCCGTTCACAATGACCTGCTCCAATGCCCACATGTCCTGCGCTAAGAATTGCGGTGGGGTGATGCTCGCCAGATTGAGAAGGCCCTGCGGGAGGTCTTCGCGAGAAAATCCCACCATCTTAAGGAAGGCATCGTTGGCTTCCCAGATACGCCCGCGTGGATCAGCCAGGTAAATACCGATGAGATTGGATTCCATGAGGCGACGGAACCGCGCTTCGCTCGAATCCAGCGCTCGCCGGAGCGCCTGCTGCGCTTGCTGACGCTCTTCGACCACGGCCGATACGGTCAAACCCATCACAGCCAAGGTTCCAACGTAAGCCTGCCACAGAAGCAAGGCTTCATGGGGCCAAACCCGGGTAAAAGGACCCCAGCCCTGCATCGAGCCTGGAATGGCCATAACCGCTACCAAGGTCGTGGCGGTAATGGCTTCGCGCGCCCCAAACCGGAAAGCCGCCCAAACAACGACGGGCATGATAGCGAATGCCAAGGGAAAGTGCTTTCCAAAAATAACCCACCCCAGAAGGAAAAGGGTTGCCGCAAAAGCGATCGCCTCTGGGAGGCGCTGACGTGGCCAGCGTTTCCAGGGAGAAGTGATCCACAGAAAAAGAAGCGGCGTGACCACCAAATCGCCCACGGTGTCTCCCAACCACCAGGTGAGCCAAATCGCACCATAGCGGTTCCAGGCCGCCAAACCCGCCAGAGCCAAGGTCGTGACGCCGATGCTCGCGCTGAGGGTCGCGCTCAGCGCAGCGGCCAAAGTGAATTTAAAAATGTCAGAGGGTCTGGCAAACGCATGCCGGCCGCGTGCCCAACGCTGGATCAGGATCGAACCAAGCCATCCTTCCAAGGTGTTGCCGATGGCAATGCCGAGGGACGTCGCTACCGAGCCTGCGGTGGTGATGTTGGTTAGAAACGCCCCCACGAAAATGGCGGGCCAAACGTCGACCCCGAAACCAAGAAAGGCCGCCAACGCGATACCGGCGGGCGCCCAGACAGCCGTGGCATTGCTTTGGACAAAGGCCAACCGGAGCCCGAGCTTGCCGGCAATCACATAGACCAGGGTCAATCCAAAAAGTAGCCCCAGCCGGGACATCGAAAAGGGGAGCCGATCAAGCTTCACGGGACGCATCCTTTACATAGCGCTCATAGATCGAGCGGAAACGGCTTTGCTCCAACGGTTTGACCACGTAATCGCTAATACCCATGTTGAAACTTTGTAAGAGATCGGGTTCTTCCTTTGAGGCGCTGACCACGATCACAGGCAGGCGCTGCAGCCGCGCATCTGTTTTCAGCTGTCGCAAGATATCCAGACCGGAAACCTTCGGGAGCTTTAAATCGAGTAAGACCAATTTTAACGAGGCCGCCGGGTTTTGGCCGGCATAGCGGGCCCGGCCAAAAAGATAATCCAAGGCATCGGCGCCGTCTTCCACCACTTGGACTTCATGCGCCATCCCGCATTTTTCAAACACACGCCGCGCCAGGTCGATATGATCGGCATCATCTTCTACCAAGAGAACCCGCGCGCCGGTCATACCGAGATCCTTTCTGAGGCAACGCCGCTTTTCGAGCTCAGGGTAAAATAAAACGTCGCGCCTTGGTTTTCCTGAGAATCTCCCCACACCTCGCCGCCATGACGATGCACGATCCGTTGCACCAGGGCCAAACCGACGCCGTGACCGGGAAACTCCTTGGCATGGTGAAGACGCTGGAAAGGGCCAAAGAGCTTGTCGGCAAAAGCCATATTGAATCCGGCCCCATTGTCCCGAACAAAGAAGACCGTCTGCCCGTCCCGCTCAAAGGACCCCAGCTCGATATGCGCCGCCGGATGTTTGGATGTGAACTTCCAGGCGTTTTGCAGCAGGTTTTCCAATACGATGCTCAACAGTTGAGCATCGCCTTCCGAGACCAGACGAGGCGCGATCTCCACGGCGACGGATCGTCCCGGGGATGCGTTTCGCAGGTCGTCTACAATCCGGTGGGCCACAGCACTTAATTCAACCGTCTCGCGTTTGAGCTCCTGCCGCGTCAGACGCGATAAAAGCAACAGGCCGTCGATGAGCTGGGACATGCGGTCGGTGGCGGCGCGAATGCGCTCGAGATCGTGCCGGCTTTGCTCGTTCAGATGGAGGTGCTGATCATCCAAGAGCTCCCGACTGAAGCCTTCGATGGCGCGCAACGGGGTGCGAAGGTCATGCGATACAGAGTAGCTAAAGGCCTCCAGTTCCCGATTGGAGACCTGCAGTTCTAACGCCCGGTGGCGGAGATTCTCATTCAAGTGACGGATCTCCTGTTCGGCGCGCTGCTGATCCAAGCGCGCTTTAAGAAGGGATTGGACGCGCGTGACCAACTCGACCGGATGAAACGGCTTAAAGAGATAATCGCTGGCGCCCGCTTTCCATCCTTCCAGCAGAGCTTCGCGATGCGTCAAGGCCGTTATCATGACAACCGGAATGGCCGCGGTGGCCGCGTTGGCCCGAATGTCTCGGCACAGGCTCAACCCATCCCGGCCCGGCATCATCACGTCCGTGAGCGCCAGATCCGGCGACCAGCGCCGGACCAACGCCAGTGCCTCATAGCCATCGCGCGCAATCTGCACCTGACAAAAGGGCGCCAATAGCCCTGCGATATGAGACGCCATTTCAGCATTATCCTCTGCGACGAGCACCTTGGGCCGAGACGCATCGGGCGAGGTTGGATCGGCCTGCGATGAGGCGATGGCATAGCGTTGCGCGCGCAACCGGGCTGGAGATGGAACCAACGCCGGCGCGCCAGCGGCCGGGGTGGCAGCCGCCTCACACGTCACCGTGAATGTGCTTCCATGATCGAGCTCACTTTCAACGACGACATGGCCTCCGAGCAACTGGGCGAATTCTTTGACCAACGCCAGGCCCAAGCCCGTTCCTTCGAAGCGTCGTGTGGAGGAACCCTCCACCTGGCGGAACCGCTGAAAAATATGGGCCTGTTCCTCCGCTGGAATTCCGATTCCGGAGTCCGACACCACGAGGCGCAATTGTCCGTCGGCCCACTGCACTCGCACCACCACCCGTCCGCCCGGCGGCGTAAATTTGACGGCATTGGAGAGCAGGTTGAATAAAATCCGCTCATACAAATGGCGGTCCATCCGCACAACTGCCTCGGGCGGTTCCACCTCGAGCTGTGATTGCAAGTGACGTTCCTTCATCAACGGCTGGAAATCTTGAAACACCATGCGACTGAGCGCCATGATTTGCACGGGACTGCGCTCAACCACAATACGCCCCGCGTCCAATTTGGAGAAATCAAGCAGACCGTTGACCAACTGAAGCAATCGCATGGCGTTGTTGTGCATCGTCTCTAGCAGCCGGCGCTCTTTGGCATCCAAGCGTCCGGTGTCCGACAAGAGCGATTCCAAGGGCGACAAGATGAGCGTGAGCGGCGTGCGCAGTTCGTGAGACACATTGGCGAAAAATTCGTCTTTCAGGCGCTCGGCCTGCTGGCGTTGCGCGGCCATCTCCTGGAAGCTTTGAGCCAGGTCCCCGATTTCGTCGCGGGAATCCACCTGCACGGGCACCGAATAATCCCCGCCGGCGATCCGGGCCGCTGTCGAACGCAGCTGGCGGATCTCGCCGCACAAATGCCGCGCGATAAAATAAGCCACCGCCAACGCCGCCGCTAAAAAGCATCCTGTGGAGAGCGCCATCAGAGCCAATAAAAGGCCTTTCAACCAACGACCGCCTTCGCCGAGCGTGTAAGAGAAATCATCTTCAAGCGGCGTTAGCCGTTCGTCGATCGCATTGATCTTTCGAAGCAACGCATCAATCGTGGCGGGCGTGGCATGGCCTGAAATGATCTGCGTGTGAAGTTCCTCGCCCACCTGATTTAATTCTTGGACGAGCGCATCCGCTTGCGCCCAGATCGCGATCGCACGATTCATATAGGGAAATCGGGCCAGCCGATGGGCCATAAACGTTAAAATCGTCACGTCCGCCGGATGATTACGCCCCTGGATAAACGCCCGTGCGATGGCGGCTTTATCGAGCCGCGGCTTGGATAATTCAAGGAGGGCATCATGGTCGCCCAGGGGGATAGCCATGTTCATTCGGTAGTGCTGGTAGTCGGCTTCCTCCCGTAAAAGGGCATAGCGCGTCAGCCGGTAAATCGCGCTTTTCTCGGCTTTCGAATAGAGCCCTTCACCGCCGGCATAGGCCCGGGCCCCGGAAAGAATTTCAAAGCCGGCAAAGCTCATCGCCAAGAGGCCACAAATAACGATTGAAAAAAGGAGGATGATGAGCGCAAGTTTCCAGGGGATTGGTAGGTCCAATAATAAGCGACGAATAGAGAAGCGCCGAAGAGGTGTAGGCTGCGACAACGGTTCGAAGGGTTTGGCGGGTCCCATCGCATGGCCTCCTGAAAATCTACAGGAAAACGGGTCTTGGAACCGATCCACAATGAACCCTATGAGCTAATTCTAGCCCCAAGTAGGTCCTTTGGCTCGTAAAGAATTAGGTATCCCAAAAAGCGCGATAAATCAAGGCCCTTTGTAGCATCATCAGTGGGTGAAAGCCCGGTGGCCAAAAAATTGGACGATTCGGTGGAGGTGCCGGTTACACGCGCCGGCTTAGCGGCGGAAGGCGAAAAAAACGGCGGCGATCAGACACAAGAACGACCAAAGATAGTTCCAGCGCCATTGCTCGTGGAAAGCCAGGAGGGCGAAGCCACAAAAGACAACGAGCGTAATGACCTCCTGGATAATCTTGAGTTGACTCACGGTGAAGTCCCCGTAACCGTAGCGATTGGCTGGCACGGCAAAACAATACTCGACCAAGGCGATCAGCCAGCTGGAGATAATGGCCAGCCACAGCGGCCAGTCGCGATGTTTGAGATGCCCATACCAAGCCAGGGTCATGAAGGCGTTTGAAATCAGGAGTAGGAGGACGGTTCTCATTCGCCCCAATCCTCAGAGACCCGGCGCGCCCCCAAGGTTTGCGATCGTCGATGTTTATCCGCCAGCATTTTCTCTTTGCCGCGGCGGGTGCGGCGGCGTTTCTGACGGCGGATTTTTTCCCACTTCTGCTGTTCGGCGCTTTGTCGGCCCAAGCGCTCGGCTTCAATTTTTTCAACCAAGAGCCGTCGCGCGAGATAGCGGTTCATGGCCTGGGATCGGTCTTGCTGGCATTTGACGGCGATACCCGTCGGGCGGTGAACGAGCTGAACGCAGCTGGCCGTTTTATTCACGTGCTGCCCGCCCGCGCCGGAGGAACGCACGAACGTCTCATCAAGGTCGGATTCGCGGATGCCGAGCAAAACCATTTTGTCCTGCAGGGCCTGGAGCTTTTGAGGCGAGATCATGTCAGGCCTCCCACGAACCCCTAACGCTTTGCGCCCCTGTCTTTCCCTTTTTCCTGGGGGAATTCCGGATCCATGCCTTTGCGAATTTTCCGCACCGCTTCTTCGGCCGCCCGCTTCAGTCGCCCGTCGAGATCGCCTTGGGTGTACTTCAGGAGGGCCTCGGTGACTCGCTCATCGGCAAAGGATCCCAGCGTTTTAACCACAGCGATCTGCACGAGCAGGTAGGGATCCTTAAGAAGCGACACCAGATGGGCCTGAATATCCTCTCGGCCGCGACCCAAAGCGCCCAAGCGGCGGATGGCGGTCATGCGTGCATTCGGATGATGGCCGTAACGGCTGTATTCCTTGAGAAGGCCAACGGATTCGGCGATGTGGAGCGAGGCAATCGCATCGATCGCGGCGCAACGGATCACGTCATTCCACGACTCGCGCAAGAGCAAGCTTTTGAAAAGCCCTAAGAGCGACGGATCGCGCAGGCGGCCCAAGGTACGGATGGCTTCGGCTTCGGCAAAGTAGCTTTTTTCCGACTCGTATTGCGCACGCGCCTCCGAGAGCACGCGCGGGGAAGGATAATTTCCCAGCGCCTCGTAAATGGCGCGGCGAACCTTGGGGTTCGAGACCTGACGCAACCCGTCGAGCAACGCCTCCATCGCCGCACTGGAGCCGGACCGGCCCAGAGCGCCGGCGATCGAACTTTGGACGCCCCAGAATTTTTCTTTCACCAGCGCCTGGCGCAGCGCCTGGACGGCGGTGGGACTGCCGAAGGTAGCCAACGCTTTGGCCGCGTCGATCCGTCCGAGCACGTGTGGGTCTTGCGTGAGCTGATAAATCCACATGGATTCCGGTTTCAGGATGTCGATCTTTTTGAGAATCACATGGCCGGGATCCACGAGCACCAACTCCGGCGCGGCCAGCAGGGCGAACGAAAGCAGCTGGTCTTTTTTATCCACCTTCTCGGTAAAACGCTTTTCTTGACCGCGGACGGTGAAGGCAAACGTCACAGGCATCGAGAAGAGCGGCGTCTCCTCATTAACGCCCTGCGTTTGGAGCACGCGCACAAAGGCTTTTTTCACCCGCGCGTCCCACCAGAAGCGCACTTTATATTCCGGATGCCCGCCTTTATAGACCCACTGATCAAAGAACGGACGCAGGTTTTTGCCCGTCGCGTCCTGGATCGCGTTGATGAGGTCGAGCGTCTCAACGTTTTGCGTCCGGTGGCGCTTTAAGTAAAGGTTCATGGAACGCCACCAATCCGCATCGCCCAGCTGCCGGCGGATCATGTGCAATATCAGCGAGCCCTTTTCATACAAATGCCGGTCAAAGAGATCGTTGGTATTTTTGTAAAAGCGCGTGACGAGCGGTCGGCGGTAACGTTCCCGGTCCTCATCAAAATAGGCCTCGGCGTTCCCGCGCAGCTCGTACATGAATTCGTCAGGACCCATGTCGTATTCCTTAAAGAGCGCCTCAAAATAGGTGGCAAAGCTCTCGTTAAGCCAGGCATGGGACCAATCCTTGCAGGTTACGAGGTCGCCAAACCATTGGTGCGCCAGTTCATGGGCCACCAGAGGGTCGCTTGAGAAATCGAGATGCGCGCGCTCGTCATGCAGCGTCAAGGCCGTCTGCGTGGTGGAGGAGGTGTTTTCCATGCCGCCGTAGATAAAGTCCACGGCCGCGACTTGGGAATACTTGGCATAAGCGTATGGCACCCCCAGCCGGCGTGAAAAAAAGTCGATCATCTTGGGCGTTTTCCCAAAGGCGCGCTGGGCATCGGCTTCGCGGCCCGGCTGGCAAAAATAAAGCACAGGCACGTTCTTCCATCGATCTTCCAGCTTCGTAAACTCCCCAACGGCCAATGACACCAGATACGGAGAGTGCGGCACGTTCTGCTTCCAGTGGAAGGTACGGGTGCGCGCCGAGCGATTGTGCGTCTGGCGCACGAGCGCGCCGTTTGACACCGCGGTAAAGCGTTGGGGCACGGTCAGGATCGTTTCCGTTGTGGCGCGCTCCTGGGGCGCATCATGACAAGGGAACCAGTAGCGGTTGTACTCGTCTTCCCCTTGGGTCCAGGCCTGCACGGGCTTGGTCGGATAGTGGCGGTCCGGACCGATGAAATGAAGTCCGAGCTTGGGCTTGGTGACGCGGTAGCCGATGGTCACCTCGACGCTCGTTCCCCGTCGAATGGGTTTCGGCCAGTGCAGGGTGAGCTTGCGGCGGTCGTAGTCGAAACGCAGCGACGTAGGGCCGGAGCGCACGCGCAGGTTTTGAAAATCGACCGCGTCAAAAACCATGGCTTGGGCGCCTTCTTGGATCGCTTGCAGGGTGACGGTGGCCGTGCCGGTAAGGCTTTGGCGGGCAAAATCGAGGGCGAGCTCCAATCGAATGTGACGCGTATCGAACGTCCGGTCCGGCGCGTAATGCGGCGTCGAACCCGCGAGCGCGAAACGGCCGTCAAAGGATTGTCCGGCTTGGGCTCGGCAGTGAAAAAACTCGGTGACGGTATGGCGGTCAGTCACAAAGACCTCCTGGAAGTCGAAATGGTAGGTTAGATTTAACGTTTTTTATCGACGGCGATTCAACCCAACGTCCACCGGGGGTAAAGAGACGTTAGGGCCGGACCGGTTTGTCCCGAATGCATTGAGATTTCAGCGAGTTTTGCCTCCCTACCATGCAACGGCCTCCCCTGGTATTTTCCGTTGACAGGCCTCCTGGAGTCCAGTTAAGAGTAGGCCATGAAATCCGTCGGTCTATGGCTTTGGGCGCTGCTCGTTCCAGCCACATGCTGGGGGGCTCCAGGCACCTTGCAACCGCTTCAAGGAAACACGTTCCTTCAGCGCCAAGGCCAGGCCCTTTGGGAACCGATTGCCAAGCCCACCTCCGTGGAGGAAGGCGACCAGATCCGCACGAGCAATGAGTCCCTGGCTTTTGTCATCCTGCCGGATGATCATCGGGTGGCCGTTGCCGCTGATTCCTACCTGGTCCTTTCCAAAATGGGAACGGACGAAACCCAGCTGTATCTCAAAGCCGGCAACATTCGCAACAAAGTGCGCCATTTGCGCCTGGGCCAGGCTTATAGCGTTCAGACGCCCACGCTTGTTGTGGCCGTCCGCGGCACGGATTTTTCAGTGGCTGAAATGGCCCAGGCTCAAAAAAGCCAGGTGCGCGTGTTCGAAGGCTTTGTGGACGTGAGTGCGCTGCGTCAGGACGTGACGCATGAAATCACTCGCGTGAACGCAGGTCAAGCCACGCAAGTGGACGCTCAAGGGCATATTGAAACCCCCCAGCCCCTGCCGGGCGCCGCGCCCAACACCGTCCCGCCGGCAGCCAAACACGATGGCTCGAATACCAAACCCATCCAAACAGATGAGGGGGCGCCGCGGCCGCATCAGGGACCCCCGCCTCCGGGAGCCGGCCCGTCCGGCGGCCTAAACTGGTTCGATCACCCCGACCAAATTACGCCAAAGCTTTTTGACGACGCTGGAATGCTGTCCGGACCCGATGGCAAACATCCCCCTCGGCCCGAGTCCAAAGGACCGCCGATCCCGAATGGACCGCCACTGGTTTCCAATCCGTTGAATAATCCTTACGGTCCGACTCCGTTCCAGGGACCCAATCCGTTCTTGCCGCCGCCCATTCCTAGCGGCGATGGCGGTAGCCCAACGACCTTAAATCCAGCGGATCCCCTTCAAGCGCTCAAGGACGAAATCAATCGCCAAAATTTAGCGTCGCAGTTGCAAGGGGTCCTGGTTGGGGGCCTGTTCCAGGATGGGGCCGTCAAAGTGGGTCCGGACGGACAGTTGCATCAGTACGCGGATGCTATCGTCCAAAACGGTTCGGACGGCATCAAATTCATGAACGCCACCATGGTCAGCGGCCGGCCGGGAACGCTGAACTATCAGACGACGACCATTCGCTTTAATCAAAATCTGCCCAGCGATTACACGTTGGCCACGCGCACGGCCTTCCGTTCGGATAGCACGATGCCGACCTATTATGCGACCGATGTGGATAATTACCGGTCCAACACCGTGGATTATCTCGATGTCAAAGCCAGCCAAGGGTCTCCCCATTTTTCCGCGCCCGAGAACCGCTATGTCACGAAATTCGACCAGCAGAAAGCGGAGATCAATCACACGGTTCTCTATGACTGCGTGTCCACCGGCTGCACCTATTTAGGAGGCAGCGCGCCATCGGTGAGTCTTGCGCCCTTTGGCGGGGCCAATGTGGAACTGAAGAATCAATACAGCAACGGGGTCTTTGTTGCACGACACGTAACCTATTCGGACGACCACCAGCAAATCCCCTCGCTGAGCAATGTTCCGGCCGGCAGCTCGCCGAAGGGGTACCTCACCGAACTCAATGTTCACGATGTCTTGGTTAGCAACCTCTTCACCCATGGCCCGATTCTGTCCTTCGGGTCGAGCCAATCCCGGATCTTGAGTGGCGTGGATTCCATTCTCACCAATGCGGACGCGCAACAAATTCTGACCGGCCATATACCGGAAGGCGTACCGGATGGGCTCTTCCGATCGTAATCCCATGAAAAAGGTTTCCATCCTTGTGACGCTCTGCTTCCTGACTTCTGAGGTTACTTCGGCCGTCACCGTTTCCCCGCTCGCCCGACTCTCGGCCCTGGGCGGCCAGTATTTCACCGGTGCCACCCATTCCAACGGGGCCAATGTGGATGCGTCCTTTGTTCCGGCCATCAGCCTGACGCCGCGCCTGGCGCTCATTCCGATTTATCTGGGCTCTTACAATGAGACCCAAAGCGTCTATACCTTTTTGGGCGAAAACACATTGGTCCAAAAACAGTTTGATCAAACCTTTGTGCTGCGGGGCGTTTGGGCCGCGAGTGCGTCCTGGCGACTGAAGCCTCGCGCGGGCTACAAAAAGGAATGGGCCCAACAGAGCACGGATCAAAATCTATGGAATGGCCTCTTCAACTATGACCGGGTCTTTGGCGGTCTTTCCGCCGAACGCTTGGTGACGAATGGCTCCTGGGAATTGGGCTATGAGTACAGCCGCACCCGGTATCCGAATTATCAGTCCTTGAGCTCGGATCCGCGCTTGACCGCCACGGGCATCACCGCCAGCGCCGGCCAGGACGTCTTAAATTTTCGTTCCCATGAGACCTCGCTCACCTATCAACACCAGACCACGGATAAGCGCTTGAGTTACAGCGGCACCTTCGACTGGGTTCGGGAAAATTTCGTCGATCAAAAAGTCATTACCCAAGGAAGCGGCGGGTTCGAAGATTTCGTCGATACCCCACGCACGGACGACATTTTCAATCTGGCGCTGCAACAGGGCTGGCAGCCGAACGCGCGCTGGGGCTTCGGCCTAGGCGAGACGCTCCAGTACTATGTTTCCAACCAGAACGCCTTCGACGCTCAGATTAATTTATTCAATGCGCCGTTCACGTACCGTTACTACAATTACGTTGATGTCCAGCTCCATCCATCCGTGACGCGCGCCTGGCAGGACGGGCGCTGGCAGACAACGCTGTCCGGCAGCTGGGGGTACCGGCGCTACTCGCATCGCCGAACGCAGGACGGGGACGGCATTTTTCAAAACGGTTTGGTTCACTCCATGAACCGCGGCGGGACGCTGACCGTGCGTTACCGCATCGTCAAAGGTCTTTATGGCTTGTTGACCGGAAGCATTCTCACCTACTCCTCGAACACGCGTTACGAAGCCAACTACCCGTACAACTACACCGTTTCCACCTACCTGGGCGGATTGAGCTGGGAATATTAGCGTATCCGCGCCTCCCAACAAGGCCGTGATAGAATGTTTTCATGCCGTCCGAAGGATTCAAAGGCCTGCGCGTCGTTTCATTTGAAAGCCGGCGCGGGAACGAAATGGCCGATCTGATCACCCGCAATGGCGGCGAGGCGACCGTGGCGCCGTCCATGCGGGAAATTCCGCTGCAAGAAAACAAGGAAGCGCTGGCCTTGGGCGAGAAATTGCTGGCCGGTCAGATCGATGTAGTCATCCTGCTCACAGGCATTGGCACCCGCACCCTGATCGACGTGCTCGAAACGCGACTGGCGCGTGCCGAGCTGGTCCAAGCCTTTTCAAAGGTTACCCTTGTGGCCCGCGGGCCCAAACCGGTCACCGTGCTTCGCGAGATGGGACTCGCGCCCACCCTCACAGCGTCCGAGCCCAACACCTGGAAAGAACTTCTGGCCGCCATCGATCAACACGGTCCCCTTCGCGATAAAACCGTTGCGCTCCAAGAGTACGGCGCGACCAACAAGGAATTGATCGACGGCCTCATCCAGCGAGGCGCCCGATTGATTCGCGTGCCGGTGTATCGCTGGGCCTTACCGGAAGATGTCGAGCCGTTGCGCCAAGCGATCCGAAAGATCGCGGACGGCCGGGCCGACGTCGCTCTTTTTACAAATGGGAATCAAATCAATAACGTCATCCGGCTTGCGCAGGAAGAAGGCATTGAAAAAGAGGTCCGAGAAGCCTTGGCGCGCATGGTGGTCGCCTCGGTGGGCCCGGTGTGCAGCCACTTTTTGGATGAATACGGCTTGCCGGTAGACATGGAGCCGGAGCATCCGAAGATGGGCAACTTGGTGCTAGAGGCAAGCCGAAAAAGTGCTGATTTGCTGCGCCAAAAACGCCAAACCATCGACATCCTGCCAAAAAAGCAATTAAACAGCTCAATGGGGACAGTCCCCAATGAGTTGTTTAATTCGTTTTTTCTGAAAGCTTGTCGGAAAGAGCCCACCTCTTACACACCTATCTGGCTCATGCGGCAGGCCGGGCGCTATATGAAGGAGTATCGCGAGGTTCGTGAGCGGCATGGGTTCTTGGATCTCTGCAAGGACTCGGATCTGGCGACCGAGGTGACCGTCTACGCCGTCGAACGGCTCGGTGTGGATGCGGCGATTATTTTTTCCGACATCCTGGTGCTCCTGGAGCCGATGGGGCTTCAACTGGAATATGCGAAGGGCGACGGGCCGATCATCCACAATCCCGTACGCTCGACCGGTGAAATCGACCGGCTTGCTACCGTGCAAGATGCCTCCGGGCTTGATTTCGTGTTCCAGGCCATCCGCAAGACCCGCCACGCGCTCCAACCCCAGATTCCGCTTATCGGTTTTGCCGGAGCGCCGTTTACGCTGGCGTCCTATTTAATCGAAGGCTCCGGCTCGCGCAACTACATTCACACCAAGTCGCTGATGTACAACCACCCCGATGGCTGGAACCGCTTGATGACGAAGATCGCCGATAGCTTGGTCGTTTACCTCAATGGCCAAATCGCGGCCGGCGCGCAAGCCGTGCAACTCTTCGACAGCTGGGTCGGCTGCCTTTCTCCAGACGATTATCGCCGTTTTGTCCTGCCACACAGCCGTTCCGTCATTCAACGCCTGACCCCGGGCACCCCCGTCATTCATTTCGGCACGCAGACCGGCACCTTCATTGAGCTGATCCAGGAGGCGGGTGGCGATGTCATTGGACTCGACTGGCGTGTGGAACTGGACGCCGCCTGGAAACGCCTGGGCGATGTGGCGGTACAAGGGAACCTGGATCCCGTTGCGCTTTTTGGCGAGCTTCCAGAGATCCGACGCCAAGCCAAGCGCATCCTCGATCAGGCCGCGGGCCGCCCAGGACACATCTTTAATTTGGGACACGGCATTCTTCCCAACACCCCGGTCGGCCATGTCAAAGCCTTGGTCGACGCCGTCCATGAACTAAGCCGGCGATGAGCGAGGCGGTCCTTTTCATTAGTTTCGGCGGCCCGGAAAAATCCGAAGACATCATGCCGTTTCTCGAACGGGTGACGAGCGGGCGGGGCATCCCAAAAGAACGTTTGACGGAAGTCGCGCACCATTACGAACAAATCGGCGGCGCCTCGCCCATCAACGCCATCACCCGGCGCCAAGCCGAAGCCGTTCAGGCGCAACTAAAAAACGGTGCTTGTCCCTGGCCGGTCTACATCGGCCAACGCAACTGGCATCCCTTGATGGAAGACACCTTACGCCAGATGACGCGTGACGGCATTAAGCGCGCGGTCGGATTTGTCACGGCCGCACACCGCTGCGAAGCCAGTTGGGAGCGCTATGTGGCGGACGTGGAAACGGCCAGCCGCCGCACCGGGGCCTCCCCAATCATCGATTATGTGGATCCGTGGTTTGACCATCCCCTATTCATCGAAGCCATAAGCGATCGCGTTCGATCCGTCGCGCCTATCGACAAACATCCGGCATGGATCTTTACCGCCCATAGCATTCCCACGCCCATGGCCCAAGCCTCTCGGTATGTCGAAGAGCTCGAAACAACCGCGCGTCTAGTTGCCCAGCGCTTAGGGCAGCCCTCCTGGAGCCTCGCCTATACGAGCCGCAGCGGTCGGCCCCAGGATCCTTGGTTAGAACCGGACGTATCGGACGTCCTGCGTGATCTCAAGAAAAAAGGGGTGCAGGACGTATTGGTTATTCCAATCGGCTTTGTAGCCGATCACGTCGAGGTTCTCTTTGACCTGGGCATTGAGGCCAAGCAAACCGCCGAAAATCTCGGCTTGGGCTTTACCCGAGCCCCCACCGTGGGCGACCATCCGGCATTCATCCGCCTGATCGCCGAGCTCATCAGCCAACGCGCGGCGCCCCAATCCTCGCGATGAGCGGCGCGGCTCAACCGATTCACGCCATCGTGGTCGGCGGCGGCATCACCGGTTTGGCAGCCGCGTACCGGTTGAACAACCGGCTTTCCATTTTAGGCCGGCCGTTTAAAGTAACCCTGCTCGAAGCAGGCGAACGCTTCGGCGGTCCTATCCAAACCCTTCACCAAGGCCCTTTCTTACTGGAAGCCGGACCCGATGCTTTCCTAAGCGTAAAACCGGCGGCCTTGACGCTTATCCAAGAGCTGGGTCTTTCGCATGAGCTCCTGGAAACGCGACCGGACCATCGTCACAGCTACATTGTGTGGAACAAAAAACTCTTTCGGATTCCTGAAGGGTTTTACATGCTGGCGCCGACGCAATTGGAATCGGTTTTGACCACACGGCTTTTGTCGCTCCAAGGTAAATGGCGTTTGCTCAGAGAGCCGTTTGTTCCCTTACGTCCGCAAGAAGATGAATCCTTAGGTTCGTTTGTTCGTCGGCGGCTGGGTCCAGAGGTGTTGGAACGGCTAGCCCAGCCTCTGGTGGCCGGGATCTATGCCGCGGATCCCGATACCTTGAGCTTGCGCGCCACCTTTCCGCAGTTTTTGGAAATGGAAGCAAAAGGCGGACTGCTCCGAAACATGGGCCGGCTCTATGGCAAAACACCGCAGACCAGCGGCGCGCGCTACAGCCTTTTTGTGACCTTGAAGAACGGCCTTCAGCACTGGGTCGACCGCTTAGCGGAACGCCTCGGGCCTTCGGTGCTGCAGCCGCAAACGCTTGTCCAGGCTCTGGCTTGTACGGGCGAACCCGGCCACCGGCGCTGGCAACTGCACCTCGCCAGCGGGCCAACGCTGGAGTCGGAGCTCCTCTGTTTGGCGGTGCCGGCCTACGCGGCGGCGCGTCTTTTGTCCACTGTGGATCCCGCTCTCTCCCAACGGCTGGCTGGCATTCCTTATACTGATTCGTTGACCGCCCATTGGGGCTTCCCAGCTTCTCAGCTGGCCCAGGAGCCACAAGCCGCCGCCATGAAGGGCATCGGTTTTGTCATTCCTCAATCACAAAAGCACTTGTTGGGCGCGGCCACGTTTGTGCATCACAAATTTTCCGGCCGGGCCCCTCAAGATCAAGTGCTGATCCGCGGGTTTGCCGGCGGTCATTCGCTGGCCGCGCAAGGGGCCAAGCCGGATGATCAGCTCCTGCATACCTTGTGGAATGATCTGCGCCAGATCGTCCCCATTTCGGGAGCGCCGAGCGTGGCGATGCTCCACCGCCATCGCCAAGCCATGCCGCAGTACCGCGTCGGGCATCTGGACTTGGTGCGGCAGATCGATGAGGCCGTTGGACGCCTGGACGGGTTGGCGCTCGCCGGCAGCTGGCGCTGGGGTATCGGCATTCCCGATTGCATTGATTCGGGTCAGCGCGCGGCCGAAGCGCTAATTAACTATTGCTGTGTGGCGACTGGCTTAGGAACGAAGAATGCTTAAGACGCGAGAGGTGGTGAGGAACTCCGAGAGGAGAACCGGAGCGCGACCCGGGCGGTAGAGCGCGTAAAAAGGGATGCCGGCTCGGCCATACTTCATCAGGTAGGCCCCGATCGTCGCATTTTGATTCGTCCAATCGGCTTTCATCAACACCAACCCTTGACGCTTTATTTCCTCAACCACCTGTGGATTCTGAAGGACGAATCGTTCGTTGTATTTGCAGGTCACGCACCAGTCTGCGGTGACGTCGACAAACACCGATTTTCCCTGACCCAAATAAGAGGCGATCGCGGATTCATCAAAAGGCACCCAAGCCAGATCCTGAACCTGCGAAGGCGCCCCCTGACGGGGCTTGATCTGCTGATGGAGCACCCAGCCCAGCCAGACCGCGGTCGCTAGCAGCAAAAGCGCCATCCCTTTTTTCAAACTCAGAATCCAAGCCCCGGGGCGAGGAAGCCAATGAATACTTCGCGGGAAAAGCGCCAACCCAAAATAAGGCAGCGCCATCCCCAGGCCGACAGCCGTAAAGATTAGAAAAATAATTCCAGACGGTTGACTGAGCGCGAATCCCATGGCCGTACCCAGAAAGGGCGCGGAACAAGGGGTGGCCAACAGCGTGACAAAAAGCCCGGAGACAAAATGCGAGGTGAGCGTCTCCCGATAGCCATAACTGGTGGCGAACCGCCCAAAAATGTTCGGCATGTGGATTTCAAAAACGCCCCATAGATTCAAAGCGAACAGAATAACCACGACCAAAAGAAAGATCACAAAACCCGGGTTTTGAAACTGAATTCCCCACCCCACGGCATGACCGGCGCGGCGCGCGACAATGGCGGCCAACGCCAAGCCCCAGAACGAGACCAGAATACCGGCCGCCGAAGCAAGGGAATGCCGCGCAATGGCTAGACGCGACTGGCCGCTGTGCTGCACCAGCCCTAACAGCTTGATCGAGAGCACCGGCAACACGCAGGGCATCACATTGAGGATCAATCCGCCCAAGCCGGCCACGAGCAAAATCCAGATCGTCGAGGAAGGTCCCGTGGAGCCCGGCGCCGACTCTGGCACCGCTTCCACGGGCGGCCGTCCCACCGTGGCTTGGTAGCGGGCCAAAAGAGAAGCCGTTTCCCGATCGGGTTGCGGGGCCGCATCGACCGGCATCTCGAGGGTTAGCTGGTATTTATAAGGAATACAGATCTCGCCGCAGGTGAGGTACGAGACATGGGCCACCGCATGCACCGCGCCTTCCTGCGTTCGTTCGGCTCGGATGGGATAGACCACCTCGTGCTCATAGCCAATGGCCAAAATGTCGCCGGGCAAATGGAATTTCTTTGCCTCCGGAAAAAGCAATTCGGGATGCGTTAATCCTCGCGAGCCCTCCCAGGTGATCTTCGGCGGGTAACCGGAATCCCCGGCATCCTGCCAGTACACATGCCAACCCGGTGCCAGCTTGAAATGCAGCCCGAAGAAAACCGTGCCGGTGGCCGGCGCGACCTGGTAGGGCGAAACAAGACGTACTTGGCTATGCGCATTGGATTGCCAGGCCGAGGTGGCGCCCCGGGCTGATCCGGCAGCAGCCCCTAAAGCCAGGAATAGGCCGAGCGTTCGGTGAAACCTTCGAAACATGTTTTAAAGATACCACAAAACCCCATGATTGCGATTGGAGGGCGCATAAGCTATGCTGCCTTATGAGCTTAGAAGAACGCGAACGCATCCGTTTGGGACGTCCAAATCCGAGTCGACCGCCCGCTCCCCCCTCTCTTTCCAAGATGTGGATCGTCGTAGCCGTGGTCATAGCCATTCTTCTGGCCATGGTGATTTTTAATTCTCGCTAGCCGATGAAGAATTTGAGCGAAGCTTTCACATTCTCCCCACCCCACGGCTGGGAAGAATCGCGCCGGGGCGCCGCCTGGGTCTTTCGACGACCCGAGTGTGAACTCGTGGTGTCGGTCTGGCCTTTGAAGGAAAATACACCGCTCAACAAACAGAAGGCGGCGATAGAGGCCCTTCAACAGACGGCATTGAAAGCGATCAAAAAAGATCTCAAGAACACGAATCTCCGCGTGTCTGTACCGCTCAGCCGCGTCGACGAAAACCAAATGGAATTCTGGATCCAGTCGCTGTGCACCCGTGACCATACCACGCTGCTCTGCTCGGCCGTAGTGAGGGGGACCTTGGGAGTGCTACTCGCCACGCTAGAAGCGCCCAACCAACCTGTTTCTTTCCCGACCTTCGTCGAATTCCTGCGCTCCGTTCAAAGGCCGCCGGTCTAAAGCCGGCGATGAACACCCCCTCTCTTAAGCCGCCCGTGTGGCGCGATCCCGAATCCGGTGCACGTCATCAGTCGTTGGGTGAGGAAATCGCCAATAGCGTCAGTCACGGCATCGGGTTGATCGCCGCACTGGCCGCGGCTCCCGCCTTGCTCCGGCATGAGGCCGCGCGCGGTGCCGGGGCCGTCACGGGCGCTGCGATTTTTCTCGGGGCTCTGGTCTTATCGTACTTGGCTTCCACCCTTTACCACGCCCTACCGCGCGGGCGAGCCAAGCATGTGTTGCGCATCGCGGAACACATGGCGATTTTCGTCCTCATTGCCGGAACGTACACGCCCTTCACATTGGGCGTTTTGCGCGGGCCCTGGGGATGGACGCTCTTTGGTCTCATCTGGTTTCTGGCGCTCACCGGCATCGTCCTCAAAGGGATCGGAGGCGTGCGCTACCCGCGCGCATCCATGGCGCTTTATTTATTGATGGGGTGGGTGGTTCTGGTGGCGATTGACCCGCTCTGGCAGCGCATGCCGCATCGGGGATTTCTTTGGATCGTGCTCGGCGGCCTGGCCTATACCGGTGGCGTGGTTTTTTACGCCCTGGACTACCGCCTCCGCTACAGCCATTTTGTGTGGCACCTCTTCGTTATGACTGGAACGGCTCTCCACTTTTGGGCCGTCTACTGGTACGCCGGCTAAACACGGTCAAACGTTGTGCCGTAAGGATTCGGCAATTTCCAATCGGGATGCTTTCCAGGAGGGCAGGACGGACGAAATCAGGGAACTGATGACGGCCATTCCAAAGGCCAAGGCAAAGGCCGAAGGGACCAGGGAGATGCGCGCGGTCCAAGCGACCGTGGTCCCCGGCGCCACGGGCATGGGAATGCCGATTTTGGAAAGCGTCACGGCCGCGACCCAGCCGCCGAGACATCCGACGAGCCCGCCGATCAAACCCAAGATCAACCCTTCCAGCAGAAATAGGCGCATGATCTGATCGCGCGCCGTGCCCAAGGCCATCATCGTTCCGATCTCGCCGATGCGTTCCAAAACCGCCATGTTCATGGTGTTCATAATGCTGAGCATGACGACCATGACGATAATGAAATAAATGACTAAAAAGATCCGGCGATTGAAGCGCCCAATTTGAAGAATATAGTCCGCTTCCTCCAGTTCAAACCAGGCTTTCACGTCGTAATCCAGTTTGGCTTTTTCGACCAACGAGACGATGGCGCGCTTCACCGGCTCGGTGGAAACGGTCTTATCCAATAGAATAATCCACATTTGAACTTGATCGGTGCGTAAGAGTTTTTGGGCCATCTTTAATGGAAGGCGTAAGACATGATCATCAAATGCTTTCGACGAGGTGGCAAAAATTCCCTTCACCAGCACATCGGCCGCATTCATGGCACCGCGCTTCGTATTGGTCAAGAGAATCAGGGATTCGCCCGGCTGGGCCCGGATAGCGCGCGCCAAGCCTTTCCCGAGGAGAACCGCATAGCCGTCCTCGGTCCCAAGACCCGTGCCGCTTTCCATGAGAACGCCTTCCCGCGCCCCCACGTCTTGCGCCGGATCAACGCCTTCGGCCATGCAGGAGATCGTGCTTTCACTGTTGCTCAATAGACCGGCAAACGCCAGACGCGGCGCCACCGAGACAACGTGGGGCAAGGCGCCGAGCGACTGACGAAAGGATTCCGAAGGACTCATCAGGTAATCATAGGGGTGCAGTTGGCTTTTCTCGATAAACCCTTGTTGGTAGATCCGAATATGGCCCAAGGAATTTTTAATATACGTTTCACGAACCGCTTCCAAAATATGTTCAAAGAATCCGCCCACCAAAATCAAAAACAGGGCGCCCGAGGAAATGGTGAGCAGCGTAATCAATGAACGCGCTTTGTTTCGAAAAATGTTGCGGAAGGCGAGTTCGGCCATCATGAATGCGCCTCTTGAATTTGGCCGTCGCGAATGGGAATGACGCGGTGGGCTTGGCGCATGATGTTCGGATCATGCGTGGATAATAAAAGCGTGATGCGATGGCGCTCATTGAGCTCCTTCAGCATCTGAATAATTTCAGCGCCTGTCTTTTGATCCAGGTTCGCGGTCGGTTCATCGGCAAGAATGAGCGCGGGCGAGCCGGCCAACGCCCGAGCGATCGCCAGTCGCTGACGTTGGCCTCCGCTCAATTGGGCGGGGCGGTGTAAGCTCACAGCGCCCAAGCCCACCTGCTCGAGCAGCGCGTTCACTCGTTGGCGACGTTCCGCCCGGGGCCGCTGTTGAAGCGAGAGCGGATACTCGACATTTTCAAAGGCGGTGAGCATCGGGAGCAAGTTAAAGGTCTGAAAAACATATCCGATGGTGTGCAAACGCCAACGCGCCTGCGCTTTCGATGTCAGACGCGTGATCTCGGTGCCTTGGATGCGAATCGTTCCTTGCGTGGGAGGTTCCAAAGCCCCGATCAAATTGAGCAGAGTTGACTTGCCGCTGCCGGAAGGTCCGGCAATCACCGCAAATTCGCCTTCCGCTATTGTGAGGCGAACGGCGCGCAGCGCGGAAACCTCCGTCAGGCCCAGGCGATACGTTTTGGATACGTTTTCAACATCGATCATGTGACAGGAGTGTAGCCAGATGTTCCGGGGTCGTCCATTTAGCGAAGCCGGCCGGTCCCGTCCCAAACAGGCCCGAATTGGGAGCGGGCGTTTTTGTCCCCGGTGCCTAATTGCCCGCTCGCGTTATCCCCCCAAGCCCATACGCCAGCTTCATTGGCCGCCATGACATGGGAAGCCCCAGCGGCAATGCGGGTCGCGCCGGTAACGCCTCCGGTGGCTTGCACCGGCCGTTCAAACCCATTCCACCCGCAGGACCACAGTGTCCCATCGTCTTTGATGAAGAGCAGATGGGACCCGCCCGCCGCCATCTGGCGAACATCCTCGAGGATCAAATCCTTTTGAATAAAATCCGTACCGCAGCTGCCGCCGCCCAAGGTCCGGACCGTTCCGTCTCGCAAGAGAACATACCCTGCGTTATCGCCGGCGGCTACCGCGGTCACGCCATGAATGGCATTGTTACAGTCCAATCGGGCACCCAACGACCCGAGGGTACAGACACCGCCATCCTTGCGCAACGCGACGAAGATGTTCGTGCCGGCGGCGATCGCGGTGGCGTCGATTAATCCCTCGACGACCACGGGTCCTCGGCGATCCTGCGCGGTTCCATCGCCCAGTTGACCGCGGGCATTTGCACCCCAGGCCCAAACCGTGCCGTCATTTTTAAGCGCGTAGCTTTGATGGCCGGCGGCGGCAATGGCGATGGCGCCGGTGATGTCCATGACCTTCGTGGGGCGGTCGGTATCAAAGGCCGTGCCATTTCCCAATTGGCCTGCACTGTTGTTTCCCCAAGCCCAAACCGTGCCATCGGATTTAAGCGCCAGCATGTGGTGGGCACCTGCGGCGATAGCCGTCACATGATCCAATCCAAAGACAGGCACCGGCAGAGGGCCACCGATTTCGCCCCATTGAAAAACGTCCCCGCCAGTGACCAGCGCCAGGCTTTCGTTGTCGCCAGCGGCCAGCTGCAGGACTTCCGCCTGCAGAAGGCCGGGCACTGTCCACAGGAGCCCCAACGCCGTGAGGATTTTCAAGATTTTATTCACGCCATTCAGTGTACAACACCGCGGCCAGCCCGCCGGAAAAGCTCCGCGCGTCTTCGTAAACCGCCGGAACTTTGAGGGCACCGGCCAGGTCCACATATCCGTATTTCCCGTTTTGGCGAACGCGCGCGCGGCCCTCGGAGAAGGGCGCCGCTTCTTCGAATTGGACTGGAATCGTGAGGCTCCCGCCGCGATTGATGTATCCCCATTTAGGCAGGCGCTCCGGAGCCGGTGCCGCGTTGGGTGGATCTTCGGTGCGAAACGGCACTCGTCCCGCGGAACTGGGCGTGGGGGCGTAGGCGGGATTTTCGGGAACGACCGGGGCCAGACCTTCCGCAAAGGGCCCCGCGATACGAAAGGCATCGCGTATGGGATAGTCGCCTTTGGCATCGACAAAAAACCAATCGCCGAACTTAAAGACGCGCGCGAATCCCTGGCTGAAATCCTCCGTCACGCTGGCTTCCGGGGAAATGCGGCGGGCGCCGGTTTTGTCAATGTAATACCGAACGCCCTTGTCGATAACGGCGGCGCGCTCTTCGTGAAAGGCTTGTGCCGCGTCGTAATAAAATCCAATGACCAGACGACCGGACCGATCAATGTATCCCCAATGGTCGTGATCTTCGACAGCAGCCAATCCTTCGCGGAACGCACTCGCGGCATCATACTGCGGTTCAATTACCCATTCGCCAGAGCGGTCAATGTACCCATAGCGATGATGGCGACTAAAAACGGCCAACCCCTCAGAAAAAGAGTCGACTTGTTCGAAGCGTGCCGGGATGGCCAGGGCGCCGGTCGTATCGATGAACCCCCACAAGGATCCTACGCTGCGCCGCACCGCCGCCAATCCTTCTGAAAAATCAGCGGCCTCACGAAATTGCGGAGGAACCACCCACTGGCCTTGCGGATTAATAAATCCATAGCCCTCTTTGGTTCGTACGCGCGCCAACCCGTCTTGAAAGGGACCGGCCTCCTCGTACGCGGACGGGATCATGACGGTACCGGAGGGGTTGATATACCCCCAGAGAGTGACGGGACGAAGGATCGGGACTGGTTTTTGGCCTTTTGCAGGCGAGATATTAGAAGGATGGGAAAGAACGCAGCCGGTGAAAGCGAAGCAGGCCGTTAAGAGGATCCAGCGCAGGCGCATGCCCGAATTGTAACACGGGCAGCCCGATGGCGATCCGCCCAAGCGGCCCAGAGAAGGACCGGTCCGATGGCCGAATTTGCCAGTGCCATCGCGCGGACCGAAGGCGGCGCCGGGCTAAAAAAGGAGCCGATATACATCAGGCTCAAAAGAATGACCAGCGTTACAACGGCCCAGCGGCCGATGGTGTCCCGCGGGGTCGTGCCGCGAAGATACATCCCAACCCCCATCGCAAACATCAAGGCTTCCACAACAAACGTAGCCACGGGAAAATGATAAAGACCAAGGCCGTAAGGCTCCGGAAAACCAGGACTCAGTGTCATGTCGGGACGATGGGAGGCCCAATCCAATATCCAGTGACTGGCCACCAGCGCTCCAATCCACCAGGCCCCAGGCCGGTAGCGGCGCGCCGCGTAGTAAATGCCCCCCATTAGCATCGCCCACAGGAGGGTCGTCACCAAACTATGGGACCAAGGGAAATACTCGAGTCGAACTGGAAAATAACGGCCGACCGACGGGTCGATACGGGCGCGCTCAAGCCCTGTTAAGAGGAAGAAAGTACAAACGACATCGCACCAAAGCGTAGCCAAAAGCAGCGTCCCCAAGGACGCTCTCGGCGCGACTCGCTTCGCGCCAAAACCGACCGCCAGATGGCCCAAGAACATGCCAAGATTGTCGGAAAAAAGGGGATGAAAAGGAAGAAGAGCCGCAGCGGCTTATAGGTTATGTCGCAACGCCTCAGCGACTTCGAGGTGAGATGCTTTCATGGCCGGCAGAATCGCCGAGATAAAGGACGTCGCCATGGCAACCCCAAAAGCGAATACCAGCGCTGAAGGCACGAGCGCAATCCGTGCGATCCAAACCGCAGCGGTTCCCGGGGGACTGGGCATGGGAATGCCTATTTTGGAAATCAAAAGCGCCAAGGCCACGCCTAGGATACAGCCGACGAATCCGCCGAAAAAGCCTAGCAGACCTCCTTCGATCAGAAAGAGTGTGGCGATGCCGGTTCGGCGCGTGCCCAAGGCCATCAGCGTGCCGATCTCGCCGATACGCTCAAGAACCGCCATATTCATCGTGTTAAAAACGCCCAATGTAACGACGATCACGATAATGATCTTTAGGATCAGAAACATCCGGCTGTAAAAAGCGATCACTTTGTGAACAAAGTCCGATTCGTTCAGTTCATGCCAGGCCTTCGTTTGGTAGTCCAGTCCTTGGCGGCGAAGCAGGTCTTGGATATTCTGTTTGACGAGCTCGGTATTCGCCGTGGAATCCAAAAAAATGACCATCATTTGGACATCCGGAGTGCGCAAAAGCTTTTGAGCGATGCCCAAAGGGAGTCGGGCGCTGTGATCGTCCGCTGACTTGTCCGTGGTGTTGAAGGTGCCTTGGATTTTGACATCGGCCGCGTTGAGGCTGCCATGTTTCGTGTTGGTGACGATGACCAGAGAATCCCCGACGGACGCCGAGAGCGCCTCCGCCAGTCCTTTTCCGAGGAGGACTTCATACGCCGAGTTGGCGGAGAGGAGTTGTCCCGCGACCAAGGGAAGACGTCGCTCCAACTCGCCTTCTTGCGCCGGATCGCGACCCTCCCCAAAAAATGAAATCGTCGCATCGCCGCTGCTCAACAGCCCCGCAAAGCCAAGACGCGGCGCGCAGTATTGGACATGAGGCAGTGCGCGAATCTGCCGGGCCAGGTCGTCCGGGTTGGAGATCATGTAATCGAAAGGATGCAGGCGTCCGTGCTCGGCAAATCCGGTCTTGTAGATCCGCACGTGCCCTAAAAAATCGCGTATATACGATTCCCGCACCTGCATCACGGCGTCCTGAATAAACCCACCGGCCAAGATCAACGTGACCGCACTGGTCGCAATAGCGGAAAGGGTGATGAGCGAACGGGTGCGGTTGCGGAAGATATTGCGAAGGGCTAGTTTGAAGAACATCCCGAATCCCGAATCAATTGTCCGTCACGCAATTCAATGATGCGTCCGACCTGGTCGAGGATGAGTGGATCATGGGTCGACAAGAAAAAAGTGACGCGCATCGTTTTGTTGAGTTCTTGGAGCAAGCGGATGATGTCCATGCCCGTCTTATGGTCCAGATTGGCGGTCGGCTCGTCCGCCAGGACCACCGTCGGCTGGTTGGCCAATGCACGCGCAATCGCCACGCGTTGGCGTTGACCGCCGCTCAGTTGGGTCGCGCGGTGGTTTCGAAATTTGTCCAACCCCACGATTTGCAAAAGAGAGTTGATACGCTCTCGCCTTTGGCTCTCGGGAAGTTTCGATAAGAGGAGGGGATACTCCACGTTTTCATAGACGGTCAACACCGGAAGCAGATTGAACGTTTGAAAGATAAAGCCCAAATGCCGCGCGCGCCAATCCGCGCGTTCCGAATCCGATAGAGAGGCGAGTTCAACGCCCAGAATACGAATCGTCCCGGAATCGCACCGTTCCAAGCCGCCGATCAAATTGAGCAACGTGGATTTCCCACTGCCGGAAGCCCCCGAGATGGCCATGAATTCACCGGGCAACACCGTCAAATCAATGCCCCGGAGCGCTTGAACTGCTGTCTCGCCCACAGGGAAGGTTTTGTGGACTTGCTGAAGCGTCACAATGGGCTCAACCATGGAAATCGTTTTTAGCTGATATTCCCTGGCAAATCAAGAGCGCGTCTTTGCGAGATCAAGGCTGTCGCGGCGAGGGGTGATCCAAGACGGCGGCAGGGCCGTGGACAAGCCTGTTCGAAAGAGCCAAACGGGAGTCTCGGATTCTGGAATGCCAAACGCCCGACGGAGAATCGTTTCTCCCCCCGGGGCCTGTTTTTTAAAAAGCGCCTCGCTCTCCGCATCCAGGACGCCGATGCGAGCGTTGTAAACGGACAAGGAAGAAATCGCCAGCGGCTGGACGCCGTAACCCAGTTGGGTTAGACGCAGCCACAGATGCATCGCCCGTTGTCCGACGTGGATCGGCGCCTCAGGGCCAGGCTGGGCGGTTGTAAAACAGACCAGGCCCGCCGATGAGCGGATCAGGCGTTTCACGCGCGACGGATAACCGTGTCTCATGCCTGCTCGGCTGAAAAACGGAAAACTTTTCGGGACCAGGCGCATGAGCCACACCGCCGGATATTCCCATAGCCGGATCCCGGTCCCTGGCCAGGGCATTCCGTCCAAGCGGCGTTCTGTTTCCCGGCGAGACATTCGAATCCACGGGAGGGTGTCAGGAAAAATACGGGGATGGACGGTTACGAGCGTTTCCGCGGCGGCGATATAGTCCAAGAGTTCGTTTGAAACCGACCCCTGCGCATAGACCTTGATACCATCCCTCGGGTCCACGAGAACCGCCTCTTGAAACAAGTCCACCGGCAGCCGCCCTCGACGGAAAGGACGTCGGTCCGTCGCTCGCTTCATGAGCGCCTCACGCCAGACCTCGGACCATCGCTCGCCGGGGAACAAACGAATCTCGGCGCAAGCACCCTCTTCCTGCGGAAAACCTTTCAAAGTGGTCTGGATTGTAAATCCTTCTGTGCCGGCCGCGATCTCCATCGCTTTTAAAAGGCATCCCAGCGCCAGGCCAGAGGCGGTATGGCCCGCATCCAAAATATGGCGAGCCAACAGCGGCCGGAAAAGGACCGTAAGTGTTTCTCCATCCCATTCGAAACGCCAAGGCTGGGTGTTGTCCCCGCTCGGGGCGCGTACGGCTAAATTCACAATCGATCGGATTTGATGCAGAGAAACCATTGCCATGCCATATATCTTAGTTTAAACTCAAACCATGATTTTGGATCCGTCATGGCTTTAGACAAGCTGCCTTACATTAAGACGCGCAGTCCGGTGAAAGTATCCATCGTTTTCGCGGTAGGCATTATCTTACCTTGCGTCTTTTTAAGCTATTTGGGCTCACGCTCGTATCAGTACGAGGCTCGATTAATGCAGAAGGAGACTGAAGAGCGTTACGCGGCCGTAGCGGACCTCCTCGTGAAAAAAGTCGAAGGGCATTTGTCGGATTTCCAATCCGCCCTTCGCACGATCGCGGCCCAGCCCAGTCTTCAGCATCTCGATCCGGCTCCCATTGCCCTCCTGATTCTATCGAAACCGTCATTGAATGGGCTGATCCCCGATGCCCTTTTCGTTTTCGATGCGTCCGATCACATGGTCGCCCCCTGGCATGCCGACGTCTCTCCGCCGGCTCATGACACGGCCCGTCCCGAGCTGGATTGGGGAGCCTTCACTGATGAACTCGAACGCTTGGAACGGTTGGAATTCGTTCAGAAAGATTATCGGGCGGCCCTGCGTGGCTACCGCGCGCTTCAAACGAAGGTCCTGGCGCCCCCGCTTCAGGCTGCCTTGTTGAAAAATATCGCTGGAGATTATCGCAAGCTGCATCAAAATCGTTTGGCCGAGGCCGCCTATCTGACATTGGCTCGCGACCATGAGCAGCTGCATGATTTTTCAGGCTATCCCATGGGCATTCTTGGACGGCAGATGGCGATCGAGCTTTATGTAACCGATCAGGCATGGTCCGAGGCTCTCGATACCCGCCTGGATCTCATCGAAGGCCTGATTCTCCATCGCTGGGCGATCCCAGACGCGCAACGAACGGAGCTTCTCTCGGAGCACCGGATGGCCCTGGAACGCTTTTGGGCCACGCATCCGAATCACGCGGTCGACCGGAAGGCGCGTTGGGAGCGACTACGAACGCTTCAAGGACGGCTGGCTACTTTGGAGCGGCAAGGCGAACGCTTTGCCAAAAATGACTGGCCTGAACTTCTTCAGCATCTGCGCCGGACCCGGCGCTTCGAACAAGGCGCTGTTTTTCAAATCACGGTCCAACAGACGCCCACCATCGCCTTGGTGGCTCCTATATTTGCATCCTCCAACGGGCAACGGCGCGGCCTGTTAGTGGCCCTCCTGCCTGCTCAGGCGCTCTGGCCCTTGCTCAACAACGTCATGGTCGAATGGGCTCAACCCGCTGGATTGAAAGTCGAATGGGATCATTCGAGGCCAGAGGTCGCGGCGGCTCGACGGCTTTGGAAGCCCACCGTTCAACGCGACATCAATGGAATCGATCCTCCGCTTCATTTCACGCTCATCGATGCCGCCTCCTCCACCCGGGACCAGCTGTTTCATCGTCGCCAATGGATCTTTGCAGGCATGATTGGCCTCTCCTTCATGGTCATTATCGTAGGCTTGGTGATCATGGGACAGGCCGTCAAGCGCGAAACGGAAGTGGCCAATCTGAAAGCGGATTTTGTCGCCAATGTCTCTCATGAGTTGCGAACACCACTGGCCGCCATTTCCCATATTGGCGAACGGCTCAGCCTCGGCCGCTACCGGTCGGATGAAGAACGAAAAGAATTCTATGCCCTTCTCGGCCAAGAAACCGGACGTTTGCGAGGCCTCATTGAAGATATTTTGGATTTTTCCAAAATGTTGGCGGGCAAAAAAGTGTACCGGCAAGAACCCTTGGATTTGGCGGCCTTGGTTCACAAAGCGCTACAGGGATTCGCGCCCAAGGCCGAAGCGCGTGGGTTCCAAATCGCGGCGCAAATCCCATCGGAGCCAGTGCCTTTGTTGGGCGATGCTCGGGCGCTATCGCAGGCGGTCCTCAATCTTTTAGACAATGCGTTGAAATATTCCGGTGACTCGCGCCGCATTGAAGTGACGGTTGCAAAAACGGGGACGGAGGCGCGAGTCGCTATTCGCGATCAGGGAATTGGCATTGCGGCGGCTGACCAGGAAAGAATTTTCGAGAAATTTTACCGCTTGGAGAAGGATTCGCATCTGAAGGATGAAGGCGGCGTGGGTCTGGGGTTGGCGATGGTGAAGCATGTGATCGAAGGGCATAACGGTAAAATCCTAGTGGATTCCAAGGTCGGACGAGGCAGCACGTTCACCTTGGTTTTTCGTCTGGCTCGTGGAGGAGACCATGGTACGCATTCTCGTAGTTGAAGACGATTCAACGCTTTCCAAATTGTTGGTGAGCGACTTGGAATTGGAAGGCTATGCCGTAACCACCGCCAAAGACGGATTGGAGGGGCTCGAACGCGCCAAAGCGCTCAAGCCGGACCTCATTCTTTTGGACCTGAAACTACCGAAAATGACGGGGTATGACGTCTGCCGCTCGCTACGCAAAGAGGGATCGGATATTCCCATTATCATGCTCACCGCCAAAGGTCAGGAAGCCGAAAAGGTGGTCGGGCTTGACGTCGGCGCCGATGATTACATGACCAAACCGTATGGGTCCATGGAGCTGCTCGCCCGCGTGCGCGCCTTGCTTCGCCGGCAGAAGCGCCATCTGGAACAGGTCGAAGTAACCCAATTTGGCGATATCATGCTTGATTTCAATCGGATGGAGGCCACGAAATCGGGAAAACCTTTGCAGTTAACGACGAAGGAATTTCGCATGTTGGAATTACTCGTCCGGCACCGGGGCGATGTGATCAGCCGCGATCGGTTCCTGGAAGAGGTCTGGGGGTATGAGGAAAAGCCCTCCACGCGGACCGTCGACAATCGCATGATGCAGCTGCGCCATAAACTTTCCCCGGAAGATCCGGAAGCCTACATCATCTCCGTCCATGGCAGCGGCTATAAATTCATTGGGCACCGTGATAAACAAACCTAACCATCGATCTGCTTTTCTTCTGATCCTTCTCCTGAGCGGCCCCTTGTGGGGGGCGAGCCGGGCCAAGGAACTCTACCAACGGGCGCTCATCAAAGAATCGGTGGAACGCGATCTCGACGGCGCCATTCCGCTGTACCAACGCGCCGTCGACGAAGCCCGTCGGGAACCGGCCGTGGCGGCGGAAGCGCGACTGCGCATGGCCCTCTGTTTTGAAAAACTCGATAAACCACAATACGCGGAAGGGCTTTATCACCAAATTCTGGAGCATCCTGCCAAAGCAGCGGCCGAGGTGACTCAGCAGGCCCGCGCGAATCTTCGCCGGCTGGAAGCGGAGCGGCGCATCGTTGAAAGACGTGTCGTCGAAAAACGCGTGGTCGAGAAGCGTATCGTGGTGATTGGAAGCTCGGTTACGGCACGGGGCACCTGGGTGCACGCTTTTATTCCCTCGCGCGTCGCCCTCTTCGCAGGCCCCTCCTTTTTGGTGGCCAGTCGCGGCATCCCGGCCACGGCCCTTTCGATAGGCCTGCGATACCGTCTGTCGGCCGCGGATCGTCCCATGGCCCTTTATATCGATGCGCGCGGCCTGATTCCGGCCCCTCATTCAACGGTCGGAGACCAGATTCAAGCCTTTGATTCGCAAGGCGACGACCACGCCTCGCTGTCGCTGCAGTATCAGGCCTCTTTCGGCGTGGTAGGAGAACTGCCCCACGGCATTCAGAAAAATATCGTCCCGGAAATCGGAACAGGGCTTTCCTTGACGGCCTCCAAGCTCCGCTACACGAGCGCCGCATCCGTGGGCGATCCAACGCACAGGATCGCCAGCCCCTATGTCGAGGCAGGACTTCACTTCTTCTCTGACCGGGCCGTCTCGTTTCTTGTGCAAGGCCGGTATCTCTCCACTCCCTTTCCGAAGTCGGTCGATATCCCAGCGCCGCCTCATTCTCAACATTTCGGTTTCCCGTCGTCGCAATGGACCGTGGGGGCCACCCTTCAGATCAAAATTGGACATCGACGGTGGATGTTGAAATGATGGCCTTGAGAAAAATTATTCCTGGACTGTTGGCGATCGGCTTGGGTTTAAGCTCCGGACCGCAGGCGATCGCGGCTACAAGTAATTGGATTGGACCGGGTTCGGATTGGGGAACGGCCGGCAACTGGGACTCGGGCGTTCCAACGGATGACGCGGGCTTTCAAACGTCGGCACCGACCGCCATTTCGTACTCTGTTGTCGGCCTCGTCACCTTAAACAGCATGACATTCAATCCTGGAGCCTCGGCGTATACCCTCATGCTGGATGGATCTGGAACGCTCTGGTTAAAAGGCGCGGGCCTCCTCAATAACTCGGGTCAAACGCAGACGATTGTCATTAATGGCGGTCTCGATTACGATGTCACGGGGCCGCTCGTCGGAAGCGTTCTCTTCCAAATCAATGCCGGCGGATTGGCTGCTTTCGCGGCAACCGCCCAAAACGCCACGATTACGAACTTTGGGCAGCTCTCGATCTTCTCCAATAACGGCGGTGCGAACGCACTGATTGTATCGAGCGGAAGTGCGGCGACGGTCACCTTTGGAGCGAGTAGCTCGGCCTCGAGTGCGACCATCGTGAACACGAACCAGAGTACGCTGATCTTTAACGGAACCACTTCTGGCGGCGTCGCAACCATCACAAACGACAGCACGCTTCAGTTTGTGGGCTCGGCCACGGCGTCGAGCGCCACGATCACGAATAACGTGGGCGGCACCCTTTCGTTAAGCAATTCGGCCACACTCGGCAACGCAACGGTGGTGAACAATGGGTTCATCAACGCGAGCGCCGTCACGTCCTCGTCCTGGACCGTCGGTTCCATTCAGGGCACCGGCGATGTTCAGCTGGGAGCCGCCAATGTGGAGATCGGTGCCAACAATCGTTCGACACTGATCACGGGGGCCATTAACGGCCTGGGGTCTTTGGTGAAAGTCGGGACGGGAACGCTGACGCTGGGGGGTGCCAACGGCTATACAGGGACCACCAGCGTCAACGATGGGACGCTCAACGTGAGTGGTTCTTTAGCGGGAGACGTCACCGTTGCGAATTCCGGGACTTTGGCCGGCACGGGCAGCGTCAAAAATATTGTCAACTTGGGAACCGTGACGCCGGGGTCGGACGGATCAGGGACGTTGACCGCAACACGGTATTCCGGGTCTGGCTTATTGAATGTGATTTGTAGCGGATCCTCCTGCGGCGCGTTGCGGGTGACGGGCAGCGCGGATATCTCCGGTACAGCCTTGAACCTGAGCGGTTCCTCGGTCGCCGTGGGTCAATATGCTGTGGTGAGTGCCGGATCCTTGTCCGGCACGTTTACGAGCATGAACGCGCCCACCCCACTATTGACGTTTACCCCCCATTACAGCGCGACGGACGCTTCCGTATGGATCGCCTTTGCAACGCCCTTCGCGCCGAGCGCCCAAAACGCGAACCAAGCGCAGGTCGCAGGAAACCTCGACACTCAAAAAGCCACGAGCAGCACGGATTTTACAGGCGCTATCATCGTCGCCGAGCAACTTCCGGCATCCCAAATCGCAAGCGCGTTGACACAGCTCAATGGGGACGCCCTGGCGTCCTTTCAGTGGGTCGGTCTTCAGAACGCGGCTCTGTTCACGAGCGGCATGAGGGACCGTGCGGTGAGTGTTTCTTCGGAAGCCTATGGCTGGTGGACGCACGCCCTTGGGTCCGTTGGCCACATGCAAAGAAACGCATCCATCGGCTCTCCGGCGTCGGATGCGACCACGGGAGGATTTCAAATGGGTTACGACTCTGCAGTAGGCGACGATCTCTTACTTGGATTTTCCGGAGGATATGTCCAGACGAGCCTGGATGTAACCGATCGCGCGAGTTCCGGCCACGCGAAGGCGCTTCTCTCCGGAGTCTATGCCAACTATACGCCAGGAAACTGGTTCGCCAACGGGGCTTTCGCTTACACGGGAGATTCGAATGCCATGGGCCGGGACATTGCTTTTGGCACGGTCCACCGGACGGCGAGCGCAGACTTTAGCAGCCGGCTCTATACGACCCGCGTGGAAGGCGGTTATGCCTTTCAGGGGCATTCAACGTTCTCCCTCGTGCCCTCGCTTTCATTTCGACAGACGCATCTCTCCCAAGACGGTTTTACGGAAACCGGGGCGCCAGGGCTTGGACTCACGGTGGCGGATCAGGAACTCAACTCGTATGTCTCCAGCTTAGGGATCCGCTTCCGGCGCCGGTTCCTTCCTAGCTCTGCACATCCGATGGAGGTCCAGGTCCACACCGGTTGGGAACATGAATTGGGCGGCCTCCATGACGCGCTATCGGCGCATTTCGCCGAGACCTCCGGTGGCAGTGATTTTATCGTGGAAGGGACCCCTCGGAGCCGCGATGCCGGGGTTGTTGGGCTGGAAAGCCGTGTGCCCTTGCAGAGAAATTTGGAGCTCGTTATAAGCTATGCGGCGAGCCTGTCTTCGGCAGAAACGACGCAAAACCTGTATGGCGGTTTTCGGCTGGCGTGGTAAGTCGGCTCGATTAGTAGGGGCTCGTGGTCAGAAGCAGGTGAATGGGGTTGCTACTAGACCGGGGCAGAAGCACCCGCTCGCGATGGAGTTCTGTTGGGTTCACCCGTAACAACACCGAAGGCGCATTCGCGAGCCCATGGGTGGAATCACAGCGCGCCACGACGGTCCCGTCCAGCATTCGCTTGTAAACGCTTTCATGTTTCGGGTTCACCGCAAAGAGGGCATTGGAAAGGCCTTTGCGGGCCATAAGTTCAATCATGGCGTTGATCAGGCTAATCACAATCGTTCGCTGCGTTCGGACCGATTCCTGCACCACCAAGCGCCACACGGCTCCGACGGGCCGGCCTTCCTGACGAATGGCATCGCACGCGTCCTTAAAATCCTCATCGATCGAAAGTCCGCCGGGCCCATCTTCGGTGAGGGAGAAGGAACCGACGATTTTTCCATGCATCATCGCAATCAGAATCGTCGTCTGATCCAAATGATCGAAGGAAGGATAATGAATCGTCATCCCGCTGGTATGGGCCGCCGAATAACCGCTGGCCACGTAGCAATCATGGGTCAATCGATACACCTCGCGGAGCTCGTGAAGATTGCGTAAGGGCCGAACCATCGGCTTGTTCAAGACGCCAAAGTCGTTCAACATGAGTTCCAAAATGTCCGGTTCAAATGAATCACTCATGACTTCACCCCTAATGTTCGTTTCGCGATGGAAATGGCGAGGCGATTGAGCGGATTGCGATTGCCGCCCGGGCGCCAGGTGTGGGTCATTCGGTTGGTGTAAGCGTCAAACTGAATCCCATGAGGCGCCGCCCAGACCTTGCCACGGCCCAGCAGAATTTTCAAAGCCTCTGTTCCGGCAATCCCCGCGCACAGTTGGCAAGCCATGATCGTGGAAGGCCCCCGGTGTTCACGAAGATTTAAGCGAGATGGATCGACCAGATAGCCTCGCTGGAGTAACCCCGGAGCCAGGCCCACGGCGAACCGGATCGCTTTCTCAACGTCGGTGTGGCCCGCTAACTGGAAGTACTCCTCAAAAGTCATGTGCCCGGGCAAGAAATTCAGCAGCGCCGCGCTCATGCCCAACGGCGCCACGGTGATGGCGGGAATGCCGTTCTGGGCGCAATAAGAAAAAACCGCCTCTCGGATCGGAAATGCAAAGAAGTCGAGGCCATCCACGTAGAGATCCACGCCTTCAAAAAATGTCTGGAGGTTGCCGGTTTGGACGCCGCTGGAGTAAACGTCCAGTTCGCATTTCGGATTGATGGCCAACGCCATTTCAGTCAGCGTCTCGACCTTGTGCCGTCCCAAGCTGTTCAGCGTGGCGCCCGCCTGCCGGTTGAAATTATGGAGCTCAAAACGATCCAAATCGGCGATTCGGAATCGGCTGATCCCCAAACGCGCCAGCGTCAGTAGGTGACCCCCACCTACCCCGCCAACGCCGGCAATGGCGACTCTTTTTCCCTTTAAAATCTTTTGCTCCGATTCCGTCACCCAGCCGATGTTGGAAGCAAACGCCTTGTCATAGTCAAAGGCCCCTGCCGCCGAAGGGGTATGGACGGATACCGGGTCGCCGCTAAGGATTTCCATCATGCTAAAGCGTACCCTCCGGGACCCCTTCCTTGTGTCACCGGGTCGTAACAAAATTGTCATGAAATGTAACGATTTGTCACGGGGGGCCGCTTGAGCCAATCACCCATGGAAGGCGCGCTTCTTATACAATCCTGAAAATAGGAAACCGACGAATGCCGAGAAGAAAAATCTTATTTTTGGCTGAAGGCGTCACCATGACCCATGTGGTCCGGCCGTTGGCCCTGGCTGAAGGATTGAACGCAGACGAGTGGGATGTCGTCCTTCGTTTGCCGGCGCGTTATCATCGTTTCGTTCGAAAGCCCGGTCTCAAGACCGGCGATCTCAAGACCATCGAGCCGCAAACGTTTTTGGACGCATTGGCCGTGGGAGGCGTGTTTTATACCCAAGACACGCTCACTCACTACGTCGAAGAGGATCTGGCTATCCTGCGGGAGGTCCGGCCGGATTTGGTGATTGGGGATTTTCGACTCTCTCTATGCATCAGCGCTCCTATGGCCGGCGTCCCGTTTGCTTCGCTCATCAACGCCCATTGGAGCCCTTATCGCGCACAACCCGCCATCGTTCCCGATCTCCCGGCCACGCGGTGGATTCCGCCGGCGCTCCTGATTCCCATTATGAAGTTCGGCCGCCCCATTTTCTTTGACAAGATCGTTCAACCTTTCCGCGACGTCGCTCAACGACATGGCGTGCCCATTCCAGGCCCATATCTTCAGAATATCTATGCCGCGGGCGATTTGGTCCTTTATCCAGATATCCCGGAGTTTGTTCCTGTACCAAAAGCAGCGCCGCATCATCACTTTATCGGTATCCCGCCCTGGAGCGCGCCCTCTCAGATTCCGGCCTGGTGGGATACGGTCATGGCCAGTCCCGAACCAAAAGTCTTCGTGAGTCTGGGGAGTTCAGGGCCGGTGAAGGCGTTGAAAGGTGTTTTGGAAGCGCTTTCAACCCTGCGGGTGAAAGTTATTTTGTCGACGTCCGGCCGCGTCAGCGAATCGATCGGACCGACTGTTTTTCAAGCGGATCTCTTGCCGTTTGAAGAGACGGCCAAGCGTTGCGCGGTGGTGGTTTCCCATGGCGGCACCGGCGCCGTGTACCCGAGCCTGGCAGCGGGAACGCCCCTACTAGCGATTCCCAGTAATCTCGATAGCCATTTTTCCAGCGCCTTACTCGAAAAAAGCGGCGCCGGCCTGTCGGTCCGCGCCGAGCACGCGTCCCCCCGACGATTGCGACATGCATTCACCCGACTCCTGTCCGAACCCGCCTTCAAACAAGCCGCCACTCGCTGGCAGGCAACCATCGCCCGCTATGACGCGCATAAGATTTTTGCGGATGTTTTAAACGAGTGGTTTGCCCGTCGGTAGACGACCCAATTAGAAGAGCAGCGCTCCGGGACTAGGATTCGAACCTAGACGAAGGGATTCAGAGTCCCTCATCCTACCGTTAGATGATCCCGGAGCGCTGCTCTCGTTATGAAGGTTTGATAATATCCGGCGCCTTGCCGGCGCCTGACGGAATAATGATATCAGGAGTTTTAGATGACGGCGAGGCCTGGGGCTTGGCGGCTTCATCCGCGAAATTGAGTTCGAGATCGGCGACCACGCTCGTGAGCATCTCTTTTTCCTTGGGCTTGAGATTGCCTTCCGTCTTTTCCAAAAGCATGCGCAGAAAATCGATCGACACTTGCGCTTGCTGCAGATCCTTTTCGATTTTTTGGCTCACCGGATGCGGAATTTTACCGAGCTGAGACCAGGCGGCGGTCGCCAGCGACATGACCAAAGCGAGCAAACGGTAATCCGCTTCGCCGGGGGCTAAATGTTCTTGCGGTTGGTCAGCCATACCATTCTCCTTTTGCTTACGCTTACGCCGATACGCTGTTTTTTAGGAGCGCTTGCGCCCGGCTAATTCGTTCAAGAGACCGTTCGCGCCCAAGGTATTCCACCATGTGGAACAGGCTCGGGCCCTCGGTGCGACCGGAGACGGCCACGCGCAGGGGATGAAAGGTGGCGCCGTTTTTGACGCCACGCTCTTTGGCAAGCGCTTTGCACAGGGCCTCGATGGCTTCGGCTGTGAAAGGCGTCAGCGTGGCCAGTCGCTTCTTTTCCTCTTCTAAAATCTCCGCCGCGCCGGATGCCCTTAGCACCTTGTTCACGGCCTCTTCCCGATAGTCGTAAATGTCCCAGATAAGGAAATCAGTCAACTTCGGAATATCGGTCAAAAGCTTGATCTTCTCTTGCTCCAGGGCCACAGCCTTCTCGAACGCCTCTCGGGGAATCTTGTCCAGGTCTTTGGCGACAAAAAAAGGCTTTCCCAGCTCGGCCAGCTCGGGGACGGACTTCTTTCGAATGTACTCCCCGTTCATCCAGATCAATTTGTTCGGATCGAACGTGGCCGGGCTTTTGCCGCAGCGCTCGAGCGCGAACTTCTCCACCATTTCGGGTTGCGTGAAGAGCTGCTGGCTGTCTTCCGTGCCCCAGCCCAGGAGCGCTAAATAATTGAGCAGGACTTCCGGCAAATACCCCGCGTCGCGGTACTCAGTCACAGAGGTGGCGCCGTGCCGTTTCGACAAGCGCGCGCCGTCCGATCCCAGAATCATGGCCAGGTGCGCAAACTGCGGCGTCTTCCAACCCAAGCCTTCGTAGATTAAGAGCTGCCGAGGTGTGTTCGACAGATGGTCGTCGCCGCGAATCACGTGGCTGATTTCCATGGCATGATCGTCGATCACACAAGCGAAATTGTACGTCGGCACCCCGGAGGTTTTCAGAATGACAAAATCTTCGAGCAGCTCGCTTTCAAATTCCTTGGGCCCGTGAATGATGTCTGTGAAGCGGACCTGGCCCGCTTGCGGCGTCTTAAAGCGAACCGATTTCTTGCGCCCTTGCGCTTCTTTGGCCTTGCGCTCATCGACGGTCAGGTTCCGACACGTGCCGTTGTACTTCGGCGGCCGCTTGGCGAGAAGCGCCAGCTCACGCATTTTCTCGACTTCCTCCGGCGTGCAATAGCAGGGGTAGGCTTTCCCCTCTCGCACCAGCTGGTCGCAGGCGGCCTGATACTTATCCAGGCGCTGCATTTGGAAATAGGGGCCATAGCTTCCTTTCACACTCTGCCCATCCGGCGTCGGGCCCTCGTCCCAGTCAAGGCCCAACCAAGCCATCGAATCGAGAATGCCACGAACGGACTCCTCCGTGGAGCGCACTTCGTCGGTGTCTTCAATACGCAGGATAAACGTCCCTTGGTTATGCCTGGCAAAAAGCCAGTTAAACAGGGCCGTACGAGCACCCCCGATATGCAAGAAGCCGGTCGGAGAAGGCGCAAAACGGACACGAATGTTGGAAGCTGTCATCGGTTGTCATTATTCTAACAAACTGGCTCGTCTGTTCTACTCTGTGGCAGCCTGGATGAGGGGGTTGGGACGATGTGACGGCGGCTGATAAAGCGATTAAGCCAGAAAACCCCAGGTGTGCAGGAGGTCGCCGTCTTTGCGCCAGCGGTGACCAATGTCCGTGCGGTAAAACATGTTCGGAATGATAATCGTGCGCACGCGCGCATAGGCTTCCCGATGGGCCTCTTCCATGGTGGGCGCGGAGCCTGTCACCACCAGCGCGTAGCCGTCGCGGCCGGTGATCTTCCAATCATTTTCTTCCAGCTTCACATCCCCGAGATGAATACCGTCCATGTTGGGCTTGGTAAAGATCACGACCGCATCCTCGGAAAAGGCGCGGAAGGTATCGAGGTCATGAAACGGCCACGGCGGAAGGGCAATGACCACGCCGACTTGAAATCCCTTTTGCGTCTTGAGCGTGTAAGGCTTTTTGGTGGCCAGGGCGTAAAGAAATTCTCCCCAGGGGCTCTGAACGCCTTCCATTTGGATGCTCACTGTGGGATAGCCAAACCGAGGGGTCATCTCCAACGGATAAACGCCGCGCGCGGTCGCGATGCAATTGATATCGAAATAGCCGACGTAGCCCGCCTGCGCCAGTCGGCTTTTCATTTTTTCGATGGTCTCGCGGTACAAGCGGTTGGGACCCGTCCACATCATGCTGGTCCCCATTTCGCCCGTGGAAGGTCCTATCTCTCCCGCAAAGAGCCGCTTGTGTTCAAAATTAATACACACCGGTAAAATGAAGTCCTGGCCGTTAAAGTAGGCGCCGACCGCCACCTCAATGCCCATGAGAAACTTTTGAATCTGGAGTGTCCGGACTTTGCTCGCCCAGCCTTTCTTATAGCGTTCTAAGATCGCGACCACATCCTTGCCGTCTTCCTCGCGACCGACAAACGAAAGAACCTTGTCGTGTTGCGCTTTGCCAGACGGCTTGACCACGTAGCGCGCGGGATTCTTCTGAACGAACGCGATGGCTTCATCAAAAGAAGAGAATTCCCAGGAATCCGGGATGGTAAGACCGGCCGCTTTCATTTCCTGAGCGCCAAAATCCCGATCGAGCTCCAGCCGGTCCGTGTAGGAGGAGCCGCCCACGACCGCTTTTCCTTCCTTGCGCAAGCGGTCGGCGAGCGCACCAAAGCCGACATCGTCGATGATGATCAGGTCCGCCCAGTCCTTGTGCGGCTCCCATTCGTCTACTTTTTCTAGAAAGCCGTCATACAGGCCACGGTCGGCCTTGGATTGGACGTACCATTTGACGGCGCAGCCTTCTTGTTTGAGTCGGTAGGCGAGGTCTCCGGCGCAGGCTTCAAACGAAATAAAGAGAATAGTCTTGGGAACGGTCTTGCCGTTCCCGTTACCGTTGGCCATGTCGATTTAGAGTCTAATGCGATTTAGCGAAAAGTCCATAGGAATTTGATAGTTAGGCCCAAAACGCCCATTGAAATTTGGCGACAAATAGGCTAAAACTCTCCTGTTCCAAAACGCCCCGGCCGCGCACACAAGCCCTTAAAGGAGAAACACGATGGCGAACGAAAAGTTTTCAATCAGCGAAGCGTTAAAATACGGTTGGGAAGCCTTTAAGAAGCATGCCGGTTTCCTGATCGGCTTTACCATCGTCATCGGGCTGATTACCTTAATACCGGATTTCATGACTGAGAAGCTCTTTGCCCGCGGATCCTTAGGATTTGTCATTGGTAAGATCCTGTCGCGTCTGATTGGGTTACTGCTCGGAATGGCGGCGACCCGGATTTCCTTAGACCTCTTTGATAACGATCAAGCCGACTTGGCGCGGCTGGGCGAATTGCCCGGCGTCGCGGTTCCTTACTTAGTCGGGAAGGTCCTCTATGGCGTGATTGTGCTCCTTGGCTTGGTTCTGCTGATTGTTCCCGGCCTGATTGCTGCGTATATGTTCCTGTATGTCGGATACCTGATTATCGACCGGCATTTGGGCCCGGTGGAAGCCCTCAAGGAGAGCAAGGCGCTCACCACGGGTGTGAAATGGGATTTGTTCCTTTTTAGCCTGGTGGTCGCCGTGATCAATATTATCGGCGTCCTCTGTCTCTTCATCGGTCTGGTCGTGACCATTCCCATGACGTTGATGGCGTCGGTCTTTGTGTACCGACGGCTGAGCCCAGCTTCTGGCGCGGCAGCCGCTTAATCCTTCCCTAGCATCCGCTTTCCCAGTCAGAGAGTTACAATTCTCTTATGGACTGGGATTCCCAACGCGAGTGGATGGTTCGCCAACAGCTCATGGCCCGCGGCATTCGCGATCCTCGTGTGTTGGCCGCCATGCGCCGAATTCCGCGTCATCTCTTTATCCCTGAGTCTCAACGAGAACATGCTTACGAAGATCGCGCGTTGCCCATTGGTCTGGAGCAGACGATTTCCCAACCGTATATCGTCGCGCTCACACTGCAGGCCTTGGCCCTAGCCGGCTGGGAAACCGTGTTGGAGATCGGAACAGGCGGTGGGTATCAGGCCGCGCTCTTGGGCGAACTCGCACGAGACGTTCATACGATTGAAATCATCCCCGAATTAGCCGAACGCGCCCGGCAGCAGCTTCAGGACCCGGCCTATTCAAACATTCACGTGTATGCGCAGGATGGCTCGGGTGGTTTAGCAGCCTACGCGCCCTATCCAGCGATCGTGGTAGCAGCTTTCCAGCACAGTGGGATCCGAAGCTTGGAATTCACGTGACTTGAAGTCGCGGCC